>Ga0302198_10000609_pt1 | contig 40527 bp, 26 predicted proteins | sample II_Bog_N2_2_FD_193521 | JGI IMG/M metagenome (GOLD analysis project Ga0302198, IMG submission 193521) | Peat permafrost microbial communities from Stordalen Mire near Abisko, Sweden - II_Bog_N2_2 | ecosystem: Environmental > Terrestrial > Soil > Wetlands > Peat | place: Sweden: Abisko...
CGGCCCGCCCGCGGACACACCGAAGATGTTCTTGTGCAAACCGTCGACATGTTTCCCGAAGTAATCGGAGGCATTCGCGTCCTCGTTGCGGCCAAAATCATAGGCGCCGCCATGGAATCTGTTGCTGCCGGACCTGGTTTGAATGGTCACGATCGCGCCGGGCGCAAAGCCGTAGTGGGCATCGTAGTTGTTGGTGACGACGCGAAATTCCTGGGTGGCGTCGGGGTCTGGGAAGGGCGCGGCCAGCGACATATAGGTGTCCATGTTGGGCGCCCCGTCGAGCATGTAGAAAGTGCTTCCCTGGCGTCCGCCGCCGGCCGAGGCGCCGGTGGCATCGGGAAACGTCGTCTCACCCTGAGTCTTACCGCCTGCGGTCTTCAGAACGTCAGTCACGCCGGCGCTGAGAAGCACCAGGCTTGAAGTCTCCCTGCCATTCAACGGCAGTTCCGTGACTTGCGCCTCGTTTACAGTGGTGCCGATTTCCGCCGTGGTCGTGTTGATCAGCTCCGCGTCGGCGACAACGGTAATGACCTGTTTCACATCGCCCACTTGCAGGGTGAGGTTCAATGTAGCCGCCTGATCAATGGTCAGCGTGATGCCCGATTGGACCAGCTTGCGGAAGCCGGCCTTTTCAGCTGTGACCTGGTAGGGGCCCGGATTGAGTGGAGTCACCAGGTAGACGCCGGAAGCATTGGTCTCGGCGCTCTGAACAAAATTGGTGTCGGTGTTCTGGACATGAATCTGCACTCCGGGGAGCGCGGCGCCGTTCGCGTCGGTGACGACCCCGTTTAAGCTTGCGTTGGTGACCTGAGCGAGAGCCGTGTGGCCCATCGCAAAAAGACAGAGCAGGATCGGAACAAGCATCCTGATGCTGAATTTCGAAGTGTTCACTGTAGTTCCTCCAAATCAGAGTTGAGTCACGACCTTGAAGTCCTGAGTCGCGATCTCCCTATAGTCAGCACCCGTAATCGGAAAGCGTTTACCTGTTGACGGCAGAGATTAGGTAAACGCTTACAATTCGGATGCAGCGCAATCTTAAACGCGACCCAACTGAAGCGAAAGTTCTTTTCTTGCACGAACATGTTAGTTGACACGGGTAAATTAGCGTACGTTGTTGATTACATTTAGGATAATGGCAGTATTGGGGCGCAGTGTTACTCGTTTGCAATTGGCCGTTTATGGCCTATTATAGAAATAGCTATGGCCCACCCGCGATCACAAGGAGTCGCATCATGCAGGTGAATTCAACCCTGAATCCCTCCGAAGCGGAACATGCTGAATTGAACGCCGTAATGAAAGCGTTTTCCGATTCACCCCGGCTGGCCAAACTCCTGGGCTACATCGGAGAAAAGTATTTCCTGGGCGAAATTGACCAGATCAACGAATACAACATTGCCACTGAAGTGTTTGGCCGTTCAAAGGTAGCCTTCAGCGCCAGTGAGGACGCCATCGTGCGGGTCGAGGCCTATCGATTGCGGCGAGCGCTAAAGGAATTCTACAAAAGCGACGGCAAAGACCATCAAGTGCAAATTTGCGTTCCCTTTGGAGGGTACGTTCCGGTCTTTACTCGCCAATCGGCTGAGCTCCCACTGTCTGCGCTCGGGGATATCCCCGGACCCCCCGCGGACGACAACGTTGTTCAAGTTGCTCTAGAAAAAGATCAACCAGAAACCTGGAATCTGGACAGGCCAAGGCGGCATTTCTTTCCGGCGATCCCCCGTTTTTGGATGTACCCGATCATCGCAACAGGATTGACGCTTGCCGCTCTTGGGATTTACCTGGTTTCCCATGGCGGAGTCCGCGCGGGGGGTGCCAAGGCTCTGCAGAGTCCAGTGCAGTCAGAGATTCCGCCGCGGTTTGGCCCTTTCGCTGCTGCTCCTGTACCTCTTCACCTCTTGTCCGGCTACAGTGGAAGCCCTCAAACGGATAGTGCGGGGGCTGTCTGGGGAGCAGATCGTTATTTTCAGGGAGGCAAATCATGGCGCCGATTGCAAGCCGTTTTTTCCAATACGAATGCCCCCTTCATTTTTCAATTCTTCCGGTCCGGTATCTTCTCCTATGACATTCCTCTCAAGCCCGGTGTTTACGAACTGCACTTGTTTTTCGTCTCATCCGATTATTACGAAAATATCTCCACCTTCAACGTAGCGATTAACGGAAATCAGGTTCTTTCGGCGTTCGATGTCGGTTCGGACGCAATGGGTTTCAACGTGGCTGATGAGCGCGTCTTCCGCGACATTTCGCCGGCAAGCGATGGAATGGTGCACCTGAGCTTTACGAACGAAAATGCGGTGCCTGAGGTGAGTGGTATCGAACTGTTGCCCGGAACTCCCGGCAAGCAACTCCCGATCCGGCTGGTCATGCAACCAACGCCGTACACTGATCACCTTGGACAGGTCTGGCATCCAGACAACTATTACACACACGGAAAGCCGTCACTTGATCGGCAACCGGTCACGGGAACCCCTGATCCTGATCTATTCGCGGCCGAACGATATGGCCATTTTGCGTACGCTATTCCCGTTGATACGCGTGGCCGGTACACTTTGGTGCTCCATTTTGCGGAGTTCTATTTTGGACCAAAATTACCTGGTGGCGGCGGAACCGGCAGCCGCGTCTTCCGAGTGATGTGCAATGGCAGCACGCTTTTGGACGACTTCGATATCTTCAAGGAAGCTGGTGACCACCATGAAATTACAAAGACCTTCTACCACGTGAAGCCGTCGGCTCAGGGAAAAATCAATCTCACATTCGAACCGATCTTGAACTACGCAACGGTTTCGGGCATTGAAGTCCTCGACGAGTCTCAGTAGCCTCTGGGATGCGGCATCCAGCCAACCCGCAGGGGCGTGAGCCTCTTGCCGCGTGTCAAATCACGCAAGGCGCAAGAGCACAAGCGCATACCGTTGCCTGAAGAAAGCCGGGAAGCGCATCGCGCTCCCCGGCCGGGGATAAATCACTAACTCGCAGCCTTCACTGTGATGCTCTGCGAAACCAGTGGGGCCGCGGCATAAGTTGTGTTGCCCGCTTGCGTTGCGTGAAGCACGCAGCTGCCCGTCGCGACCATCGTTGCCGTCGTTCCTGACACCGTGCAGACTGAACCCGTAGCTGACGTGAAGGCGACCGTCAGCCCGGAGTTGGCCGTGGCCGACAGCGTCACGTTTGCCCCGACCATCTGGCTCGCAATCGTCGGGAAGGTAATCGTCTGCGTAGCCAGATGCACCACCACACTCTGCTGCACCACCGGAGCAGCGGCATAGATCCTGTTGCCGGCCTGCGTGGCTTGAAGAATGCAAGTTCCCGACGCGAGCAGCGACGCCGTTGCGCCAGCAACCGTGCAGACCGTGGGCGTGGTGGAGACGAAAGTCGCCGTCAGTCCCGAGCTGGCTGTGGCCGTCAGTGTCAGTTGCGATGCGGCGTATTGCGTCCCGGTGATCGCCGGCCAGGTAATCGTCTGGCTCAGCGGGGTTACATAGACCTGCTGCGTCACAATCGGCGCCGCGGCATAGTCGGGAGTGCCAGTTTGCAGCGCGTGCAGGATGCAGTTGCCTCCGGTGAGCAGAGACGCCGTCTTGCCCGAGACGGTGCAGACCGCGGGAGTGATTGATGCGAAGCTGACCGTCAGGCCAGAGGTCGCCGTGGCCGTCAGGGTTATCTTTGTCAACGGATAGTTGGTTCCCGTGATGGTCGGGAAAGTGATGGTCTGAAGAATGGGATGCACGTCGATGCCGTATGCAATCAACGGGGCAATCGCATAGGTGGCGTTGCCGGCTTGCGTCGCGTGAATGTCGCAGGTTCCGGCAATCAGCAGCGAGAGCGTGTTGCCGGTGAGGGTGCAGACCGAAGGCGTAGCCGAAGCAAGCGTGACCGGCAGCCCGGAGCTGGAGCTGGCCGTCATGGTCAGTTGCGTCAATGCATACTGTGTGCCGTTGACGGGCGTGACGGTGATGCTCTGGTGGGCAAGATGGACCACAACGACCTGCGTGACGGGCGTGGCTGCTGCATAGAGGCTGCTGCCGGCCTGCGTAGCCTTCAGGATGCAGGATCCTGCGATGAGCAGCGAAGCGGTATTTCCCGAGACGGTGCAAACGGTGGGCGTGGTGGAAGCGAAGCTCACCGTGAGGCCGGAGCTTGCCGTGGCGCTGAGGGTTATCTGTGACAAGGCGTACCAGGCGCCCGTGATCGTCGAAAAGGTGATGGTCTGGAGCGCCGGATGCACATAAAAGCCCTGCAAAACCGTCGCGGCCGCGGTGTAGTTGCTGTTGCCCGCCTGCGCGGCATGAAGGACGCAGGTTCCGGAAGCCAGCAGCGATGCGGTCGTGCCCGACACCGTACAGATGGTGGGCGTGCTCGAAGTGAAGCTGACCGCAAGGCCGGAGCTGGCCGACGCTGAAAGGGGCAAACTCGTCAAGGCATACTGGGCCGCGGTGATGGTTGGGAAGGTGATGGTCTGGGCGGCGGGATTGACCGTGAAGCTCTGCGGAACAGCGGGGGCGGCGGAGTAATCGGCATTGCCCGCCTGCGCGGCCTGAATGGTGCAGGTTCCACCTGCAATCAGCGATGCGGTGCTGGCCGATACCGTGCAGACTGACGGCGTGAGAGAACTGAAGCTGACTGCCAAACCGGAACTGGCGGTTGCCGAGAGATTTACGTTCGTGAAGGCAACCTGGGTGGCGATGGCCGGGAAGTTGATGGTCTGGCTCGCCGGGTTCACTGTCAGTTTGACTGAGACAAAAAACGTTTTGTAGTCCGTGGTGTCTGTCGGGGTGAAGGTGGCCGTGAGCGTCTGCGAACCTCCGGACAGCACCGTGCCTGCGACAGGCGAGTAAACCCAGGCTCCGCCGATTGTCGAGCTTGCGTCAAGCTGGGTGCCGCTCAGCGGTGTGCCGTAGGTGATGGCCGCCGGCGCGATCCAGGTGACCGGAGGCGATTTCTTGTTGATGGTGAAGGTCTGCGCGTTGGAGGTCCCGCCGCCGGGCGTGAGATTGACGACAGTAACCGAGGCGGTGCCGGCCGCTGCTATGTCAGCGGCGGTAACCGTGGCTTGGAGCTGCGTCGCGCTCTGGGAGACGATCGCGAGGCTGCTGCCGTTCCAGTTCACCACTGAACCGCTGACAAATTTGGAGCCGTTGATGGTGAGAGTGAAAGCGGGTCCTCCAAAGGCGATGCTGGCAGGCGAGAGCGAAGTGGTGGCCGGCACGGGATTGTTGATGGTGAAGGTTTGCGGTGCGGAGGTCCCGCCGCCCGGAGTGGGATTGAAGACGGTCACCGAGGGGGTGCCGGCGGTGGCGATATCCGCAGCCGGAACGGTAGCTTGAAGTTGCGTGGCGCTCTGCGAGACGATGGCGAGGCTGCTGCCATTCCATTGCACTTGCGAGGACTTGACGAAAGCGGAGCCGTTCAGGGTGAGGGTAAAGGCTGAGCCTCCCGCTATAGCGTTGTTGGACGACAGCGACGTAAGAACGGGCACCGGATTGTTGACGGTGAAGTTGATCGCCGCGGAGGTTCCTCCGCCGGGGGCGGGTGTGGAGACAGTCACCAGGAAGATACCGGCCATAGCCGTGTCGGCGGCGGGAACCACGGCTGTCATTTGAGTCAAGCTAACCCAGGTGGTGGCTAAGGCGTTCCCATTCCACTCTACGACCGAGTTGGCGTATGCCTCAGCAAAGTTCGTGCCGTTAACCGTGAGGAAGAGATCGCCGCCGCCCGCCAGGACGCTGGTCTGCGAGAGCGAAGTGAGCGTCGGCGCGGGCAACGGGCAAGTGCCGAAACATTGAGAGGAAAGATTGTAAGTGCCGGTGTTGTAGGCATCGCAATCGCCGACAAACAGCGCATAGGTGCCGGCAGTGGAAAGAGTCACCGAACCCATCGACACACTACCCTCTCTGTGGCAGGAGCCGTTATAGAAGTTCTGAGCTGTGCTGAGCACTGCCCCGGTTGGACTCCAAAGCTCCAGGTACGGGTAGAGGTAGTTAGGTGAGCCGGTGAGCGTAGCAGTGAAGGTAACAGAGTCGTTGGCGGCGGCGCTGAAGGTGTAAGTATTCTCCTGCGCCGTCATGTCGATCTGATCGGATATAGTCTCGCCGAATACCAGGCTTTCGGCTCCTCCCGGGTTGTTGGCCCTCTGTATGAAGAGGTCATAATTGCCCAGGTTGCTGTCATCGCAGTCGCCGGCCAGCACGGTGTAGGCTCCGCTGAGCGCCAGCGCTCCCGTATTCATCCACACCGCGGGCGTCCCATCCTCGTCCGTATAGCCGGTGTGACAGGCTCCATTCCAGTAGTTCTCCGCGGTGGCGATCAGCGCCCCGGTTGGATCGTAGAGCCTGATCTTCGGCTTGATGCCGCCACTTGTCCAGGTCATCGACATATCGATGACGTCATTGGCGCTGGCGATGAACGTGTAAGTATTGCTCTGCGCTTGCGCACCGATAGTATTGGCTACTGTTGCGCCATAAACCAAGCTCGCTGCCCCGCCCGGATTGTTAATCCGCTGGAGATAGAGATCAAAGTTTCCTGTGTTGGAATTGTTGCAATCGCTGACCTGCACGGTATAAGTTCCACTCAGCGAAAGCGCCGAACTCAACGTCACGACGGGTGTGCCGTCCTCATCAGTCGGCCCCTGGTGGCACGCACCGTTCCAGTAATTCTCAGCAGTGCTGACCAACGCGCCGGTTGGATCGAAAAGCTGGATAACTGCCTGCATGCTGCCACTCGTCGTCAACGCGGTAATATCCACAACATCGTTGGCGCTGGCGCTGAAGGTATAACTTGCTCCCTGCGCCGCCGAGGTGATCGTGCCGCTCTGCGTCTGCCCGAAGGCGATAGGGGCGGCGCCGCTTGGATTGTTTGTCTTTTGCACATAAAGCTCGTAGGCGCCGGTATTGATGTCGTCGCAGTCGCCGACCAGCACAGTGTAGGCGCCGCTGAGCGAAAGCGCCCCGGTATCGAATCCAACGGTGGGTGTACCGTCCTCGTCTGTCGGACCACTCTTGCAGGAGCCGTTGGCATAATTGACGGCCTCGTCGATCAGTGTTGCGGTTGGATCGTAGAGCCGAACCTTCGGCTTGAGCCCGCCGCTGGTGGCAGTTGCAACCAATACCACAACATCATTCGCGCTGGCGCTGAAGGTGTAGGTGTTGTTCTGCGCCGACAAGCCGACGGTGTTGGACTGCGGCACATCAAAAGCAAGGCTCACAGCTCCGCTTGGATTATTGAGCCGCTGCACATAGAGGTCGTAAGTGCCGGTATTTGAGCTATGGCAATCTCCAACAACCACGACGTAGTTTCCGCCCTCCGAGAGGGTTTGCGAATTCATCTCGACCATAGGCGTACCATCCTCGTCGGTTGGGCCGTTATGGCAGGTTCCGTTCCAATAATTTCTGCCTTCGGCAATCAGCGTCCCGGTGGAATCGTAAAGCTTGACATCGGGCTGCAAGCTGCCGCTCGTAGTCACCATGTTGAGGTTGACAATGTCGCCGGCATTTGCGGCCATGGTGTACCTGATCGTCTGCGCCGCAGTGGAGATCGTGCCGGACACTGTTTGGCCAAAGGTAAGGCTGTTCGTGGCCCAGGCAGGGGAAGTCAAGCTCACAAGCGCGCACATGGTAACCAGTAGATGCAATTTCAAGCTTTTCATTCGAATCCGTCCTTTCAGAGCGCGGAAAACAAAGTGGATAGGGCCCGTCCGGATGGCCCGCGCTCCGGAACCCTTTGGTTCGTCGTGGAGATCCCTCGTCCTGGTCCTGGAGGGGGGACCGAGGCCCGAAGACACACCTGAATTGGGCAGCAAGCAAGCTCCGCTTGCTAGCTCCCGAAGAATTGAAATACGAAAAGATTGTGGCCCTGAAGTCGCCTTGAATAGTAGCCAAAGCCGAACGGTGCTGTCAAGTGCGGGGAAACTTCATGCGCTGCCAGGCGCCCGCACCTAGTCGATGGCGGTTTTGCCTTCGCTGCCTATGGGCCATCTCGATGTTGCGCCGGTGGCGGCTGAGGGTGGGAGCGATCCGGTCCGCACCGTCACGGAGCCCGCCCCGAGCCACGCCCAAAGCCTGCCCCGAGCCTGCCAAAGGGGGCCCGGACTTTCAGAGCTGGGAAACATCCGTTACGCATCTGGCCTGGGCGCTCGCGCCTGAAGAGCGCGTCCCAGAGCCAGCGTGTTCTCCACCAGCGCATCGATCTCCGCGCGGCTGGTGCGATGATTCACGATGGCCGCGCGAATGGCCGTGCGGCCTCCAATCCTGGTCGTCGACGGAGCCACAATCCCTGACTCCTGCAGCCGGATGACAATCTCGCCGTTGATACGATTGCACTCTTCTTCATTAAAGCCTTCGCGGCGATAGCGGAAGCAGACGATATTCAGCTCCACGGGAGCCATCAGTTCCAGTTCCGGCGCTGCGGCAATCCGGGCTTCAAGGTACCGGGCCAGCGCGCAACTGCGCGAGATGGAAGCTCCCAGCGCGTCAACCCCAAAGACCTTCAGCGTGAACCAGACCTTCAGCGCGCGAAAGCCCCGCGAGAGATCCGGCCCGAAGTCGCAGGGCCAGGGCGACCCGGCGGCCAACCCGCGCTCGGCCCGTTGCAGATACGCCGCCGGAAGCGCGAAGGCCTTTTTGTGCGCCGCGCCGTCCCGCACCAGAATGAAGCCCGCATCGTAAGGCGCCTGGCCCCACTTGTGAAAGTCGAAGGCCACCGAATCCGCGCGTTCCATTCCGTTGACCTTGGGGGCAAGATCCGGAGCCAGCTTGGCCAAAGCGCCAAAGGCTCCGTCCACATGGAACCAGAGCTTCTCGCGCCGGCACAAATCAGCAATGCCTGCCAGATCGTCGATAGCTCCTGTATTCACGGTTCCTGCCGTTCCCACGACAAGAAACGGCGTAAAGCCTGCCTCGCGATCCCGCTGAATCGCCGCTGCCAGCGCCGCCAGATCGATGCGGCAACAGATGTCAGTGGAAATCAGCCGCAGCGCGTCGCTACCCAGGCCGGCGATATCCATCGCCTTGGGTACGCAGCCATGCACCGCGTTCGATGTATACGCCGTCAACCGCCTGGGGTCCGCGGCCACTCCGCCGGCGCGCACATCGAAGCCCAGCGCGGCATCGCGCGCAACGAGCACGGCCACCAGATTCGCCATCGACGTACCGGTGACGAACAACCCGGTCGCGCCTTCGGGGAATTCGAAGAGTTCTCGCACCCAGCGCGTCACCTGCCGCTCGACCTCGACCGGAACATGATCGCGGCCTCCGCAATTCGCGTTCAGCCCCGCGGCCAGCATCTCCGCCACCATGCCCACCGGCGTGCCGCCGCCATTCACCCAACCCATGAACCCGGGATGCACGTTGCCCTGCGCGTAGGGCAGCACCTCGCGCATGAACTCCGCATGAACGCGCGCCAACTCTTCGCCCTGCCGCGGTGCAGGCGACTGAAAGCGCGCCCGCACCTCGTCTGGAATCGGCTGCCAGACGGGCCGCTCTCGGATGTTCTCGATGTAGCCGAGCATGTCGTCCAACATGCGATGCGCCTGCGCGCGAAACCTCGCCCAATCGGTAGGGTCGAGAGTTTGATTCATTTCCGCAACAGGATCAGTGCATGCTTTGCCGTCCGGATCAATCTTTGAGGGCGCCTGCGACATTCGTTCTCCCTGAGGGTATTTTACGTGGTGCGCGGACTCTGTAGCGGAAACGTTAACGGGGAGGCAGCGTTTGATCGCACAGTACCCTCGGAAGGAGTACCATGCGGCGTTGAGTACCGCCAAAGTCGCATTCGACCCTCGATCCTGCGTCGGCTCAGTTTCGACAGCATATACTGGTGACGAAAGGGGCGAGAGCTTGGACACCGGCCAGAAATTGACGAACCGTGACTTCTACCTTTGCATCCCGTTTGTCTTCTCCGGATTGCTCTGCTTCGCACTTCTCCTTGCATATCCTTGGACGCATGAGATTCGTCCAATTGTCTTCTCTATTTCGCTGCTGATCTGTTTGGTTTCTTTTATACTCGTAAACAATAAGAAGGTGATGCTTCAGGCGTTAATTGCCTTTATCGCCATCAGAATGCTGTGGTCGCTCCTGGTGATGGCGTTGCACAATCGGTGACCCGCTGCCTATTGCGCCTCCGTCAAACCAACTGACCGATTACGCGAGTTTGCCAACGGTAGGAAACTTGAGACGAGCTGCCCGTCTCACGTCCCCTGAAGAATCCAGCAGGAGCCAATAGAATCTATGACCTTATTGTTCATCCGTGCTACACTGTACTTGCGCTCAGTGATTTGGCCGTGAGCGGCAGCGAGCCCCATCAAGGCAAGTTTGCCTGGCACAGATTTCCCCAAGCCCCTACAGCGTATCCACATGAGTCTCCCATCCTGGGGGCCTCTGCCATGGGTCAAACCAGGCCCGGCAGTAGACTATGCGTTTGTCTTCCTCAAAGAGGACGGGCGCGAGCGAACCAGGGAACGCAGCAAGCGTGGGAGCGTGGAGCCGGCCGGCGTTGCGCCGTCTGGCGATGAAGTAGCGTGCGGCAGCTCCGGGCCTCTGGCGTTCCCTCTTGAATGCTTGGCTAGTCTTAGATTCGACTTTCGGTTCTCCCTTACGCATATTGATAAGCAGGCTCGCGCCCCTGAATGGGTCCGCGCGCTTCTATGTCCGGTTCCGTTTGCAGGCCGCGAGCAACTCTGGCGGCTCCGGAACCCCTAAGGAAATGACTTAATTTTGACGACACAGTTTTCTCAGTTTTCTCTTTCGCCCGCCCTGATGGCGCGGCTTGACGCGAACAAATTTGAAATTCCCACTCCGGTGCAGGCCGGCTGCATTCCGCCCGCGCTCCAAGGCCGCGACGTGCTGGCCACCGCGCAGACCGGAACCGGCAAGACCCTCGGCTTCCTCATTCCAATCGTTGAGCTGCTGCAAAAGGCGACCGCTCGCGGCCCCGCGGCTCATGCGCTCATCCTGCTGCCCACGCGCGAGCTGGCCATGCAGGTTGAGCAGGCCTTCCTGGCCATCCGCTCCAGCTCAGATCAGACCGTGGCCCTGGTGGTCGGCGGCCTGGCCGAGCGTTCGCAACTCGATGCGATTCGCCGCGGCGCCAAGCTGATTGTCGCCACCCCCGGCCGCCTTGAGGACTATCTCAAGCGCAAGCTGGTGCGCCTCGATCAGGTGAAGATTCTGGTGCTCGACGAGGTTGACCGGATGCTCGATATGGGCTTCCAGCCGGCCATCGCGCGCATCGCCGCCACGCTGCCGCTGGTGCGTCAGACGCTCTGCTACTCGGCCACGCTCGAAGCTTCTGTAAAGGACGTGGCACGCAAGTACCTCAACAGCCCCGTGCGCGTCGAGATCGGCTCGGTGCTTAAGCCCGCGGAAAATGTCGAGCTGCGCACCTTTGAGGTCGAGCCCGACAAGAAGCAGGAGCTTCTCGAACACCTGCTGGGCGCGGAGACAGGCAGCTTCCTGGTCTTCGTGCGCACCAAGCATGGCGCGGATCGCGTGGCGCGCAGGCTGGTTCGCAGCGGCCATTCGGCGACGCAGATTCACGGCGACCGCTCGCAGGCCCAGCGCAACCAGGCCCTGCGCAGCTTCTCCGAGGGCCGTCATCGCGTGCTGGTGGCCACCGACGTAGCCGCCCGCGGCATCGACGTAGCCAACGTGGCGCATGTCATCAACTTCGACATGCCCAAGATGGCCGAGGATTTTGTGCATCGCGTAGGCCGCACCGGCCGCGCCTCTGCGCATGGCATAGCTTCAACCTTCGCAGGACCGGCTGAACGCGGCGACCTGAAGAAGATTGAGCGCACCCTGTCGATTCAGATGAAGCGCTTCCGGGTAAGGTCGGTGGCGGACGCTAAGGCAGCGTAACAACAGCGGAGGGTTTTGCTTCCGTGTCGAAGACCCACGCGCCAGCGTGGGTCTTCGTGTTGTTTGGGCTCTATTTTGCCTTCATCTCAAAGGCCATCGGCAGCAACTCGCGAAACGCCATCGTCCGCACTCCATCCTCGGCGGGGAAGATCACCGGCGCATCCGGCAGGATGAACTCGGAGAGCACCTGGCGGCAGGCGCCGCAGGGCGGGCTTGCGGCGTCGTTCAGGTTGGCGACGGCGACGGCCTCCACGCGAATCTCCGGCCCGAATTGGGAGACGGCGCGAACCAAAGCGGACCGCTCGGCACAGATGGTTAGCCCGTAGCTCATGTTCTCCACGTTGGTTCCCGTGGCGATCTCGCCATTCGTGAGCCGCAGAGCCGTGCCCACCCGGAAGCCGGAATAGGGCGCGTAGGCGTTTTGGGCGGCCTGGCGCGCCAGATCGAGCAGGCTCAGCAGCGCGGGGTCTGTTGAAAGTTGGCTGTTCATCGGGTGTCGCCTCTCTTTTCAGTGTGAGTTAATGCTAGAACATCTGCGCCGCTGCTGGGGAGCGGGACAGAAGATTGCACAAACCCGCTTCTGCTCACGCACAAACCCAAAGGGGTCCGTGGTCTCCCACCCTGGCGGCAAAAGCAAGAACGCCGCAAGGATGGGGCGCCCAGCCTTTTCGGCTCGAACGGCTGGTCCCTGTTCCCTAGTCCCTAGTCCCTGGTCCCTGGTACCTGGATCCTGATCTCTGATCCCTGTTCCTCAAGTTGCGCCGCATTTCTCCGATGAACGGCTTGAGTGCTCGCTGTGCCGGGGTCCGTCCCGGCCGGGCGGATGAGTGGGTGCGATGGATGAACTGACCAGGGAGTTCCTGATCGAGAGCCAGGAAGGGTTGGACCGCATGGAGCGCTGTCTGACCGATCTGGAGGAGCGCCCGCAGGATGCGGAGCTCATAGGTGATATCTTCCGCTCGGTGCATACGATCAAGGGAACCACGGGGTTTCTGGGCTTCAAGCGGCTGGAAAAGCTGGCCCACGCCGGAGAAAACCTGCTGGGTCTGCTGCGCGAGAGCAAGCTCACCGCGGACCGTCCGCTGATTACCGGACTGCTGCAACTGCTGGACGGCCTGCGTTCCATACTCAAGACAATTGAAGCGGAGGACAACGAGGGCGAAGGCGACGATGCGGTGCTGATCGCCAATCTGGAAGAGTTGCAACTGCCCGCGCAAGCACAGGCAAAGCAGCCGGTCCATGCCAGGGCTGGCGGCCAGGCCGCCTCCGCTCCTCCCCTGCCCAGGCCTCCGGCAAAGGTCAAACCCGCGCCGCCCGCCGCCTCCGCGCCGCCTCCGTTAGCGCCGGCTCCAGCCCTTCCGGCCCTCGCTCCGGCCCAGCCGGCGGAGGCTGTCGAAGCCCCGGCGCCGGGCGCCAAGGCTCCCTCGGCGCCCGAAGGCGATGCCCCCCGGCAGCGCGTCCAGACGGCTGGAAGTGCCGCCGAGAGCACCTTGCGCGTGGATGTGAGCTTGCTGAACCGGATGATGAACCTGGTGGGCGAGCTGGTGCTCACCCGCAACCAGGTCCTGCAGGCCACCTCGGCCGATCCCGGCATGACTTTGCTCTCGCGCCGCCTCGATATGGTCACGGCCGACCTTCGCGAAAGCGTGATGAAGGCCCGCATGCAGCCGGTTTCGAATATTTTCTCCAAGATGCCCCGCATGGTCCGCGACCTCTCGCAGGCGCTTGGCCGCCGCGTCCGCCTTGAGGTCGAGGGGCAAGACACCGAGCTGGACAAGAGTCTGCTCGAAGCCATCAAGGACCCGCTGACCCATGCGGTAAGAAACTCGCTGGATCATGGCATCGAGCCGCCAGAAGCGCGCGTTGCCGCCGGCAAGAACCCGGAGGGGATTCTCAAGCTGCGGGCCGCGCAGGAGGGCAGCCACGTCATCATCGAGGTCTCTGACGACGGTGCCGGCATTGCCGTGGAAAAGGTGCGTCAGAAGGCTATCGAGCGCGGCGCCATCACCGCTGGACGCGCCGTGCACCTGGGCGAGCGCGAACTGCTGCAACTGATCTTCCTGCCCGGCTTCTCGACGGCCGACGCGGTGACCAACGTCAGCGGCCGCGGCGTGGGTATGGACGTGGTCCGGACAAATGTCGAGAAGATCGGCGGCAAGGTGGAGATCGACTCCCGCGCAGGCAAAGGAACGACGCTCCGGCTGCGCATTCCCCTGACGCTGGCCATCATTCCCGCCCTCATCGTCCGCAGCGTCAACCAGAGCTTTGCCCTGCCCCAGGGCGCGCTCTCTGAGCTGGTGCATATCTCCTCGGAGCAGGCTGCCACGGCTATCGAGTGGATCGAGAACGTGCCGCTCTACCGTCTGCGCGGCAAGCTGCTTCCCCTGGTCTTTCTTGACCGGTTGCTGATGCCCGGCGTCGAACACAAGGCCGTGAGCGAGCGAGACAACTTCATCGCTGTTCTCGACCCCGACGGCCGCCGCTTTGGCCTGGTGGTTGACGGGCTGGCCGATCCCGAGGAGATCGTCGTCAAGCCGCTCTCGGCGGTGCTCAAGGATATCGGTCTCTTCTCCGGCGCGACCGTGCTGGGCAACGCCGAACTGGCGCTGATTCTCGATCCCGGAGCGATCGCGCTGAAGGCGGGGGTGGCCATGCGCGAAGAAGAGCCCGCGTGCGCCGTTGAAGGCGAGCCCGGCGCCGGAGCCGTCAAGGGACTTGAATACCTGTTGGTGGAGGCGGGCGGCCATCAGGCCGCGGTGCCGTTGACCGACGTGCTGCGGATCGAGCAGGTTCCGCTCAAGCGCATCGAGTACATCGGCTACCGGCCGGTGCTCAACTTCGAGGGGCAACTGCTGCCGGTGGAGGATTCCGGCGGCGTGCTGGCCGCTCTCGAAGGCAATCCCGAGGCCCAAATCATCGTGGTGGTTTGCCGCGAGGGCAATCGTCATGTGGGCATTGCCGTTTCGCATGTGCTGGATGTGGCCGCCGGAGGCGACCTCTTCCAGGCTGGAACCGCGCGGCGCACCGGCGGCGTCACGCTCTTGAAGAATCGCGTTACCGGAGTTGTTGACCTGGGAGGCGTGGCCCCGCTCGCCGCCGGGGATGAAGCGCCTGCCGCATGGAACCGGATGGAGGAGACGCTGGCATGAGCACGGCGACAGTTGCACTGCATGGCAAAGAGAAAGCGGCGGCGACGCTGGTGGAGATGTGCACGGTGCGCCTGGGAAACACAGTTTTCGGCGTGCCGATCACTCACATTCTTGAGATTGTGGGCGCGGCGCGGCCGCGGCCGGTTCCGCTGGCGCCGGTCTTTGTGGGCGGGCTGGTCCACTATCGCGGCGATGTGCTGACCACCGTGAGCCTGCGCCAGTTGCTGGGATTGCCGCCCAGGGAGGGCCGACAGGATCTTCTGGTCCTGGAGAATCCCGGCGGGATCTTCGGCTTGCTGGTGGATTCGGTGGGCGAGGTGCTGACCGTCTCGTCGGCTGACCACGAGCCCAACCCCTCGATTCTCAACGAGCGCCGCCGAGCCTTGTTTGCCGGCGCTTACAAACTCAAGGACAGCCTGCTTGTCATGCTGGACCCGGAGCAACTGGAGCCCATGCGTCTCAGTGCGGGCCGGGCCGCTTAGCGCCCAGGGCGGGCTCTTTTGAGGAGGTGACCATGCGAGCTTTGATTGTCGACGATTCCCGCTTCGTCAGGGGTTATCTGCGCGGCCTGCTCGAAGAGAAGGGAATCGAGTGCGAGGAGGCGGGCGACGGCCAGGCGGGCATGGAGATGCTGGACTCAAGCGGATCCTTTGATCTCGCGCTGCTGGACTGGAACATGCCGGTCATGAACGGCCTCGATATGCTGAAGCAGTTGCGCGCCGAAGGATATAGCGACCTGAAGGTGATGATGGTGACCACCGAGGCCGAAAACGACTTTATTCTCCGCGCTCTCGATGCGGGCGCCGACGAGTACCTGATGAAGCCTTTTGACGACGAGGCTCTGACGGAAAAGCTGGCCATGCTCGGTCTTGTGGAGGCCTGAGCGATGGCCTCCGGCCGCCTGACCCGGATTCTCATTGTGGATGACTCGGCAGTGATGCGGAGCCTGCTGCGCTCGGTGGTCTGCTCCGACGCCGGCCTGGAGGTGGCTGGCGTGGCGGGCGACGGCGAATCGGCTTTGAGCGCCATCGAAAACCTCCATCCCGACCTGGTCCTGCTGGATGTGGAGATGCCGGTGATGGACGGGCTGGTCACCCTCAGAAAGCTGCGCGCGCGGGGTCACAGAATGCCGGTCATCATGTGCAGTTCGCTCACCCAGCGCGGAGCCAGAGTGACCATCGAGGCCCTGGCCTGCGGGGCATCGGATTATGTAGCAAAGCCGGCCGGGCAATCTGGCCGCGATACCTCCATCCAGGCGCTCTCTCAGGAGTTGCTTCCCAGGATTCAGGCTCTTACCAGCCAGACGCAGCCGGTCTTTCCCGGCGCGGCGCTTCACCCGCTCATCCTTCCCGTTGGGTCTCCGCCCAGAATCCGGCCGGTTTCGTCCGTCCCGGCCGCATTGGCTATCGGCGTCTCCACCGGCGGCCCGGCGGCTCTCGATAAGCTGCTTCCCGCGCTGCCGGCGCACTTTCCGCTGCCGGTACTGATTGTGCAGCACATGCCGGAGTTGTTTACCAGGCCCTTCGCCGAGCGGCTCAACGGCCGTTGTCCGTTGCAGGTGCGGGAGGCTCAAGAGGGGGACCCGGTGCGCGCCGGAACCATCCACATCGCCAGGGGCAACTGGCACATGGAGGTGCTGGCGGCCTCGCGCATCGGCTTGCCGGCCACGCTTCACCTCAACCAGGGCCCGGAGGAAAACCACTGCCGCCCCGCCGTTGACGTGCTCTTCCGCTCGGTGGCCGCGGTCTACGGCTCAGGCGCGTTGGCCGTGGTGCTCACCGGCATGGGCTCCGATGGAATGATGGGCTGCCGCATGATCCGTGACAGTGGCGGCGGTGTGCTGGCCCAGGATCAGGCCACCAGCACCGTTTGGGGAATGCCCGGCGCCGTCTGCAATGCCGGATTGGCGCAGCGGGTTCTGGCGCTCGACGCCATCGTCCCGGAGATCCTCAGGCTGGCCGGACGGACGCGCACGGAAGTTCGCGAGCTTTGGGAGGCTGCGGTCTGACGATGCAAACCTCCTCCAGCGTCGACTACGGCTATCTTCGCCAGCTCGTCTTCGGGCTCTCGCAAAATGTGCTCGATCCATCGCGCGACTATCTCTTTGACACCCGCCTCACCAGGCTGTTGCGCAACCGGGGAATGACCCACCTTGAAGAGCTTGTCCAGCACCTCAAGCTCCGGAGAGACCCGCTCCTCGAGCGCTCCATCGCCGAGGCCATGACCATCAACGAGACCAGCTTCTTTCGCGATGGCCGTCCCTTTGAGCTGTTGCGCGCCGAGCTGCTGCCCAAACTCATCGACTCCCGCTGCTATGCGCGCACCCTGCGCTTCTGGAGCGCGGCCTGCTCCACCGGCCAGGAGGCCTACAGCCTGGGGATGTTGATTCACGAACATTTTCCCCTGCTCGCCGGATGGACCATCCGCATCGAAGGCACAGACATCTGCTCCGAGGTGGTGGAGCGCGCCCAGGCCGGCCGCTATCACCGCATTGAGATGAACCGCGGCCTGCCCGCCCGCTCGGTGGTCCGCTACTTCGACCATGTGGGCGAGGACTGGGTGGTCAAGCCCGTGATCGGCAGGATGTGCAACTTCCGTCAGGCCAACCTCTGCTCGTCGCCGCTGCCCTTCAGCCGCATCGACGATCGCTTCGACGTCATCTTCCTGCGCAACGTCATGCTCTACTTCTCGCAGGAGTCGCGCAGGACGCTGCTGGCAGGCGTTCACAAGCTGCTGGCCCCGGATGGCATTCTCTTCCTCGGCTCCAGCGAGCAGCCCGCCGACCCGACGATCTGGACTCCGGTCCTGGCCGGCGGGACATGCCACTTCCGGCCAAGACAGCCGAGTTGAGAGGCGGCTTCTAGCCGCTAGCTTCTAGCCTTTAGCTATCAACTAGCCGGTAATCTCCTTTGCTTTTCGGAAGGCGCAAAGAACCTTAATCGCCGACCGGCTAAGAGCTAGAGGCTAGCAGCTAGAAGCTGCTTCCCAGCAGCCTCTCCACTTCAGCGTGCAGCCGCTCGGTAATGGCTGCCTCGCTCTCCTCTGGCGCAAAGCGAATCGGCTGCCCCACATGCACCTCTATCTTGCCCGAGCGGAACCAGCCCCGGCCCTCGGCCTTCAGCTCGCCCAACCCGCGCAGCCCCACCGGCAGCACAGCCGCTCCCGACTCCTTCACCAGCAGGCCGATGCCACTGCGGAAGCTCGCCAGAGTTCCTGAAGCCGAGCGCGTGCCCTCGGGAAAGACCAGCACGTTGTAGCCGCGGTCCAATGCTGCTCCGGCATGAGCAAAGCTGCGCTGGAAGTTCCGCCGCCGGGGCAGGGGAAAGACGTTGAAGAGCGCCGTCAGCAGCAGCCAGATCAGCGGGCCCGGCGGATAGAAGCCCCTCTTGCCCGCCGGTCGCTCGGGATTGCGGAAGTGCCGGTACTCCTCCAGCATCTCGCCGGCCATGGCTACCGCAATCCGTCGCCGCATCGGGCCGGGGAGAGCGTACTCGAGCAGCGGCCCGTCATAAGCCGTGACATGATTGGCGACGATCAGCATCGGCTCATCGGATGCGGGTAGCTCCGGCGCGACCACTTTGGGATTCGCCAGCAGCCGGACCAGCGGCTGCGCGACCGCCTCGGCAAAGGCCACGCGCAGCCATTGGAAGGCCAAGAGCCACGGCCAGCGCGGATAAATGTAATGCACCGGCTCAGTCCCAGCCTGATCAGCAGTGGAAGAACCCAAGCCGGAGGGAGACGGGGGTTTTAACCCCCGTGTAAGGCCAACAGAATCGATCTGGGCTTTAGCCCCGGAGGAGCGCATTTCGCCATCCTCGCCAGCCACCAGCGCGCGCAGCTCTCCGAGTGTGCGCGCCTCTTCGAGCTGCCCGTTCTCGGGCGCGATGCCCAGCCGCTCCTCCAGCGCCGCCGCCAGTTGCACCCGGCTCAGGCTGTCCAGGTGCAGATCCTCGGTCAGCCGCAGTTCGTCACCGACGCCAGGCGGCGTTTCGCCGGAGATCTCGGCGATAAGGGCGAGCAGCCAGTCCGCCGAAGCTCCAAAGGCGCTGGCGCGGGCCTTTGCAGCCTCACCCGTGCCGAGTGCGGCAGACGCGGACTGGAGTTCAGCCAGCCAAGCCTCCACAGCCTTGCGCCGGACCTTGCCCGTCGGGGTGCGCGGCAGGTCCGGCTCCGGCCACAGCACCCAGCGACTGAGCCGCTGAAACTCCGCCAGCCGCTCATTGGCGCGCGCAATGGCCGCTGCCGCCTGATCTCCGCTGCCGCGAACGGCCAGCACGGCGCAGGGCTCCGGCCCTGAGGCCGTCTCCATCGCCACCACCGCGCAGGCCGCCACGCCCGGCTCCTGCTCGATGGCCGCTTCCAAATCCTCGGGGTGCAGATTCACGCCCGCCGCCGTCACGATCACCTCGCTCTTGCGCCCCACAAAGCGCAACTCCCCGCCCGGCTCTTTCTCCGCCAGATCGCCAGTGGCCAGCCACTCCTCCTTGCGCGGCCGCAGCGCGCCGCCCGACCAGGTGGCGTGGGAGATCACATCGCCCCGCACCAGCACCTCGCCGTCGGCCGCCAGCTTGACCTCGCGCCCCGGCAGCGGCTTGCCAATCGTCCCCCGCGCCACGTGGAAGGGGTGGTTGAGCGTGACAATCGCCGAGGTCTCCGTCATTCCGTAGCCCTGCACCACCACAAACCCCAGCGCATTCCAGAACTGCTCCAGCTCGCCGCCCAGCGCTCCGCCTCCCGAGATCAGCGCCCAGAACTTCAGGCCGAACGCGCCATGCACATCGCGGAAGCGCCACCAGCGCTGCCACGGTCCAATGCCCTTCGCCGCGGACACGCGCTCCGCCAGATCCGGCAAATTGGTTTCGAGATGCGTCTTCAGCAGCGCCATCACGCGCGGCACTGCGGCCAGCACGCTGATGCGCTCGCGCATGATGGTCTCGATCAGCCGCGCCGCCACCAGATGGCCTTCGAAGTGCACCTCGGCGGCAAAAATAGGAGGAACCCACAGCCCCATCATCTGCCCGAAGACATGGCTCAAGGGCAGCGTGTCGTAGATCCGCAAGGGATGCACCAGCAGCCGCTCCCAACGCATGTAGGGCTGCGCCCCCTCTTCGATGGGCGCAACGCTGGCCAGCACATTTCCGTGGGTCAGCACCACGCCCTTGGGATCACCGGTGGTGCCGGAGGTGAAGAGAATCTGAAGCGGCGTCTCGCGCGAAAGCCCCTCGACCGGGCCGGCCTCTTCGGCGGGCAACGCGCCGGGCCAGACTTCAAAGGCCAGACGCGGCCATTCCAGAGGTAACTCGCGCAGCAGCAGCGCATCCCCCACCGCCAGTTTCGGCCGCACGTCAGCCGCCACGCGCGCTGCAAACTCCGCTGTCCCGTAGGCGTCCAGCGGCACCGCCAGCACCCCGCGCAGCATGCAGCCATGGAAGGCCGCAATCCACTCCGCGCCGTTTTCTCCCCAGATGAGGACCCGGTCGCCCGGCCCAATCCCCCGCTGGTCCAGCAGGGAGGCAAAGCGCCCCGCCAGCCGCGCAATCTCCCCATAGCTGGTCGTCCGCCGCCGGTTGCCACGGAAGCGGACCACCGCAATCTGGCGGTCGAAGCGTCGGAAATCGTCGAGGAGTGTAGCCAGATGATCCCGCATGAATGCCTCGGCAAGGACCATGGTAAGCCATGCGGCTGAAAGACGCTGGCAGCGCTATGCTCAATGCATGGACCGGCCTGCCGCAGTTTCTGAATCAACCGAAATGCCGGACTCGCTCGCCTGCTTCCATCCCGTCACTGCGGAGTGGTTTCGCGCTGTCTTCGATGCGCCCACCGCGCCGCAGCGAATGGGCTGGCCGGTGATCGCCCGCGGCGAGAGCGCGCTGATTCTGGCGCCCACCGGTACGGGCAAGACGCTGGCCGCCTTTCTCTGGTGCCTGGACCGGCTGATGCTTGGAGACAGAGGTCAGGGATCAGGGGTCAGGGATCAGAACGAAGGGACTAAGGGACTCGGGGCCCCTGAGCGCGGTTGCCGGATCGTGTATATTTCGCCACTGAAGGCGCTGGCCGTGGATGTGGAGCGCAATCTGCGCTCGCCGCTGGCCGGCATCGCCAACATGGCCGCGCGCCGTGGCATCGAGGTCCGCGAGCCCTCCATCAGCGTGCGCACCGGCGACACGCCCCAGCGGGAGCGCGCCCGCTTTGCCCGCCATCCCGCCGACATTCTTATCACGACCCCCGAGTCGCTTTATCTGCTGCTCACCTCGCAGGCCGCCGAGGCGCTGCGCACCGTGGACACGGTGATCATCGACGAGATTCACGCCCTGGTTCCCACCAAGCGCGGCGCACACCTGGCGCTCTCGCTGGAGCGGCTGGAGGCGCTGACCCGGCGGCGCATCCAGCGCATCGGCCTCTCGGCCACACAGCGCCCGCTGGAAGAGGTCGCGCGGTTTCTGGGCGGAGTGGAAGGGCAGGGAACAAGGACTGAGGGACTAGGGACTGAGGGACTAGGGACTAAGGAACCAGGGACTCGCTTCGCAGAATTAGGAAGAGCCGTGGTGAGTGCCGGGCTTGGCGTTGACGAATTCGAGCGAAGTCAGTTCTTTGAAGATTCCACCAAGGAGTATCAACCGCAAATTCCTAGTCCCTCAGTCCCTAGTTCCTTAGTCCCTGACTCGGCTAGTCCCTCAGTCCCTAGTCCCTCAGTCCCTGACTCGGCGACCGCCGAGTCCCTCCGCTATCGCCCCGTCACCATCGTCAACGCCGGCGCGCCCAAGCAGTTGAAGCTGCGCATCGAGGTTCCGGTCGAGGACATGGCGCGCCTCACCGAGATGGAAGAGCTGCCCAGCGGCCCGGCCTCGCAGGCCCCGCGCCGCGTCTCCATCTGGAATGCCATTCATCCCCGGCTGCTGGAGATTATTCGCGAGCGTAACTCGACGATTCTCTTCGTCAACAGCCGCCAGGTGGCCGAGCGGCTGGCCGGCGCGCTGAACGAACTGGCCGGCGAGCCTATCGCCCGCGCTCATCACGGCTCGCTGGCCGCCGCGCAGCGCTCCATCATTGAAGAGCAGTTGAAGGCCGGGCAGATTCGCGCCCTCTGCGCAACCTCAACTCTGGAGCTGGGCATCGACATGGGCGCTGTGGATCTGGTGATTCAGATCGAAGCTCCGCCCTCGGTGGCCAGCGGGATGCAGCGCATCGGCCGCGCCGGCCATCATGTGAACGCGGTCAGCGAGGGAATTCTTTTTCCCAAGTACCGCGCAGATCTGGTGGCCTGCGCCGCCGTCACTCGCGCCATGCACGAGGGGCAGATCGAGTCCACGCGCTATCCGCGCAATCCGCTCGACGTGCTGGCGCAGCAACTTGTAGCCATCGTCGCGCATCCGCCGGGCAAGGCAGGGAACAGGGAACAGGGATCAGGGATCAGGAAGCGGCCGGGCGCGCAATCTCTACGCCTAAGAAAGCTGGGTGCCCCATCCATTCCGCTTTTTTCTGCGGAATGGGTGGGAGACCACGAACCCCAATCGGCCTCTGTTTACGAGGAGATGGAGCCGGGAACCGCCAAGCCCGAAGTCAGCGTCGATGCCCTCTTCGATCTCGTCCGCCATGCCGCGCCCTTCGGCGCTCTCAGCCGCTCGGCCTTCGAGGGCGTCCTCGATCTGCTCAGCGGACGCTACCCCTCCGACGAATTCGCCGAACTCCGCCCGCGTCTCACCTGGGACCGTGTGCGCAACGTGGTTACGGCCCGCGACGGCGCGGCGCGGCTGGCCATTCTCAACGCGGGTACTATCCCCGATCGCGGACTCTACGGAGTCTTTTTGGCTCATAGCGAAGGCAAAGCCGTGCGCGTGGGCGAACTCGACGAGGAGATGGTCTTCGAGAGCCATCCCGGCGAGACCTTTATCCTCGGCGCATCCACCTGGCGCATTACCGAGATCACCCACGACCGCGTTCTTGTAACACCCGCCCCTGGCGAACCAGGCAAGATGCCCTTCTGGAAGGGAGACGGTCCCGGAAGGCCGCTGGAGTTCGGGCGCAGGATTGGCGCGCTCGTCCGCGAACTCCGCGCGCTGCCAAAACCCGCAGCTCTTACACGCCTGGTTGGTGAGCATGATCTCGACCCTGGAGCCGCGGAGAGCCTGATGCAGTTTCTCGCCGACCAGGAGGCCTCAACCGGCGCCGTGCCCGATGACCGCACCGTGGTGATCGAGCGCTGCCGCGATGAACTCGGCGACTGGCGCGTCTGCGTCCTCACGCCCTTCGGGAGCCGCATCCACATTCCCTGGGCCATGGCGGTCAGCGCGCGGATCCGCGCAGCCGGCGGCCCTGAAGTTGAAACGCTGTGGGGCGACGACGGCTTTGTGCTGCGCTTTCCCGACACGGACGAGCCGCCCGATCCGGATTGGTTTCTGGTCGAGTCCGCCGAAGCCATGCAGCTTGTCCTGCGCCAATTGGGTTCGACGGCCTTGTTCGCCGGGCGCTTTCGCGAGGCTGCCGGCCGCGCGCTGCTGCTGCCTCGCCGCCGCGCCGATGCCCGCTCACCGCTCTGGCAGTTGCGCAAGCGCTCTTATGATCTGCTCAGCGTGGCCTCGCGCTATCCATCGTTTCCGCTGCTGCTGGAGTCCTATCGCGAATGCCTCCGCGATGTCTTTGACATGCCTGCGCTGATCGAAACGCTCCGTGCAATTGAACAGCGCCAGTTGCGCGTGCATGTGGTGGAGACTCGCAAGCCCTCGCCCTTCGCGGCGTCGCTTCTGTTCAGTTACGTCGCCAACTTCCTCTATGACGGCGACGCCCCGCTGGCCGAGCGCCGCGCGCAGGCGCTGACAATTGATCAAGATCAGTTGCGCGAGTTGCTGGGCGAGGCCGATCTGCGCGAGCTGCTCGATGCCAATGCCATCGCCGAGGTCGAAGAGGCAGCGCAGTGCCTTGCCGAGTCGTATCGTGCCCGCTCGGCCGACGGCATCCACGATCTTTGTCTGCGCCTCGGTGATCTCTCGCGCGAAGAGCTGGCCCGCCGCGTGGCTTCGCCGGAGTTATTGCAGCATGTGGACCGGCTGGTCCGCTCGCGGCGGCTCCTGGAGCTGCGCATTGCAGGCGAACGCCGTCTGATTGCCCTCGAAGATGCCGCCCGCTGCCGCGACGGGCTGGGAATTCCGCTGCCTCCGGGACTGCCGACGGCGCTGCTGGAACCGGTTGCGCATCCTGTGCTGGAACTGGTTCGCCGTTATGCGCGCACCCATGGCCCATTTACGCTGCGCGAGCCGGCGGAGCGTTTTGCGCTCGACTCCGCCGCCGTCGAGGATGCACTGCGACAGCTTGCTCACGAGGGCCGCGTGCTGGAAGGCGGCTTCCGTCCCGGCGGACTCCATCGCGAGTGGTGCGATGCCGAAATTCTCCGCCAGATTCGCCGCAAGTCCCTGGCCAGGCTGCGCCGCGAGGTCGAGCCCGTCGAGCAGCATACGCTGGCCCGCTTCCTCACCCACTGGCAGGGACTGCTCATACCTCGACGCAGCGCGAATCTCGACGCGCTCTTGGACGCCATCGAGAGCTTGCAGGGCGCGCCGCTGCCCGCCTCGCTCGTCGAAACCTCCATCCTGCCCGCGCGGCTTGCGGAGTACGCGCCGAGCGGTCTCGACACGCTCATCGCCGCCGGCGAAGTGGCCTGGGCCGGCGTGGAGCCAATCGGCGAGCGGGACGGCCGCATAGCCCTCTTTCTCGCCGACAAGCTGCCACTGCTTTTGCAATCGCGGCCCATCGTCGAACCCCTCACCGAGCGCGAGGTGAAGCTGCTGGCCGTGCTCGAATCCACTGGCGCGAGCTTCTTCGATCCGCTCCATCAGGCCTTGGGGGGCGGCTATCCCGGCGAGACCATTGGCGCATTGTGGAGTCTGGTCTGGCGCGGCCTCATCACCAACGATTCGCTGCACGCCCTGCGCGCCTACATCGCCCGGCCAGAGAGCACGCATACGCCGCGCCGCTTGCAGACCGGAGCAGTCTTCCGGTCGCGCAGAACTACGCCGCCCACCGCGCAAGGCCGCTGGTCGCTGCTGCCGGTGCGCGTGCAAAAGGGCGGGCAAGCGGCTGGTGTAGCGCCGGACTCCAGTCCGGCTGTACTGCCGGCGTCCGCGCCGGCAGCCGAGGCGCATGGGCCTGAAGGCCCACGCGACAGCCGGTCAGGAGACCGGCGTTACGCTCCGTCGCAGACCGAGTCCAGCCACGCTCTCGCCCTGCAACTGCTCAACCGCTACGGCGTACTGCTGCGCGAATCGGTCGCGGCGGAGAACGTCCCCGGCGGCTTCAGCGCGGTCTACGACGTGCTCAAAGCTCTGGAGGAGAGCGGGCGCATCCGCCGCGGCTATTTTGTCGCCGGTCTCGGAGCCACGCAGTTTGCCTTGCCCGCAGCCGTCGATCTGCTGCGCCAGCTACGCAATGAGCCGCCGCGGGAAAAGCCGGAGTTCGTGCAGTTGGCCGCCACGGACCCGGCCAACCCTTATGGCTCCGTCCTGCGCTGGCCCGATCTGCCCGTTGCCGAGGAGGATGCCGAGTCCGCTCCTCGCGTGCTGACCCGCGCAGCCTACGCCGAGGTGATTCTGCGCAACGGCCAATTGGTGGCCTGGCTCAGGCGCGGCAATCCCAACCTGCTGGTCTTTCTGCCAGGGGAAGAGCCGGAGCGTTCGCAGGCAGCCGCGGGGCTGGCGCACTTCCTCTGCGCGCGCGGCCAGCAGCGCATGCGCTTGAGCAGCCACCAGGGCGCGCTCATCACCACCATCAACGGCCAGCCCGTCGCGGCGCACCCCTTGGCCCGCTTCCTCATGGATGCCGGCTTCCATCCCGGCCCGCTGGGGATGCACCTGCGCCGCATTCCGCTGGCCGTCATGCACGGCGAGCCGCCATCGGAGGGGCTGCAATAGCCTATGCCCGAAGGCGACACCATCTTCCGCACTGCCCGCGCACTGGGCCGCGCACTGGCCGGCAAGCCTGTCACGGGCTTCCGCTCGACTTTTCCGCTGCTCACCCGCTTCCACGAAGACACGCCGCTCGTGGGCCAGCTTGTCGAGAGCGTCGAGTCGCGCGGCAAGTGGCTGCTGATTCACTTCTCCGGCGGCGGCACACTGGCTTCCCACTTGCTCATGTCCGGCAGTTGGCACATCTACCGCCCCGGCGAGCGCTGGCAGCAGCCGCGCGCGAACATGCGCATCGTGATTGAAAACAGCGACTACCTCGCCGTCGGCTTCCGCGTCCCCGTGGCGCGCATGTTCACAGCTCTCTCGCTCGCCCGCGACACCAGGATTCCGCGCCCCGCCCTCGACGTGCTCAGCTCGGAGTTCGACGCCGAGGCCGCAGTGCGCCGCGTTCTGGCGCACAGCCAGGAAGAGATCGCCGATGTACTTCTCCATCAGGAGGTGCTGGCCGGGATTGGCAATGTCTTCAAGTCGGAGATTTGCTTTGTCACCGGCGTTAACCCGTTCTGCAAAGTAGCCGCGCTCAGCCAGCAGCAGGCTTCCGCCCTGATCGCAGCCGCGCAAAAGCTCGTCGCCGCCAACGTGCTGGAGGATTCCGGGGACGCCATCGTCACTTACGGAGGCCGCAAGCGCCGCACCACGCACGAATCCGACCCTGGTGCCAGCTTATATGTCTATGGCCGCAAAGCTGAGCCCTGCCGCCGCTGCGGCGAGCCGATTCGCGGACGCCTGCAAGGCCCCGATGCGCGCATCACCTTCTGGTGTCCGCGCTGTCAGCCGATGCCCGACGGCTCCCAGATCGATGGGTAAATGGGACATCAAGCGCTGCCCGCACCTCAGCGCAAAGTAAAATGGAAGCATGGCATTTGCAAGTGTGAAGAAGATTGCCGAGGCGGATTTTCCCACCCGCTGGGGAGCCTTCCGCATTCTCGGCTTTGAGGGAGCGCCGACAGCGCCGCGCCCCTGCGACGAAGCCCCGGCCGGCGGCGCGAACCACAATGGAATCGAGAGCGGCAAGGTTGAAGGGCTCGTGGCGCTTGTCATGGGAGACATTCACTCCGCGCCGCCGGTGGTGCGCATCCACTCGCAGTGCCTCACCGGCGACGTTTTTGGCTCGCTGCGCTGCGACTGCCGGCTGCAACTGGAGCTGGCCATGGACAGAATCGCCCAGGAGGGCGCGGGCATTCTGCTTTATGAGCAGCAGGAGGGCCGCGGCATCGGCCTGATGGCCAAGCTCAAGGCCTACGAATTGCAGGATCAGGGCATGGACACGGTCGAGGCCAACGTCGAGTTGGGTTTTGCGGCCGACTGCCGCGAGTACGAGCTGCCTGCCGAGGTGCTCAAGCTGCTCGGCGTCACCTCAGTCCGGCTCATCACCAACAATCCTGAGAAGGTCGCGGCCCTTGAAGCGGCCGGCATCGCCGTCACTGAGCGCGTCTCGGCCGAGGTCGAGCTGCAAGACAGCTTCGAGCGCTACCTGCGCACCAAGCAGGAGAAGATGGGGCACATTCAGGATTCGCCGCTGAATGAGGACTGAACCCGCAAACGGCCTTCGATCAATGCTGTCGAAGTTGTTGATTCCGGGATACAGCGGATGGGCGCTCGCTCTCCCTTGTCCTCTTATGGCATTTCCAGGATGACTGCACCCGGATGGCGCCGGTTCCAACCTCACAGGACGGCGCGGCAGCGGTTCGGCGCAACGCGAAGGCAAGGATACTGGTTTCCCTGGGTCCTGAAAGCGGATCCTGAGAAACCCGGCGATGAGATGCCTGGATCAGGGAAGGCTGGCGATATACGTTCGGACGCGGTCTTCGAGTTCCTGCAACTCCGGGCAGCGCTGTTTGATGCCGGTGTAGTTTCGCAAGGCTTCTAGCATGAGCTGCCTGCGGCCGCCGTCCGGATAGCGGGATTCCTCCTGACCATGCCTTTGGAGAAAAGGACCAAAGTAGTCTTCCTTGATGGAAAGGTCCGCGCGCATCACTCCCCATTGCCAATCTTGTTCCCACTTGTCAGAGAGGCCGGCGAGCAGCCAGGCTTCCACTTCAGGGACGGCGGCGCAGCAAATCACCCGAATGGATTTGGCGATTGCCAAAGCCTGTTGTTCAAACTCTTCTTCCAGCCTGGCAAATTCGGAGCTCCGATCCTTGCCGTCGGAGTCAGGAAGGAAAAGCACGAGATGCTTATGGCTGTAGAGGTCGAGGATGGTTTTGGGAAAGAGACTCTTCGCGTGCTCGTAGCCATTTGTGCGCGGATTTGCCATGACTTCGATATTGGCGCGTGGCCTGCCGCATTCCGCAAACAACCTCTCGCACAGCGGCTTCAGGATTGCGCCGTTGTAAGTCGGGTTTTCGGGAACAACCAGGATGTTAAGACTCATGGAGGACGGACTCTAGCCAGCCTTCCTCGAAGAGTTGATCGAGGCTGTAGTTCTCTTGAATCAATTCCTCGAGCTTTGGAACCTCAGCCAGGGAGCGCATCTTCGTGGCCCCGGATTCGGCGTCGCGGGTACAGACAAAGGTGGTCTTGCGGTCTTCTTCGGTGAGCCAGGCCAGCAAGGTGGGCGAATGCGTCGTGGCGAAGACCTGCGTTCCTGTCCGCTTGGATTGGGAGCGCATCAGTTCGAGCAAGAGCCGCAAGCGGCTGGGATGCAAGCCTTTTTCGATCTCCTCGATAACGAGAACCTTCGGCATGGAGGGCTGGAAGAAGGCGGCTGCTAAAGCGATAAAACGAAGGGTTCCTTCTGAGAGGACTGGCGCGCGGAATTCCTTGTTGCCCTCTTTGATAGCAACCATGAAATCATTATTGAGACCTTCAAGGGCATAGATGTCATCGACTTCGTCGGGACGAAGTTCCTTAAGCCACTCAAGGAGTGCTGGTTTGCTTCCATTGGCCTCGATCCCGTGGATAAGTGCGGCGAAGCCTTCGCCATTCTCTCCAAGACTTGCCAACTTTGATGAGTAGCCCCCTAGATTTGCTGGAAGCGGGTCAAGAAACTGCATGTCGGCCATCGCTGTCGATGCATAGTTAAACCGCTTGGCCTGGACGCCAATTGTCCCCGGGAAATATTCGTAGCTCATCGATCTGGTAATTGGGTCCAACTTAGCCCGCTTATAAATGGCAGTGAGGCATCCGAGCGTGGTTAGCTTAGAGAGATCGATAGGCTCTTGCGTGGATGGCCTAATTGCACGGTCGACGACGGATCTCTTGTTGTCCTGATTCATAAGTATTTCAGACCCACAGAACATGGACTCATCGTTAAAGGCGGGATCGTCGTTGGTTATAGAAAAAGCAAGCCTATATGTCAGTTCGCCGCCCAGGTCTGCCTGAAGCTCTTCTCCGCTAAACCCGACCTGGAATTCAACCTTTTCCGCTTGGGAGTCATCGGGCCTACGGAAGGCCACGTACCTCGATCCTCCTCTGATTCCGTCCCATTTCAGACTGATTGGCGACGCAGGCATGCCGTTGAGAATCCCATCAATACTGAGGCCACTTCCGACGCCTTGGAGGAAGTGAAGCGCGTCCAGGAAGTTGGATTTTCCGCTGGCGTTTGCACCTACGAGGAGATTGAAGTGGCCGAGCTTGAGATCGACACTCTCAAGGCTTTTGAAGTTGCGGATTTTGAGTTCGGAGATCACAGCCACGGCCTCGCGGTCTTTTGCATCTGCCCGGCAAGGTCAAAATCGCGGCCGGAGTCTGCTGAAGCCAGTGTAGCCTTTTCTTGCGTTCGCCGGAAAGGGAGTGCGGTGACTGTGTTGATGCCGGTCCTGTCGTCTCAGCGCCAGCGACGGGGCGGATGGGAGGTTTGGCCCTCTGATGGTCTGGTTCGGGATTCCCAGAGGGGCTAAAGCCCGCGCCGATTTTGTTGGCTGAAAGCAGGGGTTGAAACCCCCGCCTCCGCCCGGGTTGATCTACTCCCCACCCGGCGGAGCCGTGCCTTGACACAATACGGAGGCCGCCGCGCAAGAATCTGTGCCGGTTTTTGCAGAGAATTACCTTGGATTGGCGGACAATGTAAAAAGGTCGAAGAGGGGAAAGATGGCGAAGGCTGGTCAAAGGACGAAAAAGGTCGAGCGGCAACAGCCAACCTCCGCCCTTCCGCCCGGTTCGTACAACCCTCAACCGGGCATACTATTCTCCTCTCCTTCGCCTTTCTGAGGCACCCCACCCCCCTCTTTACTGTGAAACCGTGAAACTGTGACGAGAAAAGGCGCCATTTCGTGGCCAGCCGTCCAGAGCCAGTCCTGAGCCTGGAGCGTCTTCGGCGCTCGTATTCACAACCAAAGTTTTGTAAACACTGGAGTTGAAGACGCCTTAGAACCTGTATACCAGGCCGAAGGCGGCGCGGGAGTTCCGGCGCATATGCGGAGAGTAGTTCAGGGCCGGGGTGTTGCCTATAAATGAAAACGATGATGCGATGTCGTCGCCGGAGGCGCGCAGGGCAAAGCGCTGGCTCAGCTTGTAGTCCATGCCGCCCCCGGCTCCCGCCGCAAACGAGATGCTGGGAGTCTGCTGCTCGCCGCCCGTGTGCTCCCCGCCCAGAAGAACATGAACGAAGACGTCGAGGCGTTCGTAGACATTGCCGTGAAACTCCGGGCCAAACAGGACCGCATCCACAGTCGGGTTGCATGACGCCGACGTGGGGCACGGGTTGCCCGAGGCGACCGCTGCCGGGTAAAACGCTCCATCGGCAGTGATGCCAAAATACTTGCCCCAATCGCGGGTCACCGACAGGTTCACGCCCTGCAATCCATGGCGCGACCCGTTTACCTGGTTGAGGCTGGTATAGCCGTAGCCGGCGAAAACATTCCATTTATAGGTGGGTTCGGCCGTCTCGGCGCGCTTCTGGCGCTCCGGGGCAATCTGGCTGGCAGCCGCCAGGGGCATCAACGCGGCCGCAACCACGGCCAGAATCGAAAGCAACGACTTACTCTTCAATTTGGGACTCTCCTCAAATGCCTTGGTGTCTATTCTGCCGCTGGAGGGGCCTGGACCCTCCGTGCGTCCGCCGCGGCCCTGATCGGCTGCCCTCTCAGGCCAACCTCTCCTAGACTATCCTCTCAGGCCCGGTTCGATGAAGCCCGAAGTCGATTTCCCGCCGCCCGATGCCGATTAACGGCTCTCTACCGGAACCCCTTCGGAGAGCTTGACGAGTTTTCCCGAACTCTCCGTCACTGTGACTGCGATTCCCTGAGAAAGATAGCGCTGGAAAGCTTCGGGGCGAGACCGGTCCATCTCCCAGTCGTTCTCGATGGCCACCACGGTGTACCCACCCGGCGCCACATCGCGCAACGAAAAGCTGCCGTCCGAGTCCGACTGGTCGATGCGCGTCAGAGCACGGAAAACTGCCGGATCCTTCGGGACGAGGACGACCATCACGCCAGCCTGGCCCTTTCCACTTTTGCGTACAAAACCTTCGATGCGCGTCTCGCTGTCGCTGAGGATCACGGAGAGCGTCAGCGGCTTGTCTCGAACAGTCAGCAAATCCCCGGCGTGTGTCGAGCCATTCGCCGTTGTCGAGACGACCGTCATCAGCCTGCCCTGACCGGCAGCGTCTCCGCTCCAGGCCAGAAGCTCCCATCTCCCTGGCTGGACGGGATGGAATTGGAAGCTGCCCTGACTGCTCTCCGTGAAGATCCGACCTGCCGGAAGCGCAATATCCTGAGGGCTGAGAACCATCGTCAGCCTGCTCGGCAGCGCTCCCCCGGAGGCGGTTCGCACGGTTCCAGAGACACTCACGGATGGCGTGCCCAGGCTGGGGTCAATCTGCTGACTGCTGGTAGCGTCAAACTCCATGACCCGCGGCGGATTGCCCTGCGTCATCTCGTAGTGGCCAGGAGCCACGCCGTAGAATTCGGCGTCGCCGTTTTCTGTTGACCTCATTATGGGCGGATCAAAGGGCCCGGAGGGGGCCGTAGCGCCAAAAATGGTTTGCCGAAGCTGCGTAAAGGCTCGCGGTCCGTCCTCTTTGTCGGGCCCCGGAACCGTCAGATGCAGGGCCGGAACCGCGCGCAGATTGACGTTCACCTCCTCGCGATTGCCGCCAGTGAGCAAAATGCTCGATGCCGACGATTCGTCGGTGGTCGAGTCGAAGAAGGTTACCGGGTAAGCTACGTCGAGCGCGACGCCGGGGCCGCTTTCCGTCCGCTGACGAGCTTCGGAAGCAGAGCGATGCAGCGCATACCAGGGCTTCGCCGTCACAGCCACCAGATACTCGCCTGGCGCGAGGCCGTCGAACTCGTAGGCTCCGGTGTCATCCGTTCTGGTTTCACCCGCCCCAGTGATTCTTGCGCCGGAGCCTGGATGGCGGGGTTTGAGGAAGAGCATCACCTCGGCGCCCTCCACTGGGTCGCCGCCGTCTCCGGTCACTACGCCATGCAAAGAAGCTCCGGGCGTCAGCCGGAAGACAATTCCGCTCGTGTCCTGATCCGCGCCGGTCACAATTGCCGTGCTGAATCCATCGTGCTCGTCGTAGAAGGCCGTCAGGAATCCCCGCTTCGAGACCGTCAACGGGTACTTGGCCGCCGCCAGCCCCGCCAGCGCAAAGCGCCCCTCGCTGTCCGTCTCCACCAACGCCACGGTGTTTCTGAACTCCTCGGAGAGTAGAGAGACCGTCGCCCGCCGGACTGGCTCTCCGGTAGCCGAGTTCACCACCGTCCCGGCGATGCGGTAGCCGCTCGCAGCGGCCTTGTAAGCCGGTCGTAATGGGGCAGGAGGAGCGCTCTGCGCCCGCATCCCCGTTCCTGCCAAGAGCAGGCCGATACCGCAAATCCATGGAGCGGCCATTCTTCTCATCGTCCCGGCACCTCCAGCATCAGGCCGCTCGTCGTCCCAGCGGAGAGCGTCACCTGCTGGCCGGGCGTGGGCAGCGCCGCCAGCACAGCCGGGTTGCGGTATTCCAGCCGTACCGGCCGTTCGAAGACGTAGACGTGATAACTGCCCGGCGCAAGCCCGTCAACTGTTAATGTCGCGCCGGAGGAGGGGTGCATGTTCAACGGCGGAATATCGGCCGTGGTGTCGAAGTCCGGAACCACGTAGACGGTATAAAACGGCTCGTCTCCGGGGAGGAAGGCGGAGAGCGCCGGCGGCAACTCCAGCGTGAGCTTCGCGCAGTCGTCGCGCAGTGTCAGCTCCATCGGCGGCGGCGAGGAGCCCAGAGGCACTTTCAGCGGCTCGCGGGCCAGGTTGATGCCGCCGGCCGTGAAGGAATCCACGCACAAACTGCGGTCGAAGACTTCGGTGCTGATCCAGTGAGGGCCGGGATTGGGGGCGATCTCCAGCAGATCAGGACCCGACCTCTCCGCGATCGCGTCTGTATTGAAGCCCACGGGCGCATCGCCGGCGCTGGTGGCCGTCACCATCACCTGGTTTCCCAGCCCCTGGCGGGAGCTGGCGCCTGCCTGCGCAGCCGTCCGCACTGTTCGAAGGTGTATGGGCCACCGCGACACCGGCGCAAGGGGAATCTGCAGGTTGGTCACCGGGTGGCCGTCGACGGAAAACTCGGAAATTCCGGAAGAGGCCGACCGCCTCCGCGCTGCTTCTCCTCCGGGGTCGATTTGGACTGTAGTCAACTCATTCGATGAGACGCTAACGAAGAGCGTGTATGTCCCATCCGGAAGACTGGCCTGGGCAGTGTGCGTCGTCGCGTCGAACCGGCCGGTATAGGCCTCCGGGCGCCCCGCCGCATCCAGCACCAGCACCATCTGCGACTGTGAGTCGGACGGTCCTCCCGGGGGGGCGTTACCTCCCAGATCCTTTCCATTCGACGAAATCTCAGTAGCTGCGACATTGTAGAAGTATTCGAGGGTCAGCAGCATATTGGCCTCCGTCTGTTCGCCGGCCCGGAGCCGGATGCGCGTTGCATCGGAAAACTCCCGCGCCTCGGGATAAAAGATGCTGGCATAGCCCTGGCGCGCCACGCTGGCCACTCGGTTGGCCGCGACGGCGGTCACCGCCGGTTCGCTTTCCATTGCAGGCTGGGTAAAGAGCGCGTAGACGCCGCCGGGAAGGCCGCCGAAGCGGTACGCCCCGTTGCCGTTGGTCTGCGTGGTTCCGTTCTGCGCCCAGACAGCGCGGCCGTTGCGCACAACCTGCTTGAGCAGCGTCACAATAATCCCCTGCGCCGGGTCGCCGGTGGAGAGTTCGATGCGGCCGTGAATCGCCGAGGCGGGGCTGAGCTTGAACTCGAGCTCCGGCATCTCGGCCGCCACCAGCACGCTGTGCGCCGGGCCATCATCCTGGTAGTCCACGTCTTCAGAGGCGTAAGGGCGGTCGTGGAAGCCCGGCTTGCGAACCTGGATGGTCTGCGGTCCCACCGGCACGCCGGGAATCTCGAAGCGGCCCTCGCCGTCGGTCAGCGCGCCAGTGTCGGCCTCGCCTTCGATCCGCACCAGCGCCCGCGGCAGCGGCTGGCCGGTGGCGGCGTTGCGCACCACTCCGAGCACAGTCGCCAGCACGGCAGCCGGAGGATTCCCGGCCGCGACCTGAGGCTGCAGTCCACCGGGCGGCTCCTGCGCCAGGCTCGCTGCCGCAGCCAGCAAAAGCGCCGCGCAGAAGACCCGCTGCCGCAGGCCTTGCCGGGGGGCGAGCCTTCCGCCCGTGCTTTCATGGATTTGAAGAGGGTCCACGCTCTATTGTGACGGCTCCGAGAGAGAATTGGAATCGGCCAGCGATGAAAAAGAGACGCTGCCGCACGCATCTTCGCCCATCAGAAGGTTTGCAGCGCACTGTTCCTCCCAGGGCCAGAACAGCGTTACGCCGGTCCGGCGGGCCATTGACAGGCGCGCTCTTCTCAGCCTTTCGTTCTACAATCCATACAAAGGGGAAGCTCATCTTGAAAATGACTCGAAACAAATGCCTTTGCGCTACAGCTTTGGCTCTTTTCGTGCTGGTTTCCGCCGCCGGAGCCGGTGCGCAGCAACTCTCGCCGAAGCTTCAGAACGCCATTGGCCACTGGCAGATCGTCAACAGCGACGGCACGCCGGGCGGCCAGGCGGAAATCTACCTGGAGAACGGGAAGCTTTTTGGCAAGGTCACGCAGGTTCGCCCCGGCCGCAATCCGCACGACGTCTGCGACAAGTGCTCCGGCGAGTACAAGAATCAAGTCATCCTGGGCATGGTCTTCCTGCGCAACTTCCACCCCGACGGAGACGACTGGGTGGGCGGAACGGTGGTGGACCCGGAGAATGGTTCCGAGTACAAGGGCAAGATCTGGGCCGTCGGGAGGGACAGTCTTCATATGCGCGGCTATATCGGCATCTCCCTGCTGGGGCGGACCGAGGCATGGGTCAGGATTCCCTGAGCGGCCAGCCCGGGCTCCCGGCGCACCGGAAGATGAGCAATTGGTATACTGGTAATGTGAGTACAACTTTGCTCGATTCCATCTCAAACGGTGACCGCTCTGAGACTTCCCCAAGTCAGAAAAGGGTGTTGTTGCTCAAGCCGCGCGGCTTTTGCGCCGGAGTGGTACGCGCGATCGACGTTGTCAAGATCGCTCTTGAAACCTTCGGCGCTCCGATTTATGTGCGCCGAGAAATTGTTCACAATCGGTATGTGGTGAATGAGCTGGCGGAAAAGGGCGCGATCTTTGTCCATGAAATCTACGACGTGCCCCGCGGCCAGCGCGTCATTTACTCGGCCCACGGCGTTTCGCCCGCGGTGCGGGAGATCAGCAGGGAACGCAACCTCAGGGTGATCGATGCCACCTGTCCGCTGGTTACCAAGGTTCACATCGAGGCCGTCAAGTTTGCCAAGCAGGGCTATTCGCTGGTGCTTATCGGCCATCGCGATCACGACGAGATCGAGGGCACGCTGGGCGAGGCGCCCGGGGTGACCCAGGTGGTTTCGAACGTCGCTGAGGTTGCCGCGCTTGAGGTGCCCGATCCCAATCGCGTGGCCTACCTGACCCAGACCACGCTCTCGCTGGACGAGGCGAGGGATATCATTCACGCCCTCAAGCTGAAGTTTCCCAACATCGTCGGCCCGCACTCGCAGGATATCTGTTACGCGACCGAGAACCGCCAGGTCGCGGTCCGCAACGTGGCGCACCAAGCAGGCCTGGTGCTGGTGGTGGGCTCAACCAACAGCTCCAACTCGAACCGGCTGGTCGAGGTCTCGCGCAACCTGGGGACCATCGGCTACCTGATTGACAACTCCCAGGCTATCGACCCCGCGTGGCTCCAGGGCGTCAGCACGGTTGCGGTTACGGCCGGCGCCTCGGCTCCCGAGGTTCTGGTCGAGGACGTGGTCAATTACCTGCAACAAAACGGTTTCGATCACGTCGAAGAAGTAGAGGTTATGCCGGAAAACGTGCGCTTCGGCCTGCCGCCGGAGATTGTGCAGGCCATCGGCAGCGCCGGTGGGGCAGAGCCTGTGGCAGTGCGGTGAAGATAGGGACTAGGGACTTAGGGACCAGGGACTAGAGCCTGAGGTGATTCAAAGTCGCATGAGCTTTCATCAAGGGAAGAGACAATCCGTTGCGCCTCGATTTGGGCGGTTGGATGCGGATCTGGCAGATGTGCAGTCGGCCATTGACCGCTCCCGGGACTTCCTGCTCTCCATGCAGCATCCCGAAGGGTATTGGTGCGGGGAACTTGAAGCCGACGCAATGCTTGAGGCGGATTACATCTTTCTGCACACGCTGCTGGAAAGCGGCGATCCGGGCCGGCTGAAGCGCGCGCTCACCGAGATGATGCGCTACCAGAACGAGGATGGCAGTTGGAGCATCTATCCCGGCGGCCCAGGCAACCTTTCGCTCTCGGTGAAATGCTACTCATCGGCCAAGCTGATGGGTGTCAGCTCTCAAGACCCGCGGCTGGCCAAATGCCGCCAGTGGGTTCTGGCGCACGGCGGCGCGGTCGAGTGCAATACCTTCACCAAGATGTACCTCTGCGCGCTGGGCGAGTACGACTATGATGCGGTGCCGGCCATTCCGCCGGAGATTGTTCTCTTTCCCAAGTGGTTCTACTTCAACATCTACGAGATTTCTTCCTGGTCGCGGTCGATTCTGGTGCCGCTGGCGATTATGTACGCGAGGAAGCCGTTCAAGAGGATTCCGCCGGAACAGGGGATTGACGAACTGTTCGTGGGCGGGCGGTCCAACTCGATTCTCCGCCTGCGCAGGGACCGCAGTTCCATCTTCTCCTGGCGGAACTTCTTTATTGTTCTTGACCGGATGATGCACTGGGCCGAGGCGATTCACATCCGCCCGTTGCGCGCGCTGGCTTTGAAGCGCGCGGAAAAATGGATGCTGGAACGGCTGGAGATGACCGACGGGCTGGGCGCCATTTATCCGGCGATGCTGAACGCGATCATCGCGCTGCGCTGCCTGGGCTACTCCGAGGACGATCCGCAGGTGATTCGCGCCCGCGATGAATTTGAAAAGCTCGGCATCGAGGAGCCGGCCAGCGATGGGATGCCCGAGCCTACTTTCCGAATGCAGCCTGCCGTTTCGCCGGTGTGGGACACGGCGCAGGCGGTTTGCGCGCTGGGCGAGGCAGGCGTGGCCCGTACCGACCCGCGCATGATCAAAGCGGCGGACTGGATGCTCTCAAAAGAAGTTCGCCACAAGGGCGACTGGGCCGTGAAGGTTCCCAGGACCGAACCAGGCGGCTGGTACTTCGAATTCAACAATGAGTTCTATCCCGACACCGACGACACCGCGCAGGTGCTGCTGGCCCTGAACAAGGTGGATAATCCCCGCGAGCGCTATCAGCACCAGGTGGCCGAGCGCGCCATCGCGTGGGAGTTCGCCATGCAGTGCAGGAACGGCGGCTGGGGCAGCTTCGACAAAGACAACACCAAGATGATCTTCCAGTACATCCCCTTCGCGGATCACAACGCCATGCTCGATCCGCCGACGGTGGACATCACCGGGCGCATGCTGGAGATGCTGGCCAGCTACGGCTACGCGCGCGGCGACAAGCGCGTTGAGAAGGCCATCCAGTTCATCTTCAAAGAGCAGGAGCCGGATGGAAGCTGGTTTGGCCGCTGGGGCGTCAACTATATCTACGGGACATTTTTGGTGCTGCGCGGGCTGGACGCCATTGGCGTCGATCATCTTGAGCCGCAGGTGCAGCAGGGGGCGGAGTGGCTGCGCATGGTGCAGAATCCCGACGGCGGCTGGGGCGAAACCTGCGGCAGCTACGACGATCCGAACACGCGCGGCGTGGGAACGAGCACTCCGTCGCAGACGGCCTGGGCGCTGCTCGGCCTGCTGGCCGCCGGCGACGACCGCTCGGACTCGGTGGCCAAGGGCGTGCGCTGGCTGCTGACCCGCCAACAGGTTGAGGGCAGTTGGGACGAGGCGATGGGCGAGGGCGCAGTCCGGCAGAGTATCATCACGGGAACGGGCTTCCCCAGAGTCTTCTATCTGGCCTACAACATGTATCGTCAATACTTCCCGCTGGTGGCTCTTACCGCCTACAAGCGGGCGATGGAACGGAAGAGCAGCTATTAGCTGCCGGCTCTCAGCTTTTAGCTCGTGCCTGATTGTCTGAACGTCTTTAACGGGTTTTAGTAATTAGCTAGGAGCTAGAAGCTAGCGGCTACAAGAAGATTTCATGGAACGCGCCAGCGAAGACGGCGCTGGAGGTTAATGCAAATATGGCTGTTCCGATCTCCCAGATGGCGACGGTTGCCACCTATGTGCTGAAGAAGAGGCTCACCGGCCAAAAACGCTATCCGCTGGTGCTGATGCTTGAGCCGCTCTTCCGCTGCAACCTGGCCTGCGCGGGCTGCGGCAAGGTGCAGTATCCGCCTCACATCCTCAAGAAGCAGCTCACACCCGAGGAGTGCTTTTCCGCGGTCGAGGAGTGCGGAGCTCCCATGGTCTCGCTGCCCGGCGGCGAGCCGCTACTGCACCCTCAGATCGTCGAGATCGTCAACGGGCTTGTGGCGCGCAGGAAGTATGTCTATCTGTGCACCAACGCGCTCGAACTCAAGCGGCGGCTGCCGGAGTTCACGCCCTCCAAGTACCTCACCTTCTCGGTGCATCTCGACGGCCAGCGCGAGCATCATGACTTCTCCGTCTGCCGCGAGGGCGGCTACGAGATTGCAATCGAAGGCATCCAGGAGGCCGTCCGGCGCGGCTTCCGCGTCACTACCAATGCAACCTTCTTCGACGGCACCGATCCCAACAGCGTGCGCGGCTTCTTTGACGAAGTGATGGAGATGGGCGTCGAGGGCATCGTGCTTTCGCCCGGCTACAGCTACGACAAGGCGCCGGATCAGAATCACTTTATGGGGCGCGCCCGCGTGCGCCGGCTCTTCCGCGCCATCCTCTCCAATCGCAAGCCGTCGTGGAAGTTCAACATGTCACCTCTATTTCTTGAGTTTCTGATGGGCAAGCGCAACTACGAGTGCACGCCGTGGGGCTCGCCGGCCTATAACATCTTCGGCTGGCAGCGGCCCTGCTACCTGCTTCAGGACGGCTACGCGGAGAGCTTCAAGGAACTGATGGAAACGACCAAGTGGGAAGAGTACGGCGTGGCCAGCGGCAATCCCAAGTGCGCCAACTGCATGGTCAGTTGCGGCTACGAGCCCACAGCGGTGATTGAAGGCTTCGGCTCGCTCAGGGGATTCTGGGCCATGGTCCGCGGCTCTTTCAGCAGCTATCGCGACGAGCACGCGCTGAAGCTGCTGAATGAACCTGCGCCGCACGGCCCATCGACCCTGGTGCAGATCGCGGAACCGGCCGAGAGCCTTGAGGTGACCAACGCATGACCGCTGAAGTTTTGAAGTATACGCGGGAGCAGGTCGAGGCGCTGGAACTAGCTCCCGGCACGGAACATGAGAGGCTGGAAGGCTGGGTTCCCGCGCTGGCCGGAGACCAGGATCTGTGTCAGGCTCTGGAAAAGGCCTTTGACTATCGGGGAGACGTGACGCTGACGCTCAAGTCCGGCGAGCGCATAGAGGCATTCATCTTCAACCGTCATACTGGAGCAACGCTGACCGAATCCTTCGTGCAGTATTTCACTCCCACGGCGCCCGAGAAGCGTAAAGTCGGCTACGCCGAGATCGCGCGGCTGGAGTTCAGCGGCAAGGACCGCGCCGCAGGCAAGCACTGGGAGGATTGGGTGAAGGCTTACAACGAAAAGAAGGCGGCCGGAGAGAAGAATATCGCGCTCCACCCCGACAAGTTGGAGTAAGAATGAGGTGAGCTTCCGCCTAACCCTTTAGGGCGCAGGCCATCCCTGCACTCACCCAAGCAACTTCGCCTTGAATCCCTGCTCCGCGATCACCGCAACCGCCTTCTTATCGAACGAAACAAACGTCTCTCCGCCCAGCCAGCACGCCAAGTGCATGAGTGTGCCCGGTGCAGCTATCAGTGTTCGGTAACGGCAGGGACTATTCTCCATAAGACGCGGACCCCGTTCGCCAGTTGGTTCTGGGCGATCTATCGCATGAGTCACGACAAGAAGGGCATCTCAGCCGTGCAGTTGGCCAAGGAGAAGATTGAGCGTGAGATTCGCTACTACATCACGAGCCTTCGGCCCGACGCCGCGCGGCTGAACGCGGTGATTCGTCAGCACTGGGGCATCGAAAACAAGCTGCAGTGTGTGCTGGACGTAGGCTTCAGCGAAGACC
>Ga0302198_10000612_pt1 | contig 40502 bp, 38 predicted proteins | sample II_Bog_N2_2_FD_193521 | JGI IMG/M metagenome (GOLD analysis project Ga0302198, IMG submission 193521) | Peat permafrost microbial communities from Stordalen Mire near Abisko, Sweden - II_Bog_N2_2 | ecosystem: Environmental > Terrestrial > Soil > Wetlands > Peat | place: Sweden: Abisko...
ATGCCATGGGTAAGTACCACCCGCATGGTGACGTGGCGATCTATGACGCCCTCGCGCGCATGACCCAGCCGTGGTCGATGCGGGTGCCGTTGATCGATGGTCAGGGCAACTTCGGCTCGATGGACCCCGATCCGCCGGCCTCGATGCGGTACACCGAAGCGCGGTTGGCGAAGGTCGCCGACACGCTGCTGGCGGATATCGACAAGGATACGGTCAACTTCCGCGACAACTACGACGGTTCGGAATCCGAGCCCGAGGTGTTGCCGGCGCGCTTCCCCAACCTGCTGGTCAACGGCGCGGGCGGCATCGCCGTCGGCATGGCCACCAACATCCCGCCGCACAACCTGGGCGAGGTGATCGACGCGGTCTTCGCCATGCTCGACAACCCGGCGATCAGCACCGAGGAACTGATGCAGATCGTGCCGGGGCCGGACTTCCCCACCGCGCCCTTGATTTTGGGCCAGCACGGCGCACGCAACGCCTATAACACCGGGCGCGGCTCGATCCTGATGCGCTGCCGGCACGAGATCGAAAAGGGCCGGGGCGACCGCCGCTCGATCGTGCTGACCTCGATCCCGTTCCAGGTCGGCAAGTCGGGCCTGGTGGAGAAAATCGCCGAGGCCGCCAAGGACAAGCGGATCGAAGGCATCAGCGACATCCGCGACGAATCGAACCGCGAAGGCGTGCGGGTCGTCATGGACCTGAAGCGCGATGCCACGCCCGAGGTGGTGCTGAACCAGCTCTGGCGCAACACGCCGGCGCAATCGTCATTCCCGGCCAACATCCTCGCCATCCGTGGTGGCCGCCCGGAAGTGCTCGGCCTCGCCGACATCCTGCGCGCCTTCATCACCTTCCGCGAGGAAGTGATCACCCGCCGCACCAAGTTCGAACTGAACAAGGCGCGCGAGCGGGCGCATATCCTGCTGGGTCTGGTGATCGCGGTCACCAATCTGGACGAGGTCGTGCGGATCATCCGTGGCGCCCCCAACCCGGCCGCCGCTCGCGCCGCGTTGATCACGCGCGAATGGCCGATGGGCGAGATCGCGCAGTACATTCGCCTGGTGGAAGCGATCGAGGAAGGTTCGGACGAGCTCTCCGCGCCGACCTATCGCCTGTCCGAAACGCAGGTGAAGGCGATCCTCGACCTGCGTCTGCACCGCCTGACCGCGCTGGGCCGCGATGAAATCGGCGGCGAGCTGGAGCAGTTGTCGATCGCCATCGCCGGCTATCTGGCGATCCTGGGCGACCGGGTGAAGTTGTACGCGGTGATGCGCGACGAACTCGCCGCCGTGCGCACCGCCTTCGCCACCCCGCGCGTCTCGGAAATCGTCCCCGCCGCCGATGGCATCGACGACGAGGACCTGATCGAGCGCGACGACATGGTCGTCACCGTCACCGTCGACGGCTACATCAAGCGCAGCCCTTTGAGCACGTTCCGCGCCCAGGCGCGCGGCGGCAAGGGTCGCGCCGGCATGGCGACGAAGGACGAGGACATCGTCGCGACGATGTTCGCCGCCTCGACCCACACGCCGGTGCTGTTCTTCTCGACCGCCGGCAAGGTCTATCGCCTGAAGGTCTGGCGCCTGCCCGAGGGCGCCGCCGCCACGCGTGGCCGGCCGATTGTCAACCTGCTGCCCGCCTTGGATCAGGGCGAGACGATCGCCGCCGTGCTGCCGCTGCCCGAGGACGAGGCGAGCTGGGGCGATCTCAGCGTGGTCTTCGCCACCGCGCGCGGCAACGTGCGCCGCAACGCCATGGACCTGTTCGCCAACGTGCCCAGCAACGGCAAGTTCGCGATGAAGTTCGAGGGCGAGGATGAGGGCGACCGCCTGATCGGCGTCGCGCTGCTCACCCCCGGCGACGACGTGCTGCTGGCCTCGCGTCAGGGCAAGGCGATCCGCTTCGCCGCCGACGATGTGCGCGCCTTCCAGAGCCGCACGTCAACCGGCGTGCGCGGCATGGCGCTGAAGGACGGCGACGAGGTGATCTCGCTGTCGATCCTCCACCGCGTCGAAGCCGGCGGCGAGGAGCGCGAGGCCTACCTGAAATTCGCCCCGTGGAAGGGCGAGAAGGAAGGCGATTCGCCCCTGCCCGCCGAACGCATCGAGGAACTGGCCGCGCGCGAGGAATTCATCCTCACCGTCTGCGCCAACGGTTACGGCAAGCTTTCGTCGGCCTACGAATACCGCCAGACCGGGCGCGGCGGCCAAGGCATCGCCAATATCGACAACATCGCCCGCAATGGGCCGGTCGTCGCCAGCTTCCCGGCTACGCAAGGTGACCAATTGATGCTGGTGACGGATCAGGCGAAACTGATCCGCCTGCCGCTCGAGTCGCTGCGGGTGATCGGGCGCGGATCGGCCGGCGTGCGGTTGTTCAACGTCGCCGATGACGAACATGTGGTGAGCGCCGTCCGCCTGGCAGAACCCGCCGAAGCGGTCGAGGACACCGAGGGAGAAGACTGATGTCTGCCACGGCCACCGTCACGCGCGCCTACAAGGTGCTGACCGCGCCGCAAATGGCGCAGTTCCAGGGCGAGGGCCGCTTCACCGGCGCGCCGGTGGATGTGGCGGATGGCTACATCCACCTTTCGGACGCGCGGCAACTGACCGGCACCGTCGACAAGCATTTCGAGGGGCAGGACAACCTGTTCATCGTCGCCATCGATCTCGATGTGCTGGGCGATGTGGTGCGGTGGGAGCCCGCGCGCGCTGGGGCATTGTTCCCGCATGTCTATGGCGCGATGCCATGGTCGGCGGTGCTGGCGTTCGAACCGCTGCGCCGCAACACCGATGGCACGGTGGCGGTTCCGGCCTGACTTGATGGCGTATGATGTCCATGTGATCGGCGGCGGCCTCGCCGGCAGCGAGGCGGCGTGGCAACTGGCGCGCCGTGGCTTGCGGGTGCGCCTGTCCGAACTGCGCGGTACCGGGGAACGGTCTCCCGCGCATCAGGGCGACGGGTTGGCAGAACTGGTCTGCTCCAACTCGCTGCGGTCGGACGATGTGAACAACGCCGTCGGCCTGCTCCACCACGAGATGCGCGGCCTCGGCAGCCTGATCATGCAAGCGGCCGAAAAGGCCCGCGTCCCCGCCGGTTCGGCGCTGGCCGTGGACCGGGATGTGTTCTCGGCCGAGATCGAGGCGGCATTGACCGCCTGCCCCAACCTCGATCTGGTGCGCGAGCGGATCGACACGTTACCCGAAGCCGGATTGACGATCGTGGCCACCGGCCCCCTGACCGCCACCGCCCTGGCCGAGAGCATCGGCGCGGCCACCGGCGCCCACGCCTTGGCGTTTTTCGATGCCATCGCGCCGATCGTCCACCGCGAATCGATTGACATGGACGTGGCATGGATGGCCAGCCGCTGGGACAAAGGCGCCGAAGCCTCGCTGGCCATGGGCGGCGACGGGCGCGATTACATCAACTGCCCGATGGACCGCGAGCAGTACTACGCCTTCCACGCCGCGCTGATCGCCGGCGAAAAGACCGCCTTCCGTGAGTGGGAGGCCAACACCCCCTACTTCGACGGTTGCATGCCGATTGAGGTCATGGCCGAGCGCGGCGTCGAAACCCTGCGCTTCGGCCCGATGAAGCCCACCGGGTTGGACAATCCGCGCACCGGGCGTTGGCCCTATGCCGTGGTGCAGTTGCGGCAGGACAATGTGCTGGGCACGCTGTGGAACATGGTCGGGTTCCAGACCAAGCTGCGCCACGCCGAGCAGGTCCGCATCTTCCGCACCATCCCGGGCCTTGAAAATGCCGAGTTTGCCAGACTCGGCGGGCTGCATCGCAACACGTTTCTCAACTCGCCGACATTGCTGGATCGGCAGCTACGTTTGAAATCAGCCCCCCACATCCGCTTCGCCGGCCAAATCACCGGCTGCGAAGGCTATGTCGAAAGCGCCGCCATCGGCTTGCTGGCTGGCGTCATGACCGCTTTGGAAATCGCCGGCCACCCGTGGACCGAGCCCCCGCGCACCACCGCGCTGGGCAGCCTGCTCGCCCACATCACCGGCGACGCCGAGGCCGAGACCTATCAGCCGATGAACATCAACTTCGGCCTGTTCCCCCCCGTCACCGGCGTGAAGGGCAAGGCCAACCGCAAGGCCGCGCACAGCGCCCGCAGCCAAGCCGACTTATTGCCCTGGCTCGCCACCATCGGCCCCGTCATCGCCTGAGCCCTTCGGGGCCGTGCAACTGCACCCCGGCTTTTTCTTCGGCTTGGCGTGCGCGGCGGTGTAAGCGTCGAACTCAGCACGGGTCACCACGCCATCGTGGTTGGCATCCATGTCGCTGAAGCGGTCACCGGTCTTCACCGCCCACTCCTCGAAACTCAGCAGGTTGTCGTGATTGGTATCCAGCTTCTGGAATGCCTTCACCCGCGTCGACAGCATCTCGGTCCGCGAGATCTGGCCGTCGCGATTGCGGTCATAACGGTTGAACCGCTTCTGCTCGTCGGATTCCTTGGGCTTACCGCCCCCGGGCAATGCGGCCCCGCGCCCATGCGCACCCGCACTGGGCAGCACGATCGGCATATCAGGCGCGGCGCTGGCGGAAAGATCGGGCGGCGGCACGCCATGCTCCAGTTCGGCGCGGCCCTGCCACCAGAATACCCCGGCCGAGGCCAGCAACAACGCCGACACCGCCCCCACTGCAATTCGGTTCATCATGCCCCCTTTTGCCTGGGGCGAACCTAGGGACTCTACAGATATAAGGAAAGGGCCTCCAGCGGCCAAGGGCCACGGCCCTTGGAACCCATATTTGGGTGACGCGCCGTAACTGTGGAAAAGCGCCGCCGCGAAGCGGCTGTCAAAATACCGCTTCGCGGACCAGCGCAATTCATCCGTCGGCGCGGAATGCGGCCAAGTTTATGGGCCCAAGGGTCGTGGCCCTTGGCCGTCGGAGGCAATTTTCCTTAAAAAGACCTAACCCGGAAAATTCACCGGGGGTTGGCGGATGTAACATAAATCCCTGATTTGATGTATGATTTGGTTGCTTAGACCGATCAACGTCATTTCAGGAAGGCCACACCCGCCATGGACGATCTTAAGCTGCCGCTCCCCGATCTGTCACCTGTTTCCGGCAAGCGGTTGGATGTCAGGTTTGATGGCGGGATGCTCTCATGCGATGGCGGGATTTTGCTGTTGCGCGAGGTCGAGCGGCGGCTTGGCGTGGCCGATCGTCTGGCGGCCTGCATCAGGGATCCGCGCTCGCCCGAGCATATCACGCACAGCCTTGCCGACATCATCGGCTTTCGGCTGATGATGATCGCGGCGGGTTACGAGGACGGCAATGACGCTGCCAGCTTGCGCGTCGATCCAATGTTCAAGATGACGCTTGATCTGACACCTTCAGATCGCGCGTTGTGTTCGCAGCCGACCATCTCGCGTCTGGAAAACCTGCCCGATACGCGCGCGTTGCTGCGCATGGGCCGCGCCATGGTCGATCTGTTTTGCGACAGTTTCCGCACCGTGCCCAAGCGGATTGTGCTCGACATCGACGATACGTTTGACGCGGTTCATGGCGGTCAGCAGTTGCGTTTGTTCAATGCCCACCATGACGAATATGGCTTTCAGCCCATCGTCGTGTTCGATGGCGAGGGCCGTTTCATCACCGCCGTGCTGCGGCCGGCCAAACGACCAAAGGGCACGGAAATCCGGGCATTTCTGCGCCGCCTGCTGCGAGCTATCCGCAGCCATTGGCCAAAAACGCAGATCCTGCTGCGCGGCGACAGCCATTATTGCTGCCCCGAGGTTCTCGACTGGTGCCGGGCGGGTGGTCACGATTTTATCCTCGGCGTCGCGCCCACGGCGACCTTGCGCCGCCATATCACCGATCTGGAAACCAGCACCAGGGCGCGCTTCGATGCTGCGCTCGCCAGTAGGACGGGTGCGGGCAAACTGCGCCGCTTCAAGGCGTTCAACGATGGCGCGAAGAGTTGGAGCCGCGTCGAGCGGATCATCGCCCGCGTCGAAGTCGGCGACCAGGGCGCCGACACCCGCTTCATCGTCACCAATCTCAAAAAGGGCTCGCCCCGCTGGCTCTACGAACAGGTCTATTGCCGACGAGGCCAGGCCGAGAACCACATCAAGTCGTGGAAAACCCATCTCGCCGCAGATCGCACATCCTGCACCAGGGCCACCGCCAACCAGCTACGGCTGTTCCTCCATGCCGGTGCCTACTGGCTGATGTGGGGGCTGCGCACCGCCATGCCGAAACGATCCGTCTGGCGCACCGTCCAGTTCGACACCTTGCGCCTGCGCCTCATCAAGATCGCCGCGCGCGTCACCGAGTTGAAGACCCTCATCCGGCTGCAGTGGCCAACGGCTTGTCCCGATCAACACATCTTCCGGATCGCCCTCGCGCGCATACCCCACCTCGTCACCTGAACGTTGCGGCAAGCACGCCACATCGAACCCCTCACAGTCAACCCGCAAGCCTTGATCCACCCAAACCCCGCCCACCGCCGGGGACGAGCCGGTATGCCCGGCTGACGCCAAATGCTCAAAACTGGGAGCGCGAAACTCAACCGGATGAATTATGCGGGCTAGAGCGCGGCTTTCGCGTGGCGGACAGTTTTGGGCGCAATGCTTCGGTCGAATGGCCCTCGCTACGTTTGGGCGTGATCCGCAGCGTGGCTAACCGCCAACTGCGAACGATCATCGAAGTGTTGGGCCGTGAACACGGCATCGAGATGATCGAGGGCACAGATTACGAATTGCGCACCGCTCTGGCGACTGGCCGCATCCATCTCGCGCTCACGCTTTTGCGCGATAAGGAAAGTGTGCCCAATACCCATCCGCTCTGGGCCGAACCTTATACGATGCTGGTGGCCAGCAATCATCCTTTGGCCGGGCGGGAAAGCGTGGCCCCCGAGGAATTGGCCAGCGAGATCATGCTCGCCCGCCGCTCCTGCGAGATCTTGGAAGAAACCAGCCGCTTCTTCACCAGCGCCGGGGTGCGCCCGCGCTTTGCCTTCCGTTCGGAAAGCGACGAGCGATGCCTGGCAATGATGGCGGCCGGCCTTGGGATCACGACTGCACCTGCATCGTTTGCCATTACAGGCACTGCGCAACTGGCCGTGGATGGGTATAATTTTCATCGCCGCATAGGCCTGATCCACGACCCTGCATGAAGTAATGCCGAAAAACTGGCAATCATCGCGCAGATCGCCAAGATGCTGCAAGATACCTAGCCAATGGCCGAGCAGGCGCGCCGAACTAGCCCTTCTCACCTACAGGCGCTGACCGGGGCTCAGCTGTTGGGGAAAACTGGGAATTGCGATATATCTTTGGGGCACCCCACTGGCGCAAAGAGCCATTTGGGGTTAATTTGTGCCCATGCTGAAACCCTCAAAAGAAGCCAAGCCCGATACGAGCCAAACCGAGGCCGCTTATGCCCGGTTGCGCACCATGATCATCAATTGTGAACTCGCCCCAGGCTCACGCCTGACCGAACGCGAATTGATCGAGCGCCTTGGCCTTGGCAGAACGCCAGTGCGCGAGGCGCTCGTGCGTCTGGACCAGGACCGGCTGATCGAAACCCTGCCCCGCAGCGGCTATCGCGTCACCCGGATCGACAGGAAATCCATCGAGGATTTCTTCACGGTATGGCTGGTTCTGGGGCCTCTTACGGCCAAGCTAGCCTATGAACGGATGGCTGCAGATGACCGACAGGAGTTGATGGAAATTGGAGTCAAATCAGCCAATCCGGCCCTCCGGCCATCTGAGTTGGCCAGCAATGCGGCCGAATTTTTCAATAGGTTGGCAACGCTTGCAAACAATGACCTGCTCCTCTTCCTCTATGAGCGCCTCAGCGCAGAAATGGAGAGACTGTTCATTAATTTCTTCAATACAGAGCAAGGGCGTCAGTGGGTGTCCACTGCGGAAGAAATAGCAGCCTTCGTGGCCGTCCGTGACCCTGGGCGCGCCAGTGCTATAATCGAAGAACGTGTGAGCAAATCCAAAGAAGGCATTCTTTTCTATTTTCAAGCCCTCGACACAATGCAACCATCTGAGGGCTTTACCCAAACTGCGGCAACTCGCCGCAAACGCCGCAGCAAGGAAGGCTCACAACCTCAGGACAAAGTCACCGCCAAAGCTTGAGCGGGAAACCGAGATGCCCATAGCGAAGCATAGCAGCTTACGGAAAAGGGCTACCGCTTTAAGGTGATGGGTAATTCAACTTTTTTCAGCGAGATTGTTGCTGGAGCAGACAGTGCGCACTTGGGGCGTTCGGACAGAAGGTCTGTTTTTGTGCATGAATTGCTAAGCGCGGGTGCCGGAGCGCGATCCGCTAGGGCCCATCTGGGTGATCGTGGACGAAGCGCTTTGATTGCGGCCTACAGATTTTTCGAGCTTTATTCTCAGATTGGCCGTCCTTCGATCCCGCCGGAGAAGCCGCTTTGCGCTTGTAGCGCGGCGATCTGGATGAGAAGCTTGCGTCAATCAGGATGAGAATTGATTGTCGCGGTTTTCATGTGGTGCCTGTTTTGATTGACGCTGGCAAGCGCTACGCGTCGGCTTGATTGTCGCTGGGCGACACGTCCTTGACTGTCGCAGAGGCAGGCGGCCGGCCAGCGCGTGATTGTCGCTGGATCGCAGCACGGCGTCGATAGCTCTCGACGTTCATCTCGAAGATCGTTGCGTGATGCACCAGACGGTCCACTGCGGCGAGCGTCATGGCAGGGTCCGGGAAGATGCGGTTCCATTCGCCAAAAGGCTGGTTTGCGGTGATGAGCGTGGAGCGGCGTTCATAGCGCGCGCTGATCAGCTCGAACAGGACGGAGGTTTCGGCCTGGTCCTTGGTCACATAGGCCAGATCATCGAGTACCAGCAGATGATATTTGTCGAGCTTCGCGATCGCGGCTTCCAGGGCCAGTTCGCGGCGAGCGACTTGAAGTTTCTGGACCAGGTCGGAGGTGCGGGCGAACAGGACACGCCAGCCATTCTCGATCAGGGCGAGCCCGATTGCCGCTGCCAGATGGGTTTTTCCGCCGCCCGGTGGGCCAAACAGGATGATGTTAGCTCCTTTTTCAAGCCAGCCATCGCCGGAACACAGGGCAGTGACCTGCGCACGCGAGATCATGGGGACAGCGTCAAAGGCAAAGCCGTCGAGGGTTTTGCCCGGTGGCAGGCGGGCTTCGCTCAGATGCCGCTCGATCCTGCGACGATCCCTTTCCGCTATCTCGTGTTCGGCAAGCGCGGCAAGCAGACGGGCGCCAGGCCAGCCTTCCTTGTCGGCCCGCGTGGTGAAGTCGGACCAGATCTGCTTGATCGCGGGCAGGCGCAAATCGTTGAGGATGAGACTGAGCCGCTGGGCGTCAATGGCGGGGACATTCCGGCTCATGCGGCTTCTCCCGCCAGAAGAGCATCATAAATGGCAAGGGGGACCAACTCCACAACGACATCGGGAAGCGCCGCCGGGTCGGGAGCGAAACGTGTCCGTAAAGCCGCCATGTCAGGAAGGCGGTCAGCGGCTATGTCGGCCAACAGCATGTCGGCAAGTTCGGCTTCACAGGCTCTCTCATGGGCCATGGCCAGCAACTCGACCATATGCCGGCAAGCGACGCGTTCAGGCAGGGCGGCAACGAGCCGGTCGAATATCTGCCGATAGGCGTCGCGTGGGAAGAGCTGATTGCGATAGACCAGCTTGAGCAGAGCCATCGGCTTGCGGCGCAGGCTATGGATGACATGTCGATAGTCGACCACGTGCCCATGGTTGCCGTTGTTGAACGAACGCCCCCGCGGCAATGTCATCAGATGCGTGCCGCCTACAAAGAGATCGAGCCGGTCGTCATAAAGGCGAACCCTCAGCCGATGGCCGATCAAACGCGAGGGCACGGTGTAGAACACCTTGCGAAGTGTGAAACTGCTGGTCGAGGTGACCGTGACGATCGTTTCCTCGTAATCGCTGGTCCGCGCGTCCGGCAGTGGCTGCAGCACCGCGCGCTCGGCATCGATGCGCGCGCCATTGCGCCGGTTCTTGCGGCTGACGATCTCATCGATGAAGTGCCGGTAACTGGCCAGATCATCAAAGTCCCGCGACCCGCGCATCAGCAGTGCGTCCTTGATCGCGGCCTTCAAATGACCGTGCGAACTCTCGATGCTGCCATTCTCGTGGGCAACGCCGCGATTGTTGCGCGTCGGCGTCATGCCGTAATGCTGGCACAGGGCATCATAGCGCAGTGTCAGATCCTGCCGGGCATCGGCGTCCAGATTGCGGAACGCGGCCGACAGGCTGTCGCTGCGATGCTCGTTCGGAGCGCCGCCCACGGCCCACAGTGCATTTTGCAGCCCCTCGGCCAAGGCAACATAGCTCTCGCCGCCCAGGATGACATGGGCATGTTCGAAGCCCGACCAAATCAGCCGGAAATGGTAGAGGCGGTGATCGAGCAGCACGCCAGCAACCGTTACCGCCTCGTCCTTCATCTCGGTAAAGTCGGACAAACCCTGCCGACCCGGTTCATGCACCTGACGGAAGATCACCTCCTGCTCAGGGCCATGGATGGCACGCCACGCCCGGACGCGTCGCTCCAATGTTCGCCGGATGCCAGCATCGAGGTCGGGATGGCGCCGGCAGATCTCCTCGAAAATCGCCACCGAACGAAGCCCTGGGGCGGCCTGGAGCAAGGGGACCACGTCCTCATCGAATATCCCGGCCAACGGATCGGGTCGCCGCCGGTCTCGCGGAGCCTGCTTCTGCGACGGCAGGCGGGAATCGCTGCCAAGGCGATAGGCCGTCGCCGTGCTGATGCCTGCCTTGGCGGCGGCTACCGGCACGGCATGTGTCTGTCGGAACTTCATATAGAGCCTCATCTGATGATCGTTGACGTGACGGCCCGGCATCCCCGGCATCCCCTCTCTCGAAGTTACGCCAACGAGTACCTGACCGACCGCGACCCACAGAAACGCCCAGCAATGGGGCGCCATCTCCACCTGCTGACCCGGCTCCGGGCTACGCCCTGCACCGGATCAGCAGGTGGAGATTCTCATCTTGATTGACGCTGCTTTCTCATCATGATTGCCGCGCTGCACGTCGTCCGCTATACGCGCCGCAAGGCAACGCCAGTCAGCACCTGGGCCAATCAGCTGCTCGAGCGCAAACCCGCGAGATTGGTGACAGTTGCTGTCGCCAACAAGATGGCGCGGATCGCCTGGGCAGTGATGGTCCGAAACGAAAATTATCGGGCAAGTCCGGCGACCGCCTGACCTTCGCCTCAACAGTTTGGGCAGGAGAGAACGAAACGCTTGATACCAATCCGGGGCTTGCCGGGGGTGGGAACAACCTGTTTGATTCACCGCGCATCATAGCGCGCCAAAGTGATGAGGATCCCGTCCACTGACGACATCATGGCCAGCGGCGTTTCGCGCCGCGCGAACAGGCCGGACACATGAATGAACCTGACCCGGATCAGATCAACGCGTCAAATTTCATCTTGCCCAACAGGGGCCGTCCACACATGAATCAGATGCGCCCTGAGTCGAAGGCGGCTATGGCTGCGCCATGGACGAAAACGAAATCGAACTGCGCATCGAAGCATTTGATGATGCCAACGGCGGCGGCGTTGGCTGGTACAAGGACAAAGGCGCTTTCCACCTATACCTGCTGGCAACCGAGGCACCCATCGCACGTCTCAAGCCGACCGGCACAGGTGACGACGTCAGGATCGCATACTGGTCACACAGGCGTAAATGGGAGGACATCGACGACATGGGCGGATGCGTCCTGCCCCTCGATCAGGCACTCAACCACGTCGCAAGCAATAGCCTCTTCTGGACCTGGACGTGACCCAAAACGTACAAAGTCGAGCTTAGACCCAATCATCAATGCTACTGTTGGCCAGCAACTGCGAATTCCACACTTGCATCACCGAGGCGATATCATCGCCCACCACAGCGATTTTTATCCCTGTTGCGGGATAAAGCGGCACCACCGCCTCATCTGGCAGAGTGAGATAGGCCTTCGGCCAGGTCTTTTCTTCGCGATCACGCTCAATCAGCGCCTTCATCAACGGATAGAAGCCGCCTTTGCGGATGTCGCCCAATGGGGCGGCGGCATGCTGATGCAGCGTATCGATCACCGCTTCCCGGCTCTGCCCGCGTCTGGCCAGTTCGCCCGCGCGCTTGGCGGAAAGCAACAAGAGCGAGCCCATTTTATTTTCGAATTCAAGCATTTGGCGCCCCACATCGACCAAGCCTTGATAATAATAATTGCCCACTATGGCAAAGCCGCCAACAAACAGGCTCAGCACATTGTCGGCAGGCTCGAAGCCCAGCGTGGTGTGAAACGGCGACCAAGGCGAGCCCGCTTCGTTTTCAGCAACCACTGTGATCCCGGCGGCGCTGCCTTGGCAAGGTGATGCCGATGAGCCAACCCGCTGCCAGCCGCCATTGCGCAGCACCAGACCTATGGCGCGACCGATAACAGCATTTGCCTTATTGCCTCGCCCCAGCGCATTTGCCCCGCAGGCGATCCCCAATTGCTTGGCAAGCGGGCCATTGATGAGATGGGTGAAGGCAAAACTGTTCACCGAGCGGGTCATGGATTCCATCTCAATCGCCCCCAAAAGCGCCACCGCTGCCAGAATGACCGGCAGATGTTCAGGCCCTGCCCCGGCCATGACCGCGTTGATCGCCACCTGCTCGACAGTCACGGGCAAGCCTTCTGGCCGCACAGTCGGGCAGACGATATCGCTTGCCGGGCGGTGCGTTCCGGCAAGCATGGCCTCCACGGCCTCATCTGTGGGGATTTCTATCGGCAGGCCATCGGTCATATCCTGCGCTTCAAAGCATTGGACGACATCTCTGGCCGTGCCGCTGGCGGCATAGTGGCTTGGCGTGAAAGGGATATAGTCGCTTTCGGCCTGCTCTTGCGCGCTTGGCGTGACCAGCAGGGCATCCACCAGATCCTGCGCATACATGGGCTCGGGCGAAACCGCCGCGAAGGCATGCCGCAACCGCGCGCCGCGCATCGCAATTTCGTGTTCCGCCACGCCCGCCAGAGATCTCGGCACCGACACCGCCACAGCAACGCCTGCTTGCTCCAGCGCGGAGCCATATTTCCACGTAACATGCACAGATGTCGCCGCCGGGCCAGCAAACAGGATGATTCCATCATAGCGGCCAACGAAGCCCTGGCGCTCGCCCGCATCGTCGATCATGAAATCGCGGCGCATCGCAGTGTCCACCGTGCAAGCCGCATATCGGCTCTGCAATTCGGCCTGAACCAGCGCGATCAAAGGTTCAAGGCCATTGTGTGGCGGCATGCATTGCAGCAGCAGGTAGCGGCCGCGTGCCGGATCATCTGGCCTGCGGGCAAGAGCGTGCCGCCGCGCCTGGGGGAATGCCGAACGCGGATCGCGGGCTTGCAGGACCATCAAATATAACCTTTCCCGTAGTGCCATGCCAAAGAACTAACCATATCCTTGACACGAAGGGCGTGATCGTCAACCTTAACTGATATATCTATAAGCCAGAGGCCATGAAATGCGCGCTTCAAACGATTATCGCGATTTGCTTTTTCCCCTCGATCACCCACGACTCGCGGGGCTGCATCATCTCTCGACGCGCGAATATGGCGTGGCGGCCCGCGAGGTCCCGCTCCTCAACGACCTGATCACGCATTGGCAAACGCTCGCGACCCAGCCGTTTCACGGCCTGACCTGTGACGGCACATGCGAACATGGCCTGTTCGCGCTGGAAGACGAAGGCGCCCCGGTGCTCGAAGCAACCGCAGCGGCAACCGCTTTGCTCACATCTCTGGACGGAAACAAGAAAGTCAAACTGCTCTTTCCGCTCGACGCGCCACAATGGCGGGTCTGGAGCAATCCCGAGGTGCTGTTCAACGACTATGGCTTGCGGATGGAGGATGAGAGCGAGACCACCCGCATGCTGATCATGGGCATCGTCGCTGCATCGCTGGGAGATCGCGGCCATGCCAAAGCGCAAGGCTGCATGCGCACCAATGCGTTCCTGGGCCAACTGACCAATCTGCCCAACATCATGAATGAATGGAGCTATAATTTCCTGATCTTTGGCGATCCCTCGTCAAACGAGCCTTGGGGGTGGAACCTGTATGGCCACCACCTGTGCCTGAACTGCTTCTTCGTGGGCGGCCAGATGGTGGTGTCGCCGATCTTCATGGGCGCAGAGCCGAATATCATCGATAGCGGGCCGCACATCGGCACCAAGCTGTTCACCACGCAGGAGCAGGTCGGCCTCGCGCTGATGCAGTCGCTCTCGCCCGAGTTGCATGCCAAAGCGCAGATTTTTGAGCACATGCATGATGAGCCAACCAAGCCCAAAGGTCGCTGGCATCCCGCCGACGGCCTGCATCTGGGCGGCGCGTTTCAGGACAATCGCATTGTGCCCTATGAAGGCATCCCGATGGACGCGCTCAATGAACGCCAACGCAGCCAGTTGCTTGAGGTTGCCGACGCCTTCCTCGATGTGCTGCCCGATGGCCCGCGCGCGCGGCGTCTCGAACAGATCGAGCGCCATTTTGATCGCACATGGTGGTCATGGATTGGCGGTTCGGGCGATGAAGATCCGTTTTATTATCGCATCCAAAGCCCGATTATCATGCTGGAATTCGATCACCATCCGGGCATCTGGCTCAACAATCAGCTGCCGTCCAAATGTCATATCCACACGGTGATCCGCACCCCCAATGGCAATGATTATGGCAAGGACCTGCTGCGCCAGCACTACGAGGTAACGCATCCGGGCGCTGCGCCTGGCCGTTAATCCAGCGGCAGGGCGGTGGTCCGCTTGATCCGGTTGAGCACCACGCTTGACCGGACGCTGGCGACATCGCCATGGCCGAGCAGTTGCTCGTTCATAAGCTGGGAATAGGCTTTGAGATTGCGCGCAACGATCCGCAACAGATAATCGGAATCGCCGGTTGTTGCGCAGCAATCGAGCACCTCGTCGAGCGAGGAGATGCGTTCGTGAAACAGGCGAACCGCATCGGGGGCGTAGCTTGCCATGGCAACAGCAACGAATGCCTCGACCTGAAGCCCCAAGGCCTCCTCGTCAAGCAAGGCGACCTGCTGACGGATAACCCCATCCTCTTGCAACCGGGCAATGCGCCGCGACACTTGTGAAGCGGATAGATGCACCGTTTCGGCCAGATCGGCATGCGAACGCGACGAGTCCGCCTGCAACTGCGCCAGAATTCGCCGATCCATCTGATCCATACGCCAAACCTTCATATATGCATATATTGATGCGCTATTCACGCAAAAACATCGCGATCTCATGCTCAGAATGCGCAGACCTTGCAAGGCAAATCTGATACTTATTTGGCGACTGCCAAGGTGCAGCATTTGGCATGGAGAGTGACCGTGAGTGATTGTTCGGCAGACCTGTTCGAAAACCCACTTGGCCTTGACGGGTTCGAATTCATCGAATTTTCCGCCACCAAGCCCGGTTTGCTCGAACCCGTGTTTCAGCGCATGGGCTTCACGCATGTCGCCAACCACCGCTCCAAGCAGGTGCATCTTTGGCGGCAGGGCGATATCAACCTGATCGCAAACTATGAGCCGCGCAGCCCCGCCGCCTATTTCGCGGCCGAGCATGGCCCTTCGGCCTGCGGCATGGGGTGGCGGGTAAGGAATGCAGCGCAGGCCTATGCTGTGGCCATCGAGCGCGGGGCAGAACCGGTCGAGGTGCAAACCGGCGCGATGGAATTGCGCATCCCGGCCATTCGCGGCATTGGCGGGCTGATCATCTATCTGATCGACCGCTATGGCGATGAATTGTCGATTTATGACATTGATTTCGAATATCTGCCCGGCGTGGAGCGCCGCCCGGTTGGCGCAGGCTTTCATACGATCGATCACCTCACGCACAATGTCTATGGCGGGCGGATGGCGCATTGGGGCGCGTTTTATGAGCGTGTGTTCGGCTTCCGCGAGATCCGCTATTTTGACATCAAGGGCGAATATACCGGCCTCACCAGCCGCGCGATGACCGCGCCCGATGGCAAGATCCGCATTCCGCTCAACGAGGAAGGCAAGGCTGGCGGCGGGCAGATTGATGAATTCCTGCGCGCCTATAATGGCGAAGGCATCCAGCATATCGCCTTTTCCTGCGATGATCTGCTGGGCTGCTGGGATCGGCTCAAGGCTTTGAGCACGCCCTTCATGTCGCCCCCGCCCGAAACCTATTACGAGATGCTTGAAGAGCGCCTGCCCGGCCATGGCGAGCCGGTGAACGAATTGCAACGGCGCGGCATCCTGCTCGACGGCTCGACCGAAAACGACGATCCCCGCTTGCTGCTCCAGATTTTCTCGGAAACGCAGATCGGCCCGGTGTTCTTCGAATTCATCCAGCGTAAGCGCGACGATGGCTTTGGCAATGGCAACTTCACCGCCCTGTTCAAATCGATGGAACGCGATCAGATGCGGCGCGGCGTGCTCAAGGTTGAGGAGAAGGCATGATGACATCGCCCCCGCAGATCGCGCGCATTCACCACGTGGCCTATCGCTGCCACGATGCAAAGCAGACCGTCGATTGGTACGCCCGCGTGCTAGGCCTGCGCTACACCACCGCCTTTGCCGAGGACAAAGTGCCCTCAACCGGCGAGGACGATCCCTATATGCACATCTTCCTCGACTGCGGCGGAGGCAATGTTCTGGCCTTTTTCGAATTGCCCGCCCAGCCGCCGATGGGCCGCGATCCAAACACACCGGCGTGGGTGCAGCATATCGCGCTCGAAGTGGCCGACGAAGCAGCGCTGATTGCGGCCAAAGCCCATATAGAAGCGCAGGGCGTCGATGTTCTGGGGCCGACCTATCACGGCATCTTCAAATCGATTTATTTCTTTGACCCCAATGGCCACCGGCTGGAATTGGCCTGCAATATCGGCAGACCCGAGCAATATGCCGAGTTGGCCGCCTTGGCCCCGGTGATGCTGGAAGAATGGAGCCAGACCAAGCGCGCGCCCAAACAGGCAGCATGGCTGCATCAGGAACACATCTGAATGATCGACCATACCCACAACAAGCTGGCCACAAGCTGGGCGGCTGGCGATCACGCACTGTTTCCGGTGCAGAACCTGCCGCTTGGTGTGTTCTGCACCGGCGATGGCGAGAAGGCCATCGGCGCGGCGATTGGCGACCACATCTTGAACCTGCGCGCCTTGTCGCAAGCGGGCCATTTGCCAGAGTTTTTGGGCCCGAGCCTGTCGGAGACCAAGCTCAACGCGCTGTTTGCCCTGCCCCCTTCGGCGCGGCTGACCTTGCGCCACGCGCTGTTTGCGCTGCTCACCGATCCAGCTTCTCAGGGGCCGGTCGAGCCGCATCTGGTGAAAGCTGTGGATTGCACGATGCACTTGCCCTTTGCGGTTGGCGATTACACCGACTTTTACGTGGGGTTCCATCATGCCAACAATGTTGGCGCACTGTTTCGGCCCGACAATCCTCTGCTGCCCAATTACCGCCATGTCCCCATCGGCTATCATGGCCGGGCCAGTTCGGTCCGCGTTTCAGGAACCGCCGTCCGGCGCCCACATGGGCAGACGAAGGCTCCTGATGCGCAAGGCCCGACCTTTGGCCCCACAAAGCGGCTGGATTATGAGCTGGAGCTGGGCGTGTGGATCGCGGGCGATAATGCTCTGGGCGATCCCGTGCCCATCGCGCAGGCATGGGATCGCATCGGGGGCATCTGCGTACTCAACGACTGGTCGGCGCGCGATGTGCAGGCGTGGGAATATCAGCCGCTTGGGCCGTTCTTGGCCAAGAATTTCTGCACCTCGGTTTCGCCATGGGTAGTGACAGCCGAAGCTTTGACTCCATTTCGCATGGCCCCACCGCCGCGCCCGGCAGGCGATCCTCAGCCATTGCCCTATCTTGACGATGCGTCCGACAGGGCCACGGGCGCGCTATCGCTGGAGATGGAAGTGACGCTTTCCAGCGCCGCGATGCGCGAGGCTGGGCTGCCCCCCCATCGCCTGAGCCGGGGCAATAGCCGCGAAGCGATGTATTGGACGCTGGCGCAACTGGTGGCCCATCACACCAGCAATGGCTGCGATCTCCACTCCGGCGACCTGCTGGGCACCGGTACGCTCTCGGGCGCCCAGCCTGAAAGCTTGGGCAGCCTGCTGGAGCAGACCGCGGGCGGCAAGCGCTCGATCACCCTGCCCGGTGGCGAGACGCGCGGCTTCCTTGCCGATGGCGACAGTCTGACGATTACGGTCTGGGCACAGCGCGATGGCTTTTGCAGCATCGGGTTGGGTAGTTGCACCGGCATGATTGAGCCTGCGCGGTGAGCCTGACGCTGCATTCCTATTGGCGCTCAAGCGCTGCATGGCGTGTCCGCATCGCGCTGGCACTCAAGGGCGTGACATATTCGCAGATCACGCATGATCTGCGCAGCGACCAACAGCGCGATCCCGAATTTCTTGCGCTGAACCCGCAGGGTCTGGTCCCGGCGCTCGAAACGGGCGGCGTTGTACTGACCCAATCGATGGCCATGATCGAGTGGCTCGAGGAGACGTTCCCCCACCCCGCCCTGCTGCCCCAAGATGCGCTGTCGCGCGCGCATGTCCGGGCAATGGCTCAGGTGATTGCTTGCGACATTCACCCACTCAACAACCTCCGGGTGTTGCAGAGCCTGCGCACCGATCTTGCTGCCGAGGAGGCGTCCGTGTCCGCATGGATCGCCCGATGGATCACAGCAGGCTTTACCACGCTGGAAGCAATGGTACGCCGGTTCGGCAAAGGCTTTGCCTTTGGCGATACGCCAGGGTTGGTCGATTGCTGCCTCATCCCTCAGCTCTTTTCGGCGCGGCGCTTTGACGTCGATCTGACCGCCTTTCCACGCCTCATCGCAGTCGAAGCACGGTGCGCAAGTATGCCAACATTTCTGAATGCCGCCCCCGCGACCCAGCCAGATGCGGCTCGATAAACGCTCCAACATAAGTCAGCTAAGGCGCCGTGAAGCTGCTGATCCTCGACGAGCTCGGCTATGTACCCTTCACCGCAGTGGGCAGCGAGTTGCTGTTAGAGGTGCTCAGCCAGCGGTATGAACGCGGCAGCACGCTGATCACCAGCAATCTGCCTTTCGATGAGTGGACATCGGTGTTCGGCTCCGAGCGCCTGACCGGCGCCCTGCTGGACCGCCTGACCCACCACGTCCACATTCTCGAGATGCGGATTCCGAGGTCATCCCGGCCACTATTCCGATTTGATCCCGGCCGGCGTTCCGATTAATTTCCGGCCACCCGTAAATGGGGTGAGAAGCCTGATCGTTGGAGTCATCCTGCGGCTTGAAGTGAGCCGGGAGGATGGGATGCCGACGAGGAGGCCGAAGATGCGCAAGGTGCGCGAAGTGCTACGGATGCACCTGGAGGGTGCGATTGCGATGCGCGAGGTTGCCCGGCTGACTGGCTTGGCCCGCTCGACCGTGCGCGACATGGTGGTCCGCTTTGAGAGGACTGGGCTGGCGTGGCCGGTTCCATCCGAGATGACCGAGGCAGACCTGGAAGAGCGGCTCTATGGGGTTGCGGGGGTCAAGGCTGGCCGGCGCAAGCAGCCGGAGCCGGACTGGTCGGTGGTGGCGCGCGAACTGAAGCGCAAACATGTGACACTGCAGGTGCTGTGGGACGAATACATCGCGGTTCATCCTGACGGCCATCGTTACAGCCGCTGGTGCGACCTGTTCCGGCGCTGGGAAGGTCGTTTGGGACTGGTCATGCGCCAAAGTCACGCTGGCGGCGAGAAGCTGTTCGTCGACTACGCGGGCGACACGGTGCCGGTGGTGGTCGACCGCCTGACCGGCGAGGTCCGCCGCGCACATCTGTTCGTGGCGGTGATGGGCGGATCGAGCCTGTCGTTTGCCTGCGCCACGTGGAGCGAGCAGTTCGCCGACTGGGCCGAGGCGCACAACGCCGCCTTCGCGTTCTTTGGCGGCGTGCCGCAGTTGCTGGTGCCGGATAATGCCAAGGTCGCGGTGATCAAGGCTTGCCACATCGGCCCGACCTTGGCCGCATCCTCGCGGATCTTCGCCGGCGTCCAGCCCTGATAGCGCTGATGGCTCGAAGGCATGTGCTCGGCCACCGTGGTGTGCCGGCCGTTGCCCGACCCGCGCATGTGAACGGCGATGCGCTCGCCGGCGAGGAAGATCTCGACCGTGCGCGCGGTGAACCGCACCTCGACCTCACGCCGGGCGAAGCGGTGCGGCACTGAGTAATGGTGGCGATCAACGGCGATATGGTAGTCGAGCCCGACCCGGCAGCGCTTCCATTCGGCATGAACGATACGATTGACGTGTGATATCCGCTCCGCCACCAGCGCCTTGCGCTCGCGACAGATCCGCCGCCGATCTTCATCTTCGATTGCCGGGACCCGGACCATCGAGCACACCCGTGGCTCGCCGCGCTTATAGGCCATCAGTGTGCGGATCAGCGCCTCGCCATCAATGCGGTCGGTCTTCGCCCGGCGGTGCCGGCGCGATACCGCAATCGAGGCAGCATCGACGACGTGACTTTCTATCCAGTCCTCTTGGTTGAGCACACGGTCGATCCAGAACCCGTCGAGCCCAGCCTCCTGAATCACCACTAAGGGATAGAGCTGGCCTTGCCGCGCTTGCGCCTTTCTGCGCAGCTCGGAAAAGCATGCAAATAGGCCCGCTAAATCTCCACCCGCAACACTATGGCGCGACATTTTCTCGCTGCCAGGTGCCAGCGCCGTGATCAGCCAGGTCGATTTGCTCAATTCCAAAGAAATGAAAATTGCGCCAAGATCGGTACGGATAGCGGCAGGTGTCTCGGGTCGATCAGCTGACAAGAGCATGGTTGGTCTCCACAAAGTGTCTTCTAGCGAACACACTCTGCCACGGCGCAGGTCGCTATCCACTCATCATGGGATCTTTTTAAACCGGGGAATGGCCCGTTTTTATCCCGGTGTTGACACAAGGCCTATCAGCAGGTCATGCATCAGCTGGCTAAAGACCCATCGAGGCAGATAGCGCTACGCAGCGAGCAGCGGTCATGGTTGAAGGAGCGCGATTACACCTGCAAGGTGGATCGCGAGACTCTCAACGGTAGCTGTATTGTTGGGAAGACCGCTGCCCGCGCTAACGCACTCGAGAAGATGATACGCTTTTAAAGTGGATCGGTAGCTTTCCAACAGAACCGTTCAACGTCTATACCGCATAACTGAGCCCGGAAACGAGCTATGGTTCAGCCTGACTCATTATTTGCAACAGAGTCCCTCAGTTGCCCTCGACATTCACAGGCAGTGGGCTGTCGGGGCTGAGCCAGCGATAAACGCCCCCGCCCAATGCACCGCCCAGCAGAGGGGCAACCCAGAAAAGCCAGAGTTGATGGAGCGCCCAACCGCCCTCGAACAAAGCTGGGCCGGTGCTGCGTGCGGGATTGACCGAGGTGTTTGTGACCGGGATGCTGACGAGGTGGATGAGTGTCAGGCATAGGCCGATGGCGATCGGCGCAAAGCCCTTCGGAGCCGAGCCGTGTGTTGCCCCCATGATAACCAGCAGAAATACAAAAGTCATGACCGTTTCGCTCACGAAGGCCGCCGTAAGATTATAGCCTCCGGGCGAATGATCGCCGTAACCGTTGCTGGCAAAGCCCCCGGCTAAACTGAAGTCCGATTTGCCACTGGCAATCAGATAAAGGATAGCTGCGCCCGCCGTTGCCCCCAGTAACTGGGCAACGATGTAAGCGGGCAGATCCGCCACCTTGAAGCGCCCCCCCGCCCACAGACCGACAGAAACAGCGGGATTGAGATGGCAGCCGGAGACGTGGCCGATCGCGTAAGCCATCGTCAGGACGGTCAGGCCAAAAGCGAGTGCGACTCCTGCGAAACCGATGCCCAACTGGGGGTATGCTGCGGCCAATACGGCCGAGCCGCAGCCGCCAAACACCAACCAGGCTGTGCCGAGAAACTCTGCTGTCAATCTCTTCAGCACACGCACCTCCCCTTTGATTGTCCAATGGTAGTATCGCGAAAGCCGGGAGCACAAGAAAAAACATGCAAGCGTCGCGGATTGTGTCCCTGGGGATGGTGTAGCTTCGGGTTGTCACCGCGTTATGGGACATAATCCCCCAGTCGCGGGAACGCCGGTCCGCACGTAATTTATTGCGCACGCCCGACCCCCCGCGACCTCCAACGCGTTCGCGGCTATGGCACTGCCCTACAAGAACCCCGCCCCGGCGTGATCATCGAACAGCTCGGCCGAGCGGATGTAACCGAGCAACACATCGACCGACTTCTGGCGCGAGACCTCCTGCATCTTGGCCAATGACGCGCGCGTGCGCGCCGCTTCGGTAAGGAACCAGGCGCGCAGCGAATGGCCGGCCACACTCGTTGGATCGAGCCCGGCGCGCGCGGCATAGGTCTGGACGAGCCGCGCCACCGACCGGTCCGACATTGCGTCCAGCGTAAACTCGCCCCGCGCGCCGATGCGGGTGAACAGCGGGCCGGCCTCGCCGCCGCGTAGGCGCAGCCAGGCGTTGAGGTGCTTGAGCGGGGTGAGGATACGGCCCGACGGCACCGCGATGACCGCCCCTGCCCCGTCCTGATCGGTCTTGGAATGGCGGATGCGCAACGTCATGCCTTGATCGACCAATGTCACATCGGCCAGCTGCAACGCCACCAACTCGGAGCGGCGCAACGCGGCGCCAGCCCCAGCGCCAGCACCGAACGATCGCGCGTGGCACGGGTGCCCTCGCCGGCGGCCAGATGAAGCATGCGCGCGAGATCGGCGGCGGTGATCGCCGTCTTTTTGCCGCTGGGGCGGGCGCGCTGCTCGCGGCGGATGCCGGCGAGGGTGTCGGCGATGACCATGCGGGTGTCGCGGGCCTGTGGGGGCACCGCGCCGTCCTGGCGGTGGCGCCACCCGATCGCGGCGAGATGGCGGGTAATAGTGCTCGGCGCCTTGCCGGCGCGGGCAAGCGACGCCAGCCACGTGGCGACCGCCTCAGCGCTCGCCGGGAGCGGCTCAAGGCCCCGTGCCCAGCACCAGTTCTCAAACTGGCGCCAGTCGCTGTCGTAGGCGCGCAGGGTGTTGGCCGCGCGGGCGCGCTCGCGATAGGCGCGCGCGGCGGCAATGTCGTCGGCCAGCGCGGCCGACGGGATAAGGCCGGCGCCGACCTCCGGATCGCCCATAACGGATGGCAGCAGGCCGCCCGCCATATCGCTGTCCTCGTCCACGTCGGATCCCCTATTTTCGGGGTCATCGGGGGGGCGCCGCCGGCGTGTTTTATCCGATATCATGCTGTCCGTGAAGATTGATTCACGGTCAAACTGGGCTTTGCCGAACATTATATTGTTATATTATTTTGCAATAATGAAAATACAGACCGCATTTTACTATGTTTTGACAGATTCATTAGGATAGACTGATCCATAAACGAAATTATTGTGTTGTCGGCGGACTTCGTAACTTCCTTTGGGGGTATAACGGTATTTCCCGCGGGACCAAATTTCTGTTTTCGATTATGTCAGGCCTGAGGTTGGCTTCCGCATCTTGGCAAAACCCCGATCGCTTTCGAGGAACGCCTGCAAAATCGCCGGCACCAGTTCCGCCACCGGTTCTTCGCACCCATAAGCTTGGGCGTAAACCCGCGCATAATCATTGAGCGCATCATGGAGTTCAGGCAGCAACATAATCGTCAGCTTCACCGGGGTGCGGTCCGGCAATCGAGCCAGCTTGATTTCAGCCATCTACACCTCCTATTCGTCCCAAGGCGCCAGAACGAGATCACGACGGACAACGAGCCGAACCGGCGCGCCCGGCCGGATCGTGATCGTTGGCTGGATTGAAAGGTTGCGCGACGTGATCTGATCGCCCGCGCGTGACACGTTCTGCTGCGTCGATTCCCGGATCGCCTGCACGAGATCGTCCTGGCCGCTGAACTTCACGTTGGTGCCGACCCCGAGCACGGTCGAGACGGCCACCCCCTTGAGCAACGCCCAGGTATGGAAATCGACCTTATCCGCGAGCCCGGCATAACCTGAAGGATCGGTCGCCGGCACATTGTCGAGCGCGATCGAGCTTCCGTTGGGCAGGATGATCCGCTGCCAGACGATCAGCGCCCGGCTCTGGCCGAAGGCCACCACGCTGTCATAACTGCCGATCAGCCGCGCGCCCTGCGGGATCAGCAGGATGCGGCCGGTCGCGCTGTCATAGACGCGCTCGGTCACTTGCGCGATGACCAGACCCGGCAGATCCGAGCGCAGTCCGGTGATGAGGCTGGCCGCGATCACACTGCCGGCAGACAGCATGTCGGGCGAGGCAGCCGGCGTCAGCCGATGGGGATTGACGTCGCCGCCCGTGTCGCGCGCGGCGAAGAAATCCGCCTTGCGCTGCTGGGCATTGGGGTCGTGATCGGGATCGAGCGTCAGATGCGCAGCATCAGTGGCAGCTGCGATCGGCGCGGCCGCTACCGCCGGTGACGTTGGCGCCGAGATCTGAGCCTCACTCTTATTGCCGGTCTGCACCAACAGCGCCGATTCGCGCGCCGACTTGGCCTCGGAGGCTTGCCGGTCATGCTCGCTCTGGGCAGCCTGATCGGCGCGCACCGTATCGTCGTTCGCGGCACTGCCCCCCAGTGCCCGTTGCTGATCGAGGACCGCCTTGCCAAGATCCCCCGGCAACGGAGGCCCAAGCTGTGGTACGTCGCCATAGCTTTTCGGAAGTTTGCTCAGCGTTTCGTCAGGCGCCTTGGCCGCCTGCGTCTCATCGCTGACGGGCGCAGCCAGATGGAGCGCCAGCGGCCGCAGCGCGACCCAAGCGGTCACCGCCAACCCAAGCGACCCCACCGCTGCCGCACCGATGATGATGCTCCGCCGAAAGCGGATCGCCCGCGCCGGCCGCGCGCGCAGGACCAGACTTGCGGGATCGACCTTTGCCGGGGCGGCGGGCGCCCCCGACGCCGCGACTTGCTGGGCTTCATCGCTCATGCATCCCTCCGCGATTTGGTGCTTTCTGCAAGCCGGCTGATCCGAACGATCTGTTGGTGTTTGGTGCCAAGCCGCAGTTCGGCGATATCGAAGATCCGGTCGACCACATAGAAGCGACCTTTGAGCCGGTAATTGACCAACTGGGCTGTTCCCTTGGCATCGACCAGGAACAGCGGCGGCGCCTCGCCTTCGGCCAAAGTCACGGGAAACTCGATGAACGTTTGCCGGGCATCGTCGAAAGCACGCAGCGGCCGCCAGTCAGGTTTATCGCCTGAGACCACATAGTTGAAATGAAGCTGATCGACCGCGACCCCGGCGGCCACCGGTGCTGCCGCTTCGGCCGTCGCCGCCGCCTGCTTGAGCGCCAGCAACGCCTCTTGCGGATAGGTCCATGACAGCGCCGCCATCGCGGTTTTCGCTACGCTGGTGAGCGCGACATGGTAGCTGCGCCGGTCGGTGGTGATCACGAGGTTGGTCGCAAGTCCGGCCGCGAATGGCTTGACCAGCACATGCGTGCGTTTGTCGGCGCCGGTGCCGCTGGTGGTGTCGCCGATCACCCAGCGCACGGTATCGCCGCTGGCCACCGAGACCAGCGCCTCACCAGGCTCGAGCGCGATGTCGGTCACGCGCTCGGGCGCAGTGATCACATGATCAATCACGCCCTCCGCGAAAGGGTAGATCTGGACCGCGTTGACAAAACCCTGGCTGACGGGTTCGAGCGTCGCGGCATGGTTGGCGGCAGCAACCGCAGCGGCATCGCGCACCGCTCGGGCATCCGGTGCCGCATGGGCATTCGCGCCAACGAGACATGATGTCGCGAGCAGCAGCGGGCAGACAAGAGAGCGGGTCATGGCTGGTTCTCCGGGAGCGTGGGGAGTGAGGTGGCCGCCTCGGTCGTCGGGATGACCATCGGCGCAGACGTAGGCACAGGTGCCGGCACCACCGCAGTTGCCGGTGCCACCGGCGCGGGCGGTTCAAGCTCGCGGCTCCAGTCGATCGCATCGACGTAAATGCCGAGCGGGTTCTTGCGCAGCGCATCGGCCGAGGTCGGGGCCACGGTCACCGTGGTCACGACCGCCGTCCAATGCGACATGCCCGCCGGCGTCCCGCGCTCAAACGCGGTCTCGGTCCATTTGACCTCGAAGGACTGCTCCGAGGCACGCACCACGCTGGTCACCTGGACCGAGACGGTGGTCTCGCCGACATGGGCGAACGGATCGGCGCCACGCGCATAGGCATCAAGAAAACGCGCGCCGCGCCGTGTGGCAAAATCGTAGGCGGCAAGCCAGTTCTGCCGCATCAGCACCGGGTCGAGCGAGACCGAGCGGACGTCCGCAATAAATCTGGCCAGATGCCAGGCGATCTGCGGATCGGTCGGGTGATAGGCGGCTTCGGCCGGGCTCACCGCGCGCGCCTCGCCAAGCCGGTCGACCTCGACCACGTAGGGGACGACCCGGCTCTGCAACGACTGCCAGAGGAGCCCTCCCGCCATCACGCATGAGAGCGACAGCGTGCCAAACGCCATCAGCCGCCAGTTGCGCGCCTGGGCGCGGGCCGACCCGATCCGCTGATCCCAGACCTGGTTGGCGCGCTGGTACGGGGTTTCCGGGTCGGGTGCGCGCCCGTAGCGCTGGACGGCGCGCTTAAATCGCATGGGGTATGAAGATCATGGCTCAATCTTCCCTTTCCTTGATGTCGGGGGTGGCAGAAGCACCGCCGCGATCGCCGTCCTTCAAAGTCTGGAGGGCAACCTGGCGGTGATGACGGGAATTTTGCTGACGCCGCAGCCCTTGGGCCCAAGCCGGTGCAGCGTCGGCGCCGGCACCATCGGCGGAAGCGCCGGCGCTGGTGCCGTTCATCGCGCTCCAGGCAGCATCGCGGCCACGTTTGGCAGCCTCGCCCATACCGAAGGTCGCCGAGGCCTTCTGGCGCGCGGCGCCGGCGGCGGCCTGCGCCATGCCGGCCACGCCTGCGCCGACGCTGGAGGATCCCGCGGCATTCTGGCCTAGTTCGTAGGCGGTCGAGGCCGCCGTGCCCATCGTCGTACCGGCACGCAGCGTGCCCAAGGTGACGCTGCCGGCGATCCGCGCCGCGCCCATGGCCGCCCCGCCGCCAAGCGCGACGGCGCCGGCAGCACCGATGGTCGTGCCGAGCGCGGCGCCCGCGCCCAGTTGCGGCGCACCGGCAACGAGGCCAGAGGCAATGCCGGGGGCGAAAATGCCAAGCCCGAACAGCGTCAGTGAGGCGAGCACGAGGCTCATCGCCTGACCGATGTCGGGCTCCTGACCCTGCAAGGCAGCGGTGAACTGGCTGAAGAAGCTGGAACCAATGCCGATAATGACCGCGAGGACCATGACCTTGAGGCCGGAGGAGACCACACTGCCGAGCACGCGCTCGGCCAGAAAGCTCGTCCGGTTCCACAGCGCGAAGGGCACGAGAATAAAACCGGCGAGGCTGGTCAGCTTGAACTCAATGATGGTGACGAAGACCTGCACCGCGAGGATGAAGAACGCGAGGATGACGATGGCCCAGGCGAAGAGCAGCACCGCGATCGTCAGGAAGTTCTCGAAAAAGCTGGTGAACCCCATCAACTTGGAGACCTGCTGAAGCAGCGGCCAGGCCGCGGCAAAGCCGGTGCCGGCGAGCTTGCCGGGCTTCAGCAGATCGTCGGCCGACATCGCGCCGCCGCCCGCGGTCAGGCCGACGGTGGTGAACGAGTGGAAGATGATGTCAGCGAGCGTCTTGAAGTTGGTGAGGATGTAGGCGAACGCGCCAACATAGAGGATCTTGCGCACGAAACGCCCGATCACATCCTGTTCGCCGCCCATCGCCCAGAACAGCCCGGCGAGCGTGATGTCGATGCCAATCAGCGTTGCGGTCAGGGCGTGAACGTCACCACCGAGCAGCCCGAACCCGCTGTCGATGTAGCTGATGAAGGTCGCCAGAAACTGGTCGATGATGCCAAGGTTGTTCATGTCACGCGCAAGCCTTCATGGAAGCGAGAGATGTCGCGGGGCCCGGCGGGGAGCTGGGGCCGGGCCCCGCGACGACGGCGGCGACAGGCGGGAGCCGCCGCCGTCCTGCCGGCAGCGGCCTCAAGGGGCGGAGTAGGCCGTGCCGGAGCCGAGAAACTTGGTGATCGCGCCTTGCGCATCGGTCTGCGCCTGGACGCGGCCCGCCTGCTGGTAGGTGTCGGCGCGGAATTGCGCCGCCATCAGGTGCTCGAGCTGGAACTGCTGCTTGGCGATCAACGCGAGCAACTGGTTGGTCGCCTGTCCGACCTGCAGGGCACCTTCTGCGCTCTGGCTGCGCGCGACGATCGCGGCAAGACTGGCCTCGTCGGCTTCCGCGCTCTCGATGACCCCGGCCTGCACGGTCATGGTCTGCTGATAGGCCGACATCGCGGTTGCCATCCGGCTCCGCGCGGCGACCACATGTTGGTCGCTGGTCAGCGCCGCGTTGAAGCTGGTCGGATAGAGCGTCTGGAACTGCTGGTTGAGCCCGGCGACATGGAACTGGATGCCTTGAGCCTGTGCCATCAGTTGGTTGATCTGCTGGAGCGTCTGGTTGATCGCCTGCAGTTCGGGAAACGAGATCGTCGTCAAGTTCTTGGCCTGATTGATCAGGCTCTGCGCCTGGTTCTGCAGCATGCGGATCTGGTTGTTGATCTGTTGCAAGGTCCGCGCGGCGGTCAGAATGTTCTGGCTGTAGTTCGAGGGATCGAAGACCGTCCACTGAGCGAACGCCGGCGTCGGCATCGCGGCGACCGCGATCAGCAGGGCAGCAGTCATCGCGCCCGGAAGCGCGGGGGAGAGGATGCGTCGGGTCATCGGTCGAACTCCGGTTGCGCCGTGCGGCCCGATGCCGGCGGCGGAAAATCGGCAAGCAACGCCGCGGCCCAATCGAGCCCGACGTCGGCGAGGAAGCGGGCGGCAAAATCGTCAGGGCCATGCGCGGCGAGCAGCGCATCGATGCGTGCCTGGCTGGCGGGATCGGACGCGCCGGCAAGCGCCAGCGCGATCGGACCCAGTCCCAATTCGAACAGCCGGTTCCCGCGCGCCGACTGCAAGTAGTATTGGCGTTTCGGCGTGGCGCGGCTGATCAGCTCGATCTGGCGGTCGTTAAGCCCGAAGCGGGCATAGGCCGCGCGCGATTGCGGCTCGGCGGCGCGGTCATTGGGCAGCAGGATCCGCTGCGGGCAGCTTTCAATGATCGCGGGCGCGATCGAGCTCTCGGCGATATCGGCGAGGCTTTGGGTCGCAAACAGCACCGCGACATTCTTCTTGCGCAGGGTCTTCAGCCATTCGCGAATGCGCGCGGCAAACAGCGGATGGTCGAGGAAGATCCAGGCCTCGTCGAGCACCAGCAAGGTCGGCCGGCCGTCGAAGCGTTCTTCCAGGCGATGGAACAGATAGGTGAGCACCGGGGCGACCACCCCCGCCTGCCCCATCAGCGCCTCGGTCTCGAAGCACTGGACGTCGGCGAGGGCAAGCTCCTGCTCGGCGGCATCGAGCAACCGGCCATAAGGCCCGTCGAGCGTATAGGCGGCGAGCGCCTGACGCAGCGCGTTCGACTGGAGCAGCATGGCGAGCCCGGTGAGCGTCCGTTCCTCGGGCGGCGCCGAGGCCAGGCTGCCGAGCGCCGACCACACCGTATCCTTGACCTCGGGATCGATTGCGAGCCGCTCGTTGGCGAGCAGCGATGTCACCCATTCGGCCGCCCAACTGCGCTCGGGGGGATCGTCGATCCGGCGCAAGGGCTGAAACGCGAGGGTTTCGCCGGCATTTGCGCCAAGCCCCAGCGCGTGATGCGCGCCGCCCATCGCCAGCACCGCCGCGCGCGCGGAAAAGCCCTTGTCGAAGATGTAGATCTGCGCGCGATCATAGCGGCGGAACTGCAACGCGATCGTCGCCAGCAGCACCGACTTGCCCGCGCCGGTGGGACCAACCACCAGCATGTGCCCGACATCGCCGACATGGGTCGAAAGCCGAAACGGGGTCGAGCCGCTGGTCTGGGCGACGAGCAGCGGCGGCCCGGCGAGGTGCTTATTTTCCACAGGCCCGGCCCAGACCGAGGACAACGGCATCAGATGCGCCAGGTTCAGCGTATGGACGAGCGGCTGTCGGACATTGGCATAGACCTGCCCCGGCAACGACGACAGCCAGGCTTCGACGGCATTGACGCTCTCGCGCTGACAAGTGAAGCCGAGGCCATTGACGATCCGCTCGACCCGGCGGACCTTGTCCTCGATCCGCGCGCGGTCGGTATCGCCCAGCGTGATCGTCGTCGTCAGATAGCCAAACGCCAGCATGTCGGCGCCGAGCGCCTGGAGCGCGAGATCGGCATCGACCACCTTGTTATCGGCATCGCTGTCGAGCAGTTGCGCCGGCTGGTTGTACATGACCTCGCGCAGCAGCGCGGTGATCGATTTGCGCTTGTTGAACCATTGCCGGCGGATCTTGGTCAGCGCCTTGGTAGCATCGGCCTTGTCGAGGGCGATGAAGCGGGTGACCCAGCGATAGGCAAAATCCTGATGATTGAGCGCATCGAGCAGCCCGGGCCGGCTGAGGTTGGGAAAGCCCATCACAGTCAGCGTGCGCAGATGGGTGTGGCCGAGCCGCGGCTCGAGGCCGCCGGTCAGCGGCGTGTCGGCGAGCAGTGCATCGAGGTAGATCGGCGTCTCGGGCACCGCGACGCCGTGCCGCCGCTCGGACACGGTGCCGTGGAGATACGTCAGGGTTTCGGCATCCCCGAGCGCGCGCACCTCGGGCATGAAGCCGGCCAGGAGATCGAGCACGCGGTCGGTCTCAGCGACGAAGCCGCCAAGGGTCGCGCGCCAGTCGCGCGTGTTGCCGGCCCCCTCACCCGTATCGGGCCGTTCGACCAATGTCCGCCCGGCGGCATCGCTGCTGTCGGCGGGTGGCAGCCAGACCAGCGTGCCATGATAGACGCTCTCGAAATGCTGGCCTTCGGCCTCGAACCCGGCGCGCCGCTCCTGATCGACCAGCCACGAGGCCGCGTCGGGAAAGGCGCCGTCGGGATAGCCGAGGGCCGCGCGGCGCTCAGCCTCGAAGAACAGCGCCCAGCCCGTGCCGAGGCGCTTCAACACATTGTTGGCCCGCGCGCAGGCCGAGACCAGTTCGGCTTCGGTCGCGCTTTCGAGGTCGGGCCCACGGAAGGCGAAGCTTCGCTGGAAGCTGCCGTCCTTGTTGAGGACAACGCCAGGCGCGACCAGCGCTGCCCAGGGCAAGTGGTCGGCCAGCCTGTCGCTGTGCTTGCGGTATTCGGCCAAATTCAACATGCCAGATATCCTTTCTGCCGGAGATGGCGGATGAGGATTGGCGCGAAATCGGGGTCACGGCGGGCGGCGAACACCGCGACGCTGTGCCCGATCAGCCAGAGTGCGAGCCCGACCAGCCATTGCTGGAGGCCGAGCCCCACGGCGGCCGCGATCGTCCCGTTGACGATGGCGATACCGCGGGGCGCGCCGCCGAGCAGGATCGGCGAGCCGAGGCTGGCGTGGATCGGCGCCTCGAAGCCGTCCATGTGGCTCACGAAATCAGCGCCCCGCCGCCGAAGCTGAAGAATGACAGGAAAAAGCTCGAGGCGGCAAAGGCGATCGAAAGCCCGAAGACGATCTGGATCAGCTTGCGAAAGCCGCCGGCGGTCTCGCCGAAGGCCAGCGCCAGGCCGGTCGAGATGATGATCAGCACCGCGATGATCTTGGCGACGGGGCCCTGCACCGATTCGAGCACCTGCTGGAGCGGTTGCTCCCAGGGCATGCCGGCGCCGCTGGCAACGGCGCGGGTGGTGAGCGTCATCGACAGGCCAAGGGCCAAACCGGTGAACGCGAGGCGGTCACGGGTAGGGATGCGCAGAGGGATCATGGTCAGTCTCCTTCAAAGGTCACAGGATTGGTTGGGGTTGTGACGGGGGGGGGGTGAGGTCGGCGACAGCGTAGCCGCCGGCGGCATCGAGGCCGGTGACGCGGGCGATCGTCTCGATCCGCCGCGCGGTGCCGCGCCCCGCAATGAACACGATCACATCGATCGCTTCGGCCACGAGATGGCGCGGGACGGTGACCACCGCCTCCTGGATCAGCTGCTCGATCCGGTAGAGGGCGGCGCGGGCGCTGTTGGCATGGACGGTGGCGATGCCGCCGGGGTGGCCGGTGTTCCAGGCTTTGAGCATATCGAGCGCCTCGGCGCCGCGCACCTCGCCGACAATGATGCGGTCGGGTCGCAGGCGCAGGGTCGAGCGGACCAGATCGCCGATCGTGACGACGCCGGGGCGGGTGCGCAGCGCGACGGTGTCGCGAGCGGGGGACTGCAGCTCACGGGTGTCCTCGATCAGGATCACGCGTTCATCGAGCGCGGCCATCTCGGCGAGAAGCGCGTTGGCAAGCGTGGTCTTGCCCGAACTGGTTCCGCCGGCAACAAGGATATTGCGCCGGGTGATGACCGCGTCGGCCAGCAGCCGGGCATCGTCGGCTGACATGATCCCGTCGGCGACATAATCCGCCAGTGTGTAGATCCGTGCCGCCGGCTTGCGGATCGAGAAGCACGGGGCCAGCGACACCGGCGGCAGCAGGCCTTCGAAGCGTTCACCAGCGCCCGACCCGTGAGCCGGCAGTTCCGCCGAGACGATGGGCCGCTCGCCGTGAACCTCGGCGCGGGCATGCGAGGCGACCAGCCGGACGATGCGCTCAACCTGCGCGGCCTCGAGCCGGATCCCGGTATCAACCCGGCCCTCGCCCAGGCGGTCGACACGCAGTGCGCCGTCGGGATTGACCATGATCTCGACAACACGTGGATCGGCCAGCGCCGCAGCGATGGCCGGGCCCATGGCGGTGCGCAGCATGGCGCGGCGCCGGCCCTCCGAGCTGGCGGCGACAGCGATGGTGTCGGTGCGTGCGAAGGTCATGACGCACCACCGGGCGCGGTCGCCGACGGCGTCGCCGATGCCAATGTGCGCTTGCCGGCCGCCATGTGGCGGCCAACTTGCGCAACGAACGATTCGAAGCGGTCGCGTCCGATCGCCAACGCCGCAGCGTCCGCCTCGGGCAGCGGCGCGGTCACGGTCAGTTGGTAACGAACGAACAGCGCCAGGCTTTCGAGCAGCACGTCGATGTCACGGCGAGCGCCGGCCACATCGCGTGACAGGCGATCGAGACGAGGCTTCAGGAGGTCATCGACCTCACGCGTGCCCCTCCGCGCCAGCCAATCGCGCAGCGCGTCGCTGACGAGCTGGCTCTTGTTGCCGCGCTCCTGGCGGGCAAGCAGTTCGAGCGCTTCGCTGATCTCACGGTCGATATAGAGGTTCTGGCGGACTTTCATCGCGGGCCTCACAGGTCGGGCAGGAGGTCGCGCTTGGCGCCCTCGTTGATGGCGTGGGCGCGCACGACCGCCGTCGGGGCCTGCGCCCGCTCCATCGCGCGCTTGTCGGCGGCAACATCGTCGTCATCCGGGTCGAGCCCGGGATCGCGCGGGTCAGCAGCATCGTTGGCCTTGATGGTGGGCTCGGCGAGTCCCGGATGGCGCTGCTGCTCCATGCCGCCATCCTCCTCACTGCCGGCGGCATCGTCGGGGCGGCGCAGGCGAGCATCGGTGCTGCAAACCTGACCCGACCAGTCGTCGCCGCGTGGCTTTGGGCGATCGGGATAAGCGCCGGCAGCCAGCACCGGCGCAGGCGCTACCCGCTCGGCAAAATTGCGATCGCGGAAATAGCGCAGCTTACGCGCGCGGATCGGCGCCATCCCGGAGATCAGCACCAGCTCCTCATCGGGCGAGAGCTGCATGACCTCGCCCGGGGTCAGCAGCTGTCGGGCGGTCTCCTGGCGGCTGACCATGACATGCGCGAGCCAGGGTGCGAGCCGATGTCCGGCATAGTTGCGCATCGCGCGCTGTTCGGTCGCGGTACCGAGCGCATCGGAAATCCGCTTGGCGGTGCGCTCGTCATTGCTGGCGAAAGCGACCCGGACATGGCAGTTGTCGAGAATGGCGTTGTGCTCGCCATAGGCCTTCTCGATCTGGTTGAGGCTCTGGGCGATCAGGAATGCGCGCACGCCATAGCCCGCCAGAAAGGCGAGGCTGGTCTCGAAGAAATCGAGACGGCCGAGCGCGGGGAACTCGTCGAGCATCATGAGGAGCTGGTGGCGGCGAGCACCCTCGCCCGGTTGCTCGAGCTTTTCGGTGACGCGGCGGCCGATCTGGTTGAGCACCAGGCGGATCAGCGGCTTGGTTCGGCTGATGTCCGAGGGCGGGATGACGAGGTAAAGCGAGCAGGGTTGTGCGGCCTCGACGAGATCGGCGATCCGCCAATCGCAGCGCGAGGTGACCTCGGCGACAGTCGGATCGCGGTAGAGCCCAAGAAACGACATGGCGGTCGACAGCACGCCGGAACGCTCGTTCTCGCTTTTGTTGAGCAGTTCGCGCGCCGCCGAGGCGACGACCGGATGGACGCGCGGCGTTTTGTCGTCGCCCAGATGATTGGTGCTCATCATGACGTGCAGGGTGGCGGCAAAACTGCGTTGGGGATCGGAGAGGAAGGTTGCTACGCGGGCGAGCGTCTTCTCCTCCTCGGCATAGAGCACGTGGAGGATCGCGCCGACCAGCAGTGCATGGCTGGTCTTTTCCCAATGGTTACGCCGTTCAAGCGCGCCTTCGGGATCGACGAGGATGTCGGCGATGTTCTGGACGTCGCGCACCTCGTTGACGCCGCGCCGCACTTCGAGCAGCGGGTTGTAATGCGCCGAGGCGACATCGGTGGGATTGAACAGCAGGCAATGCGAGAAGCGTGCGCGCCAGCCGGCGGTCAGCGCCCAGTTCTCGCCCTTGATGTCGTGGACGACCGCCGAACCGGTCCACGAGAGCAGGGTGGGCACCACCAGGCCAACGCCTTTGCCCGACCGGGTCGGGGCAAAAGCCATGATGTGCTCGGGACCGTCATGGCGCAGGTAGCGCTTGCCCAGCATGCCGAGCATGACGCCGGCATCGCCATGGAGACCGGCGCGCTCGATCTCACGGGTCGTCGCCCAGCGGGCCGAGCCATAGGTGGTAACATAACTCGACTGGCGCGCGCGCCAGAGCGAGCCGAAGATCGCCGCGCCGCAGCCGATGAAACCGCTGGCGCCGGCGAGCATCCCTGCCTTGTCGAAGACGTGCGGGGCATAGGCATCGTAGTGGTACCACCAGCCAAACAGCGCCCAGGGGCGGTAGACTGGCAAGGCGCCCAGCCGGAACCACGGCAGGCCCAACTCGGGCTGATAGGCGAGCATCACTGCCGCCCATTGGGTCGCCGCCCAGACCCCGGCAACGACGATGCTAAAGACAACAAGGATCTGGCCGATGAGCAGTTTGGTGGGGGTCACGACGAGGCTCCCGCCCGCCGGCAAGGGCCGGTGCGGGCGGGATCAGACTCGGTGAACGGCCACAAAAACGGAATTGTGCAGGGGCGCGCAACGGGGTGCGTTGCGGGTCATTGGGTGCAATGGGTGGAACCGGGTAGCGGCATCGAAGCCACGTCCTCGCCCGTCAGACGCCGGCCGCTTCCCTGAGAGATAAAACGCGTTCCAGTGAAACCGATTCGACAATATCGCGCAGGCTGCGGACCGACTGCGCCAGCGCGTCGAGGTCGTCGCTGCCGATTTCATAGCTCGCGACATAGCGGGCCTCGACATAGGCGCGCTTCAACAGTTCGAATCGCCGGCCGTCAATCCGGCTTGCCCGTGGCCATGCCGCAATCAGGCGTGGTTCGCTGTCTTCGGCGAGCGAGCGTAAAAACTTGATGTTGTGCGAGCGAGGAAAATAGAGGCTGCGTACAAGCAGAAAGCAGGCATACGCGGTCTCTACCGTCTGATGAAGGTTGAAAGCTGCCAACTTTCGGTAGCCCGCGTCATCGACACCTCGGCCAATCTGGAAATCGACGGTAGCAATCCAGCGATCGATATCGGCAAGCTTGTTGTTAAAATATGCCGTCGCCATCTCGTAGCCGTCGGCTGGGGTTAATGGCTGGGGCGTGGCAAGAGCGCTGCCGGGCAGATCGTACAGGACAATGCCATCGCGGGCGATATCGACCCAGAAATACTCGCCGCGGGTGAGCGCCTGGTTCACCTCCTGCAGAGTATGGACGATGATGTTGACCGGTCGCGCGATCTCGGGATCCCGCAGGATCTTGTCCTCGGCGATATACCAGTAATCGGCGATATCGGTAAGATCGGGATGGCTGACGATCACCAGCAAGTCGAAGTCCGACTGATAACCATTGTCCGGCTCATCGACCCAGTCGGTGCGTGCGTAGCTGCCGAAGAGCACGATCTTGAGGATGCGGCCGTTTTTCTTCCACGGCTGCGTGGCGCGCGCGGTCGCCTCGGCAAACTCGCCCATCAGCAATTGCGTCACCCGCTCCAGCTCGCCTTGCTGGACCGGGGGCAGATGATCGATGTCATGGCGCACGGCGAGGATTCTCGCGAGAGACGCGGCATTTGGCAAGCCTTGCTTCCGCCGGGCGCGTCACGCAGACATGCGCCTCGGCCGCCAGCGCTTTGCGACATTGGACACATCCACGCACCGGTCGTCGGCTCCCTAATTAAGCCTGCTTGTCTTAGCACTTTCGCTAATTAAGTCGACGGCCAATTGCTTAAATAAGCCGGCTGCGGCATGATATGCGCCATATGCCGCCCCCCGATTCCAATCCGCGCCTCGGCCGCTTTGTCGATACCCCCGTCGCCGGCGAAATCGTCCGGGCTTTCGTCCCCCCGCCGCTGCCGCCGACGCCGCCCATCGATGTGCTGGCCCTGCTCGAACGGCTGAGTCTTGCCGAACGCGCACTCGGCCGCCTCGACGGCATCACCATGCTCCTGCCGCGTCAGGAGCTGTTCCTCTACATGTATGTCCGCAAGGAGGCGGTGCTCTCCTCGCAAATCGAAGGCACACAATCGACCCTAACAGACCTGTTGCGCTTCGAAACCGAAGCGCAGGCAGGGCAGCCGATCGAGGATATCCGCGAGGTCTCGAACTACGTCGCCGCCATGATGCATGGGCTTGCGCGGCTCGACGAGATGCCGCTCTCGCTGCGGCTCATTCGCGAAATGCACGAGTTGCTGCTGCAAGGCGGTCGAGGCGGCACCAAGAGTCCCGGCGATTTCCGGAGGTCGCAGAACTGGATCGGCGGAACACGCCCGGGCAATGCCTTGTTCGTCCCGCCGCCGGTCACCGAACTCGATGGCTGCCTCGACGCGCTCGAACGCTTCATGCACGAGAGCGATTCCCGCCTGCCCGCGCTGATCAAGGCCGGCCTGCTCCACGTCCAGTTCGAGACGATCCACCCATTCCTTGATGGCAACGGGCGCATCGGGCGCCTGCTTGTGACACTGTACCTGTGCGTCAACGGGGTGCTGCGGAGCCCGCTGCTCTATCTCAGCCTCTATCTCAAAACCCATCGTGCCGATTACTACCGGCTGCTGCAGGAGGTGCGCGAGCGCGGCGCTTGGGAAGCATGGCTGGACTTCTTCCTCACCGGCGTCGCCGATACCGCCAACCAGGCTTTCGATGCCGCGACCCGGATCGTCGATCTGTTCCGCGACGACCGTGCCCGCATTGCCACCGAAAGCGACCGCGCGGGTTCGGCGCTTCGTGTGCACGACCTGTTCCAGCAAAACCCGTTCCTCACCGCCAACCAGCTTGTGGAACGCACCGGGCTATCGACTCCGACCGTCAACGCGGTGCTGGCCGATCTTCAGCGGATCGGCATCGTCGAAGAGATCACCGGCAGGAAGCGCGGACGGGTTTTCAGTTACCGCAGCTATCTGGCAATTCTTGGCGAAGGCACGGAGCCGTTGCCAACAGCGACCGCGATTTGACATACGGATCGATACATTCACGCGCTCGCCATGCGATATAATAACGCGGGCAACGTCTGGATTGCCGCCGTGGTGGTCGCCCCGCCGGACAGCGCCGTGCATGCATTGTGATCATTATCAATCGTTGCCAGTATTGCGCCTCATGGGAGAATGGCCATGCGCACGACGCTCGCGCTTGACGATGATCTTGTCGCCAAAGCCCAGGCCTTGACCGGCCTGAAGGAAAAATCCTCGCTCGTCCGCGAGGCGCTCACCGCCTTGATCGAGCGCGAGAGTGCTCGCCGGCTCGCCCGAATTGGCGGCAGCGAACCGGAAGCCGTCATCCCCCCCCCGTCGCCGACCTCAAGGCGGCAAGGTTTAATCCTGATCGACAGTCCGGGCTGGATCGACCAACTTGCTCATTGCTACGAACATGGGCTTCGCGGCGACCCGACCGCCGACACCGTCTTCAAATGAGCCAAAACAGTCGCGCCGCGCGCGGCCGAATTCACGAAATGCTCGGCCCGCTGCGCCCGCGCCCGATCGACCAGCTGATGCCATCGCTCCGCATCAAACCCGAGACCGATTTTCCAACCTGCCGCTCGAGCGCCGGGCGCCACGGCACCAGTGTAAAATCACGCGCGCGCTCGATCACCGCGAATTTCCCGCTCACAAGGTCTACCGGTCGGCGATAGACGCCCTCGACCCGCGCACCATCGATCGCCTCGCGATAGGGCAACTTCAATTCGTCGCCCAGTTCACCGGCAACCCGTAGCAGTTCGCGCCGCTGGAGCGCGGCGATCATGCCTTTGGCAAATGTCGTCCCCGCGGCGCCTTCTTCGGCAAATCCCTCTGCCACCAGCCACTGCCGCCGCCGCGCCTGCGCCTCGCGCAGATCGTGGCCAAACCCCGCGTCGCGCACGGGCGGCATGGTACCCGCCACCAGTTCGCGGTCGATCCAGGTTGCAGCGTCGGCAGCGACAAGCCGATCGAGCGGCTGTGCCGACAGCATCGTGATCCCAACCGGGCGTGCTTTGATCCGCTCGGTCTCATAGGCAGCGACCCGCTCCAGATGGTCGGGGGCAATCAGCCATTGGCCCGAGGGCGTGCGCTCGGCGACCTGCGAGATCCGCCTCATCGCCTCGAGCCGCCGGACATGGGTTTCAGCAAATCCTTGCGTAGCGGTCGGATCGTGACGCAAATGCGCCTCGATATCGTATCGCCCGCCATTGGCTGCAGCGACCGCCGCGATGGTGCGATCAACCTCGCGCACGTCTGGGCGGTTCGGGTCGACACGAATGATCGCACCGCGAGCGAGACTGCCATCTGACTCCGCCCCCGCGCCGATCGCGACATAATGGCTGCGGCCATCGGTGCCATCGACGATGAGATAATGGCGATCGGCATGCTCGTCGGCGAGTCCGCGCGCCAGCACCCGGCCGATCAGCGGACGCGTGTCGGGCACCGCAGGATCGTAGATCGCCTGATCGGCGGGCGCGCGCTCGATCGCGGCGCGGGTCATTTCGCGCTGCATGGTGCGGATGATGTCACCGCGTTCGCCCATCGCCCGCAGGGTGTCGGCCAGATCGGGCGCCAGCCGGTAGCGGGCCGCGCCCAGCGGCTCGGCAAGGCCCAGCCGCATGAGCTTGGCGAGGCGTCCGGCGCGCAGTGTCTGATCGAAAGCGTCACGACCGTCGGCGACGACAATCCGTTCCACGTCGGCCTCCGCAAGAAGAGCCCGGTCGATCGAGGTGAAACGCTCCTGTGCGACCTCGGCGCGCAGCGTCTGCTGAACCTCGCGATCGCTGCGGGGCCCGAGATCGAGATCGACCAGTTCGGCAGCGCGCTCGCGGATACCGGTCGTCAGATAGTCGCGCGCGATAATCAGATCGGCGCCGCGTGCGTCCGTCCCGCGCACGACGATGTGGGTATGCGGATGGCCGGTGTTGAAGTGATCGACCGCCACCCAGTCGAGGCGTGTGCCCAAATCCTCTTCCATGCGGGCCATCAGCCGCCGGGTCAGCGGCTTCAGGTCATCATACTGGTCACCGTCCTCTGGCGACACGATGAAGCGGAACTGATGCCGGTCGCCGGTGCCGCGTTCGGCAAACGCCTTGCCCTCGACGACGTCGGCCTCGCGCCCGTAAAGCGCGCCCCGCTCGCCTTCACGGGTGGTCCCGTCGCGCTGGAGATAGCGCACGTGCGCAGCGGCCGCTGCGGCCCCTTTGCCGGCGAGCTTGACGAGGCTCGCCTTGACGATGACCCGCCTCTGGTGGGTGGCGCCATGAACGCCGCGACTGGCGAGCAGCCGCCCGACCCCGCCGCCGCGCCCGATCCGGCTACCGGTAAACCGACTCTTGCCCGGCGCCGATCCCACCGCGCCACTGCGCGCGAGATTGGCGGCGGCTAGCACGCGGCTGAGATAGCGGCGCGGCGCGCGTGCACCCTGCTGACGTTGTCGCCCAAGGCGAGGCTCAAAATCATCGTCGTCGGGCATTACGGGACCTCCGGAATCGCGTAGATGCAGCGCAGATGGGGCCCCGCGAGGACGCGAAAAAGCGGTGCCAGCAAAACCCCCGGGAATGCTGGCTTTCCAGGGTTGATGGCACCAGCCCTTCGCCACCAGTGCCAACATCCTGCCAAAAAACGATGTGCAGACAACAGCTTATGGCGCGACAGTGCCATGGCTTTATCTTGCCTTACGCCGCTCCCCCTCCCCAACCGCTCTTT
>Ga0302198_10000613_pt1 | contig 40493 bp, 45 predicted proteins | sample II_Bog_N2_2_FD_193521 | JGI IMG/M metagenome (GOLD analysis project Ga0302198, IMG submission 193521) | Peat permafrost microbial communities from Stordalen Mire near Abisko, Sweden - II_Bog_N2_2 | ecosystem: Environmental > Terrestrial > Soil > Wetlands > Peat | place: Sweden: Abisko...
ATGGTGCGCCCGGAGAGATTCGAACTCCCGACCCTTTGGTTCGAAGCCAAATGCTCTATCCAGCTGAGCTACGGGCGCATACTGCGGACATTCTCCTCCGCGCAACCATCTTACAGCCCACCGTCGCGCTCTAAGCAACCGACGGCTGCACAGGCGCCGGCGGTGCAGCGTCTTCCACCTTCGGAATCAGCGCCACCGTCTCCACAATATCCAGCCCGGCCCGGCGCAACAACTGGTGGATCACCGCCCCGGTAAGCCGGCTGGCGTCATACTCCACACGTACTGTCTTCGCCGCTTCGTCAAACACCATGCGCCGCACACCATACACATCCCGCACCTTCGCCAGCGCCAGCACCGCCTGCTCGCTGGGCGCAGCTCCGTAGCGATAGAGAACATCAAGCTGAGTCATAGCTAGATTCTAGCAGCGGCCTACAGTTTGCCCAGGTAGTCCAAAATCTCCGGACTCGTCCACACCTGCGCCGACACAAACTTCCGCCGCAGCACGCCCTTTTCGTCGATCACATACGACTCCGGGATCTTCACCGTGCCATACATATGCTGCACCCGCAGCGAGGGATCGCGCACCGTCAGGAAGTCCACATGGTTCAGCATCAGAAACCGGCTGTACGTCGCCGCGTCCTCATCGTCGCTGATGGCGACCACCGCCACCTTCGGCAGCCGCTGCTGCATCTCGACCAGGCTGGGAACCTCTTCAATGCAGGGGATGCACCACGTGGCCCAGAAGTTCAGCACCACCACGCGTCCGCGCAACGGGTCCAGCGCAGCCGTCTGCACCCCGTCGCTCACGGTGAATCCTGGCGCGAGCGAGCCGATCCGCGCCGGATGGTCCCCCCGGTCGCAAGCCGTCGCCAGCAGGCCACACAGCACCAGCGTCACCAGCGAGAGCGTGCGCCTTCCTGCCGCGAATTGCGACCTGCCTCCGCAGCTCCGAACCGCCGAATTCCTGCTGACTCCCTGTTCGATCTCCGGCACGCATCGCTCCCGCTTCCTATAATACGAATCTGTGAGCGATACGCGAAAATCTGCGGCGGAGACTGGCGCTCCAGCGGAGCCTTCGGCCCCGAAGTTCCGGCTCTCCGTCATCGTCCCCGCCCGCAACGAAGCAGCCTGCCTGGAGACCTGCCTGGAGTCGCTCGTGGCCCAGTCCGAGCCCGGTTTCGCACTCGGCAAGCAGTGGGAGCTCATCGTCGTCGACGACGACTCCAGCGACGCCACCCCGCAGATTGCCCAGACCGCCGCACGCGACCGCGAGGGCGTCCTCGTCATGTCCGCCCCGCCGCTCGACCTGACCTCCCGCGGCGGATTTACCGGCAAGACCAACGCCTGCTGGGCCGGCGCGGAGAAGGCCCAGGGAGTCTGGCTGCTCTTCACCGACGCCGACACCATCCACCAGCCCGGCAACCTGTCCCGCTCCACGCACGAGGCGGAAAAGTATCGAGCGAAACTGCTCTCCTATTCGCCGCGCCAACTCGTCACAGGCTTCTGGCAGCGTGCGGTCATGCCGCTGGTCTTTGCGGAGCTCGCCCGCGCCTACCCGCCCAAACAGGTCAGCGATCCCTCCTCCCGCATCGCAGCGGCAAACGGCCAGTTCCTGCTCGTCGAGCGCGAGGCCTACTTCGCCGCCGGCGGCCACCGCCGCATCGGCACAGAGATTCTGGAGGATGTCGCGCTCGCCCAGGCCATCAAGCGCGCCAAATTCGGCATCCGCTTCCGCTACGCGCCGGAGGCCCTCTCCACCCGCATGTACCGCACCCTGCCGGAGATGATCGAGGGCTGGACCAAGAACCTCGCCCTGCTGTTCCCCAATGCCGTTCTCATGGCCGCAATGCAGGCGCTGCAATTCCTCCTCTTCTTCACCCTGCCGGCCCTGGCCCTCGGCATGCCGTTCCTCATGTCCTGGCAGCGCGGCGCCATCCTTCTGGTCTGGCTGCGGACCACCTGGGGCTTCTATTCCCGCGTCGCCCGCTCGCACTTCCCTGTCGCGGATATCGCCATCTCCATCCTCGGCGTGCCGCTGTTCGTCTGGCTGCTCATCCGCAGTTATCTTCACCATCGCGTCCATAAGTCGGTAGGCTGGAAGGGCAGAAGCTACACCACCGGCCGCTGAAGCGCGGTCATTGAGAGGGCGGCGTGCATCGAGTACCGCCGCCATCTCATCCAACATGTGTCTGGCTTGAATGGCTGTAGCACGACCGCAAACCAATGATCCTTCTCACTCGTAAAGCCGAATTCTCCTCCGCGCACTTCTACTGGAACGACGCCTGGTCGCTGGAGCAGAACCAGCGCGTCTTCGGCAAGTGCGCCAATCGCAACGGCCACGGGCACAACTACACGCTGGAGGTCACGGTCGAGGGTCAGGTCGACCCCATCTCCGGCTTCGTCGTCGACCTCAAGCAGTTGAAGGACATCCTGGAGCGCGAGGTAATCAGCGTCTACGACCACCGGCATCTCAACCTGGAGATCCCGGAGTTCGCCACACGCATCCCGACGACGGAGAACATCGCCATCTCCATCTGGCAGCGTCTCGACGGCAAGATCCCCAATGCCAAGCTCCACCGGGTCCGCGTGTATGAGATGCCCGACCTCTTCGCCGACTACTATGGTGAGCCATGATGCAGACCTCCCCATCCCGCAGCGCATCGCCCAGAGCGTATCTCTCGCGCCGCTACCGCCTCAGTGCCTCCCACCGCCTGCACTCCTCGGAGTACACCGCGGAGCAGAACCACGCCGTCTACGGCAAATGCAACAATCCCCACGGGCACGGCCACAACTATGTGGTCGAAGTCACCCTCGGAGGACCGGTTGACCCGGACACCGGCATGGTCTGCGACCTTGGCCAGCTCGATGCATTCGCGCAAACAAATTTGCTCGACCGCTTCGATGCCATGAACCTGAACACCCTCTCTGCGTTTCGCGATCTTGTTTCGACCACGGAAAACTTTACGATAGAGGTGTACCGGATCTTCCGGGGCTTTCCCGGCGCACAATTGTCCGCTGTCCGCATTGAAGAAACCAGCAATAATTCGTTTGAGTACACGGGGCCCACACCTCCCCTGAAAGGCTGAACCGGCATGAGCGCATCCACAGCTTCCGATCTGGTCACCCCAGCCTCCCTCACCACGCAGGAGCTCTACCGCGAACTGCTGGTCCGCATCGGCGAAGACCCCACCCGCGACGGCCTCATCGAGACGCCGGAGCGCGTGGAGAAGTCCATGGCATTCCTCACCCGCGGTTACGCCATGGACGCCAACTCCGTCATCCAGGATGCCCTCTTCGACGTCGACTACGACGAGATGGTCATCGTCAAGGACATCGAGTTCTTCTCCCTGTGCGAGCACCACATGCTACCCTTCTTCGGCAAAGCGCACGTCGCCTACGTCCCCAACGGCAAGGTCATCGGCCTCTCCAAGATCCCGCGCGTGGTCGATGTCTTTGCCCGCCGCCTGCAGGTGCAGGAGCGTCTCACCACGGAGATCGCCGACGCCATCTCCGCCGCCATCGACCCCCAGGGCGTCGCCGTCATCCTGGAAGCCCAGCACCTCTGCATGATGATGCGTGGCGTCGAAAAGCAAAGCTCCGCCACCGTCACCTCCGCCATGCGCGGCGTCTTCAAAACCCAACTCCAAACCCGCAACGAATTCCTCTCCCTCGTCCGCCGCAACGCACCTGGCCTCTAATTCACCGGCACCTTGACCGCAATGCGCTGCCCGACGCGGGAATGTATATCCAAATAGGTCTTGCGCATCATCGCGTTTGATCGGTTCAATCTGCGTCAATCGGTGTTAGGCATTTGTTTCAGCCGGCAACCGCGTAGTCTGGTAGACGATGAATGGTCTATTGGTATTGGATAAAGCTGCGGGCATGACCTCCCACGATGTCGTCGACATTGTCCGCCGCGCCACCGGCGAGCGCTCCGTCGGCCACCTCGGTACGCTCGACCCCATGGCAACCGGCGTACTCCCTCTGCTTCTGGGCAAATACACCCGGCTCGCGCAGTTCTTCGCCACCGCCGACAAATCCTACGAAGGATCTATCCGCTTCGGCTTCGCCACCGACACCTTCGACGCCGAGGGCACGCCCGCCGCCGACCCCCAGCCACTCACCCAATCTCTCGCCGAACTCCGCACGCTGGCAGTACCCTTCCACGGCGAAATGCTGCAAACCCCGCCCATCTTCTCCGCCAAAAAAATCGGCGGCGTCCCCGCCCACAAGCTCGCGCGCGCCGGCAAGCCCGTCGACGTCAAGCCCGCCCGCATCTTCATCCATCGCTTCGAGCTTTTCTGCCTCGACGGCCCATCCCCCACCGAAATGTCCGCCCGCTTCGAGATGCAGGTCTCCGCCGGCGGCTATGTCCGCTCCGTCGCCCACGAGCTCGGCCAGTTCGCCGGCTGCGGCGCACACCTCGCCACGCTCCGCCGCACCCAGGCCGGAGACTTCTCACTCGCGCAGGCCATCACCCTCGACGAACTCAAATCCCTTGCCAGCGACCCCGATGAAATCGAGCGCCGCCTCCCCCATCCCCGCACCCTGCTGCAGGAGATGCCCTCAGTCACCGTCGACGAGCAGATCGCCGGACGGCTCCGCAACGGCATGCAGGTCAACCTGCCCGACTTCTCCAACGCAGATATGGTCAAGGTATTCACCAGCCCCACAGAGCTGCTGGCCATCGCCAAACGCATCGCCGGCACCCTGATGCAGCCCATCGTCGTGCTCGGGTAGACGTCGCCCATCCGCCGCACACGCAAAGATCCCACCCTACGACTCCTTCGCGCAGGGTGGGATCTTTGCATTTCTCTTACCGCTTGACATTCTGAGCGAGGCCTACCGATGACCCCAGTCGTGGTGATCGTCATGGTCTTCGTGGTCCCAGTGGCCTTCATGGTAGTGCCAGCCGTCTGGATAGCGGTCATAGTGCGGGTGATTCCAATACGCACCCTCATACGGCGGACGCTGCCACACGCCTGGCGCCCATACATAGCGCCCACGGTCCACTCTCCAATAACCGTCGACCCAGGCATATCCAGGACCAGGCATCGCCGGCCGCGCCTCATACCGGAGCGGAGGCGGGGTTCGTCCGATGGTGACACTGATCTGCGCCATCGCAGGCGCAGTGCAGGCTGCAAAGGCGGAGAAGGCGAGTGCCACTGCAAGCAGCTTCGATTTCCAGTTTCTTCGTACGTTCAAAGTAGTCTCCTTCGACTTCATACCCATAGGATGCTTAAACCGCACGTCGCAAAGAAGTCGCGCGTCTATTTTTTCAGCAGCGGAACCAGCAACTGCATCACGTTGCGGGCCACAACGCCATTGCCCTTCGCCGTCGCATGCGTCCGGTCCGCCTGCATCATTCCCTGCACTCCGTATACATCCTTCAGCAGGAAGGGCAGCATCGGTACATGGTACTTCTGCGCTACCACAACATAGGTCTGGTTGAACTCCCGAATATAGTCCGGCCCATACTCAGGTGGCAGCGTAATGCCCGCCAACGCAACTTTGATGCCCGCGCCCTTCAGCGTCGTCACGATCTCATCCAGGTTCGCCCGCGTGTCCGCAATCGGCAGCCCACGCAGCCCGTCGTTCCCACCGAACTCCACCACCGTCACCGCCGGATGCATCGCCAACACCTCCGGCAGTCGTGCGACGCCATCTTTCGTGGTATCGCCGCTCACGCCTTCGTTGGCCACGTGGTAGTGGTAGTGCGCGCCATCCAGATCAGCCTGCAGATAGTCCGGGTAGCTCTGCCCCGGATCCGTGCCCAGCCCCGCCGTCAGGCTGTCGCCAAAACACACAATCGCGGGCCTCGCGTCGTTCGCCGCCGGCTTCACTACTGCTGGCATTGCGGGCGCCGCGGCGGGAGCGCTGGACACCGCCGGCTCCGGGTGCGAGTCCGGCGCGGGATTCGGCGGTCCACCCGTATGACAGCCGCCAAGCAGCAGCGCCAAACCCGCTAGAATCGAACCAGCATGAACTTTCCGCATGCTTCAACCGTATCAAACCTGGCACCTCGCGCCGCAGAGGGAGACGTCTACCTGTGAGTGAAACACCCGGCAACACGGAACCGATGATCCTGGTGCAAGGCCTGCACAAGTCCATTCGCAACGGGGCACGCACCGTCGACATTCTCCGCGGCCTGGACTTCAGCGTCCCCCGCGGCCAGTTCGTCGCCATCATGGGAGCCTCCGGCAGCGGCAAATCGACGCTCCTCGGCCTGCTCGCCGGTCTCGACACGCCCAGCTCCGGCAATGTCCACCTCAACGGCACCGCCATCAGCTACCTGCCGGAGGATAAACTCGCGCAGGTTCGCGGCAAGACCATCGGCTTCGTCTTCCAGTCCTACCAACTCATCCCCACACTCACCGCGCTGGAGAACGTCCTGCTGCCGCACGAACTCAACGCCGATTCCGACACCAATGGCCTGCCCCGCGCCCGCCAGTTGCTCGCCAGCGTCGGCCTAGCCGATCGCATGGACCACTATCCCGTCCAGCTCTCCGGCGGAGAGCAGCAGCGCGTTGCGCTCGCCCGCGCCTTCGTCCTGCGCCCGCCCATCGTGCTCGCAGACGAGCCCACTGGCAACCTCGACACCACTAACGGCGCCCACGTACTGCAGCTTCTCCTCGACCTCAATCGCAGCGAGGGCACCACCCTCGTCCTCGTCACCCACGACCCCCTGCTGGCCGGCTATTCCGACCGCCGCATCGTCCTCCGCGACGGCCTCATCATCTCCGACGAGCTCAACGGCGACCGCACCGTCCCAGCTCCCGCGGCGTTGGGCGTCTAGTCCATGGCCAGTTCCCTCACCTGGACCTCCGCCGCCAAGATCGCCTCCCGCGACATGCGTTCCTCGCGGGCCAAATTCCTGTTTGTGCTGCTTTCGGTTGCAATTGGAGTCGCCGCCCTTACCGGCGTCCGCGGCTTCTCCGCTTCCTTCCGCAGCGCGCTGCTGTTGCGCGCCCGCTCCATCATGGCCGCCGACCTGGCCGCCCGCAGCTTTCAGCAGCCCACGTCGAGCCAGCAGGCGGAGCTCGACGCCATCCGCGCCACCGGCGTCCAGACCACCACCGTCACCGAGACCATGTCCATGGCCTCCTCACCAAATTCTCCCGATCCCATTCTCGTCTCGATCAAGGCCGTCGACCCCGCGCTCTATCCCTTCTATGGTGAAGTCGAGCTCGCGCCCGCGCAGCCGCTCCAGTCCGCCCTCGGTCCCAACTCCGTCGCCGTGGGCGAGGACCTATTGCTCCGCCTCGGCCTCCACGTCGGCGACAACCTCAAGCTCGGCGGCCAGCTCTTTCGCATCGCCGCCACCGTCGTCAACGAGCCCGACCGCCTCTCCGGCAGCTTTGCCGCCGGCCCGCGCGTCTTCCTGTCGCGCGATGCTCTGCTCTCTACCGGCCTGCTGGCACCCGGCAACCACGCCAACGAGCGCTTCCTCTTCAAACTCCCGCCGCCCGCGGACGGTCGCCCCGTCTCCGATACGGCCGTAGCCGCGCTCAAGGCGCAACTCATCGCGCTACTCCCCGATGCGCAAATCACCGACTATCGCGAGACCAATCCCGGCGTCACCAGCAGTCTCGACGAGGCCACCAGCCTGCTCTCGCTCATGAGCCTGGTCGCACTCGTCCTGGGCGCGGTCGGCGTCGCCATGGCCATGCGCGCCCACCTGCAGCAGCGCCTGGACACCATCGCCATCATGAAGTCCATCGGTGCCCGCAGTTGGCAGATCATGAAAATCTACCTGCTGCAAACCCTGCTGCTGGGGCTCGCCGGAGGACTTCTCGGCGTCACACTCGGCGCCGCCGTTCAACTTGCCTTCCCCCTGGTATTGCCCAAGTCGATCAACGTCCCCACCGACTTCCACATCCAGCCGCGCGCCATCGCTGTAGGTCTGATGGCGGGCTCCCTCATCACGCTGCTCTTCACGCTGCCTCCGCTGCTGGATATCCGCAGCATCAGGCCCAGCCTCATCCTGCGCCGCGACACCGAGTCCGAAGGCCCACCGCAGACCGCCGGCATCTTCCAGCAAATCCTCGGGCGTCTGCCCTGGGTCCTGCTCGCCGCCGTTGTCACCTGGCTCAGTATCCACACCGCGCGTCGCCACTGGCCCGGCCACGCGCTCGCGCTCACGCTGGAGGCCGTCTGCGTCTTGGCCGCAGCAGCGTTCGGCCCCTGGCTGGTCATCAAGGCGCGCAAGAACCCGTGGCAGCTCGCGGCCTTTCTGCTCATCGTCGGCGGCATCGCCGCCATCGCCACCCTGCTGTCCGACGTCCCCCACGGCCCGGATGCGGCCGGCGTTGGAGAGGTCTTCTCCGTGGGACTCGTCCTGGTGCTGCTGGTTCTGCTAGGCGCATCTGCCGCGGTCCTGGCCGCGCTCAAGTTCCTGCTCAGCCGCACGCGCCTGCACCTGCCGTCCTCGCTGCGCCACGGCCTGGCCAATCTCTATCGCCCGGGCAATCCCTCCGCCGCGCTGCTCGCCGCCCTGGGCATGGGCATCATGCAGATCATGACTGTCTTCCTGGTCCAGCAGGCGGTCGTCAGCGAGCTCCGCCTCACCGCCTCGCCCAACATCCCCAACATCTATCTCATCGACATCTCCAACTCCGAGATAGACGGCCTGCGCAAGCTCCTCAAGTCCCTGCCCGGAATCACCGCCGAACCGGAGCTGCTGCCTGTCGTCACCACACGCATCGAAGGCATCAACGGAGTGCCCGCCGCCTCCATCAAGCTCAAGAACTTCCCCCGCCGCATGCTGCGCTCCACCCAGATCACCTGGTCCGACGCTCCGCCTGCCGGCACCACAGTCGTCGCCGGAGCCTGGTGGTCGCCCGACGAGGCCCGCCCGCAAGTCGCCATCTCGCAGCGCCAGGCAGACCGCCTCGGCGCCACCCTCGGCTCGACCATTACCTTCGCCGCGCAGGACACGCACATCGACGCCACCGTCGTCGCGCTCACCACCGCCAACGGCCAACACGCCTACTCCCGCGCCGACTACATCCTGCCCCACGCATCGCTCAACGGCCTGCCCGTCGTCTGGTATGGCGGCATTCACATCGACCCCGCCCAGGTCAGCCAGGTGCAGCGCGCGCTCTACCAGGCCTACCCCACCGTCACCATCATCAATGTGGCCCAGACCATTGAGACGGTGCGCGCCGTCGTGCTCCAGGTCTCATACGTCATCCAGTTCCTCGCAGCCTTCTCCATCTTCGCTGGCGTCGTCATCCTGGCATCCTCCATCGCGGGCACCAAGTACCGCCGCATCCGCGAGGTCGTCGTGCTCAAGACGCTCGGCGCCACCCGCGCCCGCATCGCCACCATCTTCTCCATCGAGTTCGCCGTGCTGGGCCTGGTCGCCGGCGCTGTGGGCATCGTCTTCGCCAACCTCATCGCCCAGTCCCTGCTGCACCAGATGAACGTCGCCTACAGCGCCCATTGGCTCTTGAATCTGGGCACTCTAGCCGGCGCCGCCGCACTCACCGTTGCCACCGGCTGGGTGGCCAGCCACCGCATCCTCGGCCAGAAGCCTCTCGAAGTCCTCCGCGAGGAGTAGCCAATTCGCCCCACTTAACTTCCGCCCGCCGGTTCGGGTATCATCCTCCTGCCGGATACATGGGTGGTTCCGTGTATTCGGCTTTTTCATCTCAGCCAAATTCGAGGTTTGAACCCATGTCAGTGCAGCGGAAGTTGGGCGTGCTCGCCATTGCGGCGAGCGTTGGTGCATTCGGATCGTTTCAGCAGCGCGCATTCGCGCAAGCGCCCGCCGGCCCCCCGGCCGCCACCGCCGGCGACTCCCCCGTAGCCCCGCCCAACACTGAGGCGATGCGCCTCAACGGCATCGCCAAGGACGCCGCGCGCCACTTCGGCTCCGACCCCAACGACCCCGGCCCGCTGGCCAAGGATCTCTCTCCCGCCATCAAGCCCGCAGCCATCTCCGCCGCCGTACACAAGGTCGCCGACTGGCAGCTCGCCCAATCCCAGCAGTACTTCACCGCCGTCGACGGCCGCATCTGGACCTGGGGCGCTCTCTACACCGGACTCATGGCCGCCTCCGAGTCCCTCGGCGACCCTAAATACGCCAACGCCATGCGCGACATGGGCAAAGCCACCAACTGGGCGCTCAGCCCCGGCGAATCCGACGCCAACCAGCTTGCCCTCGCTCAGGCCTACCTCGAGCTCTATCTCATCGACAAGCAGCCCGACGAACTCGCCCCCACCAAGGCCCGCATGGACGCAGTCCTCGCCGGCCCCCGCCCCGACCTCAACTCCGGCAAGCGCATCTCCTGGTGGTGGTGCGACGCCCTCTTCATGGCCCCGCCGGCCTGGGCACGCCTCTACGCCGCCACCGGCGACGCCAAATACCTGAGCTACCTCAACGAAGAGTGGGCCAAGACCTACACCCAGCTCTACGACCAGCAGGCCCACCTCTACGCCCGCGACGCCAGCTTCACCGAGAAGGCCGAAAAGAACGGCCAGAAGGTCTTCTGGTCGCGCGGCGAAGGCTGGGTGATGGCCGGCCTCGCCCGTACGCTCCAGTACCTGCCCAAGGACGATCCCGCCCGCGCCGGCTACGTCCTCCAGCTCCAGCAAATGGCCGTCGCCGCCGCCAAAATCCAAGGCAAAGACGGCCTCTGGCACGCCGGCCTGCTCGACCCCGACAGCTATCCGCCCGAGATCTCCGGCTCCGCCTTCATCACCTTCGGCATCGCCTGGGGCATCGACAACGGCATCCTCGACCGCAAGGTCTACACACCCGTCGTCACCAGGGCCTGGGCTGGAATGCTACAGCACATCTACGCGGACGGCCGCCTCGGCGACATCCAGCAGACCGGCGCCGCACCCTCCACCTTCAAACCGTCCGCCAGCTACAACTACGGCGTCGGCGGCTTCCTCCTCGCCGGCTCCGAACTCTACAAGATGTCCGAGACCAAAAGGAAGTAATCCATCACAGAGCGCGTTCGCGTCGTCCGAGCCCCCATGCGTACTGTCGCTCTCGAAGAGAACTTACTACCCGAATCTTTTCTCCGCGCCACCGGAGCCCACAGCCGCGCGCTCCCCCCGGCAAGAGCCAATCTCCAGCCCAAGCTCCTCGACATCGGTGCCATGGCATCGCCGCCATGGACGAGGCTCGTCGACTTCCAGGGCTCTCGCTCGCCTCCATGCCTAGGTGTTTAGTCCGGCATGGAGAGGGCGGTTGAGGGGAAGAGGCGGTGGAAGTTGGCAGTGGTGAGGGTAGCGAGGGCGGCGGGTGGTATGCCGCGGAGTTCGGCGAGCGCGGCGGCGGTGTGGACGACTAGGGCGGGCTCATTCCGCTGGCCGCGGAAGGAGACGGGTGCGAGGAATGGGGCGTCGGTTTCAACCAGGATACGGTCAGCCGGGGCGAAGGCGGCGGCCTCGCGGATGGACTTGGCGGCCGGGTAGGTGAGGTTGCCGGCGAAGGAGAGGTAAAAGCCGGCGTCGAGTGAGCGGCGAGCCTCGTCGAGACCACCGGAAAAGCAATGCATGATGCCGGCGGGCGTGTTGCCGCGGGTTGCGGGTGTCCAATGTTCGGCGAGGAGGGCAAGGAGGTCGGCCCAGGCATCGGCGGGGCCGAATTTCTCCTTTGCGGCGGGCGTGGCGAGTTCGGAGGTGCGGCAGTGGATGAGGATCGGCTTCCGGGCCGTGGCGGCGATGCGGAGTTGCTCGACGAACGCGGTCTGCTGGATGTCCGGCGCAGGGTTGTCGACGTGGTAGTAGTCGAGGCCGATCTCGCCGATGGCGATGCATCTGACGCGCTGGCTGAGGGCGGCCAGCAAGGCAAGGGATTCGGGGGTGGCTTGGCGGGCTTCCTGGGGGTGGATGCCGGCGCTGGCGTAGATCTGTGGGAGGTCGGAGGAGTTGGTGGCCTCAGCGATGTCGAGCGCGTGGTGCATGAAGGCCGGGCCGTCGCCAATGCCGATGGCGAGGATGGTGCGGACACCGGCTGCGTGAGCGCGTGCGAGGACGCCAGGGAGCTCGTCTGCGGAGACCATGTCGAGGTGGGCGTGGGAGTCGATGAGGTGCATAGGGGCCAGGTACAGGGTACAAGGTTCGAGGGAACCGAAGACAGGAGCAGGGCAGGTTGCATTTGAGGTAGGATTGCGGGCATGAAAACTGTGACTCGGCGTGAGGTTTTTGCGGCTCTTCCTGCGCTTGCGGTGGTTGGGACGGGTGCGGCGGCTGGATTGAAGGCCCAAACTGCTGCGATCCCGGGCGGGGCAGACCCAGGCGGTAAGGCGACGGCTGCGCCTGCCGCTGGTGCAGGGACGGTAGGGGCGGCGCGGGCGATTCCGTTCGACTCGATGCCGTTACGGACGGTGGCGAGCGGCGGGGAGACCCGGGACATTGCCCATGGAACGTTGGCGACAGGTGAGACGGTAAACCTGCACCAGTCGATGCAGGTGGTGGGGCAGGCGCCGCCTGCGTTGCATGTGATCCAGCACTCGGAGTTCATTTGCGTGCGGGAGGGAGAGTTGGAGTTTCAGCACGAGGTGGATGGGAAGATCGTGGCGGAGACGGCGGGGCCGGGCGGGGTGTTCTACGTCGCGTTTGGGACGAGGCATGCGATCAAGAATGTGGGGACGGTCCCGGCGAGGTATTTTGTAATCGCGATCGGCGGGGACGCGAAGTAGGAGCGGAGAGACTGTGAAGGGCTGGTTCAGGCATTCGTTATGGGGCGCAGTAACGGGCGCTCTTTACGTTGTGGCGGTTGCTCCAGTGAGCAGCCAGGAAGTAGCGCCCATCTCGCAGGTCGAGAGCGGGGCGACGACGGCGTGGAAGTATGAGCTGGTTTCCGTTCGTGAGGTGAAGGGTGATCCCAAGGCGGTGCGGTTGCAGGATTTGCCGGATGGGTTTTCGATGAAGGGTCTCCCGTTGGAGTCGGTGATTCCGGATGCGTATGGAGTCGACCGCGACCGGGTATCAGGCTGGCCGGGGTGGGCAGCGTTTGCGCGGTTCGATATCGAGGCTAGGATGGATGCGGAGACGGCCGAGGCGTTCCACACACTTCCGAAGCAACAGCAGGACCTGGCGCGACAACGGATGATGCAGTCGCTGCTGGTGGACCGCTTTGGGCTGAGGGTTCACCGAGCGACCGAAGTTCGCACGACGTATGAACTGGTCCTGGCGAAGGGTGGGCTCAAGATGAAGGAAGACAATCCGCCCACCGACAAGGATGGGGTGCAATGGCAGGAGGGAGTGCGGCCTTCGACCGATTGGTCCATCTCCGATGGGAAGATCAGCGGTCACGCGATGCCAATCTCGCTGCTGGCGGACCATTTGCAGGCCTGGGTTCATTCGACGATTGTGGATGAGACCGGCCTGACGGGGCGATACGATGTGGTTCTGCAATGGGACCCGAAGGACGAGCCAGAGCCGAACTCCACTGAGCCATCGATGTATGTGGCGCTGGATGAGCAGCTTGGTTTGCATTTGAAGCCGGTCAAGACCACGGTGGGGACGATCGTGATCGATCACCTGGAAATGCCGTCGGAGAATTAGCGGAGTTGGCCGGAATACTGCTGTCGGATGGTCTTGCGGTCAGGGTTCGTCAGGAGGCCGTCGCCTCTGCGAGTTTCTGGCATGATCGCTGGTGCTTTTCCAGGTCTGTCTTTGTCTTGTGTTGCCGCTCTTCCTTTTGCCGGGCGCGGTTGCGTATTGCTGGCTCGTTCAGCCCGAGCAGGATGTTGGGTGGGTCTGGTCTGACCGATGCTGCGGCTGCCTCTTCCAACTGCGTACAAATCTTGCACTGCATTTGCTTCACCTTCTTGAAGCCTACACCTTTCGGCTCTCTGTGAACGGCCAACGGACCGACACGGAAGAAGCCAAGGACGCGGTGGGCGGTGTAGGATTTTGCGCATGAATGGGATGAATCGACGGGATATGTGCGTGGCTCTTTCGAGCTTTGCGGCTTTGGCTGCGGTAGCGGCCGAGGCGGGTGGGCAGGAACCTGGGAAGCTCCCGGAGACGATGGCGGTACCCAAGCCGCCGGGGTCTGTGGGCGACCCGGTGCTGACGACGCCACATGCTTTTCGCTTTGAGGACCTGCCCGTGGTGAAGACAGCCAATGGCGAGACACGCGCGGTGATCCGCGGCGTGCTGCCGACGGGCGAGGCGGTGGAGATGCACGAGACGACACTGCTGCCGGGGCACATGCCGCATCCGCCACACCAGCACGAGCACTCGGAGTTCATGCTGATCCGGGAGGGGTCGATGGAGTTCGAAAACAACGGTGTGCCGCAACGCGCGGGGCCGGGTGGGGTGTTCTTCGCCACGTCGAACATTTTGCATGGGCTTAAGAACGTGGGGGACACGACGGCGAATTACTTCGTGATCGCGATCGGGCGGGAGGGGTAGGGGGAGTCAGTAGGGAGTCGTCAGTAGTCAGTAAAGGTAAGGCAAAGGCAACGACAACGGCAAATGCGGGGATTCTTCGCTTCGCTCAGAATGACAAGCGAGAGAAAAGAAGAGAAGAGAAGCAAATTCCCTTCGGGAATGACAAATGAAAGGCGGATGTGGGAGATTGGGAAATGCGATCTCTCCTCTCTGATGATTTACGTATAGGTACGCGGCGTTCGTTTTTGTGTGGGGCTTCGATTGCCGCGGCGGCTACGGTGTTTGCCGGGATGGGGGCGGCGGGCGAAGGAGTAGTGTCGGCTGCGGACCGCGAACGGATGCGGGCGCTGGCGGCGTGGACGGCGCTTACGTTCGATACGCCGAACCCGGTGCCCTATGGGGCCGATATCGTCGACAGCAAAAGCGGCGAGCGGTTGATGCAGGCTGCGAATGCAGTGGGGCCGGAGCATGATCCAAGCGCGCATGGGGAGATTCATGCGATTCGGCTGGCGTGCGCGAAGTTGAAGTCGGCCTCCCTTAGGGGGTACACGCTGTATACGACCTGCGAGCCGTGTCCGATGTGCATGGCGTGCGCGCTGTGGGCGGGTCTGGATCGCGTGGTGTATGGCGCGACGATCGCGGACGCGTCACGGTTTGGGCACCAGATTGAGATTCCCGCAGCCGAGGTGGCGCGGCGTGGCGATATGACGTGCGTTGTGGATGGGCCGGTTGAACACGAGGTTTGTCTCGCGCTGTTTACCGACCCGAGAATGCAGAAACAGTTGGATCGGTGGAAGGCCGGGCGGTAAATCTGGGCTCGCCTACCTCTTTAGCGCGCGGTGAATGCCCTAAATGAATAGAGGCGTTAGCTTCAGGCCTTCTCTTCAACCTTGAACCTAGTCCCTTGAACCTAGTACCTTGTCCGTATGGCATCCGACAACAGTTTCGACGTAGTCAGCAAAGTAGACCTCCAGGAAGTAAAGAACGCAATCGATCAGGCGTCCAAGGAAGTCCACACTCGCTTCGACCTCAAGGACTCCAAGTCCGACATCAAGCTCGAGGGCGAGGAGACCATCCAGCTCGCCAGCGCCAGCGAGTACACCCTCAAGGCCGTCACCGAGATCCTCTCGCAAAAGCTGGTCAAGCGCGGCATTTCCCTCAAGAACCTCGAATACGAGAAACTCGAGCCTGCGTCCAACTCCTCCGTCCGCCAGAAGATCAAGCTCAAGCAGGGCGTCAACTCCGACTCCGCCAAAAAGATCGTCGCCATGATCAAGGAGCTCAAGCTCAAGGCCAACGCCTCCATCCTGGGCGACACCGTCCGCGTCGTCTCCAAGGACAAGGACGCTCTCCAGACCATCATGGGCAAACTCCGCGCCGGCGACTTCGGTGTTGCCCTCCAGTTCACCAACTACCGCTGACCGAACCGTGCTGACGTGACGAACGTCACTCTCCGGACGTAACGCCAGCCGAATCAAACGTAAGACCTGCTACTCTAAAATGCGTGAGCACGCTCTCCATCGCGACCGCCAAAGAGGTCTTCGACCTCCTTCGAGAAGACCTCGCCGCCATCGAGCAGGAATTCATCCGCCAGTCAGCCTCTGAGGTCGATGTCATCACCGACATCGCCCAATACCTGATGGCCGGCGGCGGCAAACGCATCCGCCCATTGCTGTTGCTGCTCTCCGCCAAGGCTCTCGGCTGCACCAGTAACTCCCGCATCCGCCTCGGCGCGGTCGTGGAGATGCTCCACACCGCCACCCTCGTCCACGACGACATCATCGACGAGGCTGACATCCGCCGCGGCCGGCCCTCCTCCAACACCACCTGGGGCAACGCCAAGTGCGTCCTCGCCGGCGACTGGCTCTACATGCAGTCCTTCTCCAACGCCCTCGAAGAGCGCAACTTCCGCGTCCTCGACCTGCTGATCTCCCTCACCCAGCAGATGGTCGAGGGCGAACTCCTGCAGATGCAGAAGCTCGGCCACCTCATCAATGAAGAGGAGTACTTCGACCTCATCTACCGCAAGACAGCGTGCCTCTTCTCCGTCTCCATGCAACTCGGCGCCGCCATCGGGCCGCCCCAGGAGTTCGGCACCCCCGATGAAGTTGAAGCGACCCTTGGCGAGTACGGCCGCAACCTCGGCCTCGCCTTCCAGATCGTCGACGACGTCCTCGACCTCACCGCCACGGACAAGGTCCTCGGCAAACCCGTCGCCAGCGACTTGCGCGAGGGCAAGGCCACCCTCGCCGTCATCCACGCACTGGAGCGTGGCACCGGCGCCGACCGCGAAGCCATCCGCACTGTCCTCGCCGAGCGCAGCTTCAACACAGTCTCCCACCCGCAGATTCTCGAAATTCTGGAACGCCACGGCTCCATCGCCTACGCCATGGATACCGCCTGCGCCTACGCCGAAGCCGCACGTCTCTCCATCGCCGACCTGCCCTACTCCGAAGCCAAACGCGCCCTGCTCTGGGTCCCAGGCTTCGTCACCTCCCGCGACCGCTAAGATAAAAAGCCCCACACGCCAATCCGGCATGTGGGGCCTTTCTTCTTGAAGCAATCCAAACCCGGCCACAAATCCCTTACGCGGCCGTCTTCGCCTCCACCTGCTTGGCCTGCGGAGCCCCGGCGCCAATCTCCACCTTCACCTGCTTCGGCTTCGCGGCTTCTTTCTTCGCCAGCGCAATACTCAAGACGCCGGCATCATAGCTTGCCCTCACCGCCCCGGTGTCCACCGTCTGCGGCAGCGTAAACGTTCGCGTGAACGTACCGTAGCGCCGCTCAATCCGATGGAAGTTCTCTTCCTTCTGATCCTTCTCGAACTTGCGCTCGCCCTTCACGGTCAGCGTCTGGTTCTCCACCCGAACGTCCAGGTCCTCCTGCTTGATTCCCGGTACCTCCAGCGTCAGCACCAGTCGATGCGCATCTTCATACACGTCCACCGGCGGAACAAAGTTCCCCATCGCCAGCGATTCCTGCTCGCCCTCGGTTCGAGCAAAGTCGCTAAAGATGGAGTTCAGCCGGTTCTGCAGAACAGTCACGTCCGCCAGCGGCGAACGGAACGGAACAAATCGAGTCAATGTGGTCATCTCAATATCTCCTCCATGTCAAATGTCAGGAGCAGCCGGGCTGCGCCGCTCCAAGAACTTTATAGAATATATAGCATGGCATGTCAAGCATATTATCTGCTATTAATACACTCAGACTTTAGTCCAAAGAAAAGCCGCTAGCAACCTTCTGGGGATAGCCCAAAACACCACTAGCGACCTTTTCAATCAATTATTTACCCAAAACTGATGTCCTACTGCCCATTTTCCGTCCCCTGGATGAACGCCGCCACATCCGCGTGGAACTGCTTGAGCACGTCCTCGTTCACATACACCATGTGCCCGCTCTGGTAGTAGTGGTAGCTGATGTTCGCCTGCAGCTTGTCTGGGATCGGCAGGTGGTGCATCTCGTAGTTCCCCTCAAAGAACGGTGTCGCCAAGTCGAAATACCCGCCCGCCAGCATCACCTTCATCTTCGGGTTCGACTTCATCGTGAACGCCAGATCCGGCATCACGTTGGTCGCCCCGCCGAACAGCTGGTCCACCGGCGGACCGCCCGGCTGCTGGTGCCGGAAGTCCCACGTGAACCCCGGCAGTGCGTACGCTCCGGCAATGTAGGTCTGCTCTCCGCCGTACTTCAGGTCCTTGCGCACATAGCTGTTCTCCGCCGCCGCATACGCCGCGGAGATCGCGTCGCTCTGCGGATCGTGCTCCGCCTCTTTGCTCAGCGGATCGAAGTCCGGTCCCTTGTACCGCGAGTCCAGTCGCCCCGTCGTTGTGCCCTCGTCCAGTTGCAGGTCCTTCTCGAACTCGCCGCCGGTCAGGCGCAGGTTCGCCCGCAGCAGCAGTTCCACCGGCAGTCCCGTGTACTGGTGCAGCTTCTCCGCAACCGCCTGCTTGCGCGCCGGCGGCAGTTCGCTCCCCTGCAGCAGCGCGCTCATGTAGTCGCCCAGCGCATATTGCTCCACCTCGGCCAGGAACGGCTCCAGCGCCGCTGGCTGGGAAGGCAGCTTCTTGTGGTAGAAGGCGGTCGCCGCAAACGTCGGCAGCGCCAGCGCATAGGCCTGGTCGTTGCCCGGGTTCAACATCGGCCCGTCGATGCTGTTCTCAAAGTCCAGGATCTGCGACAGCAGGATAACCCCGTTCAGGTCCACATCCTCCAGAGCGGCGCTCAAAACTGCCGTACGCGGCGTCCCATAGCTCTCACCAAGCAGGTACTTCGGCGAGTTCCAGCGGTCGTACTTCGTCAGAAACCGCCGGATGAACCGGTCGAACGCGTGCGCGTCCTGGTCCACGCCCCAGAACGCCTTCTCCTTGTCCTTCCCAAAGATCCGGCTAAACCCCGCCCCGGGTGCATCGATGAACACCAGGTCGCTTACATCCAGCAGGCTGAAGTCGTTGTTCACAATCTTGTAGGGCGCTCCCTCCTGGTGCTCCCCATCCGGCGTCGCCACTCGCCGCGGCCCAAACGATCCCATGTGCAGCCACATCGTCGACGAGCCCGGCCCGCCGTTGTACAGGAACGTTACCGGCCGCTGCTCTGCCGTCGCGCCCTTCTTGAAGTACGCCACGTAAAACATTCGTGCCGTTGCTGTTGCCTCCTCCGGCTTCTCCGGGTCCGGCGGCTTTACGCCCGCATCCGGCAGCAACGAACCGTCAAACGCCAGCGTCGCGTCCTGCATGTCGCTCGACCCCACCGTTAGCGTCCCAGCCACTGCCCGATATGCAATCGTCTGGCCGCCCACCGTCACCGTTCCGTCGGTCACCGCGTCCGGAGTGGTACTCTGCGGCTGCGTCACCGGCGATCCGCTCACCACCACCTTCGTGTCCTTCGCCTTGTCCTGGGACAGCCCCATCGGCAGCACGCCAAACAGCGCCATCCCCGCGGCCGCGCACTTCAACCCAATACTCTCCCAATAGGCCATGGTCCACCCTCCCAATATTGCTGACGCCCGTAGTATACCCATCCCGGCTCCCCGACCGGCACCTGACAACCGAATAGACGCTCCCCGCTCGAACCCGTACCATAGACTCAAGGAGTTCCATGCCCTCACCTGAAAGCTACACGCTCTTGCTCGCAGCCGCCTCTGCCTGCGAAGACAAAAAAGCAGAAGACATCCGCATCCTCGCCCTCGACCCCGCGGAGAGCGGGCTCACCGACTACTTCCTCATCTGCAATGGCACTAACGACCGCCAGAACGTCGCCATCACCGACGAGATCGAACTCCGCCTCAAGCGCGAGTTCGGCGCCTACCCCAACTCCGTCGAAGGCCGGCGCCAGGGTGAGTGGATTCTGATGGACTACGTCGACTTCATCGTTCACGTGTTCTCCGCTGAGAAGCGCGCCTTCTACGGCCTCGAACGCCTCCGCAAGTCCGCCACCACCATCAGCGTGGCCGAACTCAACGCTGAACTCAAAGCCGCCATCACCTCCACCCGCGCCGCCGCCAAGGCCCCCGCAAAATCTCCCGCCAAGAAGGCAGCACCGGCCAAAGACCCGGCAAAGAAGGCGGCGAAGAAAGCCTCATCGGCAAAGAAACCGGCAACAAAGACCGCAAAGAAAGCCGCCAAGGCGAAGTAGGCTCGCGCAGCTTTTGGCTTGTCATTCTAAGTCAAAGGCGAAGAATCCCCGCATTTGTCTCTCGCAACTCGAATCGCCGCGGGCAATCGCCAGCCCTGCTGCCTCCACGCACTCAATGTCCGCGCTAAAACCCCATGCCGCCCGCCACCTCTGCGGTACCCTCATACCGTGAAGCTTACCCTCGCCGCCATCTCCCCAACCCGCTCTCGGCCCAAGTCCGCCGCCGCCGCCTCCCTTGCCGCCGAATATCTCACCCGCGCCGCGCGCTATCTTCCCTGTGAGCACCACAACTTCCCCTCCGAAGCAGCTCTCCTCACCACACTCGATCGCGCCGCCCGCACCGCTCCCCTACTCATCCTGCTGGACAGCCGCGGCAAACAGCTCAACAGCGAAGAGTTCGCCGCGCACCTGGGCCGCCTCCGCGACTCCGGCACGCAATCCCTCATCCTCGCCATCGGACCCGCCGACGGATGGTCCCCCGCCGCCCGCGCCCGCGCCAGCCTTATCCTTTCGCTCGGCGCGATCACGCTCCCCCATGAACTTGCCCGCGCCGTCCTCGCCGAGCAGATCTACCGCGCCCTCACCATCCTCGCCGGCCACCCCTACCACTCCGGCCACTAACGAACCAGGCCCAGCTTCACAGGATTGGGCTACGGACTTCCCCTCACTTCAGCGACCGTTGCCCGGACAGGAGACTCAGTCCATCTTCTCCATGAACGTAAAGGAAGTTGCTCGGGAACGGTACGGCTCGGTCTTGTTGCACGTAGCCTTAGCTTTGGGAGTCGTACGGCCTGAACTAATCCGCCCGATCGCCCGGCCCGTACATCTTCCCTTCCAGGGTTGTGCCGATCTGTTCCATCTTCCCTTCTACATCCTCTCTGTGTCACCGCGATTCGCCTCTCCAATCCTCCTGCCCCCAAACTGCTAAACTGGAGCTTCGACAGCTTCATCCGGGGCCGGCATCCCGGAGTTTCCCGCGCGTTTCGCGCCGGCAGAAGGAAAAGACCCCATGGCAGACCATACCCAGAACGGAAACCAGAACGGCAATCTTGGCTCCTCCTCATCCACCCTCCGCCTCAAGCTCGGTCTGGCCGAGATGCTTAAGGGCGGCGTCATCATGGACGTCATGAACGTCGAGCAGGCACGCATCGCGGAAGAGGCCGGCGCCATCTCCGTCATGGCACTCGAGCGCGTGCCCGCTATGATCCGCGCCGAGGGCGGCGTCGCCCGCATGGCCAGCCCCAAACTTATCAAGCAGATCATGGCCGCCGTCACCATCCCCGTCATGGCCAAGGCCCGCATCGGCCACTTCGTGGAAGCGCAGGTCCTCCAGAGCATCGGCGTTGACTTTATCGACGAGTCCGAGGTCCTCACGCCTGCCGACGAAGTCCACCACATCGACAAGCACGCCTTCACCACGCCCTTCGTCTGCGGTGCGCGCAACCTCGGCGAAGCGCTCCGCCGCATCGCCGAAGGCGCAGCCATGATCCGGACGAAAGGTGAACCGGGAACTGGGGATGTCGTACATGCCGTCCAGCACATGCGCCAGATCGTCCGCGAAATCCGAGCCCTCACTGTCCTCGGCGACGAGGAACTCTACAACGCAGCCAAGGTCCACGGCGCGCCCTACGAGCTCGTCCGCATGGTCGCCAAGTCCGGCAAGCTGCCCGTGCCGAACTTCTCCGCTGGCGGCATCGCCACCCCCGCAGACGCGGCCCTCATGATGCAGCTCGGCGCGGAGACCATCTTCGTAGGCTCCGGCATCTTCATGAAGGAGCGCGCCACCCCGCTCGACGTGGAGAACAACCCCCTGGAGCGCGAGGAGGCCGTCTCCCGCGCCCGCGCCATCGTCATCGCCACCACCCACTTCAACGACCCCAGGATCGTCGCCGAAGCCAGCGAGGCGGTCACCGGAACCATGAAGGGTCTCGCCGCAGCTGCCATCGAGGAGCAGGACCTGATGCAGACGCGCGGGTGGTAGTGCACTACCCTCCCTGTGGCAGCCATCACATGCAACCGCGCGCCTGCATGATAGTTTGGATAGCGGGCATTGCTTCGCCGCAAAACATAAGCTAACTCAAATGAAGGTACATTCCATGACTCGTCTCGCCGCACTGCTCGCCACCCTTACGTTCTGCTTCCCGCTCGCCGCTCAAACTCCCGCACCAGCCGACCAGACGTCACGCCAGGCCAAGGCAGCTGAACTGGTCACGCTGCTGCATACGGACCGTATGGTCGGCCAGATCTCCGAAGGCCTGAAGCGGCAGCTCGCAGACCAGGGGCAGCACGCCATCGGCCTCAATCCGACATCCGACAGTAAGGCCAAACTCGCCGACGCCGAAAAGAAACTCGCCGACACGATCGACGCCCAGGTCGGTTGGAGCGTACTCGGTCCGGCCTTCACGGAGATCTACGCCAAGACCTTCACCGAGGAGCAGATGGACGGCATCATCGCCTTCTACAAGTCGCCGGCCGGTGCCGCCTTCCTCGCCAATACGCCCGTCGTCAACCAGCAGATCCAGCAGATCGTCAAGCCCCGCCTCGACCAGTTGCAGGCACAGTTGCGGAAGTCGATCGACGAACTTCACAGCAGTCAGACCGCGATTCCTCTCGCCCCACAATGACCCCTCCGCAGCGCAATGAACCGCCGCAGCTCACCATAGGCGTCCTCGCGCTGCAGGGCGCCTATGGTGCGCATGCGCAGCGGCTCACCGCGCTCGGCGCAGTCCCACGCCTGGTCCGCGTCCCCCAGGAACTCGACGGCCTCGATGGCCTTATCATGCCCGGCGGCGAGTCCACCACAATGCTCAAATTCCTGGAGCGCAATGGCTTTTTCCAGGTTCTGCAATCCTGGGTGCGGTCCACGCCGACCTTCGGCACCTGCGCCGGCGCCATCCTGCTGGCAACCCACGTCGAGCACCCGCCGCAGCCATCCCTCGCCGCACTCGACATCACGGTCGAACGCAACGCCTACGGCCGCCAGATCGACTCCACCATCCTCACCGCGGAAACTGCACTACCCGGCGGCCCGCTGGAGATGGTCTTCATCCGCGCGCCGCGCATCCGCGCCACCGGTCCCGGCGTAGAAACCCTCGCCTCTCGCGATGGCTTCCCTACCCTGGTTCGCTCCGGCAACATGATGGCCGCAACGTTCCACCCCGAACTCTCCGCCGACCCACGCGTCCACCAGTATTTTCTGGACATGGTGCGCCAACACCAAAGTAATGTGGTCCCCGACGCAATCTCCACCTAAGCCCGCGCCCCAGCCTCTACACTGGCCCTGACCTACTCCACGGGAGCCGTCATGGAACAGAACTCCAACCCGCTTCAGGTTGCCAAGCCTCGGCGGTTCGTCTACCGCGCCGCCCAGCCCGATCCTGGCCATGACCATCCCATGCGCCGCCACACGGACGCCTCCCGCACCGGCCCAGACCCGCACTCCCCGCGCCCGCTGCTGCTGGAGATGCGCGCCTACTTTAAGCTCAAATAGCCTTGACGGCAGCCTCGCCGGACGCCCTATATTCTGATCGTGAGACGGGTGTCTACGGACCCGCTTTCTCCGCAGCGCTATAGCTCTTCACCACCACCCCCGACGTCTCAAAGTGCGACACGCGATGCCCCGAGCTGTGTCCCATCTGGATCGCCTTCTTCAGTTGACGGACCATCCCGCGCGACTCGTCGTCAAACCGCCGCGCCGTCGCCCACTCAAAATCGGCCACCAGACCGTAGCTCACATCGCACTTCGGACACCCCAGCGGCGTCTCCAGCCAGCGATGAAACGCGGCCTCCGGCAGCTTCCCCACCGGGTCCGTCCCGGAGCGAATTGCAGCAATCGTCTGATTCAAACTCAAACCCCGCCCCTACCCTTCGCCAGTGTGCTCACGACTCTAGCTCCCATCCCGTCCCGGCTTCGGCAACAGAAACCGAATCAAACCCTGCACAACCATCAGCGCCACCGCCCCCAGAAACGCCGCTCCGAACGTCTCCACCCGGAAGCCTGGAACGAACACGCTGGAAAACTTCAAAATGAATGCATTGATCACCAGGAAGAAGATTCCGAAGGTCAATAGCCCCAGCGGCAGTGTAATCACCTTCAACAGTAGCCCTAGCGTCGCGTTGAACAGCCCAATCACCGCCACCGCAATCAGCGCCGACACCAGATCGCTGACCACAAATCCGTGTACCATATGCGACACCAGCAGCAGCGCCGCCGCGTTCAGTATCCAGTTCAAAAGCATCCGCAGCATACTCTCGTCCTCCCTCCCGACCGCCCCGCAACCGGGCAAACAGCGGCCGCCTGGCGCCGTCCCCTCAGCATACCCCTATTCGCCGGAATTCGACGCGCTCGATACATCCTTTGAGCCCCAGTGGCCACCAAACCATATTCCTAGTAAGCTCTACCCATCGCACGCGTAGTGAGGTGACCTTTGCACGCGACGATCACGCCTCCCGAAATCGACCGCCGTCCCCGGCGCACCAGCGACAACGAGAGCGGCCACGGTCGCCGTCCGCCCAACGGCCGCGACCTCAAGCGCACCGGCGGCGGCGGCGACAACGACAATTGGGACGACTCCCCCACCCCGCGCCGCCGCCCAGGCCAGCGCCTGGCCGCCTACCGCCTCAACCTCTTCTTCTCGCTCGCGGCCGTCTTCATGTTCTTTGTGGGCATCGTCAGCGTCTTCGTGCTCTCGCACAACTCCAGCCACATCGACGCCTACAACCACATCGTCAACACATGGTTCCCCACCACCATCCCGCCCATCCTCTGGCTCAACACCGCCATCCTGCTGCTCAGCTCCGTCACAGTCGAGATTGCGCGCCGCCACATGTTCCACCCGATGGACGCGATGGATGAGTGGCTCGGCCTCGGCAAACCCACCTCGCGCCGCGCCTTCCCGTGGCTCGTCGCCACCCTCGTGCTGGGCTCGCTCTTCCTCACCGGCCAGATGCTCGCCTGGCACCAGCTCTCCGTGCTGGGCGCGCCTTTCACCTCGAGCAGCAGTAGCGCCCACTCGTTTTACATCATCACCTGGGCCCACGCCGCCCATCTTACTGTCGGCGTCGGTGCCATCCTCGCCGCGCTCATCGGCCTGTTCACCTTCAAGAGCATCGAAAACCGCCAGATCATGGTCGACTGCACCGCTTGGTACTGGCACGCCATGGGCGCCCTCTGGCTCATCCTCTTCGCACTGCTCGCCTTCTGCCAGTAGAAAGCTCCAGAATCCCAGGAAGAAGCAAAATTACCGGCGAACAGCGCAAAAGGCTTGTCATTCTGAGCGCAGCGAAGAATCCCCGTATTTGTTTTGTCCCACCAGGCGTCAGCAACGCCGCTCATAAGCTCTTCCTCAATCTCTCCAGCATATCTGTTGACGATATATCCATTTCGGATATACTGGCGCACATGGAACCCGCTGCGCCGCCTGAACTCCGCCATTTGCCTCTCTCCCCCGCCGTCCTCGCCATCCTGCTCGCCCTCGCCGAAGAGGAAAAGCACGGCTACGCCATCATGAAGGAAGCTGCCCTGCCCGCCGGCGGAGGCATCACCCTTGGCCCCGGCACGCTGTACGGCAGCCTCGACCGCCTCATCCGCGACGCCCTCGTCGAAGAGACCGGCTTTACCGACGACGCTCGCCGGCGCTACTATCGCCTCACCCAGCTCGGCCATCGCGTGCTCGCCGCCGAAACCTCCCGCCTTGCCGCCACCCTGCGGACCGCACGCACACGCACCGCCGTACGGGAGGCCCGCGCATGAACTCCCCCAACGCATTTCTCTTCGCGCTGTACCGCCAGGCCCTTCGCCTCTACCCTGCCCGACTGCGCGTGCGCTACCAGAACCAGATCCTGCAAACGCTCTGCGACGCCCACGCCGAAGCGCGTCGCCCACTCCTCTTCTGGCCCAGCCTCTTCCTCGACCTCCTCCAATCCTCCGTCAAGGAGCACCTCCTGATGACCCGTGATCGAGCCGTGCGCCGCCCCATCTTATTCCACGCCCTCACCCTCGGCCTCGTCCTCACGCTCATGGGAGGCGCCGCTGCCGTCACCATGCAACAGATGCTTCGCCGGGGCGCAAACCATCCGCAAATAGAGATGGGCCGCCGCTACGCCCACGCCATCGCTGCGGGAGCCCGACCCCAAGACTTGTTTCCCGCCGAACGCATCGACCTTCGAGGCAGCCTCGAACCCTTCGCCATCTTCTACAGCGAAAGCGGAGACCCCATCGCCTCCACCGCTTCCCTCGACAGCGCCGTTCCAGTGCCACCTTCCGGCATCTTCGACTACGCCCGCAAGTACCAACTCGACATGGTCACCTGGCAGCCGCAACCCGGAGTTCGCATGGCGGCAGTCCTGCGTCATGTCAGTGGACCGAACCCCGGCTTTGTCCTCACCGGTCGTTCTCTCCTCCTCGTCGAAGAACAGGAAGACCTCCTCCGCCGCGGCACCTTCATCACCTGGTTCGTCCTGATGGGCCTGCTCGCCCTCGGCGCTTTATTTCTCAGTCGTGCCGAGTCGCACCGCCCCCTCTCCGCCTGACCATGGCAGTCGTCATTACCGTGGCAGCCGTCATTCTGGAGCGACGCTCCAGAATCTCCGTAGTTCGGAGTCCCGCGGAAACCTAATACGGCACACCCTTCGCCTGCTCCGCCAGTTGTTGCGTACCACCTGCCGCCATCCCGTCGCCCACAGATACGATGCCGGCCCCGCTCGCCCCGCCTCGAAACTTGCCCAACAAAAAGCCCACAAATCCAACTTGGACTTTGTGGGCCTTCGACCGGTCGCTCGACCGCGACGCTTTCAGTTTTCTTTGCCGTTGCTAACGCTTCTTCTTGGCCACCGGCTTTTTCGCCGCAACTTTCTTCACTGGCTTCGACTTCGCCGGCGCTTTTGCCTTGGGCTTTGCCTTCGCTGCCACCGGCTTCTTCGTCAGCTTCACCGCCACCGTCCGGGGCGCCGGCTTCTTCACGGCCTTCGCCGGAGCGGCCGTTTTCTTCGCCGCCTTCACCGGAGCAGCCTTCTTCGCCACTCCCTTCTCCGGCGCAGCCTTCACCGGAACGCCCTTGGCCGCGGCAGCCTTGACCGGCGCGGCAGGCGCAGCAGCCTTCGCGGCAACCCCAGCCTTGGTCTTGCCCGCAGACGCACTGGCCTTCGGCGCTCCTGCTTCCTTCGCCGCGGAATCTACGGGCGCCTGGTCAGCCGCAGTGGCTTCCGTCAACCCTTCTGCACTCTCCTCAGCCGCATTGCCCTCAGCCTTCTTCCGGCTTCTGGGCTCCTTCTTCGCGGCCCGGGGACGCCGCAGATGCACCGTCGGCGGAGGCGCCGGCGGCGAGTACGGCTCCAGGAACGCCTTCATCTCCTCGTCCGTCGTCAGCTTCCCGTCCATCAGCTCAAAAAACACCGTCTCCAGCAGCTCGTCGTATCGCGCCACTTCGGGAACGATGCGCATCTCCGTCATCATCGCGTACGGCGTCTTCTGCCGCGCCAACGGCCACTCGGTATAGAAGCTCTTAAACTTCGCCTGCAGGCTCGCATTCTTGCTGGAATACGCAACCCAGAGCACCGCCTCCGGCTTGGCCGCCATCAGCATCTTCCACGCAGCGGAGGGGCTCGCAGCCTGCTTCGACCCCAGCTCCACCGCAAACTTCTTGCCCTCGCCCTCCAGCGCCGCAATCTCCGCCACAAACCCCGGCCGCGCAAAGCTCTTCTTCAAAGCCGCCACATCCTTCGGCTGCAGCTTCGCTGTCAGCAGCGGAAACTGCGCCGCAGACGTGTCCGCATAAATGCCCCGTTCCTGCAGATGCATCTGCGCATCGCGCAGCTTGTCCAACTCCGCCAAATTCGCCTTGGCAGAGGTCCAGGCCGGCGCCAGGTGCTTCATCCAGCCCTCCTGCTCCAGCCGCCGCAGCACCCGCACTGGATCTTCCTCGTGCGCAATCTCCTCCGTCTCGTACCCGCGCTGGAACGCCGACATCGCGTCAATGTAGCCTTCGGATTTCCCGGTGTCGTACCGCGCCCTGGTCTTCTCTTCCATCTGCCAGCCCAGCCGCGCCCCAAACCGCGCCGCTCGGATCATCCGCACCGGGTCCTCGATAAACCCGTAGTTGCTCACCAGCCGCAGCTCGCGGTTCTCAATGTCGGCCACACCGTTCAGTGGATCCATCAGTAGCCCATACGACCCGGCATTCAGAGACAACGCCATCGCGTTTGCGGTAAAGTCCCGCCGCCGCAGATCGTCCAGAATGGTCGCCGGCTTCACCACCGGTTTGCCCGGCTTCGGATAGTGCACGCTGAGCGTGCTCGCAATCTCCATCCGCACAGTGCCCGGAAAGCAGACGTACAGCGCCTGCATCGTGTCCCATTCTCCGGTCACGACAGCGCCCGCTTTCTCTAAATCTTTCTTCAGCTTAAGGGCATTCCCTTGAACCGCTACATCCAGGTCGCGCACGGGGGAGCCGCTAGTCAGGTCCCGAACCGCACCGCCCACCAGGAACACCGTCAGCCCCTTTGCGCGGGCAATCTCCCGAACTGCCTGCAATGCCCTCTGCTGTGCCTGGGAGAGACGGCTTTCGAGCAGGTAGATATAATCAGCCATACGCTACGTGTTTTCTCCATCCGGTCTCGGCCGGGTCTCTCCAAACGCTCTGAACTCCAACCAAATCAGCCGCTTACGACTCGCCTGCAAGTCGGCGCAACGCTCCATTTTAGCACGGATTGGAGTGTGCGACTAGCAGATTTGAGCCTTTTTCGTGACGCACCTCCCGTGCCGTGCGACAATCGCCCCAGAGCCTTCGTTGCCTCGCATACGGCCATGTCTCCATCCCCGTCCAACTCGCGCAAAAAGGTCATCGTCCGCCGCTTCTCCGGAGACACCCTCCCGGGCTATCTTCCCCACGCCGGATTCGCCCACAACGGCGTCCTCGACCTCCTCGACCTCAGCGGCCGCATTCTCCCGCTCCCGCTCCCCGACATCAAAACCATCTGCTATGTCCGCGACTTCAACCTGGGCGACACCGCCAACCCCGAACGCCTCACCCGACGCACCTTCCTCGCCCGCCCCCGCACAGAGGGCCTCTGGCTCCGGATCACCTTCCGCACCGGCGACCTCTTCGAAGGCCTCGCCCCCACCGACATCTCCCTGCTCGACTCGCTGGTCGACGACGCCGGCGTCTTCCTTACCCCGCCGGACACCCGCTCCAACACCCAGCGCCTCTTCATCCCCCGCGCCGCCATCGCGGAGATGCAACTCCTCGCCGTCGTCACCACCCCCTCCCGCCGCGCACCGCTCCCTGCCAAGCCATCCAAACAGAGCCTCCAGGACGAGCTCTTCCACCTTCCCCTCGACCCCGACTCCCGCCCCAACTAATGCTCTGGTTCCCCGTCATCGCTTTCGCAATCGGGCTCATTGCCCTTAGCAGAGTTCCTGCCAGCGAGTTCTTCGATATGGACCGCCCCCGCGACCGTATCGCCCGCCACGTCCTGCTCGCGTTGGGCATACTCATCCTCATAGCGTGGGTCTTCTAGTGTCCCTTCTCTGAGAAATAGGTGGCATGATTCTTAGTAGCCTGTCGTTCTGAGTGCAGCGAAGAATCCCCGCATTTCGTCCAGCGAGGCGTTTTGCCGTTCCAGCTAAGCCGTCACAGACTCCCGCACTGTCCCTGCCCCCAGGAATAGCAGCACCGTCGCAATCACCATGGTCACCAGCGTCAGCCCCAACCCCGTCGCCAGCGTGCTGTGGTCGCTCACCATGCCAATCAGCCGCGGCGATGGTGTGTCCCCCAGCGCATGGATCAGGAATAGCTCCATGGCAATGGCCGTCGCGCGCACCCCTGCCGGCACCGCGTTCACAATCGCTGCATTTAGCGGCCCAGTCCCCAGGAAGATGCAGAACATCGCCACGCCCAGCGCCGGCAGCATGGTCGACCGCGGCCCAAAGAAGCACAGCACGCCAAACGGCACCGTCAGCAGCGCCGACCATGCGGATATCAGATACAGCGCGCGGTGATTCGTACGCAGCCAGCGCTGCGCAATCATGCCCCCGACCGCCGTGCCCCCCAACCCCGCGCCCGCCGTAATCGCCCCCAGCGTAATCCCAACGGTGCTCGGCGAGAATCCCGACCGCTGCAGAAAGCTCGGCATCCATGCCGAAATCCCCCCCAGCGAGAACGTAATCGCCGCCATCCCCAACGTCGCGTACAGGTACGGCGGATTGCGGCCCAGTGACACGTAAGCCTGCTCAATTGAATCAAGCAGGCGAAAAATCGGATTTCGAGACGTTTTCACCGCCGCTTCGAAGGCGCTATCGAGGAGTTTGGTACGGCCAGTGTCACTCGCACCCCGGCCGGGTTCCTTCATCCAAAAGAAGATCATTGCCGCAATTACAAACCCCGGCACAGCAGATACATAGAACGGCATCCTCCAACCAAAGCGTGCACCCACCAACTCCCCGATCAGATACCCCAGCGCCGCTCCTACCGGAATGGCCGTATAGAAGATGGTCAGAATGCGGTTGCGGTCGTCCTCCGGGTAGAAGTCCGCCAGCAGAGCCGGCGCATAGATCCCAAAGCTCGCCTCGCCGATCCCCAGCACCGCATGCCGCAGCAGCAGGGAGTCGAATGCATGCACCGTCCCGGTCAGCACATTCACGGCCGAGATCAGCAGCGCACAGCCCACAATCAGCGGCTTGCGCGGAAAGCGGTCCGCCAGCCACCCGGTGCATGGCGCGGCGCACATATATGTCAGGAAGAACCAGAACGTCAGCGATCCCAGCGCCGCATCGCTTACGTGGAACTCGCCCTTCACCTGCTCCTGCACGCCGGGCAGAATGTAGCGGTCGATGTAATTGACAAAGTTCAGTGCCGTCAGCAACACCAGTGCCGTCGTCGCCCCGGCAACGGAGGGTACGGGCACCTTGAGCTTGGTCGCGGCCGCCATCTCAGCCGAGCATAGCAGGACGCTCCCCGCTGCGTCCGCTGGGTGCGGTTACTTCACCTCCGGCCTGGGGAAACTCGCTTCCACAATGGTCGAAATTCCACCCCGTGGCCGAAAGTCTCCCACCACCTTCGCCCATACCGGGTCGCACGCCTTCACCACGTCGTCCAGAATCTGGTTGACGATGTTCTCCTGAAAGATCCCCAGGTTGCGGTAGGTGAACAGGTACTCTTTCAGGCTCTTCAACTCCAGGCACAGGCCCCGCGGCATGTAGCGGATCGTAATCCTCCCAAAATCCGGCAGGCTCGTCTTGGGGCATACGGAGGTAAACTCTGGATCGTCAACCAGAATCTCGTACCCGCGAAACTGATTCGCCCAAGTGTCAATGGAAGGAAATTTGGTGTCGAGGCCGGCAGCGGCGTGCGTATCGGTATAGCCGGTGTTCTGGGTAGGCATACCGCTATTTTAGAGCAGTTTCCCGAGCCGGAACCACCGCATCGCAACCATCGAAAACCGGCTGGCGGGGCGAGTCACCGCGCCGATTGCAAGCCGGGGTATCGCGGGACGAAAGCCTCGGGGAGTGTCGACCCGGCTACCGCGCGATCTACATGACCAATTCCCGCAGTTTTCATGTAAACTGAGTCCTGCGACTTTACGTAAGGAATTCATCATGTCTATTCATCCGATTATGCAGAAACTGGCCGCCAAACTTGAGCGGACCGACCACCCCGCCTTCGCTCCCGGAGACACCGTCCGCGTGCAGGTCAAGATCCGCGAAGGCGAGAAGGAACGTCTCCAGGCCTTTGAAGGCATGGTCATCGCCACCAACAAAGGGCCCCAGGGCACCTTCACCGTCCGCAAGATGAGCTTTGGCCAGGGCGTGGAGCGCATCTTCCCCTACAACTCCAAGGTCGTCGACCGGGTCGAAAAGCTTCGCTCCTACGAGGTTCGGCGCTCCAAGCTGTACTACCTCCGCGGTCTGCGCGGCAAGGCAGCTCGTCTTCACGAAGTCGCACGCCCCTCCTAACTCTCCCGCCAACATCAGCAGAAAAGGCCACGGCGATACCTCGTCGTGGCCTTTTTCTTTCTCCGCTTCCTACTTCGCGGGTGGTCTGTCTATGGCGTCTGCGGCCTCACCGGAGTCGTCACCGTCGCAGACGCGGTCGGTGTAGCAATCGGCACACATGGCTGTGCCGACATCTTCTGGCCTGGCAGCACGGGCTCTCCAGCAGGCCGCATCATCCCCGCAGGGCACGGAGCCAGCAGCAGCGTCGGCCTTAGATCCGGCGGCAGTGGCGGCGGCGCCACGGCTCCCTTTGCAACAACCACGTCTTTGGATCCCGGCCAAGCATACGGCGACCGCGTCGTTGCCCCATACCCAAACACCGGGAACCGCGACGGCAACTGGAAACTCCGGTCCACCATTACCCAGGCGGCTTCCGGCTTCTTGCCCAGCAGCCGCTTTTCCGACGCAAGCTCAATCGGATGCCCTTCCACCGTGATCCGCAGCACCTTGTCGTTGAACGCCGCGGCCTGCTGCGTCGCTCCCGGAAACTGGTTCGGCGACACAATCGTGATCCCGATCCCCGGCGCATAAATGTACATGTACTTCAGGTCGGCGATGTCGTAATTCAATCGCGCCTTGCCGGTCCAACCATCCACCGTCAGCGTCCCAGCGCTAATCGACATGGGCGTGGCCTTCGGTGGCTTTACCTTCTTCGCAGCAATTTTTTTGCCCTTCTCGTCGTACCCCAGATTGGTCGCCGTCTGGAATACCGGCTTGCCGGCAGCATCGAACACCGGATGCCCCTTCTTGTCCCGGATCTGTTTTACCGGCGGATTGAACATCGGCTTCCCGTCGGGATCGACGCGCTGTTTGCCCTCGCCATCCAACATCGGCGTCGGGGCCAGCGTAACGATGGTGGTGGGCCCGGCGTAGATCGCTTTGCCCTTCTTGCCCTTTGCAGAGACAGGCTCTGCCGGGCTAGCAGCGGTCGCGGCGGCCGTCGGCTGGAGGGTCGTCGTCTCTGCGGGCGCGGATGCAAGTCCGGTAGCAGTGGACGCCGGCACATTCTCGGCATGTTCCTGGGCCACGGCGACTGGGGTGGCAATCAGCAGAACCAACCAGGCGAACAACACAGCCTTCCGTCGGGTGTCGAAGGTCTCACGGCGAAAAGAGTTCATCCAAGCTGACATTGAAGGGCCCCCTGCCGGAGTCGCTGGGCCACGTCCGCGTGGATTCTTGTGCGCTCCGGAAGGTATGGACTTGCAGCATTCTGCGCCCATACTGCCACCGAGAATACACCCGCTCCCCTCCTGCTGTGCGGAAATCCTGCGGAACGAAAGTTGTACACTCATACCCAACATGGGCAGCCTTCGCACCGCGCATACCATCCCCGCAGCCACTGCCAGGCAGCGCATGCTCAAGCTCCTGGTCTGCAGCGATGCTCCCGAGCAGGCGCTCCGCTATCGCGGCTTCCGTAGCATCGCCGGGGTGGACGAGGTGGGCCGCGGCGCGCTCTTCGGCCCCGTCGTAGCCGCCGCCGTCATCCTGCCGCAGCGCCTCGCTGCCCTCGCCCGCGCCGGCCTCAAGGACTCCAAGCAACTCACCCAACAGCAGCGAGAGACCCTCGACCTCCGCATCCGCAAGGTTGCCCTCGCTGTCTCCATCGCAGAGGTGGACGTCGAGACCATCGACCGCGTCAACATCTACCAGGCCACGCGGGTCGCCATGCTCGCCGCCGTGCAGGGGCTCGCCCTCGCCCCCGACCACCTGCTCATCGACGCCATGTGTCTCGACCACCCCTGCGCGCAAACGCGCCTCTTCCACGGCGATGCTCTCTCGCTCTCCATCGCCGCCGCCTCCGTCATCGCCAAGGTCCACCGCGACCGCCTGATGTGCCGGCTGGACGAACAGTACCCCGGCTACGGCCTGGCCGCGCACAAAGGTTATGGCACGCCGCAGCACCGCCGCTCGCTTGCCGCGCTCGGCCCCTGCGCGCTGCACCGCACCACATTCGCCCCCGTCCGCGCCCTCCTCACCGGCGAACCAACGGCCTCCGGCGTACTCTTCGACGACCTCCTGCCCGACGACCCCGTCCTCGACGACATCCTGCTGGACGAATCCGACCTCGAAGTCGCCACCAACTGAATACGGTCTACCTTTGGCGAATGCTTGTCATTCTTTGGCTAATGCTTGTCATTCTGAGCGCAGCGAAGAATCCCCGTATTTCGCTCCCGCCCGCACTCAATTTCAGGCCTCAATCATGCTCATAAGAGACAGGTCACTCGCGCCCATCTTCGCGATAACGAGCCAATTCATCGGCGACCTTTGGGTCCGCCACGTAGGGCAATACCTCGGTCAGCGGAATAGCAACTTCATCTGCACACGCGCGGATCACGTGAGGAAAATTCGGTATCGCGACCAGGGCACTCCGTACACTATCAAGCCAGAGATCGAAGCCATACAGATGATCTTGCTTTACCGCTTCGACACATTGCGCATCGTCTTGCTTGTATCGACTCAAGTACAGAGCAGTAAGCCGCGAGGCTGTATCGATTCTGGGCTTGACGTCGACACTGAAATCCCGTACTGGAAGGAAGCCGGGCAAGAAAAACTTCTCCCAATCAGCTTCCTCGCCTGTTCGAAGATTGATGGTGAGAGGATGGGGGATAGCAAGCTGGTGATAAGGCGCACATTGCCACACTGTGAGACGGACATCGAGGCTCAGGAACGAGTGCGAAAGGTATGTGACACGCACCGTCTCCGAGTCGCCATCACTCCCCCGGCGCCCGACCTTGCCCCGTCGGCAGCCATTCAGGACGTCAATGTCCTCGCGTTCTCTATCCGCCAGAATGGAATTTACGGCCTGTTGTGTTGACGAATCGGTTAGCCCGGTTACATGCGGAAACTGCAAATGGGGTGTACTCGAATGCATCGGACTCGCAGATATCGGCGACTGAGCGCAGGCCGAGACGGAACAAAGCAAGGGTACGACCATGCAAATAGCGATCGTGATGCTATTCATCTTGGCCCGAATCTTATCCCTTTTTAGCCTCCATCCGTTCCATCTCGTACAGAGATCCTCTCGCACTTACTCGCCGCCTGATCCTGCTAGCCGTCTACAATAAACTTGCCCATGTCCTCCATCCTCAAACTCCTCTGCGTCACCGCCCATCCCGACGACGAATGCTTCGCCTTTGGCGGCGCCCTCATGCTTGCCGAGGCCCGCGGCATCGAAACCACCGTCCTCTGCTTCACCGACGGCCAGGCCGCCACCAACCGTGGCGACTCCGTCTCCGGCGAACACCTCGGCCAGATGCGCCGCCAGGAGTTCGTCGCCTCCTGCAACATCCTCGGCGTCACCCACCACGAGCTCCTCGACTACCAGGACGCTCAACTCGAGTTCGCGGACTTCTCCCAGACCGCCGCCATGCTGGTCGAGCGCATCCGCCGCCAGAAGTACGACATCCTCCTCACCTTCGGCATGGACGGCGCCATGAACACGCACCCCGACCACACCATGGTCTCCGCCTTCACCACGGCCGCATTCCATTGGGCAGCCTCGCCCAAGCGCTTCCCGTCCCTGGGGCCCATCCACCAGGCGCAGCGCCTCTTTTACAACACCACCAACTTCTTCTTTCCCGGTCGCCCCGCGCCATTGCCCGCGCCCTGGACCGTCGAGCTGGACGTCCGCAGCGTCCAGCAGCGCAAGTTCGACGCCTTCCACGCACATACCTCGCAACTCCCGCTCATGCAGAACTTCGAGAAGCACTTCCAGAAGCTCGCCGGCACTGAGGTCTACACCCTTGTGGCCACTCCGCACCCGCAGGCCACCACCCTCACCAACGACCTCTTCGCCGGGCTATAAGCACCTCCAACAATGGTCCCGCTATAATTCCCCGCATGCGCTTCGCCTTGTTTCTTGCCCTCGCTCTCGTTCCTGCTTCCCTGCTCGCCCAGCCCCAGACCCACACCAAAGCCCCAGCCAACGCCGCCGGAGCGCATCCCTATATGGGCTGGAGTTCGTGGAGCCTGATCCGCGACCATCCGACGGAAGAGAACATCAAGGCGCAGGCGGACGCGCTGCTCGCCAACCACCTGCTCGACTTCGGCTATCGCTACATCAATGTCGATGACGGCTGGTCCGACGGCTTCGACGACCACGGCATCCCCAAGCCTAACCTCACGCGGTTTCCCGACGGCATGGACGGCATGGCGAAGTACATGCACGCGCATGGACTCAAGTTCGGCATCTACCTCAACCCCGGAATCACCGCAACGCTGCTGAAGCAGAACCCGGTGATCGCCGGCACCACGGCCCACATCGCCGACATCACCGACACTACGCAGGCCGGCAGCACACGCCGCAACTCCTTCCGCATCGACTTCTCCAAGCCTGCCGCCAAGGCCTACATTCGCTCCCAGGTGCAGCAGTTCGACCGCTGGGGCATTGACTACGTCAAATTCGATTTCGTCGGCCCGGGCGGCGGCAATGTTCCCGCTGACAATCGCGAGGAGCTGCGCCAGTGGCACGCCGCCATCGCCCACGCATCGCGCCCCATCTGGCTGGAGCTGTCGAATTGGCTCTCCATCGACCAGGCGCCGCTGTGGCGCTCGACTGCCAATGGTTGGCGCATCGAGAATGACATCGAGTGCTACGGCCCATGCGACAACGCGACCGACCCCGCTATCCATGGCAATCTCACAACCTGGTCCAAGGTCGCCCTGCGCTTCAACGACGTCGTTCGCTGGATTCCCTATGCAGGCCCGGGCGGCTGGAACGATCTCGATACCCTGGAACTCGGCAACGGCGACCGCGACGGCCTCACACCCGCCGAGCGCCAGTCGATGTTTACGCTCTGGACCATCTCCTGTGCGCCCCTCTATCTTGGCTCCGACCTCACGAAGATGGATGCGGACGACCTCAAGCTCATCACCAACCGCGACCTCATCGCCATCGACCAGGCCGGCGTGCCCGCCCGCCCGCTCGACATTCAGCACCTCCGCAGAAAGCAGCAGCAGGCCTGGCTCACCACCTACCGCGACGGCTCCGCCGTGCTCGCGGTCTTCAACCTCGACTCAGCCCCGACCACCGTCAAGCTCTCCTGGAGCGAGATCGACGCGCTCCGCGACACCACCTTCGCCGCGCGCGCCGCCAGCGCCCACCGGCCCACACTCCACGATCTGGTCTCCGGCGCAGACACCATCGCCGACCCCGCCGACCTCACCCTCCAACTCGAGCCCCATGCCAGCCACATCGTCCGAATCCCCCAATAGCACTCCATCGGGGCCTACCCTTCGGAGATCGCACAGGCCTGGCCCCGCAGCGCTCTCACCCAGCCCTCTCTGTGTCCTCTCTTTTGCTCCGTGAACTCTGTGATTCGCTCTTCGCCTTATCGCAACTGAAACTCTGGCGACCCCATCACTAGCGCCGTCAGCAGATTCAGCAGGTCTCCCGGAGCCGTACTCTGCGCCTTTGCATCCGCAATCTGCTTGTGGATGAGCTGACTCGTCTGGCTTGAAACCTCGCCGCCAATCAGCGTCGACTCCAGCACCTTCAGCGCAACCTCCGTCCCCGCCGCCGTCGTCGCGGGAGCAGGCGCCATCTCCGTCAGCGTCGCCTCGGTAAAGCCCGCATGGGCCGGCCGCACATCTGCAACCTCCGCAGGCAGCGACTCCTCGCCCAGCAACCCCAGCGCGACCACCTTTGGCGCGTCGAACTTCTGGTTCGCAAACTTCCCATTCGTCAACTGGTACGCAAAGTTCAACCGGTCAACCAGCGCGCCGGTGTTCATCCAGTGATCGGCGGTAATGTAGTAGCCCGTCGGCGGCAGCGCGTAGTAGAGCGGCATGCCCATCGTCTTGATCGTATTCACCAGCGCGCCTGGGTTCGACGGATCGGTCAGCGTGGTCCTGTACGCCGACGCCAGAAACTCCATCGGCGTCTTTACCTTGTTGCGAAAATACTTCTTCGAGTTGAACTCCGGGCTCGCCACCAGCGCCCGCAGCACGGCCTTGATATCGCCATCGGACGAAAGAAACGTCTTCGCCATGCGGTCCACCAGCGCAGGAGGCGGATCGTCCGCCACAAACCGCTGCGCAATCTTCCAACTAATAAAGTGCGCCGTCTGCGGGCTGTGCGCCAGCAGGTTCAGCGCCTCCAGCCCCTCCTTCATCCCTTCGTTGCCCGGCGTATTCGCCAGCGCCGTAGCCTTCTGCCCTGCCCCTCCACCCATCGCCATGCCGTCCATCGACGATTCATTCATCGCCGGCGCCTGCCGAGCAGCCAGCACCGCACTCGCCGCCGAACTCCCCTGGATCACGAACGGTTCCCCGTTTCCGATCCTGTGCCCCAGCCACGTCTTCGTCCCCGGCTCATGCCGCTTCGGATCGAACTGGAAGCCGCCTGCCTGCCCAGGATTATTCACCGTCCACCCGGTCAGAATCGCCGCCAGGTTGGTCACGTCCGCCTGCGAGTAGCCCCCGTTCACGCCAACCGTATGCAGCTCCATCACCTCGCGGCCATAGTTCTCATTCAGCCCCTTGTTCCCCGGCTTCGATCGCGGATTCGCCGGGTTCACTCCGTTCGCCAGCGAGTCCGGCCCAATGCTCAGCCAGTTGTCCAGATACACCAGCATCGCCGGGCTCTGCGCCGTCGCCAGCAGCAGGTCGCTAAACTTCCCCAGCGCATTCTTGCGAATCGCATCCCGCTCATACGCCGTCGTGTACCACTGGTCGGAGTCCTTCGCGATATAGATGTTGAAGTGATTGAACCAGAAGTCCGCCATCACCTCCTGCAACTGCCGCTCGCTCAGGATCGCCCGCACCATCTTCGCCTGCGCCAGCTCCTGCCCGATCTGGTACTGCGCTCCAATCCCCGCCGCCATCCCCAGAAAGATCTCGCGCTCCCGCGGAGTAAAATCCGCCAGCAGCAGGTTCTTCTGGTCTCCGGCCACGCTGCCGGTAAATGCGATCCGATCGTCGACCGGCATGGCAATCAGCGCGGCCATGCGCTGGTTCTTCGGCATCGCAAACAACTCGCCCGCAATCCGCGCCGCTGCAAACTGCCCTGCCTGCCTGTCCGCAGCCTTCTCCGCATCGCTCGGCTCCGCCGGCAGATTGCCGCTCGCATCCACCTTGCGCGCCTCTGCCTCCTTGCGCAGCTTCGCCACCTGCACCTCATACATCGCCGCCAGCAGCGGATCAGCCGGAATCGGCTCCTTCCCATCCGCAACCCGCTGGATCTTGCCTCGATCCGGAAACACCGTCAGCACCTGCTCCGGCGTCATGTTCAGCGTGGGAAAGTCATTCAGCCGACCATTCAGCACCGGGTCCTTGATCGCGTCCGGATTCAACTGCTGCGCAAACCACGCATCCGCGCCCATCGCCAGCACATGGTCCACATCGCCCGGCCTCGCTCCAAACGTAAACCGGTCCAGCAACTGCTGCGCGCGCTCCCGCTCTGTCAGCGGAACCAGCGCCGCATCCTTCGCAACCACCTTCGGCTGCGATACTCCAGGCTTCGCCGCAAGCGCCCGGGCCGCCGTCTTCTGCCGAGCATCCATCGCAGACGCATCGTTCTGCGCCAGCACCGGCGCCATCCACGTCGTTCCCACAGCAAACAGCACAACCGAAAGTATGCGCATCGCAGGCCTCGCCACTAGCTTAGACCCCGTTCCCACCGGCGAAGTTGCTCTTACCCCTTCGCCGCAACCGGTCTTTGCGCGGCCAGCTTCGCCTTTCGGGCACGGTTCCTTGCCCACCACACCACCCGCGCCGCCAGCAGCCCCGCCAGCACCAGCGTAAACGGCATGGGCGCCTGTACACCCTTCTTCACCAGCCACCAGTAGTGGATGCACCCGGCCAACGCCGCCACATATACCAGCCAGTGGACGCGGCTCCACGTCTTTCCGCCCATGCGCCGCATCACAAACGCCGGCGACGTCGCCGTCAGCACCAGCAGCAGCACCCACGCAAACAGCCCCACCTGGATAAACCGCCGCTTCTTCAGATCGTCCAACATCGTCGGCCACACGGCCTTCCACTGGTCCACGATTACGCCCAGGTGCCCCGCCCGCACGCCTGCCCACGCGGTTGGCAGGTCGTATCCGGAGAACAGAAACAGGTATGTCGCCAGGTGCAGCGTCGCATAGAAGAACGCATACAGCCCCAGCAGTCGCCGAAAGCGGATCAGGTTTCCCAGCTTCGGATGCAGCCGCCGCACCGGCGTCACCGCCAGGGTCGCCATCAGCAGAAACAGCGCCCAGTAGCCCGTCTGGTGCGTAATGTAGTTCACCGGGTCCGCCAGCAAACCCAGCGCGCCGGAGTGGTACTGCTGCAGCAGCTTCAGCAGCGGCAGCAGGCACACCAGATGCACCAGCGCCTTCACGTAAGGGATCAGCCGATTGGGCATAGTCTCACTCGTCTCGTCTCGGGTGTTGTCGCCTGGCCCGCGATCAGAAGTTCTTTCTCAGGTCCATCCCGCTGTACAGCCCCGCCACCTGGTCCGCATACCCATTGAACGGCTGCGTCGAAATCGTCTTGGGGAATGCGCTCGAATCGATGCGCCGCTCAT
>Ga0302198_10000615_pt1 | contig 40460 bp, 35 predicted proteins | sample II_Bog_N2_2_FD_193521 | JGI IMG/M metagenome (GOLD analysis project Ga0302198, IMG submission 193521) | Peat permafrost microbial communities from Stordalen Mire near Abisko, Sweden - II_Bog_N2_2 | ecosystem: Environmental > Terrestrial > Soil > Wetlands > Peat | place: Sweden: Abisko...
GCACCGAGCCGAACCTGCGTGCCTCGGCGTCCGCAGCGGCGGCTCTCGGGGATGCCGTCGAGCAGGGAGAGGGCACCGTCGCTGACCAGCCGTGGGCGACAGTGACACAACCGGTCACCTTCCTGCGAGCTCCCCGCGGCCTCTTGAATGCCGATCCGCTCTACACGCCCGACGTTCTCGCCGATTTTGCGAGCCGCCACCCGCTTCTCTCGGTAATCGAGGTACCGGATGTGAACCACTACACGATCGTGCTGAATTCGCGGGGCGCCGGCGCCATTGCCGCCGCCATCACCCAGGCAAACATCACAAAGGCAAAGGAGCTGCAATGACGTCAACCCTGCTCGAAGGGATCACCGCTCACACCGTCGTGACGCCTCGCCTCACGGCGGCCGTCTTTGAGCGCCCGAGCGCTTCGGCGACGCGAACGGTGGTCTTCATTCATGGAAATGTGTCGTCGTCGCTGTTCTGGCAGCCGACGATGCTGGCGCTCGATCCGGGCATCCGCGCTCTCGCAATCGACCTGCGGGGCTTCGGGGACAGCCAGACGCTTCCGGTCGATGCGACCAGGGGGGTACGCGACTTCTCCGACGACGTCGCATCCGTGCTAGCCGAACTCGGGCTGGGTGCGGTGAACCTGGTCGGGTGGAGCATGGGAGGAGGCGTTGTGCTGCAGTACCTCCTCGACCATCCCGATCGGGTGCTCTCGCTGACGCTCGTCTCGCCCGTGTCACCCTACGGTTTCGGCGCGACCGACGGACCCGATGGGCATCGCCTCAGCGACGAGGATGCCGGGTCCGGCGGCGGTGGAGGCAACGCCGACTTCGTCGATCGGATCGCCCGCGGCGACACCGGAGACGACCCGACGTCGCCGCGCACGATTTACCGCACCACCTACGTCAAGGATCCGAGCGATACAACCCATGAAGACCTCTGGGTGGAGTCGATGCTGTCGACGAAGACCGGCGTGGACAACTACCCGGGCGACGGGTCCGCGACGACGGCCTGGCCCGGCTTCGGGCCCGGAACCCGAGGAGTATTGAACACCATGGTGCCGCGCTATTTCGACGTATCCTCGATCGTCGAACTGGCGGACAGGCCGCCCATCCTGTGGGTGCACGGTGCCGACGACGTCATCGTTTCCGATACCTCGCTGTTCGACCTCAATTTTCTCGGCCAGCTCGGTGCGGTGCCCGGTTGGCCGGGTGCCGACGTCGCACCCCCGCAGCCCATGGTGACCCAGACCAGGGCGGTCCTCGAACGCTACGGCAACTACCGGGAGATCATCTACGACAACTGCGGACACTCCGCACACCTCGAGCATCCCGTCGAGTTCCGGGCCGCGCTGACGGCGCATCTGAAGGAAGGCTGAGCCCCGGCACGAAGGGCGCGCGCACCGTAGAGTTGAGTTATGCCCGCTGTTAATCTTGGTCTGCCCAAGGCCCGCGAAGTTCTTGCCCCGCGGCGTAAGTCCCGTCAGATCAAGGTGGGAAAGGTAATGGTCGGGGGCGACGCCCAGATCAGCGTGCAATCGATGTGCACCACCCCGACCACCAACATCAACGCCACCCTGCAGCAGATCGCCGAACTGACGGCATCCGGATGCGACATCGTGCGAGTCGCGGTGCCCAGCCAGGATGATGCGGACGCGCTTCCGATCATCGCGAAGAAGAGCCAGATCCCGGTCGTCGCCGACATCCACTTCCAGCCGAAATACGTCTTCCAGGCGATCGACGCCGGTTGCGCCGCCGTGCGCGTCAACCCGGGAAACATCCGCAAATTCGACGACCAGGTGGGCGCGATCGCGAAGGCGGCGAAGGATGCTGGCGTGAGTCTCCGGATTGGAGTCAACGCTGGATCGCTTGAGCCGAGCATCCTGCAGAAATACGGCAAAGCGACCCCCGAGGCCCTCGTGGAGAGCGCCGTGTGGGAGGCCAGCCTGTTCGAGGAGCACGACTTCCACGACTTCAAGATCTCGGTCAAGCACAACGACCCGATCATCATGGTCAAGGCGTACCGCCTCCTCGCGGAGCGGGGCGACTGGCCGCTGCACCTCGGGGTGACCGAGGCGGGCCCCGAATTCCAGGGCACCATCAAGAGCGCCACCGCGTTCGGCATCCTGCTCTCCGAGGGAATCGGCGACACCATCCGGGTTTCCCTGTCCGCACCACCGGTGCAGGAGGTCAAGGTCGGCCTTCAGATTCTGCAGTCGCTCAACCTCCGGGAACGCAAGCTCGAAATCGTCTCGTGCCCGAGCTGCGGTCGCGCCCAGGTGGATGTTTATACCCTGGCCAACGACGTCACCAAGGGGCTCGAGGGCATGACCGTGCCCCTGCGGGTCGCCGTCATGGGTTGCGTTGTCAACGGACCGGGTGAAGCTCGCGAGGCCGACCTGGGGGTCGCCAGCGGCAACGGCAAGGGACAGATTTTCGTGCGGGGCGAGGTCATCAAGACCGTTCCTGAATCCGAGATCGTTGCAACCCTGATCGAGGAGGCCAATCGCCTCGCGGCTGAGATGCCCGCCGGGGAGCTCGGTTCACCGCAGGTCGTCACGGCCTGACCCACCCTCGCTGGCGGCCGTGGGGTGCTCGTGAGGTGGCTTATGCCCCTCCCGGGTTGTTGGGCTTGAGCGCCGTGGGGTGCTCGTGAGGTGGCTTATGCCCCTCCCTATGGGGGCTTCGCCGCGTCGTGCCGCGGACTAGCCTTAACAAACGATTAGCGGCCCGAACAGTCTGCAAATCATGGGCCCCGGGGGAGGCGACTCCTCCGGGGTTCGCCCGTTAACCGGCAGCCCCGCATCCTCCCCAATCCATCGGGTGGCGGGAGAAACTGCCTTCCGTGGCGGGAGAAACTGCGCCGCGGGCGGAGTTGTTTCTCCCTCCGCGAGTGGGTTTCTCCATCCGCCCCCTTAGCGTCAGCGGGTATCGCCAGCTGCCGGAGCGCCCGAGGGTGACTCAGTAGGATGGGGCGCGTGTCTTCTCGCCTCTCTGAACTGTTCGTCCGCACCCTTCGTGAGGATCCCGTCGACGCCGAGGTGGCCAGCCATCGCCTGCTGGTTCGCGCCGGCTACATCCGTCGCCAGGCCGCCGGGATCTTCGCCTGGCTTCCGCTCGGCCTGAAGGTTCGGCGCAAAATCGAGGCCATCGTTCGCGAAGAAATGGCCGCTGCCGGTGCGCAGGAAGTCCACTTCCCTGCGCTGCAGCCTCGCGAGCCCTATGAAACCACGGGCCGTTGGGAAGAGTACGGCGACCTGCTGTTCCGGCTCCAGGACCGCAAGGGCGCCGACTACCTGCTTGCACCCACGCACGAAGAAGTTTTCACACTCCTGGTCAAGGACCTCTACAGCTCCTACAAAGACCTGCCGCTGTCGATCTACCAGATCCAGGACAAATACCGCGACGAGGCGCGACCCAGAGCCGGGCTCCTGCGGGGCCGCGAGTTCACGATGAAGGATGCCTACTCCTTCGACTACACGGATGCCGGCCTCGATGTCAGCTACCAGAAGCAGCGAGACGCTTACGAGCGAATTTTCCATCGGCTCGGGATTGATTACGTCATCGTCCAGGCGGATGCGGGCGCAATGGGTGGATCGCGAAGCGAGGAATTCCTGCATCCGACCGTCGTGGGCGAAGACACCTTTGTTCGCTCCGCCGGAGGTTATGCCGCCAACGTTGAGGCTTTCACTACGGAGCCGCCCGCCGGTCGCTCCTGGGAGCACCTCACGCCGGCTGAGGTCCTGTCGACCCCGGACACACCGACTATCGCGACCCTCGTCGCGGTGGCCAATGAGAAGCATCCGCGGCCGGATGGCCGCGCCTGGACCGCGGCGGACACCCTCAAGAACATTGTGCTCGCGCTCACGCATCTGGATGGCCGACGCGAGATCGTCGTCGTCGGGCTCCCCGGCGACCGGGACGTCGACCTGAAGCGCGCCGAGGTTGCGTTCGCGCCCGCTGGGGTGGAGACCGCCACCGAGGCTGACTTTCTGGCGCTCGAAGCGGACTCCAGCACCCCAGGGCTGGTCAAGGGCTACATCGGCCCCTGGACGCCGACCGGCGCACTGCTCGGTGAGGACTCGGCCACAGGCATCCGGTATCTCACCGATCCGCGGGTGTCCGAGGGCTCCGGCTGGATCACCGGTGCGAACGAGCACGGCCACCACGTCTTCGGGCTTGTGGCGGGCCGCGACTTCTCATCGGATGGCACGGTTGAGGTTGCCGATGTTCAGGTCGGTGATCCTGCCCCCGACGGATCGGGACCGGTCGAATTGGCGCGCGGAATGGAAATCGGGCACGTCTTCCAGCTGGGCCGCAAATATGCGGAGGCGCTCGGCCTCAAGGTGCTCGACGAGAACGGCAAGCTCGTGACCGTCACCATGGGGTCCTATGGCATCGGTATCACTCGCATCCTCGCCGTCATCGCGGAGGCGAACAACGACGGCAAGGGCCTCATCTGGCCGTCCAATGTGTCGCCGTTCGACCTTCACATCGTGGCCGCAGGTCGCGAGGAGGTCGTCTCCACCGTCGCCGATGACCTCTACGCGCGCCTGACGAGCCTGGGTTATGACGTGCTGTACGACGACCGGCCCAAGGTGTCGCCGGGAGTCAAGTTCGGTGATGCCGAGCTGATCGGCGTTCCCGTCATCGTCATCGTCGGGCGGGATGCGGTGCAGGGCACCGTCGAACTGTGGGATCGTCGCACCGGGGAGCGCACCGCGATCACGATCGAGGACCTCATCGTGCAACTGACCGTCCCTCGGGGTCTCACCGCATCGAACCCGTAGCTGCTCGCCGAGCGGCCCGTCCCCGGCACTGGTACCTTAGGAGTCGACAGCGCACCCGAGCATGGGATCGCGACGTTACAAGATCTGAATAGTGGAGGCCCTCAGTGGACATCGACCTGGGCGTGCTGCGCATCATGGAGCGCGAGCGTGATATTCCGTTCGACGAACTGGTTCAGATCATCGAGCAGGCCATTCACACGGCGTACCTCAAGCACATCGGCCAGTCCGACGACAAGCCGGCCGGCCACAAGTCGGCTGATCCCGCGGTTGTGCACCCGGCATCCCGGGTGGTTCTTGATCGAAAGACGGGACATGTCACCGTTTTCGTCGAAGAACTGGATGAAGACGGCAACCTGGTCGGCGAAGCCATCGAGGAGCCGAGCGACTTCGGCCGCATTGCCGCGTTCGCAGCCAAGCAGGTCATCAACCAGCGGCTGCGCGACATTGGCGACGACAAGGTGCTGGGCGAGTTTAAGGGACGCGAGGGCGATATTGTCGCCGGGATTATCCAGCAGGGGCCGAATCCGCGCATGATCCACGTCGATCTGGGAACGGTCGAGGCGATCCTTCCGCCGGAGGAGCAGGTTCCGGGTGAGGAGTACGCGCACGGCACGCGCATCCGGGTTTATGTCACAAGTGTCAGCAAGGGGCTCAAGGGTCCGCAGATCACGGTCAGTCGCACGCATCCGTCCCTGGTTCGCAAGCTGTTCGCGCTCGAGGTTCCTGAGATCGCGAGCGGGGTCGTCGAGATCACCTCTTTGGCGCGCGAGGCGGGCCATCGCACCAAGATCGCCGTGCGGGCGACCCAGCCCGGTATCAATGCCAAGGGCGCGTGTATCGGTGAGTTGGGCCAGCGGGTCCGCGCGGTGACGGCGGAACTCAACAACGAGAAGATCGACATCGTCGACTATTCGACCGACCTGGCGACCTTCGTCGCTAACGCCCTTTCGCCGGCCAAGGTCACGAGCGCGTTCGTTATCGACGAGTCGCTCAAGGCTGTGCGGGCGCTGGTTCCTGACTACCAACTGTCCCTGGCGATCGGAAAGGAAGGCCAGAATGCTCGTCTCGCGGCCAAACTGACCGGTGCGCGCATCGACATCCAGCCCGATTCCGTCATGGATGGCGGGGACTAACGCGCGGCACGAGCGAAGCGCTTCGCGGGCGAAGCGGACGGGGCGGGAGCGCTGCGCGGGCGAATCGCGGAAGCGCCGCGGGAGCGCTGCACGGGCGAAGCGCGGAAGCGCGGCGGGAGCGCTGCACGGGCGAAGCGCGGAAGCGCGGCGGGGCTGGACCGCTGAGTCACCCAGATCGCCACGCCACGCCATCGCGGCGAAAATGTCGGGCGCGATCTGTGTGTCCGACCGTGCGGCCGGGGTTCGGGTGACGTGGCGGGGCGACTCGGGTGCGAGGTTTCTCGACGGCGGGATGATTACTGCAGGAATAGGTCGCCACGGGGGTCAATCGCTGCAGGGATGTTTTGCTGCCGAGATAATTCGCTTTAAAGAATGAAAGGCCCCGTCGGCTTCGCAGCTTACGCCGCTGAAGCTTCTGAAGCCTTTCTTCTACGGTTCGGGTTGCCCCTTGCCGTTGAAAAGACATTAGTAAGCAGCGCCAACCCCACACAACCCCTAAAGTCTCGCTAGATAGTTGAGGGTTTCGGTGTCCTCGGTACCTGCGAAATCGAAAGGTTAGGAGGAACGTGTGCGCCTCCCGGAAAAAGTCCTTCACATCAGCCGCTGCGCCAATTCGTCCTTAGTTTGCAAGCGGCAACGGCCCCTATGCACTTCATGGCCAATAAGCCGCAATGGAGAACCACCGGTTAAAGAATGAAAGGCCCCGTCTGCCTCGCAGCTTGCGCCGCTTCAGCTTCTGAAGCCTTTCTTCTACGGTTCGGGTTGCCCCTTGCCGTTGAGAAGACATTAGTGAACGCCGGATGAACAACACAAGACGTAAAGTTTCGCTAGATAGTTGAAGGTTGGCGATGCCGGCGGCCGAGGGAGGGCCCCCGTCTGGCGGGAGAAACGGGCCAATGGATGGAGTCGTATCTCCGTCCAAGGGCATACGTCTCCGCCCGTAACAGGCGGTATCTCCCGCCACAGCGAGCAGCAGTATCTCCCGCCACAGCGAGCAGCAGTATCTCCCGCCGCAGCGAGCAACGGATGCGCCTGCCCAACCCGTGGCAGCTTGTGTGGGTACACTAGTCACCGTAAGAACTTGCATCGGCTGTCGCGCGCGAGCAGAGCCATCCTCTCTTTTGAGGGTTGTTGCTCGGGGCGGTGAAGTGGTCGCGGATCCGTCCGCGAGGCTTCCAGGTCGGGGCGCGTGGGTACACCCCTCAGAATCCTGCATCGAACTCGCCGTAAGGCGAAAGGCGTTCGGCAGGGCTCTCAAGGTGTCCGGCGCGCTGGACACTGAGCGGATTCGCGCGCTTGCCCCATCAGAATTCACTATCGAAATGGCTGATTGACCAATGGACAACTAATGAGCGGCTCGAAATGAGATCCGTCCGTCTTTAATGGTCTGCCCCTGTTACGGGTGCAGGCCCGAACAGGAGAAAAGTGGCTGCCAAACCACGTGTACACGAAGTCGCTGCCGAACTCGGCATCGACAGCAAGGTTGCCCTCGACAAGCTCAAAGAAATGGGCGAATACGTCAAGGGACCCTCATCCAGCATTGAGCCGCCGGTTGCCCGGCGACTGAAGGCCGCACTCGAGGCCGCGGGCATCAAGCCCGCTGCCGCGGCGGCACCCGCCGTGAAGGCTGCAACACCGCGTCCCGCGGCTGCGGCCCCGGCCCCCGTTGCGATCGCCGAAGCGGAACACGACGAGGCGCCAGTCGCCCCGGCACCGCTGACCGTTGCAGAACGCCAGGCGGCGGCAGTGGCCGCAGCTGCGGCACCGAGCCCCGCGGCAGCGGCACCGGCTTCGGCCACCGCTGAGGCATCGCCCGCATCGCCGGCCGGCATCCCGCGCCCCGGTGTGCCCCGGCCGGGTAATAACCCGTTCGCGAGCAACCAGGGCATGCAGCGTCCCGGCGCTCCGCGTCCGGGTAATAACCCGTTCGCAAGCAACCAGGGCATGCAGCGTCCCGGAGCCCCGACGCCGGGCTCCATTCCTCGCCCCGGCGCACCGCGCCCGGGCGGTGCCGGACAGGGCGCTCGCCCCGGTGGCTTCGGGCAGCGCCCGGGTTCACCCGGTGGCGCACCGTTCCAACAGCGCCCGGGTGGCCCCGGACGGCCCGCAGGTGGAGGCTTCCAGCGCCCCGGTGCTCCGGCAGCCGGCGCCCCAGGGTTTGGTGCCCCGCGTCCCGCCGGTGGCGGCGGGCGTGGTCGTGGTCCCGGCGGTGGAACCGCAGGTGCGTTCGGCCGCGGTGGCGGCAAGAGCAAGGCGCGCAAGTCGAAGCGTACGAAGCGCGCCGAATTCGAGCTGAGGGAAGCCCCGTCGCTCGGCGGCGTGAGCGTTCCGCGTGGTGACGGCAAGACCGTCGTGCGTCTGCGCCGCGGTGCATCCATTACCGACTTCGCTGACAAGATCGACGCGAGCCCCGGCAACCTGGTGACCGTGCTGTTCCACCTTGGTGAGATGGCCACAGCGACGGAGTCTCTTGACGAGGCCACCTTTGAGGTGCTCGGTGCGGAACTCGGGTTCAAGATCCAGATGGTGTCCCCCGAGGATGAGGACCGTGAGCTGCTCAGCGGCTTCGACATCGACCTCGACCAGGAACTCGAAGACGAAGACGACTCCGACCTCGAGATTCGTCCGCCCGTCGTGACCGTCATGGGCCACGTCGACCACGGTAAGACCAAGCTGCTTGACGCGATCCGCAAGGCGAACGTCGTCGCAGGCGAGGCGGGTGGTATCACCCAGCACATTGGTGCATACCAGGTGTGGACGGAACACGAAGGCAACGACCGTGCGATCACCTTCATCGACACCCCGGGCCATGAGGCGTTTACCGCTATGCGTGCCCGTGGTGCCCAGGTGACCGACATTGCGATCCTGGTTGTCGCGGCGGATGACGGCATCATGCCGCAGACCGTTGAGGCACTCAATCACGCGCAGGCGGCCGGAGTGCCGATCGTCGTCGCGGTGAACAAGATCGATAAGGCGGGTGCGAACCCCGCGAAGGTGCGCCAGCAGCTCACCGAGTTCGGGCTCGTGGCCGAGGAGTACGGCGGAGACACGATGTTCGTCGACGTTTCGGCGCTCGGCAACATCGGAATCGACAAGCTGCTTGACGCGGTGCTGCTCACCGCTGACGCCGGTCTCGACCTGCGGGCGAACCCGAACAAGGATGCGCGGGGTGTCGCGATCGAAGCTCGACTGGACAAGGGTCGCGGCGCGGTCGCCACGGTGCTCATCCAGTCCGGAACGCTCCACGTCGGTGACTCGATCGTCGCGGGAACCGCGTACGGGAAGGTGCGGGCCATGTCCGACGAAGACGGCAACGCCGTCCTCGAAGCGCAGCCCGCCCGGCCTGTTCAGGTGCAGGGACTGTCGACGGTGCCCCGCGCCGGCGATACCTTCCTTGTGATCGAGGATGACCGCACTGCCCGCCAGATCGCGGAGAAGCGTGAAGCTGTTGAGAGGAACGCCCAGCTGGCTCGTGCCCGCAAGCGCATCTCGCTCGAGGACTTCACCCGTGCACTCGAGGAGGGCAAGGTCGACGCGCTCAACCTCATCATCAAGGGTGACGTTTCCGGTGCCGTCGAGGCGCTCGAGGAGTCGCTGCTCAAGATCGATGTCGACGATTCGGTCGCGCTGCGCATCATCCACCGCGGTGTTGGGGCGGTCACCGAGAGCGACGTCAACCTGGCTACGGTGGATAACGCGATCATCATCGGGTTCAACGTTCGCCCCGACACGAAGGCGCGCGAGCGCGCTGCTCGTGAAGGTGTGGATGTGCGCTTCTACTCGGTTATTTACGCGGCGCTCGAAGATATCGAGAATTCCCTCAAGGGCATGCTCAAGCCGGAGTTCGAAGAGGTGCAGTCCGGTGTTGCCGAGATTCGCGAGGTCTTCTCCTCGTCGAAGTTCGGAAACGTCGCTGGCGTCATCGTGCGCTCGGGAACGATCACGAGAAACGCCAAGGCGCGGGTCATCCGCGACGGCGTTGTGGTTGGCGACAACCTCGCGATCGAGTCGCTGCGACGGTTCAAGGATGACGTCACCGAGGTTCGTACGGACTTCGAGGCCGGTATCGGTCTTGGCAAGTTCAACGACATCCAGATCGGCGACGAGATCGAGACGATCGAACTCAAGGAAAAGCCCCGCGTCTAGCGAGCACGACTGCGGATCGGGCCCGTCGAATATTCGACGGGCCTGACCCGGGTTTCGCTTGCCTGTGTTGGTTGTGAGGAGAAAAAATGGCAGACGCAGCGCGCGCAGCCAAAATGGCGGACCGCATTAAAGTCATCGTCGCCAAGCGCCTCGAGCGGGGCATCAAGGATCCCCGGCTCGGGTTCGTGACGATCACGGATGTTCGCGTGACGGGCGACCTGCAGCATGCGTCGATCTTCTACACGGTGTACGGCACTGACCAGGAGCGCGCCGACAGTGCGGCGGCGCTCAAGTCGGCGACGGGGATGTTGCGTACCGAGGTCGGCAAGAACATCACCGCGCGGCTTACTCCGTCTCTCGAGTTCATCGCAGACGGTGTGCCGGAGAACGCGGCCCTTATCGATTCGCTCCTGACCGAGGCGCACAACCGGGACACCGAGGTGGCGGCTTTGGCGACGAGTGCGACGTATGCGGGCGACGAGGATCCCTACGTTAAGCCGCGCCTCATCGTCGACGACGATGACGAGCCCGACGATGACGTCGATGACGAGCCCGACGTCGACGACGACGATGATGACGAGCCCGACGATGACGTCGAGGATGACCTCTATGAGGACGGCGAGGCCGAGGACCTCGACGAGGGCGCAGAGGATACGCTCACCTGACATTCCCCATGCGCTGAGGGGCGCTAATCTGGTCTCTGGACAGGGGTCCAGAGACCAGATTGACGCCCCTCACGCGGGTTTTGGCTATTATGTGCCCGTGTATTACGTGACGTTCTACCATTCACCGCCGGAGCCCGATCCTGAGCGCTTCGCGAAGATCGTCGAGACCTTCCCCCGCCATCGCGCCTACCTCGAGGAGTTTGCCAAGGGTGGACAGGTCTGGATGATCGGCACCTTCGGTGAGCCGGTGACACAGGGGTCGATGGCGATCTTCCGCTCCCGCGAAGCCGCACAGGAGTTCATGCGGAATGACCCGTTCCTGATCGAGGGGCTCGTCTATCGCTCCGAGCTGCGGGAGTGGGAGCCACTCGAGTTCCCCGCACTCTAACCGGTTCCCGGCGAGGTCAGGCCAGTTCGAAGACCACCGACCCACTGCGGATGTCCGCCTGCACGAGTTTCGCGCGGATGACGCTGCCGTCGACCAGAGCACCGGTGCAATGCGCAGTCACTGCGGGTTCGGTGAGCTGGATGCTTCCACCGGTCTTCGACAGCGAAACAACGGTGGCGTCGAAGACGGTTCCCACCTTCGTCGAAAGCACCGCGGCCTCCACCGTGTCGACCGCGCGGTGCTCGAACAGGCTCGTCAGCTCCGATGAATGCTGCATGAGGGGCGGGAGGCTCGGCAGCGCCGAGCGCGCCCATGCCGGGATTTCGGTTCCGGCGGCGATCGCCTCGCAAATGACCAGCACGAATCGGTCGACGAGCCGCCGCAGCGGGGCGGTGCTGTGCGTGTATGACGCTCCGACGGCCGCCTGCACGAGGCCGACCGGCACGCTGCCATCGAACGCCGTGTAGCCGGCCCCGCGAAATAGTGGGCCAGCCGCGTGCATGATGGCGAGCTGCCTGGGGTCGGCGGTGTCGAGGGAGCGAAGGTATTCGCCGTAGGCCTGGTCCTTCTGCCACGGCCGCCCGAGGGCGCTGGCCTGCTTTCGAAATCGGTCGATGGCCCACTGCTCGGCTTCGGGCATGGTGCGCAGGATGCCCACCTTCGCCTCGATCATCAGTTCGGCTGCGGCCATCCCGGTCATGAGCGAGAGTTGGGCGTTCCAGTCCTCGGCAGGCTGCGGCTGCCGGCGGACGAGCTGGTAGTAGTGCTCGGATGCATCGTCGCCACTCCCGGTCTCGTGCACCTCGGTTTCGGGCAGCGTGAGGCTCGCCGCACCCCTGGCAATCTCCAGTTTGACCCGCTTAAGCCCGATCTCTTTGAGCAGCATCAGGTTCTGGTCGGCGGTTCCGGAGTCGATCGACTTCTGCACGCTGACGTAGTCGAGCTGTGCCGTGCTCCTGATCCGCTCCCTCCGCAGGTGCACAGAGGTCACGGCAGCGGCAGGGTCCAGCGCGAAATCCCAGACGAATGCGCTCCGCACCCGGCCCGGCAGCAGGGATGCCGCACCGTTGCTCAGCACCAGCGGATGCAGCGGTATCGGGCCATCGGGCGGGTAGATCGTTTGTCCCCGCTTGCGCGTTTCCGTATCCAGGGCACCGCCCGGGACGACAAATGAGGGGACATCCGCGATCGCGTAGCGAACGCGGTAGCCATCGCCGGCGCGCTCGAGGTACAGGGCCTGGTCGAGGTCCATCGACCCGGCGGGGTCGATCGTGACAAACGGCACATCCGTGCTGTCGATCTCGGGAAGCACGGGATGGCCGGCTGCGGCCTCGGCTTCGGCTAGTGCATCCGTTGGGTATTCGCGTGAGATCCCGAGGCGGGTGGGGATGGCGGCGAGGGCATCGGCGAGCGGCCCGGTCGTCGGGGCCACCATGAGTCGGATGAGGGTCGATGGCATGTCAACGCGCGAGGGTGAGGATGCCCAGGAGGATCACGACCAGGGTTAGCACGAATACGGCGATGTCGGCGAGGCCTTCACGGATGATGGCGCGGTCACCAGACCTCAGCCGGAATCCGAACGCGCCGATCATCAGGAGGGCGACGCCGATCGCCGCGGCGAGGCTGAACGGCACGAACCAGATTCCCCACACCAGGCCGACGGCTGCGGCAAGCTCCAGCAGGCCGATGACTCGCCAGAACACCGGATGCACCGACAGTTTGTCGCGGTTGGCCCGCGCGTACTTCAGGTCGAGTACTTTTCCGCCGCCGGTGACGACGAGCATGAGGGCGAGGATGACCGACAGGATGATGCGCGCGAGGTCCATGAATCGAGACTCTACCGGTGAGGGCTCTCAGGGCAGGCTGTAGCCGTCGTCCGGGGATCCGACGACCAGCCCGTCGGAAAGCAAACCGTCGAGGGCCCGCCCGCGCTGCTGGGCGTCCGGCCACAGGTCGTCGATCATGGTGCCCGGGATTGCGCCGCTCCGGTCGCGAAGTGCGGCGAGGATGAGGCCACGCACCTGCCGGTCGGATCCTTCGTACTTCTTCTGAACCGCTCGTCGCGTGCCTTGGTATGCGGGGTAGCCAGCGGATCGCCACGCGCACTGTGCGGCGATGGGGCATACCTCGCACCGGGGAGCGCGGGCCGTGCAGATGATGGCACCCAATTCCATGGCCGCGGCGTTGAAGACCCGGGCATCCTCGTCGCCCACGGGAAGCTGCGCGGCCATCGCTGCCAGATCGCGGGTGTTCGACGCCGGACCCGCGTCACCCTGGCCGTCAATGGCGCGAGCAAGAACCCGGCGCACGTTGGTGTCGACGACGGGATGCCGCTTGCCGTACGCGAAGACGGCGACAGCGCGGGCGGTGTACTGTCCGATGCCGGGGAGGGCGAGGAGTTCCTCCACAGCTGAGGGCACGACTCCGCCGTGCTGCTGTGTGATGGCGACGGCTGCGGAGTGGAGGTTGAGCGCCCGTCGCGGATAGCCGAGGCGCTCCCACGACCGGACGGCGTCGCCGGGCGAGGACGCTGCGAGGTCCGCCGGCGTCGGCCAGCGCGCCAGCCACTGCTCGAGCCGGGGTATCACGCGCACGACGGGAGTCTGCTGCAGCATGATTTCGCTCACCAGGATCCCCCAGGCGGGATACCCGTCCGCGCGCCAGGGCAGCTCGCGCCTGTTGTGCTCGAACCAGTCGTTCACGGCCTGCCATATCGCCACGATCCAAACCTAAACTGGTTGCATGGCCCTCCAGGTTCCCAGTCGCTCCGAGGTGATCGCCGCGCTCGCCGACGAGATCCTGCACAACTACGGCAAGGGACGCTCGATCATTGCCGTCGATGGACTCGACGGGGCGGGCAAGACGGTGTTCGCGGATGCGCTGGCGGCCCAGCTCGGCATCGGCCACCGGGCGGTTTTCCGGGCCTCCCTCGATGACTTTCATAACCCTCGTTTGGTGCGCTACGCCCGCGGCAGGGATTCGGCTGAGGGTTTTTACCGTGACTCGTTCAACTATGAGACCTTCAAGCGGGTGCTGGTTGAGCCGTTTCGCACGGGTTGGATCGGCTCTTTCGTGCTGCGGGCCTTTGACCTGAAGCGGGATGCCCCGTTCGAGCAGAAGTGGTCGTCCGGCCCTGTGGACGCGTTGCTGGTCGTCGACGGGATCTTCGCTAACCGTCCGGAACTTCGTGGACTTTGGAACTTTTCGATCTGGCTGGAGGTCGATCCGGAGGTTGCGGGGGCACGGGTCAGGGCCCGGGACGCCGAGGAGTTTGAGCACGATCTCCCGAATCCTGAGCGCTATTCGGGCGGCCAGGCGATCTACCTGGACGAGGTGAAGCCGCGTGAGGCAGCGACCGCGATCGTCGATAACAATGACTTCGAGCATCCGAAGCGCGTGTTCGCCGACAGCTGCTGACTGATTTCGCTCGTGAGGGGCGTGAATCTGGTCCCTGAATCGACTCCAGAGACCAGATTCACGCCCCTCACGGAAAGCAACTTAGCCGACGCGGGAAGCGACGTCGGCGGGGGAGAGGAACGTGCCCGAGTCTTCGACCTCGTGCACGAGGGCCACGAGGGCGGCGTTGACGGGCGCGGTGCGTCCGAGCTTTTCCGCTGCGGCGACGACAGCCCCATTGAGGTAGTCGATTTCGGTCAGCGCGCCGCGACGGATGCTCTGCAGCGTTGACCCGGGATTGGGCGTCGATCCCATTCGTCGCGCCATGAGCTTCGGGAGCGATTCCGCGAGCGCCGGGGGAGTGCGGGCGAATAGGCGCAACCGCCAGTCGGTGAGGCCCTGCAGCGGCGCGAAATGGATGCCCTGGGCGATTCCGATGCGCACGTTCTCTTTCATGCTTCGCACCAGGATGCGTCGGAGCCCATCATCCGCGACGACCTGTTGCACGCTGAGACCGGTGATCGCGGGGAGCGCGTTGACCTGGTTGACAACAAGCTTGGTCCACTGTGCACCGACGAAGTTGTGCGTCAGTTCTGTGGGCATCACCTCGTTGAGCACGCTCACCACGTAGCGCGCGGGCAGGTCGCCCCCTCCGCCCACATAGGTGCGCCCGGGCGTGGTGATCGCTATGTGGCCGGGAGACACGAGCGAAGACGCGTACATGGCCAGGCCGCCGAGCACGTCGGACCGCGGCAGCAGCGGAGCCGTCGACGCGACCCCCTCCAAGCCGTTCTGCATCACCAGTATCGGCACCCCGTTGAGCAGCCGTGCGCCCGCGAGGATTGCGGCACGGGAGTCCTGCGCCTTGGTTGCGATGATCGCGAGCTCGGGCGCGCGCGTGAGTTCTTCGTCGGCTTCCACAGCCACAGTGAAGTCGCCCCAGCCGCCAGCGAGGTGAAGCCCGTCAGCCTTGATGGCTTTCAGGTGATCGCCGCGCGCGGTCACCTGCACCTCGTTGCCGGCGCGGGCGAGGAGTGCGGCGATGGCGCCACCGACAGCTCCCGCTCCGATGACGCCTATCCGCATGGTCTCGATACTAGGGGTGGCGGGCGCACCGGCTAGACGAATTGGTCTAGGCGCGAGCTTTTCTTGGCAGTTTGCCGGATGGGAGGGAGAGGGAGGCGAGCGCTGTGACCGCGACGACGGATGCTCCCACCAGCACAGCGGGCACGGCCGCGTTCACATAGCCGGTCGGGGTGAGCTGGCCGTTCGCTCCCGTGAATACGGCGACGAGCACCGCGATTCCGAGTGCGACTCCGATCTCGCGCACGGTCGAGTTGACTCCGCTGGCCTTGGCCCGGTCCTGCTCGCGCATGGTGGCGAGCACGGCGGTGGAGGAGGGCGAGAACACGAGGCCCATGCCGATGCCGGCAAGAATGAACGGGTACAGCATTGTCGTGTATGGCACGGTCGCGGACATCGTGCCGGCAAGCCAGAACAGGGCGATCGACTGGCAGGCGAGGCCCGCCGCGATGAGCACCCGGGTTCCGACGCGCGGCGCGATGATGCCGGCGAGGGGCGCGACGATCATGGGTGCCATTGTCCAGGGCGTGGTCTCGAATGCGGCCTTCAGTGGGCTGGCGCCCTGAACTACCTGCAGGAATTGGATGAGGATGAACACCGATCCGAACATGCCGAAGCTGAATCCGAAGCCCACGATGTTGGCGACGGAAAAGCTGCGGTCGCGGAATAGCCCGAGCGGCACGAGCGGGGTCCTGGTGCGGGTCTCCCACCAGAAGAACACCAGGAGTGCGAGTCCGCCCCCGATCAGGCCGGTCAGAACCTGCGCGCTGTGCCAGCCGGCGTCGTTGCCGCGCACGATGCCGAAGACGATGCCGAGGACGCCGACGCCCACCAGGATCACGCCGAGCACATCGGCCCGCACCCGGTCGCCGAAGCTGTTGGGAAGTGCCAGGAGCACGAGTGGCACGGAGATGACGCCGACGGGTACGTTGATCCAGAAGATGGCCTGCCAGTCCCAGCCCTGGACGACGGCACCACCGATGAGTGGGCCGAGTGCGACCCCGAGGCCGGCGACGCCGCCCCAGATTCCGATGGCGAGCGGGCGCAGCCGCGGAGCGACCGACCCGGCAAGCAGGGTGAGCGAGAGGGGCATCAGGGCTGCGCCTCCGACTCCCTGCACGGCGCGGGCGGCGATGAGCTCGCCCGGTGTAGTGCTGAAGCCGGCTGCGACGGAGGCGAGTGTGAAGACACTGATGCCGATCGCGAAGACGGTGCGTCGACCGAACCGGTCGCCCAGCGCGACGGACAGCAAGATGAAGGTGGCGAAGCTCAGCGTGTAGGCGTTGACGAACCACTGAAGCTGCTCGACGGTGGCACCGAGGTCTTTGTGGATGACGGGCAGCGCGTTGGTCATCACGAGGTTGTCGAGGCTGGCCATGAACATGGGGATGCTCGCGGCGACGATGGCGAGCCAGACGGGGATGCGCCGGCGCGGCGAGCCGGAGACGACTTCGGCGACGGGGGTGGTCTCTGTGGCGGTCATGGGATGCTCCTGGGGTGGCGCTCGTGCGAGCATTTGTTGTAATCGAATGATTACTTATCCCGAGATTAGTTATCAACTGATACCATGTCAAGTGTGAGTACAACCTCGGCCGCGCCGGCCACCCGTATGGCATCAGACGAGCGTCGAGTCCTCGTCCTCGAGGCTGCGACCGCCGTGTTCGGCGAGCGCGGCTACGCCGGCACGACGACCGACAGGGTAGCCACGGCCGCCGGAGTGAGCCAGCCCTATGTGGTGCGCATGTTCGGCACCAAGGAGAAGCTGTTCCTCGCCGTCCTCCAGCGCGCGCTCGACACCATGATGGCGGCATTTCGGCGTGCACTGGCCGAGCAGTCAGACGTTCCCGTCGGTCGCCGGCTGGGCCTGGCCTACGCCGACCTGCTGACCGATCGTGGCTTGCTGCTCTCCCTGATGCACGGTTTCGTGCTCGGTTCTGATCCGGAGATCGGCCGCGTTGCGCGCTGCGGGTTCCTCGAGGTGTATGCCTTCCTCAAGCAGGACGTCGGCATGAGTCCCGCAGAAGCATCCGACTTCCTGGCCCACGGCATGATGCTGAATACCCTTGTCGGCATCAGGATGACCGACGACTATGAGACCAACCCGGATGCCCGGGAACTGCTCCAAACTTCGATGCCCGACAAGCTGCCCATGCTGCTTCGCCTTCTCGACCCTGCGGGTGCGGCACACTAGTCAGGTGAGCACCTCCGGCATCCTGCTCGTCGACAAGCCTGGCGGGATCACCAGCCACGACGTCGTCTCGCGGGTACGCAAGCTCGCCGGCACGCGCAAGGTCGGGCATGCCGGAACCCTCGATCCCCTGGCAACCGGGCTCCTCATCCTGGGACTGGATGCTTCGACACGACTCCTCACTTTCCTGGTCGGGCTCGATAAGGAATACTTCGCCACGATTCGGCTCGGCCAGGCGACAACGACCGATGACTCGCAGGGCCTCCCCCTGGGCGAGGTTCTCGATGCGTCGACCGTGTCCCGGGACGCGATTGCCGCGGCGATCGTGCCGCTCACCGGCCTGATCCGGCAGGTGCCGAGCTCGGTCAGCGCCATCAAGGTCGACGGTCGACGCGCCTATGACCGGGTTCGCGAGGGCGAGGAGTTCAGCCTCGCCGCGCGCGAGGTGACCGTCAGGGCGTTCGAAATCCTCGACTACAGGCCGGATGAGCTGGATGTGCGGATCGAGTGCTCCTCCGGCACCTATATCCGGGCGCTCGCCCGGGACCTGGGAGCCACGCTCGGGGTCGGCGCGCACCTGACGGCGCTTCGCCGCACCCGTATCGGGCCGTTCGGTGTCGACCGCGCGGCGACGCTCGGCGACAACCTGATGAGTACCCTGCTCGATCCCGCCTCGGTCGCCCGCGAGTTGTTCGCCTCTGTGGTGCTGACGCCGCAGGAGGGCCTCGAGCTCCAGCAGGGCAAGCGGCCACGACTATCCGGCCTTCCCGCCGGCCTCGCCGATTCGGCTGGCCCGATCGCCGCGATCGGCGAGAATGGAACCCTGACAGGACTGGTGTCAACCCAGGCGGGGGTCGCGCGGGTCTTGGTCAACTTTCCGACAGTGCAGGCAAGTCCGACAGTGCAGGTCGGTCAGACAGTGCAGGCAAGTCAGTCAGTGCAGGTCTTTCCGACAGTGCAGGCAAGTCCGACAGTGCAGGTCGGTCAGACAGCTCACAGCGGCGACGAGCGATAGGGGTGGTCGTGTGATCGGGTGGTACACGGTAGTCGAGGTCGCCGTGGCGGCCGCCGCAGGCGTGCTCTGTCTCGTGCTCGGCCTGTTCCGAGTAAAGCCGGGCGACCTGTCGATGGGCGCAACAGCCCTGGTCGAACTCGTGCTCCTCGGACAACTGGGCATCGCGATCGTCGCCCCGCTGGTCGGCAATTCACCGACGGGAAGCCTGCTCGAGTTCTACATCTACCTGGTCGTCGCGCTGCTGCTGCCGATCCTCGCAGGCTTCTGGGCGCTGGTCGAGCGAGATCGCTGGAGCACCGTCGTCCTGGGGGTCGCCTGCCTCGCGATCGCCGTCATGGCGGTGCGTATGAACATCATTTGGACCGTCCAGATCGCTTAGGGTTGGATCGATGTCAAGCGACCCGACCCCCTCGAACCCGACCGCAGCCGATTCCGACGCTGCCGCTCCGTCACAATCTCGGCGCTCGCTGGGCGTTGGCCGGGTTCTCATCGTCGTGTACGCCATTCTCGCTATCGGGGCCACCTCGCGGGCGGTCTACCAGATGGCGACGGTGTACTCGACGGCGCCCGTCGCGATCACGCTGTCGGCACTCTCCGGCATCATCTACATCGTTGCGACGATCGCGCTGCTCCGCCAGAGCCGCACCTGGTATCGGGTGGCGTGGGTCACCATCAGTTTCGAACTGCTCGGTGTGATCGTCATCGGCACGCTGAGCATCTTGGTGCCGTCCGTTTTTGTGCAGGGCTCCGGCGTGGATGGCACCGTCTGGTCATACTACGGCTACGGCTACCTGTTCATTCCGCTGGTGCTCCCGGTGCTCGGGATGCTGTGGCTGCGCAGCCGGCGCGCGTTGTTTTCGGCGGCCTGAGTGCAATTCTTCGACTCTCTCGCCGCGGTTCCGGCCGGATTCGGGCCCAGCGCGGTCACGATCGGCAAGTTCGATGGCGTGCACGCGGGGCACCGCGCCGTGCTGGCCGAACTCCGGGCGGTCGCGGCGAGGCAGCGGCTGGTTGCCACGGTCGTCACCTTTGACCGCAACCCGCTGAGCCTCCTCGCTCCGGAGCGCTGCCCCGAGGCGCTTGTCAGCAACACCAAGAAAGTCGAACTGCTGGAGGCGGCCGGGGTCGACGCCACCCTGATGCTGCCGTTTGACAAGGCGTTCAGCGAACAGCCGCCCGAGGACTTCGTGTCGTCGGTGCTGGTGGATGCTCTTCGGGCCCGGGTTGTCTTCGTCGGAGAGGATTTCCGTTTCGGCGTGCGGGGCAGCGGAAATGTGGCACTGCTCGACGCACTGGGCGCCGAGTACGGCTTCGAGGTGCAGCACATCCCCGAGGTGCCTGCGGACGCCGGTGCGGGGTCGCGGCGGGCATCCTCCACCTGGATCAGGGAACTTCTGGCGGAGGGCCGGGTCGCCCAGGCCGCTGTTTCCCTCGGCCGCCTGCACAGTATCCGGTCAATCGTGGTCGGGGGAGAGCGTCGCGGTCGCGAGCTCGGCTATCCGACCGCCAACCTGTCACCGGACATCGAGGGACTCATCCCACGGGACGGCGTGTACGCCGCGTGGGCCACTGTCCCCGCCGGCCGCTTTGGCGCTGCCGTGTCGATCGGCAATAACCCGACCTTCGAGGGGGTCCCCCAGAAGCAGGTGGAGGCACACCTGCTCGACCAGAAGCTCGACCTGTACGGTCATCCGATCGAAATCGAGTTCGTCGACTACATCCGCCCGATGAACAGGTTCGAGTCCGCCGCGGCGCTGGCGCGGCAGATGCGTATTGACGAGGAACAGATTCGCGACATCCTGCAGGTGCCGCCTCACCCCTAAGCGTGCTCGCCCCTTCGCCGTGCTCGCCCGTCAGCGTGCCCACCCCTAAGCTTGCTGAGTGCCATCCGACCGCCTGCTGCCGCTTTGGGCGGGGCGGACGGCCGCACTGCTGGGCATTCTGCTTGTCGCGCTTAACCTCAGAACCGTTGTCGCGGCGCTGTCGCCCATCCTCGACCTCGTCTCGCACGACATCAGCCTGAGCCCCGTGGTGATCGGCATCATCGGGGCCGCTCCGCCACTGATGTTCGCGCTCGCCGGCCTCATCACGCCTCGCCTGTCGCGCCTGCTCGGGCTCGAGCTGCTCCTGCTGCTTGCGGTGGCTGCAATGGTGCTGGGGCAGCTCATCCGGGCGCTCTCCCCGAATTCGACGCTGCTGGTGAGCTCCACGGCACTGGCGCTCCTCGGGGCCGGAGTCGGCAACGTGCTGCTCCCACCCCTCGTCAAGCGTTACTTCCCCGACCGGATGACCCAGGTCACGAGCCTCTACGCGGTGCTCATCGCGTTCAGCACGTCGCTTCCCGCGCTCGCTGCGGTGCCCATCGCGACCGCGTTCGGCTGGCGGGCCTCGCTCGGTGTCTGGGTGGCACTGGCGCTCGTCGCCGTCGTCCCGTGGGTCGTCGCCTCGCGGGCCCGCGCCAGGGTGCTGCGCCTGGCCCGTGAATCGGAGGATCCGGACTCCGTTGAGTCGGAACCCGCACTCGAGGCGACGCTGTTTCGCTCTCCGCTGGCCTGGGCGATCATGTTCACCTTCTGCGTGTCGAGCATCAACGTCTACGCGGCGTTCGCCTGGCTGCCGAGCCTCCTGGTCGAGAGCGCCCATGTCAACCGTGGCGTGGCTGGCGAGTTGCTCGCGTTGTACGCGATCGTCGGCTTCCCCAGCGCGCTGCTCGTTCCCGCTATCGCGTCCCGCCTGAAGAATGTGGGCACCCTGATCTACTTTGCGACGGGCTGCCTTGTGCTCTCCGATGTGGGCTTGCTGGCATTGCCCGCGCGGGCAACGGTGCTCTGGGTGGTGCTTGGCGGGCTCGGCGCTCTGCTGTTCCCGCTGTCGTTGCTGCTGATCAATAAGCGCACCCGCACCCACACCGGGTCAGTCGCCCTCAGCGGGTTTGTGCAGGGTGTCGGCTACATCATCGCCGCGGGGAGCCCGCTCGCGTTCGGCCTGTTGCACCAGGCCACGGGAGGATGGGCGGCGTCGCTCGTCTTCTTGCTGGTGGTGACGCTCGTGGCGATTCCGTCCGGGATCATCCTGACGCGACCGCGCTTTCTTGAGGATGACCTGTCGGCCCGCGCCGCCGGCAGGTAAGAAGGCGCGTCGCTGCTATCGTGTGCGCCGTCTAACGGCGGGTTACGGAACGTAACGGCGGGTTAAGGAACGAGCTCCGCGCGATGGATGAGGGCAGCGGCGCCGATGAGCGGCCCGTCACCCGAGAGCCCTGATGGCACCACCCTGACCTTGGTCACGAAGTCGAACGCGGTGCGCTCGGCGATCGCGGCGGCGATGAACTCGAACAGGTCGGGCGTGACATGGGAGAAGCCCCCGCCGATGGCCACGATCTCGAGATCGTCGAGCGACGTCGCCGAGGCGATGGCCTGGCCGAGTGCGCGGCCTGCGCGCTTCACGGCCGCAACCGCAACCGGGTCGCCCGCGGAGTACCCGGCGGCGAGGTCCTCGCCGGTTGTGCCGGTCCAGCCCTGCGACCTCGCCCAGGCCACACTCTTCGGGCCGGAGGCGATGGCTTCTACGCATCCTGTGCCGCCGCACGCGCAGTGGTCGGAGAAGCCGCCCACTTCGATGTGCCCGACGTGCCCGGCGTTACCGGTCGGCCCAGGAACGGAGAGGCCGTCCAGGATGAGGCCGCCGCCCACACCCGTGGATACGATCATTCCCATGACGTTCTGGTGCCCCTGGGCGGCGCCGACCCAGTGCTCGGCGAGGGTGATGCAGAGTCCGTCCATCCTCAGCCTGGTCGGGATGCCGCCGGCGCGGGAGCGCACCTGGTCGAGCAGGGGGTAGCCCCGCCAGACCGGAACGTTCAGCGGGCTCACCAGGCCCCGCACCACATCGATCGGCCCTGCGCTGCCGATTCCGGCTCCCAGGAGCGTTTCACCCGCGGGTACCGTCGCCAGCACGGATGCCAGGACGGAATCGACGGATGCCGCGAGTTCGGCCGAGCTGGCCCGCGGGCCGGTCGGCTGCCGGAACCGGGTCGGGGGCAGCACTGTGCCCGTGTCGTCGACGAGGGCCCCTTCCACTTTTGTTCCGCCAAAGTCGATAGCGAGTGCAAGAGCCATGGGATAGAGCGTAACGACTCAACGCCGACGCCCCCGCTCGGGGGCGTCGCGGTCGTATGCTTGGCGCGTGTCCACGACAGAACTTCACTTTTCGCGGGCCTACGACCTTCCGCCATCAATCGTGTGGGATGCGCTCGTCGATGAAGACCTGGTTGATGGCTGGCTGGCGGCGGCACGCATCGACGCTCGCGTGGGAGGCGACTATCACCTCGACTGGATGAGCGGCACACGCCCATCGCCCACCGCAGGAGTCATCACGGTGATCGAGCCGCCCTCCCGCCTCGCGATGACGACCGACAATCTCGGCGAACTCGAATTCACGCTGGACCCGGTGCCGGGCGGAACGCGTGGCACGGCAACCGAACTGCACGTGCGCATCGTCGTCGGCACCGACCCACGATTGCTCGCGAGCACGCGTGCCCACTGGCTGAGCGCCCTCGACCAGCTCGAATCGCTCCTGCGGGGGCACCCGGTCGACTGGCGCACCTGGCAGGAAGACCGGGGAGCCGCCTGGGAGGCCTACCTGCGCGAAGCCGGCGAGCCCGAATAGTCCGGCCGGTCACTCGGCCCTCGCCGTGCCGTAATCTGGTTGGTCGGAGAACAACGACAATGACGATTTCAACTCCGGTGGCGCTCGCGCCCGCCGAACGGGCAATAGCCCTGCTTGGCGGTGACCTCACCGAGCGATCACTGAGACTTCACCTCGAGGGACTGAGCGGCATCGACGCCGTCGGGCTTGAGCAGCGTGCGGCCGGCCTCGGCACACGTTCGATCAAGACGACATCGAAGGCGTGGGCACTCGACCGCATCATCGAACTCATCGACCTCACCACGCTCGAGGGCGCGGATACGCCTGGCAAGGTACGGTCGCTGGTGGCAAAGGCCATCAACCCCGATCCCAGTGACCAGTCGGTGCCGCGTGTCGCTGCGGTCTGCGTGTACGGCGATATGGTGCCCTACGCCGTGGCTGCGCTCGGTCCAGCCCACGCCGCAGGAACGAGCGAAGGGATCAGCGTTGCCGCCGTCGCGACCGCATTCCCGAGCGGGCGGGCCTCCCTCCGGGTCAAGCTGGCGGACACCGCGGATGCGGTCGCGGCCGGTGCCGACGAGATCGACATGGTGATCGATCGCGGCGCCTTCCTCTCCGGACGCTACGGCCAGGTCTTCGACGACATCGTCGCCGTCAAGGAGGCCTGCCGTCGCGCTGACGGCAGTTACGCCCACCTGAAGGTCATTCTCGAGACAGGTGAACTCAACACCTACGACAACGTGCACCGGGCATCCTGGCTCGCGATCCTGGCCGGGGGCGACTTCATCAAGACCTCAACGGGCAAGGTGGCACCAGCAGCCACGCTGCCGGTCACGCTGCTCATGCTCGAGGTGGTGCGCGACTGGTACCGGCTGACCGGCGAGCGGATCGGCGTCAAGCCAGCCGGTGGCATCCGCACCTCGAAAGACGCCATCAAATACCTCGTGACCGTGGCTGAGACGGCGGGCGAGGAGTGGCTCACCCCGACCCTGTTCCGTTTCGGTGCCTCGAGTCTTCTCAACGACGTGCTGCTGCAGCGCCAGAAGCTGCTCTCCGGCCATTACAGCGGCCCCGACTACGTCACCCTTGACTGACACACCAATCGACTAGCAGAGCACGGTGCACCGATGACCCCATCCCTCACGCCTGAGCCCACCGGGCGTTTTCTCGAGTACGCGCCGGCGCCGGAGTCGACCGCGATCCTCACCCTTCGTGCGGAGTATGGCCTCTTCATCGGCGGCGAGTTCGTGGCCGGCCACGGCAAGTCGTTCGCCACCATTTCGCCGGCAACCGAGAAGCACATCGCCCAGGTTGCCGGCGCGAACGAGGTCGACGTGGACGCAGCGGTGAAGGCCGCGCGCCGCGCCTACGACAAAACCTGGTCGAAGCTGTCGGGCGCCGACCGCGGGAAATACCTCTTCCGCATTGCCCGGCTCGTGCAGGAGCGCGCCCGGGAACTTGCTGTCGCGGAGAGCCTCGACAACGGCAAGCCGATCAAAGAGAGCCGGGATGTCGACATTCCCCTGGTCGCGGCCTGGTTCTTCTACTACGCGGGCTGGGCAGACAAGCTCGACTATGCGGGGCTCGGCGCCGCGCCGCGTGCTCTCGGCGTCGCGGCGCAGGTCATCCCCTGGAACTTCCCGCTGCTCATGCTGGCCTGGAAGATCGCGCCCGCGCTCGCCGCGGGCAACACGGTGGTGCTCAAGCCAGCGGAGACCACGCCGCTCTCGGCCCTGCTCTTCGCCGAGATCCTGCAGCAGGCGGATCTGCCGGCAGGTGTCGTCAACATCCTCACCGGCGCGGGAGCCACCGGGCAGGCGCTCGTACAGCACCCGGGTGTCGACAAGGTCGCCTTCACCGGCTCCACGGCGGTGGGTCGCGAAATCGCCCGGTCGGTGGCAGGAACAGGCAAGAAGCTCACACTCGAGCTGGGGGGCAAGGCAGCAAACATCGTGTTCGACGATGCCCCGCTCGACCAGGCCATCGAAGGCATCGTGAACGGCATCTTCTTCAACCAGGGCCACGTGTGCTGCGCGGGCTCGCGCCTGCTGGTGCAGGAGAACATCCACCATGAGGTCGTGGATCGGCTCAAACAGCGCCTGTCGACCCTTCGGCTCGGCGACCCGCTCGATAAGAACACCGACATCGGGGCGATCAATTCCCGGGAACAGCTCGACCGTATCCGCGAACTGTCCGACATTGGTGAGGCGGAAGGCGCGGATCGCTGGACTGCGGACTGCGCCATTCCCGAGAACGGGTTCTGGTTTGCGCCGACCATCTTCGACAACGTGTCGACCTCGAGCCGTATCGCTCGTGAAGAGATCTTCGGCCCGGTGCTGTCCGTGCTGACCTTCCGCACACCGGCAGAGGCGATCGCCAAGGCGAACAACACCCCGTATGGACTGTCGGCCGGGATCTGGAGCGACAAGGGTTCTCGCATCCTGGCCGTCGCGGACCAGCTTCGCGCGGGTGTCATCTGGGCGAACACGTTCAACCGCTTCGACCCCGCGTCCCCGTTCGGAGGCTACAAGGAGTCGGGTTACGGACGGGAGGGTGGCCGCCACGGCCTTGCCGCCTACCTGACCAATGCTGATGCCGTGCCCGTCCAGGGGCGTTCGCGGGCGCAGAAGGTGGTGGCCCAGTGACGCACATCAGCATCCCGAAGACCTACAAGCTCTACATCGGCGGCGCGTTTCCCCGCAGCGAGAGCGGTCGAACCTACGAGGTGGTCACGAAGTCGGGGGCATTCGTCGCGAATGCCGCCAAGGCCAGCAGGAAGGATGCCCGCGACGCCGTGGTCGCTGCGCGCGCGGCCCAGCCCGGCTGGGCGGGCGCGACCGGGTACAACCGCGGCCAGGTGCTGTACCGCATCGCCGAGTTGCTGGAGGGCCGTCGGGCCCAGTTCGTCGACGAGATCACCGCCACAGAGGGCGGGAGTGCCGCGTCGGCGGGCCGCCAGGTCGACGCGGCGATCGACACCTGGGTCTGGTACGCGGGCTGGGCCGACAAGTACGTGCAGGTCGCCGGCAACGCGAACGCCGTCAGCGGACCGTACTTCAATATCTCGGTTCCTGAGCCGACCGGTGTCGTGGCAATCGTGGCACCGTCCGGTCCAGGCACAGGCACGGGCACGGGCGCAGGAAAGTCCCTCCTGGGGCTCGTGAGCGTGATCGCGCCCGCAATCGTGTCCGGCAACACGGTCGTCGTGATCGCCAGCGAGAGCGCACCGCTGACCGCGATCAGCCTCGCCGAGGTGCTTGCGACCAGTGACGTCCCCGGGGGTGTGGTCAACATCCTCACCGGGTCGGCAGCGGAGATCGCCCCCTGGCTCGCCAGCCACGCCGACGTCAATGCTCTCGACCTCACCGGGGCCGACGGCCTCGACTGGGTCGACCTGCAGGTCTCCGCGGCCGACACCCTCAAGCGTGTGCGCACGCCGGGTGACTTCGGTGCGTCGCTCGACCGTATCGTTGCCTTCACCGAGACCAAGACGGTATGGCACACCAAGTCGCTTATCTGAGACCGCGGGTCGCACAATTCGCGCTGCAGGGCAATCCCGCCCTGTCGCGCCAGCCCGAGGTCCGCAACCCCTGTCGTCGTGTCGGCATCGGCCGTAGCGTCGAAGTATGAGAATCCTGGTCACCGGCGCATCCGGCTACATCGGCGGACGGCTCATTCCCCGCCTGCTCGACGAGGGTCACGAGGTCGTCGCGTTCGTGCGCAACCCGGCCAGCCTGCAGGGTGCCCCATGGTTGTCTGACGTTTCCGTCGCGCACGGCGACCTCACCGATCGCGCCAGCATCGAACAGGCGGTGCAGGGCATCGACGTGCTCTACTACCTCGTGCATTCGATGGCGAGCGGCCGGGATTTCGAGCGACAGGATCGCCTCTCTGCACAGAATGTGGCCGCTGCCGCGAAAACTGCGGGAGTAGGGCGCATCGTCTACCTCGGCGGATTGCATCCGGACGTCGCGAACCTCAGCCCCCACCTTCGCAGCAGGGCCCAGGTCGGAGAACTGCTCATCGCCTCGGGCGTGCCGACTGCCGCGCTGCAAGCGGGCGTGGTCATCGGCTCGGGGTCCGCGTCGTTCGAGATGATCCGTCACCTCACCGAGGTTCTGCCGTACATGCCTGCACCGCGCTGGGTGCGCAACTTCATCCAGCCGATCGCGGTGCGCGACGTCCTCTACTACCTGCTGCGTTCGGCGACGTTGCCGTCCGAGGTGAACCGCACGTTCGACATCGGTGGGCCGGATGTGCTCCGCTACGGCCAGATGATGAATGGCTACGCGGTCGAGGCCGGGCTTCGCCAGCGGCCGATCGCCTCGCTCCCGGTGCTCACCCCGTGGCTTGCGTCGCAGTGGGTCAATCTCGTGACCCCGATTCCGCGATCGCTTGCGGTGCCCATCATCGCGTCGCTGCAGTACGACTGCGTCGCGCACGAGAACGATATCGCCCAGTACATCCCGGATCCCGAGGGCGGCCTGACCGGATACCGCAAGGCGGTGCGACTGGCGCTGGCGAAACTGCGGCTGGGTGAGGTCGAGACCAGCTGGCAGAACGGGTCGGTTCGTGGTGCGCCCAGCGACCCGTTGCCGAGCGACCCCGGCTGGTCGGGCCACACGGTGTATACGGATGTTCGTCGCCAGCACTCCAAGGCGGGCGCGGACCGGCTGTGGCGGGTGATCGAAGGCATCGGTGGAGAGAACGGCTGGTACTCGTTCCCACTGGCCTGGGCGGCGCGCGGATGGGCGGACAAGCTCGTCGGCGGTGTGGGGCTCCGGCGTGGGCGACGCAGCGCGACCCACCTCGAGGTCGGTGACGCGCTCGATTTCTGGCGAGTGGAGCAGCTCGACCGTGGACATTTCCTGCGCCTGCGAGCCGAGATGAAGCTCCCTGGCCCGGCGTGGCTCGAACTCACCGCGGAGCCGGATCCGGACGGTGGGTCCACCTACCTCCAGCGGGCGATCTTCTTTCCCCGCGGGCTCGCCGGTCGCCTGTACTGGTTTTCGATCCTGCCCTTCCACGGAATCATCTTCGCGGGGATGGCGGCGTCGATAACGGCCGCCGCCGAGGCTGTGAAACCGTCCAGTGCTGCGTGAAGGAAGTGCGTTCTCGTCTCGACTAGCGCACAATGGAAGAGCGAGGTGTTTTTGATGAGCGAGCAAGACGACCCCCAATCCAGCCCAGAACCTGCGGAATCGATCGTCTTCGTCGGCGACAGCATCACTGCGGGCGGCGACTGGCAGAAGTGGTTCCCGGAGTACCGGGTTTCGGTTGAGGCGACCCCCGGTGACGCCACAGACCGGTTGAATGAGCGTCTCCCGGCTATCGTCGAACTCCAGCCGCAGACGCTCGCACTGCTTATCGGTGCGAACGATTTCGGCCAGTCCAGGTCGGTCGAGTACGTGGTGCGCAGCATCGAGTACTTCCTCGCGATGGTGCGGCAGGATGTGCCCGGCTCGAGAACCCTGGTGCAGTCGATCCTGCCCCGCGGACGCGAATACGCTGACGATATCCGTGATGCGAACCGGCACCTGCGCCAGTATGCGCAGAATGTGCACGCGCAGTACCTCGATCTGTGGGCGACCATGGCGACCGATGAGGGTGAGCTCCGCCCCGAATTCACGACAGACCGGCTGCACCTGACGGCGGACGGCTACGAGGCGTGGCTCAGTGAGTTGCGGCCCGCACTCGAGCGTCTCCGCGATGCCCCGCCGATGTCGCGCCCGATCTCGATCATCCACGACGCTCGCGTCTAGACCAGCCTGATTGGTCGAGTTCGCCCGTTCGGGTCGAGTTCGCTTGTGCGCGCGGTCGAACTCGACCCGAACGGCGTGATTGGGCTCAGACCGCCCGGATGAGGGCCCGGTAGAACTCGATTCCGCGCAGCCAGGTCGCAACCCGGATGCGTTCGTTGACGGCGTGGAGCGCACCGCGTTCGGCCAATGACATTTCGAAGGGCGTGAAGCGGTAGACGGCATCGCAGATGCGCGTGAAATGCCTGCTGTCGCTTGCCCCCAGCTGGATGTACGGCGTCACGATCGCGCCGGGATACGTCGACTCGATGGCACCGCGGAGCAGTTCCCACTGGGCGCCCGTCGTTGGTGAGATCGGTGAAGGTTCGGAGGGGTTCCTGGCTGTGACTGTGACTCGGTCGTCGCGGATGGCGCGGCGAATGTGCTCGACCGACTCCGCGACGGTCGAACCGACCGCGACCCGCATGTTCACGGTCGCGGTTGCCGTTTCGGCCAGGGCGTTGTCCGCGTCGCTGCCCGACAGCCGGGTAACCACCGCGGTCGTGCGAACCATGGCCCGTGTTTCGTCCCCGAGGCGCGAGAAGAGGGCCAGCAGGATGCCGCGGGTCAGCCACTGGTTGGTGAACAGCCACCGGTACGGCTGGCGCGCCCTCGAGCCCAGCGTGCGGATCATCTCGAGGTTGGTCGGCGAGAAGCGCGCGCGAAAGGATGAAGCATCCAGCCGCACGATCGCTCGCGCGAGCCGAGCCGTCGCGCTCAGTCGCGGAGGGGTGGACGCGTGGCCGCCATCCTGAACCACCGTGAGTTCCACCGACGTGATGCCCTTCTCGCTCACACCGACGACAGCGATCTGGCCGTCGACGCCCGGGAAGATCCCCTCGACGACGGCGCCGCCCTCATCCACCAGCAGTGCCGGGCGCACACCCCGCGATTCAAGGAGCGCGACAATGGCCTGCGCTCCGGATCCCACCGTTTCCTCGTCGTGGCCGAAGCTCAGGTAGATGTCGTTCTCGGGCACGACTCCGTCGGCGATGCAGGACTCGACTGCTTCGAGGATGCTCGCGAAGGCCCCCTTGTCATCGATCGCGCCACGTGCCCAGAGTTCGGTGCCATCCGGCCCTTCGACGAGTTCGGCGCCGAAGGGCGGGTGGTCCCAGCGTTCGTCGCTCGCGGCGACAACGTCATAGTGGGCCAGCAGGAGGGTCGGCGCGAGGGTCGACCGGCCCGCCCAGCGGTAGAGCAGAGAGTGGCCGGCGACGATCTCGCGCGTGAGGGTGCGGTGCACTGCCGGATACAGTTCGGGCAACAGCGAGATGAGGCGGTCGAACTGTCCCCAGTCGACCGTCGCGAGGTCGAGGCGGGAGATTGTAGGGATGCGCAGCAGCGCGCGAAATCGTTCGACCGGTGTCACTGGGCCAGCCTAGGCGCAGGTGACCGAGCCGGTCAGGAGGCTGCCCCCGCTGCCCAGTCGACAACCACCGAGTTCGGGTCATCGCCGAGCCTGGCGTTGAGTTTCGAGCCGGGGAAGAGCAGCGGCAGCGCGGTCGCGGGCACCGGATTGCCGACGACGAGCTGGTAGGGCGTGTCGACTCCTTCGTAGACCGTGAGCTGTAGTGCATACATCTCGATCCCGTCAGCGTTTTTCTTGCCGAGCGGCTGGTCGCCGACGAGCACGACCTTGACGGGCTTGCCATTTTCGAGGAGGTACGCCGCGCTGTGAGCTTTGTCCGTGGTGCGCGCGAGCGTCACCTCGGGCACCTCCGAGTTGAAATCGATGGCGACCTTGCTGTGGTCGGCCGGGTCAACCCGCACCGCGACGACGGCACTACCCGAGGACAACTGGGGGATGACGATCTCCTGTACACGCTGCACGATTGTGGCCTCGAACATGGGGGTGTTGTCGAGGTACACGTTCGCGGTGATGGTGCATTTGCGTTCGACCAGCCCGTTGCCGCTCTGCAGTGTCATGCCCGACATCTGCACGTTCGTGATCTCACCTCGCCCGAGGATGCCGTTCTGGATCACGGATGTGTCTGCGGATCCGATCAAATTTCCGAACCAGCCCATGGCTAGTCACCTGCTCTTTCTTCGTGCTGTTGTCGTGTCGTCGGGTTTCGTTGCTCGCTCCCTGTGGAGCGTGGGTACTGCAACGATCCACAGCGTATGACTGCCGTTCCGGAGTCGACATGGGTAGTGGTTGCCTAAATCTGCGAGAGCGCCAGCGCAAGGGGTGGCGCGACCGACTCCGGTCCGTATCGTGGACTAATGACCTCTCTCTGGCTCGCCGATGCGGCATCAATCCCGACCGACACCTTCGAGCCCGGCGCCCACTTCGATGAGGTGATCGTGGGCGGTGGCATCACCGGGCTGGTCTCTGCCCTGCTGTTCGCCCGGGAGGGCCGACGCGTGGCGGTCGTGGAGGCTCGCACGCTGGGTGCGGTGACCACCGGTCACTCGACGGCGAAGGTCAGCCAGCTCCAGGGCACACAGTTCCAGAAGATTCGCCGTCTGAACCCCCAGAAGATCCTGCAGGCGTATGTGGATGGCAACCGCGACGCCTTCGACTGGATCGTCGACTACGCGACGGCCAACGGGATCGAAGTCGACCGCACGGATGCCTACAGCTACGCGTCGACTCCGACGGGTGCCTTCGCCGTCACCCGCGAGTTTGAGCTGGCGACCTCGGCAGGCCTCGAGGTCGAACTGGTTCCGGATGCGGGACTCCCGTTCGCCACGTGGGGTGCGCTACGGCTGGCCGACCAGGCCCAGCTCGACCCGATGCAACTGCTCGCCTCACTTGCCACCGACCTGCGTGTTCTTGGCGGCCGAATTTTCGAGGGAGTCCGCGTACTGGACGTTCGTGCGGCTCGTGCTCCCGTGCGAGTGCGCTCATCGCGGGGCGAGCTCACCGCTGAGCACGTCATCCTCGCGACCGGGACACCCATCCTCGCGCGGGGGCTCTATTTTGCGAAGGTCGCAGCCTTGCGCAGCTATGCCCAGTCGTTTGACGTGCCCGACGGGCAGTTGCCTGACGGGATGTTCCTCGGCGTCGAGTCCCCGACCCGCAGCATCCGCACCTGGCGCGGCCAACTGCTGACCGGCGGCAACGGTCATCCCGTCGGGCGCGACGCATCGCCTCGTTCTCGGGCGGCCGGCCTGACGGCGTGGACACAAGCGAGCTGGCCCGGCGCAGTGCTGACACACTCGTGGTCAGCACAGGACTACAGCGCGATGCACCATGTTCCCTTCGTCGGCTGGTTCCCGCGCGGATTCGGCCGCATCTATCTCGCAACCGGGTACGACAAGTGGGGCATGACCGGGGGAGTCTCCGCCGCCCGCACCCTCGTCGCCGACATCCTGGGAACCAACACGCCCTGGCAGTCCTCGATGCACCGTCGACTGACGCTGCCCCTGACGATCGCGCGCGGAATAGGAGAGACCGCCGCCGTCGGCTGGTGGTACGCGAAGGGCTGGACAGGCGCGTTCGCGCAGCCGATGCCGGTGCGCGCACCGGCCGAAGGCGAGGGAACGGTCGCGCACAGCGGGCCACGCCCCCGTGCCGTCTCGACGGTCGATGGCGAAACGTGTGAACTCTCAGCGGTCTGCACCCACCTGGGTGCTGTGGTGACCTGGAACGACGCCGAGCACAGCTGGGATTGCCCCGCCCACGGTTCACGCTTTGCGGCGGATGGGACTCTCCTCGAGGGCCCGGCGCGCCGCGACCTCCCTGGCAGGGTCACCCGAACGCGCACCCCACCGGCGGTTGCCCAGCCCGGGTCGGTAACCTAGCGGGGTGAGCAGCTACCCGACCAGGTCCTTTCGTCGCACGGCTCTTGCCCCCGGCATCCTGGGGGCCATCGTGCTGCTCGCCGGCTTGGCGCTGCTGGATTCTGGTGCGTTCTTTTGGATCAAGACGGTCGTCGCGATCCTTGCCGCCATCGTCGCTGTATACGCCTGGCAGGCGAAGCAGTGGTGGTGGCTCGCGCCGCTGGCGGCGATCGTTATCATGTGGAACCCCATCTGGCCGATCGACTGGGGCCACTGGATCGGCTGGCTCGTCGCCCAGTACGTTGCGGCAGTGCTCTTTCTCATCATCGGGGTGCTGATCAAGGTTCCCAATCCGGATGACCGCAATCGACGTGCCCCGGCAAAGCGGCGGTAGTTTTACTCAAAAAGCGGGTACAATTGCGATAGCACCAGTTGGAACCACCAGTCGCGCCGCGACCTGGGTCTGGATCTTTCGAATCTGGTGCTGGTCTGAGGGGTTAGGGCTTCCGCCCCCTTGGGTCGTCGTACCCGAAGTTGATCGCTACGCCGCAGGCGCAGCGCGAGGAGAACACACTTGGCATCTGGACCGGCTCAGCCTGGCCAACGTCAGCGATCGCGAAGCGGCAACGGCGGTAACGGCGGCAATCGTTCCTCTGCGCCCCAGCAGCGACGGCGCTCCCGCGGGTCCGATGACCAGGGCGTCATTCCCGTGCTCGCCCGTGCCGCGCGCGAGGTCGAGGCGGCCGTGCAGAAGGGTCCGCTCAAACCGGCCAATCGTGCCCGGTTCCAGGTGGCCGCCCTGCTGCTGCGCGAGGAGCGTGCTCGCGTCAAGACGGATGCGAGCCTGAACGAGGCTGAGCGCGCCAACGAGCAGAAGCGCCTCGACGGCCTCGCGGGCATCCTCGCCAAGACGGCGGCGCGCGACACCAGCCTGATCGCCTTGCTGGCGGATGATGCTCCGGTGACCGCCGCCGCGAAGGCTCTTCGCCGCGATCTTCTCCTCGCCGCAGGTATGGAGCTGAGCCCGGACGAACTGATCATCACGACCGAGCCCGCACCCAAAGACCTCGCCGCCGAGAGGCAGGTCGTTCCCCAGTCGGTTCGCCAGCTGCAGATGTCCAACCCGTTCCTCGCACCCGACTTCAGTGCCGTTCAGGCCCGGCCGGCGCGCGTCAACCAGCTCGCCAACTGGGAGCTCATCGAACCGCTGTTCCGCGCCTTTGAGTACGGTGCCGGAGGCGGTGCGGCCAGCATGGACCTGCCAGAGGCCAGTTCGCTGAAGACCCCGGGCAAACTCGAGCTGATGCGTCACCAGGCGCGGTTCCTCGAAGAAGTCAAAGCCGGTCACCGCACCTTCCTGCTCGCCGACGAGCCCGGCCTCGGCAAAACCGCCCAGGCGCTGCTCGCGGCGTCGGTCTCCAATTCGTACCCGCTGCTGGTCGTCGTACCCAACGTCGTCAAGACGAACTGGGCGCGTGAGGTGGCCCTGTGGACCCCGCAGCGAACCGCGACCGTGGTGCACGGCGATGGCAATGACGTCGACGCGTTCAGCGATGTCGTGATCGTCAACTACGAGGTGCTTGACCGGCACGTCGGCTGGCTCGGTCGCTTCGGCTTCAAGGGCATGGTGGTCGACGAGGCGCACTTCATCAAGAACCTCTCGAGCCAGCGCTCGAAGCACGTGCTTTCACTCTCGCGCAGTATCCGCGCGACAAGCCCGCGGGCCCTGTTCATCGCCCTCACGGGTACGCCGCTCATCAACCAGATCGACGATTTCCGTGCGATCTGGCAGTTCCTCGGCTGGATCGACGACAAGAAGCCTCTGCCGGTCCTCATGGACAAGCTCGAAGACACAGGCCTCACGCCCGCCGATTTCGGATTCTTCGCCCAGGCTCGCCAGGCCGTCATCGACATGGGTATCGTGCGTCGCAAGAAGGTGGATGTCGCCGCGGACATCCCCGCGCGCCGTGTCGCCGACATCCCCGTGGAGCTCGACGACGATCTTGGCCGCTCGATCCGCGAGGCGGAGGCGGCCCTCACCGCGCGTCTGGTCGACCGTTACCAGCGCAGGCTCGCCCTCCGAAAGTCGGAGGACGAGTTCTCGGAGTACGACAAGGAGCGCCTCATTCGTGCGGTCGCTCACGAGGAGCTCGAGGAATCGAAGTCGGCGAAGACCGGCGAAAACGTCTTCACGATGGTGCGAAAGATCGGCCAGGCCAAGGCCGGACTCGCTGCCGACTACACGGCCCAGCTCGCTCGCAATGTCGGCAAGGTCGTGTTCTTCGCGAAGCACATCGATGTCATGGACACGGCGGAAGAACACTTCGCACGTGCCGGGCTCGGCACTGTGTCAATCCGAGGGGACCAGACGCCGAAGGCGCGCCAGGCCGCTATCGACGCGTTCGCAAACGATCCGGCCGTGTCCGTTGTGGTCGCGTCGCTCACCGCCGCGGGAGTCGGACTCAACCTCCAGGCCGCATCCAACGTGGTTCTTGCTGAGTTGAGCTGGACCAGCGCAGAACAGACCCAGGCGATCGACCGTGTACACCGCATCGGCCAGGAACTTCCCGTCACCGCCTGGCGCATCATCGCCGCACAGACGATCGATGCCAAAATCGCCGAACTCATCGACAGCAAAGCGGGCCTCGCCGCGCGTGCCCTTGATGGCTCCGATGTCGAGATCACTGCGGAAGGCAGCGTTCAGCTCGAGGCTCTCGTCAGCCTCCTGTCCGGCGCCCTCGGGTGACGATTCCGCAGGACGACCATCACCGTCTTCGCATAGTGGACCCCGCGACCGGCCTGCGGGAGCTCGATCGCTCCGACATTGTCGTGCGCAAGGGGCAGCTCACACTGCTGAACGACTCCCTCACACCAGAGCAGGCTCGCGTCGAAGACCTCCTCGCGATCGCGGATGCGCTCTCGGCAGCGGGGATCGAGTACCTGCTGGTGCGTGGGGACGGCACGCGTTCGATCCTCGCCGTCGATCGTGCCCGCCGGCGAGCCGTTGCTGCCGCGCTCGCTGTTGCATTCGAGAACGAGCCGTTCTATTCGAAGGCTGGCAGCCAGTCCGCCGTCCTGGTGAGCGACGGCAGGCTGTCCGGCTCGGGAAAGGACCGCATCCTTCGGCTGTTCCGGCCGCGCGTCGACCTGGCCGGTCGGCTGCGTTACGGTGCCGCTTCGGGCGTCGGCCTCGAATTCTGGGACTTCGGCGAGACCGAGATCATCACTCCCGCGCCCAATGCCGTCACGCGCTCACGACTTCCGCGCGCCGAAGCCCTTGATGCGACGGTCGAGCTCTACGGCAGGGAGTGGGCAACGCTTGAGGGAATGTTCGATCCCCTGGCGAGTGACATCTCGTTCGAGATCGACATCGTTTTCTCGTGGGTCGATGGGTCATCGGCGGAGTTCCAGCGACTCCGCGCCCTGCGGATGCAGAGCTACGTCGTCGGGGCAGGAGACGATTCGGCGGCGCGGTACCGGCAGCTCGACGAGATCAAGTACGCCCTTCGCAGTGTGCACATGTTCGCGCCGTGGATCCGGCACATCTTCATTGTCACGGATTCGCCGACGCCGTCCTGGCTGGCGGAGCACAGCGACGTGACGATCGTTCCCAGTACCGCGTTCTTCCAGAACCCGGACGACCTGCCGACCCACAACTCGCACGCCATCGAGAGCCAGCTCCATCACATCGAGGGCCTGAGCGAACACTTTCTCTACTCGAACGACGACATGTTCTTCGCGCGACCGGTCGGCCCGGACATGTTCTTCTCTCCGGGTGGAATCAGCAGGTTTATCGAGTCGAACACTCGAATCGGCCTGGGCACCAACTCGCCTGAGCGCAGTGGCTTCGAGAATGCTGCGCGGGTCAACCGCGCCCTGCTTCACGGCAGGTTCGGACGGGTCACCACTCGCCACCTCGAGCACGCGCCGACCCCGCTCCGCCGCAGTGTCCTGCTCGAGATGGAGCGAGAATTTCCCGTCGACTTCGCTCGCACGGCGGCGAGCCCGTTCCGCTCGGAGACCGACATCTCGGTGACCAACTCGTTTTACCACTACTACGCGCTCATGACCGGTCGGGCGGTGGTGCAGCCGGCCGCGCGCGTGAAGTACGTGGAAACGACGCTGAGGTCATCCCTTCCACAGATGCGCGGGCTGCTGCGCAGTCGCCGCGAGGATTTCTTTTGTCTCAATGACGGCAGCGAGCCGGAAATCTCCATAGAGACCCGGATGGATGCGGTCCTCGCTTTCCTGAATGCCTACTTTCCGATTCCGGCACCGTGGGAGGTGCCAGAACTCGCGGGTTTCGCCCAGGGGACAGCCGAAGTCGTCAGCCCTGCCGCGGCCCAGACAGCGTCATCGCCGATTCGGCCCTGACCGGGGAGTTTTTCGGCCCGGCTATGACGACATCCTCTGCCGCCAGGCGACGCCGGGTCTCCTCCGCGTCGACGTAATCAAGCACTCGAGTCCCGCCGACGGGCACGACCGAATGCACGACAGTCGAGTCGTAGAGATGCACGAGATTGAAGGCGCGCGCGCCATCCCGGCCGCGTGTGCCGCCGACGGGTACGCCGAGGTCCTGTGTGTAGCACGTCGCCGACGCGACGGACACAGGAATACCGGCGAAAACACCGGTCGACGAATAGTGCAGGTGCCCGGCGAGAATGCTGCGGATGTCGCTGCCGTCCAGCACCTCCGCGAGTGCTGCCTGCCCGCGCAGTTCGACGAGCACCGCGAGGTCGAGCACGCTTGGCAACGGCGGGTGGTGCATGGCGAGCAGCGTGCCGTGCGGGGCTGGGGAAGCCAGCTCTTCGGCGAGCCAGTCCAGCTGGGCGGGGCTGACCTCACCGTAGTGGTGCCCAGGAACCGTCGAATCGAGCGTGATTATGCGCAAGCCGCCCACGTCGTAGACCCGGTCGACAGGCCTCTCATTGCCGATCTCACCGAACAATTGGGAACGGAATGCCGTGCGTTTGTCATGGTTGCCCATGACCCAGATGACTTCGGCTCCGAGGCGCTCAGCCGCGGGTTCGACGATCGAGCGAAGCCGGTCATAGGCCTCAGGCTCGCCGCGATCCGCGAGATCCCCGGTGAACACGATGGCCTCCGGCCGGCCCTCAGATGCCTCGACCTGCTCGAAGAGCTCTCGAAGGTGCCGCTCGCTGTCTACGCGGTCGTACAGGCGCGCTTCGCCCGCGAGCAGGTGGGTGTCGCTGAGGTGGAGCAGAAAGTGGTCCGGCCTCGGATACTCGGCCGTTCGTCTGGGCACGGGCCAAGTCGATCACTTAAACATGAACGCTGCCTGTCCGCCACGCCAGAGAGCTGCGAACAGTGCGCAGACGCCGCACCACGGGCTTTCCGCCGCCGGGTAGCCCTAGGAGCGGTTGCGCCCCGCGCACGAGATGCACTGCGTTGCCTGTGGTCGAGCCTGCAGGCGTCCCAGGGCGATCGGACCTCCGCAGGTCTTGCACGTGCCGAATGTGCCCTCATCCATGCGCACGAGCGCGGCGTCGATGTCGCTCAGGTGCTGCATCGACTGGCTGAGCACAGCCTCAGACTGCGAGCGTTCGAACGCGAGAGTCGGGCCCTCTGGATCATGCTCGTCATCGGTCGCGGTGTCCCGACGCGCCGTCACGAACGCGTCCATCTCCAGGGTCACCGAGTCGATGAGACGGATGGTTTGCTCGCGGTCGGCCGCGAGGTGGGCACGAACGCCGGCGAGCTGCCGAGCGGTCAACGGGCTGGCGTGGGTCGGGCGTTCGGCGATCTCGGTCATGCACTAAGTACAGCGTCACCCGAACGGGGGTTCCAGCCCTTGCAGGCCGCCGTTGGATGCGCTAGTGACTCCGGCGTGCGCGGCTCTTAGGAGCCTGCCAGTCGCTTCACAGCCTCGACGGGGATCGCGAGCCAGTCCGGGCGGTTTCGCGCCTCGTAGACGGCCTCGTAAAGCGCCTTGTCGAGTTCTAGCGCATCGAGCAGGCCGCGATGGGCCGTATATTCACGCTCTGCGGACCCGTAATACCCGGCAAGAAACGCGATCCTGGCGGTCCTGGCCCATTCGGTGGGGGGCAATTCGGGCAGTTCGACGTCCGAGCGCAGAACCGAGCCAGCGACATAGTCGAACGATCGCAACATGCCGGCGACGTCCCGCAGTGGGAGATCGAGTTCGGAGCGCTCGGCCATCGGACGCAGTGGCTCGCCCTCGAAATCGACGACAACCCAGGCGTCACCGACCGCCAGCACCTGGCCCAGGTGATAATCGCCGTGGATGCGCTGCAGCCGCGGCCAGGGGGAATACCGCACCGCGGAGATCGCTGCCTCGATCGCCTCGCCGTACACGGCGAGTTCCGGCACTGCCGCAATTGCTGCCGCCGCTCGCGCGAGCATCGCGGCAAGCAGCCTGTCGACATCGGCGCTGTCCGCTTCACGGCTCGGCATCGCGGCACCGAGGGTCGCGTGCAGCTCTGCGGTTGCTTCACCCAGGCGACGCGCCCGGAGGGAGAAATCTTCGCCGGCAGTCGCGGCGCGAACGGCAGTGCGCCAGGCGTCCTCTGCGCCCTCAAGAAACTCCTGGGCGAATGCGAGGTGGCCGTGCGCGACCCCGTCGGGCTGGGACCGGTCCGGCCATTGCCCCGAAAGATAGCCGACGGATTTCGGGACCAGCATCGAGCCGGACGCCGAGATCGCGGACTGCAGCACCACATCCGGGTTGTCGCCCGCATGCATGGCCCGGAAGACTTTGAGGATGACGGGAGCCGCATGCTCGACCCGGCAGATGATCGAGGTGTTGGACTGCTCGCCCTTGATGACCGCGCTCGTTGTCAGCACGATCGGCTGCGCACCCGGTTGCCGGTGGCCGCGTGTTCCGCCGACCTCGCTCTCGTGCGCGATCAGGTCGAGAACGGCACGCGAGTACGCAGGATCGTGGGGCGCGTCGTAGTACCAGGAGGAATCGTCCTGCCAGATCGGGAGGACCCCCTCCAGCGGGATGTCCCGCCGGGTAACCGGAACCTGGTAGAGCGTTGCACCGCTCGATTGCCGGTCAAGCACGTAGTAGGTGATGACTTCGGCATCGCCCGCGGCAACGCTCCATCCGCCTCGCCGGGACAGCGACGCGCCCTGTCCTTTGCCCGCGTACCAGCGCTGGCGTGGGATCCACGCGGCAAGAGCGTCCGGCAGCACTTCCTCGGCCATAATTCGACCCTACCCGCACAATATTTCGCGCGAACACCACTTGACTCGAAAGACACCTGCGCACGAGCACGGATGCCGACAGAACGCACGGTATGGCCCTCGACCGGGGGTTACCCGCAATGGGGGGAGCGAAATGTGAGCGGCTCCCCATAACGTATTACCTAGCACTGCAGGGGACACTCGGGTGCGGCGGCTCGGCGAACGACACCTGGTGAAATACGGGGGTAGCTAACCGGGTTTGGACTGTTCGCATTTCTTGGGCCGCCGCCCCGATTACCTGTCTGTGCTTTTTTCTTGTGCA
>Ga0302198_10000625_pt1 | contig 39820 bp, 31 predicted proteins | sample II_Bog_N2_2_FD_193521 | JGI IMG/M metagenome (GOLD analysis project Ga0302198, IMG submission 193521) | Peat permafrost microbial communities from Stordalen Mire near Abisko, Sweden - II_Bog_N2_2 | ecosystem: Environmental > Terrestrial > Soil > Wetlands > Peat | place: Sweden: Abisko...
CTCGCGGCGCACCGCCAGCACAGCGTCATAGAGAACGCGGTCGTGGCCCCAAAGGCTAAAGGCCTCCTCTTGCGTCTTTGAAAAGCCGAAGTCCGCCTCGGTGCCCCAAAGCTGCTTCACGCCGTAGTATTCGCCGGCCCTGAGAAGCTCGTTGGTGCGGATGAGGCCGAGCGCGTCGTAGCTGTCGGCAGACATGGCGTTCTGGCCGCCTTCGCCGCGCGTCAGGGTCAGCAGGATGCAGCGCACCCCCAGGCCTCGCGAAAGATACGTCAGCAGCGCGCCGTCCTCGTCGTCCGGGTGGGCCACGATCATCATCACGCTGGCCGTGGTCTGGAGCCGCTTGAGCGACTGCTCCAACGCCGCCGCGCCGCGATCTTCGGCAATGGGCAACGCAATGTCGCTGGGCTCGGGCAACGGAATCGCCGCAAGTTCGGCTGCGGCCTCGGCTGGTTTTTGCGCGGCTTGCTGTACGGCCTGCTGCGCGGTGAGTGGGTAAACGGCCAGCAAAACCATCCCGGCCAGGGCCGCGCCCACTGCCGCTCCATAAACTCTGCGAACTCTGTTGGTGAGGAACATACTTCCCGTCAGTGTACAATCCGGTGAGCGTATTCGCCTCATGATCCAACTCCAGCCTATATCGGGAAGCACCGTCCCGCTCCAGCGCCGCATCGGCCTGCGCTCTGCTGTCGCCCTCAATATGCTGGAGATGATCGGCGTCGGCCCCTTCATTACGCTGCCGCTGGTGATTGCGGCGGCGGGCTACCGGCTTTCGGTCTGGGCGTGGGTGCTGGGCGCCGTAATTGCTGTGGCCGATGGACTGGTCTGGGCCGAGTTGGGCGCTGCGTTTCCCAGGGCCGGAGGTTCCTACGCATTTCTCCGGGAGATCTATGGGCCTGACCGCGCGGGGAACTGGCTGAGCTTTCTCTACGTCTGGCAGGTCAGCTTTACCGCGCCGCTCTCCATTGCCTCGGGCTGCATCGGGCTTTCGAGCTTTCTGGCCTGGTTCTGGCCGGAGCTGGACGGGACCCCGATTGCCTCCTGGCCGGCCTTGCATTACTCGAGCTTTGCCGCCGCCGCCACCTGCCTTCTGGTGACGGCGCTGCTCTATCGCAACCTGAGCTCGGTCACTCGGCTGGCCTGGGTGCTGTTTGTGGGCGTGCTGGCGGCCATCGCCGGGGTCATCGTCTCCGGATTCGCCCATGCGGCTGCCACAGGCGGCTGGCAGATGCCCGCCTCGCCCGCGCTCACCATCCCCGCGGCGCTGGGCGGGCTTGCCCAGGCCACCCTGCTCACTACCTATTGCTACTGGGGCTACTACAACATCTGCTTTCTGGGCGGCGAGGTGCGGCGTCCGGAGCGAACGATTCCCCGCGCCATTCTGCTTTCGGTGCTCTTCGTCGCGGCATTTTATGTCGCCATGAATCTCGCCGCGCTGCCCTCCATGCGCGACGCCGCGTCGCACGTCGCGTCCGGCGCCGCAGTACGGTTGCAACTCGTGGCCGACATTGCAAAGTCCGCCTTTGGCACTCTCGCGGGGCGTCTGATGGCCGCGCTCATCGTCTGGACGGCCTTTGCATCGGTCTTTTCGCTGCTGCTGGGCTATTCCCGCGTGCCCTACGCCGCCGCCCGCGATGGCAACTACTTCCGCTTTTTGGCCGCGGTGCATCCCCGGCACGGCATTCCCCACCGCTCGCTGGTGGCGCTGGGACTGGTCGCTGCCTGCTTCTGCTTCTTCTCTCTGGCGCAGGTCATTACCATGCTGGTAATCACCCGCATCCTGCTCCAGTTCTTTCTGCAACACGCGGGCGTGGTGCTGCTGCGTGCGCAGCGGCCCGAGCTGGCGCGGCCCTTCCGAATGCCGCTTTATCCCTTGCCCCCAATGGTGGCGATGGCCGGATTCGTCTTCATGATTGTCAACCGCGCCCACGCGCTCGGCGGCCTGGCCGTGGCGGCGGGGATTGCGATTTCCGGGACGCTTGTCTACATCTATCGCGCCCAGCGGCTTCGGCAATGGCCGCTCAAGTCGACAAACGGCCTTACGTAGATTCTCCGCAAACCTTATAGTTGGAACTTTCGACAGATTCCGCGCTTATTGAGTGTTCAACCCTTGTATTGAGTTGATCCAATGAAAGGTGCAACACTCCATAATCCAGTTCAAAAGGGTGATTAGGTTACCTGGTTTTTGTCGCGTCTTGCTGAGCCGCGCCAAGCATGATCTGGATATCGTTCCTATCACCCATAACGATGATTGAAGTTTCTTTGTCCATATAGGCGACTGGCGCGGGGGCCTTTGCAGACGCAGCTTGCGAGTCGGCATTGGTCGAATCCGACGCCTTCTGCTCCGCATCCTGCGCGCCCGAAAGCTGCAGGATGTACTTTCCTTCGGCAACATACTCAAACGAGAAACTACCGTCGTCCTGAATCGCAGTCTCCCTTGCCTTTTCCCGATCGTCGGCATAGAGAAGCCGAACCGTCCCCTTGGCCAGCGCGTGCCCGTCAGCGACAGCCGTCACTGTTCCCGCAACCGTGTGCAGCCCGGCGAGTGGGATCACGATGTCCGCGCCGCCGGCAATCTCTCCGGCCTGCACCTTTACGGTTTTCGCATCCCTCTTGCGGAGTGTGTTGCCCAGACAGACGCGAGGGGCCGCGTCTTGCGAGTCCGAAGGCATCAACGCGCAGACGGCATACTCTCCCGCAGGCAAATTGGTCAGGCTGTAACGTCCGTGGCCATCACTCACCGCACGAATCGACCACCCATCGAAAAGCGCCAGGCCCACCTCCGTCAGTCCGCTCTTTGCCGTCTTGCGCAGAAGCTGAAAGTGCATGCCGATGGCGGGGCTTCCATCGTCGAAGGTCACCGTTCCGCCGATCTCCGCGGCGCGCTCCATCGTTAAAGACATTTCGCTGGTGCGATGAACGCTTGCCGTCACCTCCACCAGATGATCCTTCCATTGAGCGATGGCGTCGAGATCGCGCTCCTTGTCGCTGCTCAAGCCAACCAGCCGGGCAATGTCCAGGCCATTCAAAGGATCGAGGTAACCCTCTTGCGTCGCGAACGCGTAATAATGGCCGGGTTCTACGGCTTCAATCCGGAACCGCCCATCCAGGCCGGTAATCGCGGTCTCGGTAGCTGGCAGCGGCATATCCATGTCGATCATTCCGGGTCGTTCCGAAGTATTCGTCTTTGGCGCGGCCGAGAGAGTCACCATGGCAAACCGCGCCGGCTTGCCCGTATCCGCGCACAGCACGATGCCCTCAACGACGCCCTTGGTCGGATCGGGCTTCTTCGGTCTGTGATCGCAGCCGGCCACGAGCAGGCACACCAAAGGAAGAATCGACAACCAATGCAGCCGCGCCATGGCAAGCCTCCACCGTGTTTTCAGGATTGAGGGAATTGTAACGCCGCCTGGGCCACCGGGTGGTAGCTCCTGCGGTGCAGCGGAGTGGGCCCGAGCAGTTCGAGAGCCGCTTTGTGAGCCGGGCAGGGGTAGCCTTTGTGCTGGGCGAGGCCATAGCCGGGAAACTCGCGGTCCAGCTCGACGATCATGCGGTCGCGATGCACCTTGGCCAAAACGCTGGCGGCGGCGATGGAGAAGCTGGTCGCGTCGCCCTGGATGACGGCCTGCTGAGGGCAATCCCAATCGATCGTGTCACGGCCGTCGATCAGCAGGAAGTCCGGGCTGAGCGCCAACTGCTCGACCGCGCGGCGCATGGCCAATAGCGATGCCTGGCGGATGTTGATCCGGTCGATGGTCTCGGCGTCGACGGCCGCAATCGCCCAGGCCACGGCGTTGGCGCGAATCTCCACATCGAGTTCGTTGCGCTTCTTTTCAGAGAGCTTCTTCGAATCGGTCAGGCCGTCGAGCCGGAATCCCGGAGCGAGAATCACCGCAGCCGCCACGACGGGCCCAAACAGAGGCCCGCGACCGACTTCGTCCAACCCGGCAATGCGCAGCGCTCCACGCGTGCGCGCGGCTTCTTCGAGAGTCCAACCGCAAACCTGGTTAAGGGCCATGGATTCAGTATAGGAAGAGAGGCGTTCTTTGGGGGGTGGTTTCCTGCTATTGCAACAAAAACTCGCAAGGATGGTGTGCGGGCGTCTAATCGATCATTTCTTAGCTGATGAGCACATGAACACCCATCCGATTCAGCCCCTGTAGAATGCGTTTCGCCTCGGATGCAACAATACCTGCAAAAACCTTCCTCGATTTACCGCGAACATCGGTTCGGATTCCATGAGCCCTACCACCTCTTCCACGCTGGACTACACCATACCAGGCTCGAGAGATATCTGAGGGCAATACGGATTGCACTTTCCAGCGATTACCAAAGCTCCAGAAGGCAATTTTCGAAATTGTAAATGTTGAGTGGTCGCAATGCGTTCCGATCCAGATCCTCGCGAACGCAATGCTCGGTATGAGCAGCACGATACAGATCAGGGTATTCAAGAGCGTAAACATCCAATACTCTTTGCGACGCGAGCGCCCGTTGAAGTCGGCGGCTCGATTCCAGGCCATCAAAAACCAATCCATAATTGCTCCATGAGTTCAGCCGCCCCGCGAGGGAACGTGGTGCTTCACGCACAGGGCTGACTCATCCACCTTACGCTTGATTCGGCAGGGTTTGCTATGCCCAGAACTTACATACAGGGCAATCGCATGAACGTCGTCCTGGCGAAAAAATCGCCGTTTGCACCGCCCCTAAGAAGGCTCTTGACTTTGAACAGAGAATCTAGGGGGCGGGGCATCTGAGATGGACCGCATTCCCAGGGTTGCGCTTTGCTTCACCCTGGGCTATTTTCCCTGGCTCGCTCCGGGAGCGATTGCGTGTGTTAGGTGGAAAAGCGCGGCCAGGAATCAGCTTCGGCAAAGACAAAACGCTCATGCAATTACGCTGTCTTAATCAGCCTTCGGAGTATTCTCCAGGTCCAACGGAGTCCTGCCCGGCCCCACAATCCCATACTTCAGATCCAGAAACGCCTGCAACTCTTCTGGCAGCAGCGATGCAAGCTCCTGCCAGGTGAGGACCTTGCACCTGACCCGCATCTCCGCACTATTCACCGCCGCCATCACGGCAAACCATGCCTCGCGCAAATCGGGCCGCCGGTCATCGTGGAGCACGCAAAAGCTGCAACCCTGGGCATACGCCGCCAGTACGTTTCGGATCAACTGGTAGCTTGCGTAGGCGGGCACGACCGGCTCCGCCTCCCGTGCGTGCGCCACGATCTCGGCCTGAAACTCCAGGGCCGCTTCGTTATCAACCGCTGGTTCTTCCCATTCCTGCGTAAACTCCTCGGCAAACTCGACGGCGGTTCGCCGCCGTGCGGTCCGCAACTCGACCTTCGGGAGCAGATCCCGGTCAAAGACGGCATCGAAGTCCTGATAGCTCTGAACAATTCCAGCAGCTCGGGTCTGAAAGTCGCCTTCCGTCAGCTTGGCCTCCACCAACAGTCCGCCCCAGCGCATGTCCACTTCGGTCCGGTCAAATCGCCCGCTGGCCAGCGGCACCCGCGCCTTCCAACCGAAGATGGGCGGCCCATCACCCTCTATTCCGATGGTCTGCCGCACCGCGGGCGACTCCGCAACTCCCGGCGTGCAAAACACATTCATTAGCAGCGCATCGGAACTCATGGAGGAATCAATCTCCCGCCACTTGCGGCCCGACTCGGCCCTGGGCAGCGCTTTTCCCTGGGCATGAATCTTTTCGAAGCGGCGCATCCACTCCGGCCTCGACGCAATGGCCGCATAGGCCGCGTCGAAGAAGTTCCCATGCCGCACACGATTCGGCTGGGAATCCGAAGAGATGTCGTTCGAGAACTCAGGCGCATATGCAATCACCGGAGGGTTGCCGTAGCTCTCCACATGCGCCCGTCCCCGCGCCCACCGCTGGTTCCGCAACCCTAACTCCCGTCGCAGTTCGCTTGCATACCAGCTTGCTTTCACGATCATAGGAAGAAGCCTACTCGGATCTGGCGGCTTGCGCGGAATATCCGGCTTATTTCGCCGCTCTTGTATAGGAATCGCCGATGCGACCTACTGCTGCGGCCCAGACGTCACCGGGACTGAGACAGCGCCGCCGGCCGCCGCGGGCGGGGTGCCAATGGAGGTCGCGGTATTGCTGGCCGGTTGGCCCAGAGCTCCGGTGTTGCCTCCCTGCATCATCATCTGGTCGGCAAGGGGGTCATAAAAAAACTCCCACTCGTTGTAGTGATTCTTCTTCTTGTAAACAAGAATCGACAACTTGGGGCTATTGGGCGAAAAACCGATGATGCCGCCGCCGCCAAAGGTTTGCCCAGTCAACCCCGTACTCGACGCGGTAGGAGCGCTGCTGCCGGCGGCATTGGGGTCTGTGGTGCTGGTTCCGCTGGATGGCCCGCCAGGGCCTGCGCTGGAGGCTGCGCCCGGCCCGCTGGCCGCGTTTGGATCGGCCGCGAATCCGGCAGAGATGGAAGCTGCGCCGCTGGCGATCGAGCCGGATGCCGGACCGCTGCTGGGCGGGGAGTTGAACATTCCCATGGACGGGTTGGGCCCATTCGCGCCCGGCCCGGTGCCCGCCATCGTCGAGCCGCCGATGGGCTGGCCAAAGAAGCCGAGTGTCTGTGTCTTGTTCTGGCCAAAGCGGATCGGTTTCCACTCGTCTTTGCCGGTAGTCGGGTCGATGTACTTTCTGCGCAGAAAGCGAATCTCATTGGTTTTCACCAGCGCATCGACGTTGGGGGGATAGGCTCCGAACTTCTTGTAATAGAGCTTGACGGCGCGCTGGTACTGCTTGCCGCGGTGCATGGTCTCGATCTCGCGGTCGCGCTGAATATCCTTTCTGACCACCGGCGCGGCAACAGCCAGGGTGAGAATCAGGATCGCCATCATGAAGATGACGGCAACCAGAATGTAGCCCTCTTCGGAGCGTCTGCAGCAGCGAGTTGGGATCGTCTTCATCTCTGAGCCTCTAATCGCCAGCGAAACCTCGGGGCACACGGCCATGTATGCTGACCGAAAAATCTTCCCTTCAGGCACAACGAGCGGAAAGCTCCCCCTAGTTTGCCGCCAGCGGCAGGGTCTGCGTGTTGTTGTATCCCAGGTCGGTCACCTGGACGCTGCCCGGCATAATGGCGCCCACCTTGTAGCGATGATCAACTATTTCGCCTGTCCGTGCCATGAAGATGTCGTCCCCGTGGACGAAGAATGCTTTCAGCGACTTGTCCTTGGCCTGGGCGTAGCCGAAATACTTGAGATCGATGGCTGGGGGCCTGGGCGGCTCAGGCGCGGCCACGGCCGCTTTCACGGTTGGCTCGCTGTTCCGGGCGCTCTTGATAGGAGCTTCCATGTGAACCGGAGCGGAATCCGCGGAGAAGATGTTTCTGCCTGTGCCCGCGTATTCAACCTGTTCGATCAGGGCCAGCCTGTCGAAGTGCAAAGTCGGGTCGATGCCGGCATTGGTCAGTTTTTCGGCTTCTGCGCCCGCTGGAGCTGTGGCGGAGGCCGGAATTCGGGTTGCGGCAGATTCGGTTTGCAGCGCCGGGCTCGGTGCGGGCGTTACCGTGGGAACCGGCGTGGAAGGCGTGGCAAACATGCCGTAAACTTCCCAGCCTAATGCCGGAATTGTCACCGCAAGCACCCCGGCGACAAGATACACCTGCCACTTTTTTTCCGTTCCCAGTTGAAGGGCCATGGCTACTCGCCCTCCTTTCCGCCGTTGGAGGGTTCAGCGGGCGCGGGCGTAATATCCCCCGCTTCCGGGGTCGGCGGCAATCCGCTGGCCGCGGCGTCGGCTGGCCGCAGCCAGGTGGAGACCCGAAGCCGCAGATTCACCAAGCCGCCTTGCTGCCCGGTCAGAGCCATGGCCCGGATGACAAAAAAGGTTTGGTCGCGCTCCAGGCTGTTCACAAAGCGCATGATCTCGGGATATGCGCCGCTGATGCCGGCGTCCATCGATATTTCAGTCAGATCGGAGCCGGCGGGGCCTTGGGTGTATTGCACCCTGGAGAGCCGAACCCCGGACTTGACCTGAAGATCGCCGATGCGGGTCGCAATTGAGGAGTAGTTATGCGGAATGCGGTTTGAATAGAAAACATCGATTTGGGAGCGGGACTCATTCACGCGCTTGTCAAGGCCGCGCAAGGGAGCTGTTTGCAGGTCCAGAGCCTTCAGCTCGACTTGCTTTCCGGCCAGTGCGTCGCTGGAGCGGTCGTTGGTGGCCGCCCAGTCCAAGCCCAGCCTGACGGCCAATCCGGCGACCAGCAAAAGCAGAACAGCAAACCCGGCATAGTGCCAGGTGAGCGCAGAGGCCAGGCGCTCGCGCCATGGGGTGGACAGACGACTGGTTGTCATTGCCGGCCTCCAGACGATGGGGAAGGCTTCGGTATGGATTGGCCGGTATAGAGCGGGCGTCCAGGCCCCAAGCCTGTGCGCGGCGCGGGATGTCCAGCCGAATCCTCACGAGCCAAAGATGGCGTCTTTGCCACTTTGCGTTCCCCTGCCAAAGCCGGGTTGTACTCCGCCAGCACGTCGAAATCCACGCGATTCGAGGCGCTCACCGGCTCTAGCCGCTCGCCTGGGCCCCCAGTCGACTCCGCGTTCTCACCCACGATGCGGGGCAAAAGAAACCGCTTCGAGTGTTCCAGATTGCGAACCAGTTCCACGGCCCTGTCCCTTGGCCCAATCACCCGCAAATGCAGTGTGATCTTCCCGAGCTTGTCGTCGCGCACCGGTTCCAATGTCGACACCTGCACCCCTCCGGGCAACACTGTCTCAAGATCTTCAATTGCGAGCGTCCAACTGAAGGACTTCACATCGAAGAGACGGTTGAGCGCCTCAACATGGTCCAGCAACTGGGCGTTGGCCGGCTCATGCATCATCTCTACGTAGCCCTGCCGTTCCTGGGCGATGCGAGCAATTTGGCCGTCGAGCGAATGAGCGCGCGCGCGCGCCTGCTCAGCCTTCTGGTGGAAGGCGCGCAGTCCAAGCCCGAGCCCAATGGCGACCACGGCCAGCACCGCCATGGCAATACGCAGCCGTTTCACCGCAGGTCCAACGTCGGCGAAGGGGCGGGTGGCGAGGTTGAGAGCGATGCGCATTATCTTGCCCCCGCCAGTGCGCCGACGACGCCTGCAATGCTGGCCTGCCCAAGAGCTGTCAATGCTCCACTTTCGGGCTGCGGCGCTAAATCGACAACAGTCAGTTCCGGGTCGTCGAGCCACAGGCCAAAGGCCTCTGCGCCACTTTGGGTAACCCCCTCGTACGCCGACTTATAGCTGCCTGCATAATGCAACCGGCGCGGGCTGACCCCCAGTTTGTCTTCGTAATACGCAGAGGCCACGGCAACGCCTCGCTGCACCTCCTGCAAGCGCAGTTCAGGATCGTCAGGCAGGTCGAGCGTGCGATAGAGAAGCAGATCCTGACCGTTGGCGATGCATGTGGTCAGCGCCAGTGGGCTCAAATTGGCGATCAAAACTGCCTCCATCGACTCAAGAGAGCCAAGAGAACCCACGGCCTCCAGGGCAGCCAGGCTTGAGGGCAGCACCGCGCCCGGTTCGTACCCTGCGGCGCGAACCGCGGCCTCATATTCAGCCAGCACAGGCCCCGGCATCACGGCCGCCAGCACCTTGCACTCATTCTTGCTTTCTACCAGCACCTGGTAGCTCAGCCCTGCGTGCTCCACGTCGAAGGGGACCATCTTTCGCAGCCGGAAGCGCAGAATCGGGAAGGCTTCCGCGGCTTTGGCTGGCATGGAATCGAAGTCCAGCACGAATACTTTGACCACTGTATCCGGCAAGAGCAGAGTGACGGAGCGAGTGCGCGGCGAAACCTGGCCAAGGGTCGAGCGAATGGCAGCCGCGACTGCCTCCGGCGACCTCAAGTTCGGCTCGCCGATTCCGGGTATGATCGCTCCAGCCGGCAGCGGCTGATAGGCGTAAACCGGCACCTGGCCCGGTCCCGGCAAGGCCGCAGCCAGCACCCCTTCGGGCGAAATCTCCACCGCCGCCGGCGGACGCCCGCTAGCCTGCGAACCGGCCTTTCTCACAGTCGAACTCATCAGCGCGATGCCTCGATGAACGTAACCTTGTTGATTTCCTTCAGCGTCGTCAGCCCGCGGCGAACGCGCTCCAGCGCCGACTCGCGCAGAAATGTCATGCCTTCTTTCCGGGCCAGCTTGCGAATTTCGGAGGTGGGCTTCTTTTCCAGAATGATTTCGCGGATGGGGTCCGTCAAGTCCAGCAATTCATGGATCGCAGTCCGGCCGCGGTAGCCCGTGCCGCCGCACTCGATACAACCCGTCCCTTCCCGGAAGGCGAAGCCGCGCCACTCGTCCGGCTCCATGCCGCAGGCCAGCAGAACGTCGTCTCCATAGAAAACCGTGTGGGCGCAGTAGTCGCAGTTGGTGCGCACCAGCCGCTGCGCCAGAATGCAGTTGAGCGCGGAGACAAAGTTGTAGACCTCCACGCCCATGTTCACAAAGCGCCCCAGCACGTCCACCACGTTGTTGGCGTGGACGGTGGTAAACACCAAATGCCCGGTCAGCGCCGAGTTGATGGCAATCTGCGCCGTCTCGTTGTCGCGGATTTCGCCCACCAGAATCTTGTCCGGATCGTGGCGAAGGATGGACCGCAGCCCGCGCGCAAAGGTCAATCCCTTCTTTTCGTTCACCGGAATCTGCGTAATGCCGCGAATCTGGTATTCCACCGGGTCTTCGATGGTGATGATCTTGTCTTCGTCGCTCTTGATCTCATTCAACGCCGCATAGAGCGTAGTCGTCTTGCCGGAACCTGTCGGGCCTGTCACCAGAACCATCCCGTATGGCTCGCGAATATAGCGGCGGAAGCGCTTCAGATCGTCCTCGGCGAAGCCCACCACATCGAGAGTCAGGTGGCGAAACTTCTCGCTCATCGACTCCTTGTCAAGCACGCGCAGCACGGCGTTTTCACCATGCACGGTGGGCATAATCGAGACGCGGAAGTCGATCAGGCGGCCTTTGTAGCGCACGCGGAAGCGCCCGTCCTGGGGCACGCGCCGCTCGGCGATATCCAGCTCGCTCATGATCTTGATGCGGCTGAGAATGGTCGAGTGGTGCTCGCGCGCAATGGGCGCCATGGCCGCTTGCAGCACGCCGTCGATGCGGTACTTCACCACCACCGAATCGTCGTTCGTCTCGATATGAATGTCGGAGGCGCGCCGCTCCAGAGCGGTGAAGATGGTCGTATCCACCAAGCGAATAATGGGACTGATATCCTCTTCGCTGGTCAGCTTCTCGATCGAGATATTCTCGTCGCTGTTGTCGTCGCCGGTGAGCACATCGAAGGTAAGCCCCTCGCTGGCCTCATCCAGCACCCGCTGCGACTGCTCGGTCTTTTTCAGCAGGTCGGTAATCTGCGAGAGCGTGGCCACGCGCGCAACGATGCGATGCGCCAGCAGTCCCGCGATCTCGTCCAGCACCATCAGCCGCGATGGATCGCTCACCGCAATCACCAGTGCGTCCTCGTGCTGCTCGATGGGCACAAAGTTATAGCGGAACATCAATTCCACGGGGACCGTACGCAGCAGATCGTGCTGGATCTTGAAATTCTTCAGGTCAACGAACTCGGCGTGATAGCGCCGCGCCAGGGCCTCGGCCAGTGCCCGCTCGTCCTGGCCTGTTGGAAGCGGGAGCGGAATGAGTGTTGCGTCTGCCATGCCCAATTATCCCTGACTCCCGGCGGTTTGTCCCATCGAGAAGATGGGCAGGTAAAGCGAGATGAGAATGAAGACTACTACCACTCCCATGATGATGAGGATTGCCGGCTCGATGAGCGCCAGCGAGGCGGTAAGCGCCGTCGCCACGTCCTCCTCGAAGAACTCGGCTACTGAGTTGAGCATCGCCGGAAGCGCGCCAGTCTGTTCGCCTACGGTGATCATCTCCGCGGCCAGATCGGGAAACACCCCGGTTTGCTCCAGCGCTTCGGCCAGGCTCTTGCCTTCGCGCACCGTCGAAATCGATTTGAACACAGCTTTGGACACCCGGCGCGATGAGATCGACCGCGCCGCCGTCTCCAGCGATGGAACCAGCGGCAACCCGCCGGTGAGCAGGGTCGAGAGGGTACGGGCAAACAGCGCCACTTGATACTTGAGCCATATCTTGCCAAAAATCGGCATCCGTATGCGGAATCCGTCCACAAAATCCCGGCCCCGTTCGGTAATCGAGAAACGGTAGACGCCGAAACCAGTGCCCAGCACGATTAGCGCAATCCAAAGAAGATTGTGATTGAGCCATTTGCTGAAGCTCAGCAGCGCCACGGTCATTGCCGGCAGCTTCGAGCCGATCTGGTCATAGAGCGCCGCAAACTGCGGCACAACATAGGCAAACATGAAGAACACCAGCGCCGTCACCAGCACCATCAGCACGCAGGGATAGATCAGAGACGTGATCAGCTTTTTGCGGAAGGTGAGCGAGATGCGCTGGAAGCTGACATAGCGCTCCAGCACCTCGAGCAGGTTGCCGGAGCGCTCACCGGCCAGCAGCGTCGTTGTGTACATCACCGGAAAGCCGCTTTGCGCCTCAAAAGCCGAAGAGAGCGATTCGCCAGTCTTCACGCGCCCCGATACGTCGTCCAACTGGGCAGAAAAGTGAGCGTTCTTTTGGTTCTTCGCCAGCATCTGCAGCGATCCCATAATGGGCAACCCGGCCCGGATCAGAGTAAGAAACTGCTGATTGAAGATCAGGAACGGTTCCAGCTTGACTTTGCGCCGCTTGATTCCCGCAAACCCCGAGCGGGCGCGGACGCTGAATACGTGGTATCCGGCATGTGCAAAGCGGGCACGCAATTCCTCGGCAGTGGCCGCCGTCTGCACCTGCTCCTGCACGCGTCCACGCTCATCGGCCAGCTTGATGACGAACTCTGCCATGCCTGTTCTCGCCGGCACACTTGACCGGCCTTTCCGAGGGAGTCTTTCTCAGGATTCAGGGTACCAGCTTGCGCCGCCCTTGCTCACAGCCGAATGCCTCTATGAAAGTAGACGCGATAGGAAGAAGCAACGCTCAAATGCGAACAGCCCCGAGCAACGGCGGCACAACTCACCGGAACAAAGAACTGGGCGACGTGAAAAGGAGCGGCTGACGCCAGTGCTGACGCTTCTCAGCGCCCGCGCGGCTCGCCGGTCTTCAGGAAAGCTACTCCGGCCATGTCGTCTCCCGAAGCCAGCACATTCCTGAGCTGCTCAGGGTTGGCGCCGCTGCGGCCGGCTGCGGTCTCGAGCAGGCGCAGCGCCGCCGCGGGAGTGGTTTCAGGCTGCAAGCGGAAGATCCACGGGACGTTGGTTGAGGTCAGCGCCTTGTCGCTGCTCAGAGCAACCACCGGCACAAAAGCCTTAAGCGCCAACTGTTCAGCGAGATGGCTTGAATTGCGGTCCAGCGCCAGTATCGCCAGCGCGTGCTCGTCCATCAGCGCGTGGACAAGCTGGGTTGAAGCGGCACCCCAATTCTGATCGCTGGACACAGGCAGCAGCTTGAACGCCCGCCCTTTCGCGGAGATTGCAGTCAATTCCGCCTGCATCTCTGGCGAGAGCGCAACCTCGGCTGCCTTCGGCCCAAACAGAACCACACTCACTGGACCAGCCGGCACGTTTGCCCGATGCGGACCGGCATAGTCCACACCATCCTCGCCCACGCGCGCATAGGGCTCTTGGCGCGCAAGCGGCGTCTGCCCCACCGCAGGTGGCTTCTCCATTGTGGCAACCCGGTAGGTGACAGCGCCATTGTGTACCGTGCCCAGATACATTGGAGAGACATTTTTCTGGTTGGGGTCGAAGACCATGTGGCCGGTCACGCCGTCGTACTGCTCGATGTTGGCCAGCGCGTCGTGAATGCGGGCGCGATTCAACCCGGCTTTGCAGATGGAATCGAGCAGCGCGTTCATCGCGTCATAAGCCAGCGAAGCAAACTGCTCGGGCTTCTCGTGAAACTGATCCTCAAAGCGGCTATTGAAGCCGATCCAGCGCTCGTCCTTGCGGGTGGGATCGTACGGAAAGACCGCCTCAAATCCCTCGGCCGCATCTCCGGCCTCAGCCAGCAGGGTTGGGCCTAGCGTGCGGTATGCGCCGAAGACCGGCTGCTTCATGCCCGCGGCGCGCAACTGCTTCAAGATCACGGCGGCCTGCGCCTCGTCGGTCCACAGCACGATGGCGTCGGCCCGGGAAGAGCGAATCACCTTCAACTGCTGCGAGAAGTCCATGTCGCCGGGCAGATACTTCTGCTCGATGACCACCGGATGGCCCAGCCGCCGCGCCGCATCACGAAACTTGGGAACGCCGAGCCGCCCGTAGCGATTGTTCACACGCAGGATCGCAACGCGTTTCAGCCCCAACTCCGTAAAGATCCGCCGCGCCAGCGTAAGGCTCTGCACACGGTCATCCTGGATATCCGTGAAGTACCAGGGAATATAGGTTTCAGGGATCGTCGGATCGGTGGAAGCCGAATTGACGATGGGAATCTCAGCGCGCAGCGCCACGCGCAGAGCAATGTGCGTGGACTCGGAGCTGATGGAGCCGAAGATCGCCCAGTCCTGGTCGTCGTAGACCATCTTTACCACTTCATTGGAGGCCGAGCCCCAGATGGTTGGATCAGTGGGCCGGTCGTCGCCGTACACCGTCTTCGCCTGCCAGTTGTCGTAGTCATTGTGAAGCATCAGGCGGAAGGGCTTGCCCCCATAGCCGCCGCGGGCGTTGGCTTCTTCCACGGCCAACTGCGCGCCGTGCAACATACGCAACCCAAAGACCGACTCCGGATTGTGTTCGATGGGACCGAAGAAGCCAATGCGTATTTCGGTCAGGCCTTTGGGCTCAGGAAGATCCCGCCCAGCGCCTGAGTAGATGTTGGGATGCGTGTAGTTTAGGTCGTAGGGCGCGGCAAACTTGGCATAGGGACTCAAATCGGCAGGTTCGCCCGCATACGGCGTGACCACGCGGTCATTGGGCGGCCCCGGCGGGTGCGCGCCGCACTCGCACGCACCTTTGCCATTGCCTTTGACCGGAGTTGCGTTGTCAACCGCAGCCTGCAATGCATCCTGCTTCGTGTCCTGGGCCGCATACTGCGCGGCAAGATTCGCCGCGCAGACCGTAGCCGCTGCACAAACCGCAACCAATGACCATCCCTTGCGCATCGGAACTACTCCTTGCCGCTGCCTGCCTTGTCGGTGCGGAACATGGCGATGGCCTCGATCTCGATCAGCAACTCGGGACGGCAGAGATGCGCCTCGATTCCGGTCGATGCCGGCAGCGGATCGAGTCCCTGCTCCTTGAAGAATGCCGTACGCCCCGCGTTGAATACGTCGTAGTCGCGATCGATGTCGCGCAGATAGCAACTGGTGCGCACAATGTCGTGCCAGGTGCAGCCTTCCGCCTCAAGCAGCCCGGTGATGTTGTCGAATGTCCGCCGCAACTGGGCAGGAAAGTCGCCGATGTGGACGCTTACGCCGTTCTCGTCGATCGAGGCAGTGCCGGAAATGAGCAGGATAACGACCCCGCCAATGTCGATTCTCATGCCGCGCGAAAACGAGCTCGGCTTGGCATAGGCATAGGCCTCGTTGAGTACTCCATGATTGGTCATGGCGCGCTTTTGGATAGGCGCGTGCGCGATGGCTTCCAAAATGTCTGCAAATGCGTTCATGTTTGTGATGTCTCCTTATGTTCTTACTTCAGTTGATGAACTCCGTGGCTTAAACCCTTGGCTGTGGCGACCCAAATATCGTCGCCCTGAAAATCAATGCCGAGCACATAGTTGTGGGCCGGCGCGGTGGTGACGGCGACCGGTGTGACCTTGCCCTGCGCGTCGCGCACCGTCATCTCGGGCTTGCCGTCCTTGAGCGACGGCCGATAGACGGCCCAGTTTACGCCGTCGTAATAGGCCAGTCCCTTGTCGGTGCCAAACCAGGCGCGGTTGGCGTCCACGCCCTTGATCGTATTGATGAAGTTCGAGGGAAGTCCGCTGTCTTTGGTCAGAAAGTTATGCCAGTAGCGCCCGTCGTACCGGCTGCCGCCGAAATAAGTAGCCGCCCAAAGAATATTGTCCACATAACTGACCGATGTGACAATCTCGTGAATTAACCCCTGATCCTTGAACAGCACTATTTCGTTTTCGCCGTCGGGATCGTCGTACTTGTCCCAGCGCCCGGTCTCCTGGGTGTATTCAAGCACGCCGCTGCCCCACACCGCGTAATAAACCTTGGTGGGGGTTGCCGAGACGCCGTAGACCCAAATTTCGATCATGGGCGTGTTGCGCTCGTTGTAGAGAGACCATTGGCCTGTGCGGATATTCAACCGGCAACCGCCGGCGGCTGTTGCCACCCAAACATTCTCGCCCTCAACCGAAACGCCGTAGACCACATCGTTGCTGAGCCCCGAGTTCAACTGCGTATAGCTGTCGATGCGCCCGCCCGAGATGCGGCTCAACCCCGCCATGGTTCCGGCCCAAACGTCGCCCGTGCGCTTGTCCAGCGCCAAGGAAAGCACGGCGCGATGCGCCAGACCGTCCTTGGTCGTGTACGTCTTCCAAGCATGATTCTCGTATACCGCGAGTCCATTTTCCGTACCCGCCCAGATGCGATCTCCATCTACCAGCACTGAATAGACGTGATTGTCGGGCAGGCCGTTGGCGGTGGTGAAGTTCTCAAACCGAAAACGCGGCATTTGCGGCGGCGCGAGCTTCGGCGCGGTAGCTGGCGCAGGCGCGGCAAACGCCATGGTTCCGGCAACCAGAAGCAATGCGATCATGCACAACTTTTTCATCGCGTCCTCAAATACTCGATCAGATCGTTGAGTTCATCCTTGGTCAAGTCGTTCGTTCTGCCATGCTTGTCGTCCGGGTTAAAGACCGTCCATATCTCTTCCAGGGTTTGCGCCGAACCATCATGAAGATAGGGCGCAGTAAGCGCAATGCCGGTCAGCGGCGCCGACTTCAGCAGGCCCGAATTGTCGGTGGATTTACGTGTTCCCACATCGAACAGCTTCTGATTGGTGCCCTTGGGGCCGCTATGGCAATAAGAGCAGCGGTTGAGTTCGGGAATGGGCTTGCCGAACTTGTCCACACCGCGCGTGAACAGCGCCAGTCCGCGTTCCTGCGCGGGCGTCATCTCGAAGCCCGGCAGCTTCCAGCGGTTGGGCCGCGGTTTCATGCTGCGAATGTAGACAACCAGATCGGCGAGCGTCAGGTCATCGTACTGCTCCGAGCGCCAAAAATACTTCTCGGTTCTCGGGCCGCACTCGGTGGGTAGATTGGGATTGCCGCCGTTCCATTTGAAAGGCTCCGTGCCCTTGACTCCCTCAAGCAGCTTGTTGTCCACTATGTCGCGGCCAAAGCCGTCCGGTTCCAGATCCCAGGTGAGCCCGTCGAAAGTGGACTCGATATGGCAATTGGCGCAGCCGATCTGCCCTTGGAAAGACTGACGCGCTGTGAAGAAGGTCTGTTCCCCATGGCGCAGATAGGAGACTCTCTTTGGCCCGGCCATCTTGATGGTAGACGCCACCCGATTGGTGTGCGTGTCGATCTCGCTCAACGTGTCGTCAAGCCGGTTAGCCACAATCAATCTGCGGCCGTCCTTGGTCAGTGTCAAGCCGCGCGGATTGAGGCCGACGGGGATGCGGGCCACCACATAATTTGCGCTTGCTGAGAGATCGAGCGCAAAGGGCGCAGGGTGGGCATGAATGAAGCGCAGCAGCTTCGCAACATCCACCACAGTCACAATTTCCGAACCGCCGCAGGTGATGTAGATGCGCGACTTGTCAGGCGCAATGGCCACGCCGAATGGCTGCGCGGCGTAGCGCTCCAGCTCATCGAGCGGAACCTCAACGGGTTTGCCCACATCCGCGCCGAAGACCGTTAGCGTGTCTTCGAAGGCTCCGCCGTGTTCCAGATGCGCCAGCGGCACAAGGTTCTTGGGGTGATACTGGGCTACCACGCCCAACCGGCCATCTGTTGAGAAGGCCGCATGAAAGACGCCGGCAATCGAGTGCAAAGGCATGCGATCGACTACAACGGCGCGCGCCACGTCGATCACGGTAATCTCCGACTCCGGCGCGGTGCGATGCGGCGACGGATTCGGATAGATGTGCGTCGCGTAAATTTTTATCCCATCCGGCGAGAGCGTGAGATAACTCGATCCGCGACCGGCCAGGAGGCGCTTCTCCTCCGCGCCCGTTTGCGCGTCAAGCACCGCTACGTCGCTGCTGATCCGATTGGCCACAAACAGCCGCTTGCCCGCCCGGTCTTCCACCACGCTTGACGGTTCCGCGCCCACCGGCCACGTAGCCACCACAGCCAGCGCGCTCGTGTCGATTACCGAGAGCGTGTCGTCCCATGAGTTAGTTACAAACAGCCGCGAGCCATCAGGCGACAGAGAAAAGCCGTGCGGAAGGTGCCCCACCGCAATATTCTTGATTACCACATAGCTCGCGGCATCCAGAACCCTGACCTCATCGCTGCCCTGGCACAACACATAGAGTCGCTTACCGTCGGGCGAGAACGTTAACTCAAGCGGAGAGGCATAGTTCACATTTTCGACCGATGGTCTATTTTCGCCGGCGAAAACAGGCCGGCCGGGCAGCATCGCAACCACAAGGTATGCGAGCGCCGCTGCAAACAGGCCGACCGGCAGCGCAAACGCCACGGCTGGCCGTGCCTGCATCCCGGCTTGGTTGCGAGCCGTCACTTCGGTTCCTCCACGGTGAGCACGCGATCGACGCTGAGTTTCTCAAGCGTCTGCTCGCGCCCGCTGGGCCAGTGCACAATGAGTTTGTCGATGCTGGTTGCCGCGCCCAACCCGAAGTGGAGGCGGCCGTCGTCCTGCGAGAGGTAGCCCGAGCCGGCCACGCGCTCCGCCGTATGCCGCTTGCCGGCCGCCATCACTTCGACGCGCGCGCCGATCCCGTCGCGATTGCTCTTGGTCCCCACCAGCTTGATCGCCACCCAATGGCCGGTGTTCGTGGAGACGTTATGAAACAGTGTCCCTTTGGCGCCCAGGTTCACTTGAAACGCATCGACCTTGCCGTCGTTGTCGTAGTCGGCAAAACATGCGCCGCGCGACGTGGTGCGCGCGCTCATCACTGGTCCGGCATCGCGCGAAACATCGGCGAACTTGCCGTCGCCTAGGCCGCGAAACAGCGTTTGCTCCTGCGGAATGAGGTGAATCAGGCCGCCGTGAAAGATAAGAATGTCGAGCAGCCCATCGTTGTCGAAGTCGTAGACGCCCGTGCCCCAGCTAACGTATTGCGCGTTGGTCTGCGACACGCCGGTCGCCGCGCCGATGTCTTCAAAGCTCAGCTTCTGAGTGTTATGCAGCAACCTGTTGTAGTGCCCGTCCGTGACCCACAGGTCGAGCACACCCCTGCCCTCCAGATCGGCAAACACCGGGCCCATCGACGAAGTAGACTCGCCATTCTGTCCGAAGGCCGTGCCCGAATCGTTGCCAATTTCTTCGAAGGTGCCGTCGTGCTTGTTGTGGAAGAGGAAGTTCTCGGTGCGGTCGTTGGCAACGTAGATATCGTCCCAGCCGTCGTTATCGAAGTCAGCCGCAGTCACGCCCATGGTGCGCCCAACGTATGCGCCAATGCCGGACTTCTCCGTCACGTCGGTAAAGGTTCCATCGCAATTGTTGTGAAAGAGCTGATTGGTCTCGCCCTCGTAGTCAAGCGGCCCCGGATAATTGTCCGCCGCGTAAAAGGCGCGATACTTGGGATCGAACTTGACATAGCGGCCGACGAACAAATCGACGCAGCCGTCCTTGTCGTAGTCGAGCCACGTGGAACTGATGGCCCAGCCATCCACCTTGATGCCGGCCTTCGCGGTCACATCGGTGAAATGCCCTTTGCCATCGTTGTGATAGAGAATCGTTTTGCCGTAGCCTGTGACCAGCAGGTCTTCATTACCGTCGTTGTCATAGTCCGCCGCTGTAACGGCTACGGAATACATATCGGGGTTGAGACCCGCCTTTTCGGTCACGTCGGTGAAGTGGCCGTTTCCATCGTTGCGATAGAGATGATTGTGCGGAGGCGTGGCCGGCTTCTCTTTCAGCGGATATGGATGCATCGAGTCGTCGAGCGGGCGTCCGTTCACCACGTAAAGAGACTCCAGGCCGGAGTTGTTGTAGTCGAACCAGACGCAGCCCGCGCCGGTTCCCTCAAGCAGAGAGCCCAGTTGCCGCGAACCGAAGCTATGCGTAAAGTTGATGCCCGCCTTGTCGCTTGCGTCTTCAAATTTGATTACTGACTCCGCCTGTGGCGTCAAAAGCCCGGCAGCCACCTGTGGTGGGGCAGACGCAGCCTGCGTGGCGGGCGCGGAATTCGCCGCTAACGCGGGAGAACCCTGCGTGACAGCAGTCTGCGCAGCAGCAATGGAAGCCAAGCTGAATAAGAGAAGAAGACGAAGATGCATTTCAGTTGCCTCCCGGCGATTTCTGCTGCGTTGCGCCTGGTTCTTTAACGCTGGAAAGATCGACCGGCGTAGTCGTGCGCAGCAGCACCGCCGGCACATGATTCTCCGACGAGCGCTCCGGCCCCGTATGGCAGCCCACGCAGATGCGCTGCTCGCCGCTGCGAATCCAGAACCATCCGTGTTCCTGGCGGAGGACCGCGCCCTTTTGATCGAGCAGTGCAAAACGAATCGGCTTGTCTGACGGAACCTTCACGAAGAAGGAGCCATCCGCCTCAACCGGCGCTGTGCCCGTTACGACTGTGTGCCCACTCGCATCCAGCGTTTCAAGCCGCACCGATGCTGGAGTGATTTTGAGGTCGCCTGCGCGCGATTGTCTTGAATCCAATGCAAGCAGATTGGCGTAGCTCCAGTCGTGCAGTCCGGATGGATGGCGCTTGGGCCGAGTGCGCGGCGCAACGAGCACTGGCTCGACCAGATTCTCGCTGCTGCTGGCCAGCACATCTTGAAATGCCGCGGCTCCCGGCTTCCACAACTTCAGCGCATAGTGCGAGCCGCTCGCGACTCGCGCGCTCACCAGCCAATCGCCCGACGCTGTCTCGGCTATGGCGCCTGCATACTCCGCACGCGGCGCAGCAACGGGCGCCTCGTGAGCAAGCGGCGAAGTAAATCGCGCCAGGGCGGCACCGTGCGTGAAGACCACATCGCCCGACGCCAGTTGCTTGCCGGCCCATCGCGCTCTGCCGTGATCGCAGCGGTACGACTCGACTCCCGAACCGTCGGAATAGACCAGAAACAGCTCAGGAGTAAGAACTGGAGTCGAGCCTGAGCCGAGGGGGAAGCCGGCTTCAAACAGAATGCGTCCGTCGAGCAAGACATCTGCCGGAATCGCGCTGCCCGGCATGTAGGAAAGCTGTAGCACCGACGAACCCGCGTTCGCATCGATAGGCGCCAGCAGCGATATTGCTAACTTGCCTGCGGCTTCCAACTGAAAGCCGCTCGGTGTGCGGCGAGCATAAACCAATTGCCCGGCGGGCAGATAAAGCGGACGAATCACATCACCCGCGCCCGCAATCAACTTGCGCAGCGAACGATCTGCAAGCGTCAATTCCCATATCTGCCACGGATCGCTCGCTGTCTGCTTGCCGGCAAAGAGAACCGTCTTGCCATCGAAGGAGACATTGGCGTCTGCGCTTGCGGCAAAGCCCTTTACCAGTGGCTCGGGCTTGCCGTCATGCACAAGCAGCAACTGCGCGCCTTTGGGAAACCGCTCCCCGCCCCGCAGCGCGGCCAGCGGCTCGTAAACGGGCGCGGCGGTGACGATGATATCCGCTCCGATGCTCGTGCTGGAGCTTTGTGCCGTGTCGGGACCAAATCCGCAGACTGGAATCAGAAATACAACCGACGCGGCAATCGCCAGTGCTCTGGCCGGGAATCTCATCCAACGGCCTCCATGGGCCGCACGCCAGAGGCATCGCGCCGCGAAATCAGCCGCTTGCGCCGTTCAATCTCAAGCTCGCGCAGTGACAAGTAGGGATCGAGATCGGCCATCATCTCGTCGAATCCCACGAAGTCGAGCGACTGGTCGCCGTCGCTCCAGGCCTTGTCTGGATTCGGGTGTACCTCGACCAGCAGCCCATCGGCGCCTGCCGCAACCGCAATGCGGGCCAGCGCAGGAACCAGGTCGCGATGCCCTGCCGCATGGCTGGGGTCGGCAATTACCGGCAGATGCGAAATCTGCTTGAGCAGCGCAATCGCCGCCACATCGAAGGTGTTGCGCGTCGCGGTTTCAAAGGTGCGAATGCCGCGCTCGCAGAGGATGACGTTGGGGTTGCCGGTGTCCAGAATCAACTGCGCCGAACGCAACAGGTCGGCAATCGTGGCCATCATGCCGCGCTTCAGCAGCACCGGCCGCCCGGATCGCGCCGCCGCTTCAAGCAGCGCAAAGTTTTCCATGTTGCGCGTGCCGATCTGCAAGATGTCGGCATACTCGGCCACCATGGGAACGTCGTCTTCCGACATGACCTCGGTAACGATGGCCAGGCCGCTCTCCTGGCGCGCACGGGCCAGCATCTTCAGCCCTTCCACGCCATGACCTTGAAATGCATAAGGAGAACTGCGCGGCTTGAATGCGCCGCCGCGCAGAATGCGCGCCCCGGCGCGGCGTACATGGTTGGCTGTGGCCATCAACTGGAACTCGGTCTCAACCGAGCAAGGCCCAGCCATGGTGACGAATTCGTCGCCGCCGACCTCGATATCGAGAACAGGCACCACCGTCTGCTGGCGTCGCGCGCTCTTCAGAACATCGGGGGTTTCGGCAAATCGTTGGCGCCAATCTTCACGCACCCTGTGCGCTCCGTTTCTGGGGAAGCGGAAGCGTCAGACTATCGCGACCGCCTTTTGTGTGCATCCATCCAAAGGTTGAGATGCTCAACTCCATGACTCTTCACCTCGTATTGCTCCGGGACACAGTGGTCCTGCAACTCGTTCCATTGGAACGCGGAAAGTGCCCTGAACTCTAAGTTTTTCAGGGGAACCTACATCGCCAACGGCGGCGGCCGATAGCCGAAAGCTGCATCCACAATCGCTGCTATCCCCAATGCGATTTCATCTTCAAAGGGACGCGCAACAATCTGCACGCCGATCGGCAGCCCCTCAGGCGATCTGCCCAGAGGAACCACCGCCGCCGGAGCCGCCAGCGCGTTGAACCACTGCGTATGCCGCACAGCGTCCAGATACTGCACGGCGCGGCCCTCGACAATCCACTGGCGCTCACCGTGGCGGAAGGCGGGAATGCTGGCCACTGGGCACAGAAGCACCGGGAATTTGCTCATCTCCGCAAGCGTCTTTGCGCGCAGCAGGTCCAACTCGGCCCATGCGTCCAGCAACTCGACAGCGGTCAGCTGCGGCAGGGCTTCGGCAAAGCCGAGAAACTCGTTGAAGATGGGGCTAAGTTGATGCTCTCTTCCCGCAATAGTAGGGGCATAAAACAAGGCCCCGCATTGCACAAAGAACTTACCCCACAACTGCCTCAGAGCTTCCAGCGTACTTGGCCGGAACGGCTCGACAAGGAAGCCCGCATCGCGCAGCACCGATGCGGCGGCTTGCACGGCCGCGCGAGTTTCCGGCGTAACGGGAGCCAGCCCATCGTCTTCAAAGTAGCCAATCGTGTTTGTGCGCAGCTCATCCAGGCTCGGTTCTCGCAGCGCAACCGGCGGGCTGGCCGGATCGATGGGGTCCTGGCCGCTCAGTGTGCGAAACAGCAGCGAAACATCGGCGATGGTGCGCGCCATTGGCCCAATAGCGCCGAGAATCTGAAACGGGCCCACACAGGGCGGCAGGTGGCCACGACCGGGAATGCGGCCCGGCGTGGGCTTGAGCGAACAGATCCCCGTGAAGTGCGCGGGCACGCGCACCGATCCGCCGCTGTCGCTTCCCAGTCCCGCCGCTGAAAGCCCCGCCGCAATGGCCGCCGACTCGCCGCCGCTCGATCCGCCGGGCGTGCATTCCAGATTCCATGGATTCCGCGTCTGCCCATGCAGCAGATTGTCCGTCTCATAGGCCATCAGAAACTCGGGGCAATTCGTTGTGCCCAGAATCAGCGCCCCCGCCGCGCGGAGGCGCGCAACCACCACCGCATCTTGAGCTGGGATTTCGCCCTCGTGCAGCAGGCTGCCGATCTCGCATTTCAAACCACGCGTCGCAATGGAAGACTTTACCGTGACGGGCAATCCGAACAACGGTCTGCGCGCGCGCTGGCCACGCCACGCGTCGTGCTTCCGCGCGCGATCGCGGACACGCTCCGCATCGAAGTCGGCGAATACGTTCAGTTGCGGATTCAATCGCTCGATCTGCTGGATGTGCGCCTCGGCGAGTTCGACTACCGAGATTTCGCCCGAGCGCAGAAGCTCCAGTTGCCGCGTAGCAGACTCAAGCACTAAGTTGCTCATGATCGAATCACCACAACCCTGTCATCCTGAGCGCAGGTCGCCGCCGCGACCGAAGTCGAAGGACCTGCGGCTGCTCTTGTTTCATTTGTTCTCAATGCGCAGCGGCCCCACCCGTGGCCTGAGTAAACGAAGCGGGAATATCCTCGGCGGGCGTTGACGGCAGCTCGCGATAATAAAACCGATAAGACCTCACTGGTTCGCCGGAATCGAAGCGGTCGTTCCAGTTCAACTGATAGTCCAACGCATCCGTGTCGTCGGGGAACGTCTCGCTGGCCGGATAGGGGTAGGTGCTCATGGCATGGAACGGCAACTGCGCCACGGTAAACGGCGATGCGTCCCACCAATCCATGTCCTTTACAAATCCGTTGGCATAGAAGAAGTAGTCGCGCTTCCAGTGGGTGGGCAGGGCGGGCAGGTTCGCGGTGTCGAACTCCGCCGCAATCTCTTCGCCGCTGCCGAAGATGGCAAAGCGGTCGTCGATGCCCTTGACGAGCGCGGTCACATCGCCCATGCGGGTGTAGTTGCCGCGCTGATGCTGGAAGGGGCCGGTCAGGCTCACGCGGTCGTAGTCGTAGTCGAGATCGCCGGGGCTTGCACCTTCCGTTTGCCTGGGATAGCCGCGGAAGTGCAGCGAGGCCGATGCCAGCGGCAGTTCCGCTGTCTTTGCCTCGGCATTGGTGCTTTGGTCCACGAGAACCTGATCCCAATAAATATCGAGGTTGGTAGACAGGCGAATCTTCCGCGCCCCGGCGGGCAGCTTGCCGGTCAGGTCCACCACGATGGTGCGCTCCAGGCCGGCGGGAAAGCCCACATCGTCCGCGATGCGCTGCCAGTGGCCGTCCGGCATTTGCGCCTCAACGTAAGGCGAGATCGGCTTAATGCCCGCCTGCCACGCGGCATAGAGCGAGGTCGCGCTGAAGTAGTTCACATAGCCCGTCATCAGCAGCCGAAGCTGGGACTGCGCGTCCAGCGGACCCAAATCGAGGGTCAGGTCGTGGAGATTCGCAAACCCATCGTAAGGAAGCGCCGTGAAGCCACTGGCAAAGTTGTGGTCGCGGCGGCTCAGCTCGTCGAGCACGTTGCGCCCTTCGCCATCCCATGCGCCCAGGGGCAGGCGCGCGCCCGCCGAGGCCACTACGCGGCCCGAGGCAAACGGAGGATCGTCGAGAAAGCGCTCGTCGGGATTTACCTCAACATTTTCAGGATGGTCAACAGCAACGAGGCGCAACTGGTCGATGTAGTTGACTTCCTCCATAGGCTCCATGAAGCGCAGGCTCAACTTGCCATTCACCGGCGCAAGCTGCGCGCCATCCACCTTGATCCACTCGCCGGGGTTGGGCGTATTGCGGCGCGTGGGCGTAAACCAATGGCCCACCACACCAGCTCCGATCACATCCGTTACCAGCTTGTATTTATGGCCATCCCAGGCAAACAGAACCGGGCAGGAACTCCCTCGGCGGTCGGCCTCTTTCATGGCAATCACGGGCTGGTGGGGCAAATCGATCTCGTCCTGAAGCACGCCGGTGGGCCAGAGGATGCGGAGCAGATCGATGCCTTCCGCATCGCCCAGCCCAACCAGAATCTGAGGCGGCGCCTGCGTTTGGTAGCCCGAGGCTCCGGCCAACTCCCACTTTTGCCAGTGGCCGTTGGCAAAGACTTCAACCTTCACGCCGAGGGCGGTCTTGTTGTCGGCATAGCCGGAGAGGTCGAGGCGTACAAAGTGATTCTTGGTGGCCCCAACATTGCGCAGCAGCACGGGAGGGGCATTGACCTGGGTCACGATCAGATCCGCTGCGCCGTCGCCGTCTACATCGGCAGCAATCAAGCCGCGCGGCGCGGTTAGCTTCACAGTGTCGAGTCCCAGTGCATGACTTACATCTTCAAAGCTGCCATCGCCTTTGTTGCGGAAGACCTTTACGCGCGGACCCGCGACCGTATCCACAATCGCAGCGAGATCGATCCAGCCGTCGTTGTCAATGTCGATTGGCGTGAGACCCCATCCGCGCAGCGCGCCATGCAGCGGCAACTCTACGCGCTCAAAGCGCCGGCCCATATGGTTTGGACCTTCGACATTGCGCCATAGCGTTACACCCGGCGCGCCGGCGTGGGTGACGGCAATGTCCATCCAGCCGTCTTTGTTGTAGTCGAGCACCACTATGCCTACGGTAGGCGGAAGCTTCTCGCCGTCAGAGACCGCCTGGGTCGGATACTTCCCCTCGCGCGGATTCACATAGGTCAACGGCGCAGGTCCATCGCCGGTCACAGCAATGTCCACAGCGCGGTCGTTGTTGAAGTCCGTAAGAATCGCCGATGCAGTCTTCCCACTGCCGCCCAATCCCGTTGGTTCCGTCCACTCGGTAAACGTCTTGTTGCCGTCGTTGCGCCACAGGACGTTCGGCGCGCCTCCTTCTTTCAGAGGAGCCCCGGTCAAGAAGAGATCCAGATCGCCATCGTGGTCGTAGTCGACAAACGTAATTCCCGAAGGCCGATTCCGAGCCGACAGCCCAGCCTCAGCGGTTACGTCCTGGAACTTGCCATGGCCAAGATTGCGGAAGAGCAGCACGGAATCGTCCAGCGCGACGGCCAGATCGTTCAAGCCATCGCCGTCGTAGTCGCCGACCGCGCAGGCTTCGGCATGGCCTGAAGCCTTCAGGCCTATTCCCGCGGCATCGAGATCATCGAAATGCCAATTCCCGTTGGTATGGAGCACACGAATGGCTTGATTGCCGGCCTCCATGAGCACCAAATCCATGTGGCCGTCGCCGGTTACATCCATCATGCAGGCGCCGCCAGTTGTGGTCCACGGCCAAGGAAGTCCTGCGATTGGCAAATTCAGCGGCGTCGCCACCAGCTTCACCGGAATCATCGCCTTCTTGCCCGACTCAGGCTCCTCAACCGGCGTAACCGTCGAGTAATGCCCCTGCTCACCATAGGCGAGGCCGATGGGCGCGCCAATCTTGGTGCTGGTCAGGTGCTGAAAGCGCTTGAAGTGATCCTTGGCTTCGGCGGCGCGGCCGGAGCGCTGGTATGCGCGCGCAATCGCGAACTCCGCAGACGCGTGCTGCGGCTGGATCTCCAGCGCCTTTTCAAAGATCGCAATCGCCTTGTCGAAGTCCTTCATCTCCTGGTAGCAGACACCTTCAAAATAGTACGAATCCGCATCCGCAGGGTCGAACTTCACCGCTTGTTGAAAGCTATTGAGCGCCGGCTCCAGCTCATTTCCGGCGTGCTCGGCCAGGCCCAGGTTATACCAGGCTTGGACATTATTCGGGTCCAGGGCTAGAGCCGTGTGCAGGGCCTTCTTGGCTTCGTCGAGCTTTTGCAGGGTCAGCAGCGCGATGCCTTCGTTGACGGCGGCCTGCGCCATCTTGGGGTCCTTCTTCATGGCCTCGGCAAAGCTGTCGGCCGCGCGCTCGGTAAACTGCTGGCCCATCTGCGCCACGCCGCGATTGTTGGCCCGTACCGCCTCGGCGTCAAAGCGCGCCTGCGCGCCCGCCGCTGCCGCAACCGCCGCAAAAAGAGCAAGGGCCAGAGCCCCGTTCGTCCTCATGGATATCTACCCCAATCCCGCTTGAACTGTCTGAATTCGAAGGCCGCACAACCTCTCAGTGTATGCGAGAGGACGGTGGCCACGCATACTACCGAGCGATCGGGGCAGGGCGATTGCATGAATAGCAAGATTGGGGCTCACACTGCCCCTACGGGGCGGTGGAATCCAACTTGATCGCATTCCCAGGGTTTCACCCTGGGCTATTTTCGCCCCTCCCTACGGGAGGAACTGCGGTTCCTTAGCTGCCTAAGACGCCAATTGAGCCAACCGCTGCAACAGAAGACGTTCATGCGATTGCCTTGGCGATCCGGGCAAACTTCTGCCTTTCGATTGCAGCCGCGTCAATATCCTCCGCCAATTTATACTTCTTCTGTGATTCCCTTCCTCAGAAGCGGCTCCAAATGAACGAAGAGAAGCGCCCCAAGCGCCGCATCGGCGCCGTCACCACCTCGCGCGCCGATTACAGCCACCTTTATTGGCCGCTGCGCGAGCTGGCCGTTCATCCCGAGGTTGAGCTGGGAATCTTTGCCCTGGGCGCGCATCTCTCGCCTGAGTTCGGCAACTCGGTCAGGGAGATCGAGCGCGATGGCTTTCCCGGCATGGCGATCAAGGCGCGCATCGAGTGCCTGCTCAGTTCGGACACCGATACCGGCATGGCCAAGACCATCGGCATCGCTATCCTCGGGCTCGCCGACGCACTGACAGCATGGCGGCCCGATCTGCTGCTGCTCATCGCCGATCGCTACGAGATGCTGGCGCCCGCATCGGTGGCGCTGGCGCTAAGGATTCCCATTGCCCACATCGAAGGCGGGGAGATAAGCCAGGGCGCCATTGACGACCAGGTGCGCAACGCCCTGACCAAGATGGCGCACATCCACTTCACTTCGACTCCGGCGGCGCGCAGGCGCGTTATCGCAATGGGTGAAGAGCCCTGGCGCGTAACCTGTGCCGGCGCGCCCTCGCTCGACCACCTGCGCCGGTCAGCGCTGCTCACTCGCCCAGATCTGGAGGCCCGGCTTGCAATCAGACTCCAGAGGCCGACGATCCTGGCAGCTTATCACCCGGTCACCATCCTCAAAGACACAACCGTTGAAGCCGACGCGCTGTTTTCGGCGCTTTCGCAGGCTCCCGGCCAGTTGCTGTTTGTGTACCCCAACGCCGATGCGGGCAGCTACGCGCTGATTGAGCGCACGAAGGCACTCGCCAGCACGCGCCCGCACACACATATCTTCGTCAACCTCGACCCCATCACCTACTGGAGCCTGCTTGGCCAGGTGGATGCGATAGTCGGCAACTCGTCGAGCGGAATCATGGAAGCCGCCTCCTTCGCCTTGCCCACGGTCGATGTAGGCATCCGCCAGCAGGGACGCGAACGCGCCCACAACGTGATCGACGCGCCAGCGGAAAGCGCGGCAATCCTCCGCGCGCTCGGCAAAGCACTGGACCCTGGATTTCGGGAATCCCTGCGCGGCATGGAGAATCTCTACGGCAATGGAACCGCGGCCGGGACCATTGCTCGCGTCCTCACCACCGTTCCGCTTGACGGCCTGCTTATCAAGCAGCCGACGCCGCTGCTGGAGCAAACAGAGGAAGCCGATGAGCGATAGGCTGGAGTTGCGACAAAAGCTGGGTGCCCCATCCATGCGCTTTTTTTCTGGCGCATGGGTGGGAGACCACGAATCTGAGCTGGGTGCCCCAGGTCTCGCTCTTGAGACCTGGGAAACCTCGAAAATCGATCACCAGGTCATACCACTCTCCGCTCCCGACATCACCCAGGCCGAGATCGACGCCGTTACGGCCGTCCTGAGGACTCCGCACCTGAGCATGGGCCCCGAGTTGGCAGCGTTTGAAGACGCTCTCGCCCAGTATCACGCCGTGCCCCACGCAGTAGCCGTCAGCTCCGGCACTGCCGGGCTTCACCTGGCTTTGTTGACCCTCGGCATCGGCGAAAGCGACGAGGTCATCGTTCCCTCATTTGCCTTCGTCGCCGTGGCCAACGCCGTCCGGCAGGTTCGCGCCACGCCGGTCTTCGCGGAGATCGACGCCGCGACTCTGAACCTGGACCCGGACGCCGTCGAGCGGGCCGTCACGCCCCGCACCCGCGCGATTCTGGTGGTTCACACCTTTGGCATACCGGCGGAAATGAACGCATTGCTGGGAATCGCCAGCCGCCATGATCTTTTCGTGATTGAAGACGCCTGCGAGGCCATCGGGGCGGAATTCGGCGTCGCGCCCAACACCCGCCGTGCCGGCAGCTTCGGCGACCTCGCTGTGCTCGGCTTTTATCCCAACAAGCAGATCACGACCGGCGAGGGCGGCGCCGTGCTGGCCCGCAACCCCGATTGCGTGGAACGCCTCCGGACTCTTCGCAATCAGGGGCGCAGTCAGGGCGGCAAGCCGGCCCACGATTGGCTCGATCAGGCTGAAACGGGATACAACTACCGTCTCTCGGAACTTGCGTGCGCGCTTGGCAGGGTGCAGTTGAGCCGAATCGAAGAGATCCTTGCCCAGCGCCGGGCGGCGGCAGAGCGCTACGATGCGATTTTCACGCAGATGGCCGTCCCTGGCCTCGAACTGCCGCCGCTCACGCTGCCCCGCCGCACCATCAGTTGGTTTGTTTATGTGGTGCGCCTGCCGGAACTGGTCGGCCGAGACCGTGTGCAGGCAGCGCTGGCCAGCCGAGGAATCGCCACGGGGCGTTACTTCGCCCCTATCCATTTGCAGCCCGCGTGGCGCGCGCGCGCCAGTGCGGGCGCAGTTTCGCTCCCGGTTACCGAATCCATCTCGCTGCGCACGCTCGCCCTGCCTTTTTTCAACCTCATCGCCGCCAGCCAGCAACAGCAGGTTGCTGAAGCGATCCGAGGCGTCATCCGGTCTGAGCTGTAGCCCACCAGGTCGCTTTGTCTGTTCTTTGCGATGCATTGAACTGGGCGCGGAACGGCCCAACATTGAATCGGGAGGCGATACCTGTGGTTTTACATGATATGGAAAAGGCAGGTCTTGAGCGCAGGGTTGCGCAGATCTACAGCTTGCGCTGACAGGCCGGGCTGTATTCCCCCAGGGAAGGGATCTCGGCAATTTTGGACGACAACCAGCCTCTCTTCAGCAGACTGGTCAGCCACCGAGGGAATGCTCCTGTAGGCGAAATGAGGTTTAGGCCAAACTGGCCACGCCTCCTAGCCCATCGCCCGAATCTCCGCTTCAATCTGGGCCAATGCGTTCTCAAGCGCCTCGCGCCGCGCCGGGTGCGAGGTCTTCTGCGAAAGAATATTCTCCCGTTGCAGGTTGAGCTCCTGCTTGTGGCGTTCCCGCACTGTGCGGTGCTGTTCCGCCAACCGTCGAGCGTCCTCGCTCACAAAGCCGTTGCCGAGGTCGACCTCCGGTTGTTCCAGGGTATGTGCCATCTGTTCCTCCAGGGATTTACTTTCTCGAACCACGTGCCTTATTTCTATTCTACGAGTCTTTTGCCGCGCTGCGCTGAGCGGAATCAAGATCGTCCCCTCGGCAAAGCGGAGCAATCTCTCAAGCACAACTGGAGGATTATACTGCTATACGTTGATTCTTAAATACTTATATAACACAACCCACTAACCGATCCAAGGCGAAGCTCCCTTGAAAGTCCATGCGATTTCTTTCACCGGTCTCCGTACCGCTGCCAGATCTAGCTTCAAGGCCGCGCCAGAGTGAGACCCTGTCAGTTAGTCAGAATCGCGTCGTTGCTTGGCGTACCCGCAAGCGGAGGGAGGCGGGAGTTTTAACTCACGCATTAAGCCAACACAATCTATGGATCCCTACAGTTCGCGGAAAAGCTCTACTCAGGAGCCGTTCCGTAACAGTCGTCCACCGGCTTCGCCGCCCCATGGGGAGACAAGACTGCGGCCATCGCTTGAGTCCGCCAACTTGCCAACTTGCCGACCCCGCGCAGCGGAGCTAACTCGCTAAAACGTTCGACCGCTCTCCGGCTTTTCTGTTGGAATGATTCAACTTGCGAGACATGCCGAATCTTGTTCCTTTTTGGGAATGGTATCTTCTCGATTGCCGGATGCCCCACCTGGGCGCCCTCTGGGCGCCGCGTTCTTGTTTTTGCGGCTAGCGTGGGATACCCGGAACCTCCGCCGGCGCCCATCCCCGCACCCTCTGTGGTACTCTCTACCCAATCCTGTGGCCACCGACAAAAACAAACTTTATTACGGCGACAACCTTGAAGTCCTCACGCGGAACGTCAAGGACGAGTAGGTAGACCTCGTCTATCTTGACCCGCCCTTCAATTCGCGGCAGGATTACAACGTGCTCTTCGCCGAGAAAGACGTCTCGCAGTCAAGCTCCTGCGGGGCCCCCACGGACAGGTCTTCGTCCGTGGGGTGGAGAGATTCATGCGTTTGAAGACACCTGGGAGTGGAACATCGACGCCCAGCGATCCTACGAGCAGATTGTCGATCGGGCGGACGCGTCGCCGATGCCCTCTGCGGAATGCCTCGTGTGATGCGTTTCTTGACCCATTTGCCTACCCAACATGAATCCAGCCCTTCCCAACATCTGTGACGTAGCTCACAGCGAGCTGTTATTCCCGATGAGTACTTTCGCTCTCATCCGCTGGCAAGCCGCAACAGAGGCCTTCTCGATTCACTCCTGCGCCTCCTTTGGTTCCCGCCGGCGCCTGCACACAGAGCGAGGTAGGCATGGGTCAGTCAATTTACCAATCGATGCAGCAGAAGGGTTACAGCCGCAGAGATTTTCTGCAATTCTGCGCGGCGGCCGCAACAGCGGCAGGTTTTGGGCAAACCGGCGTGGCCCAGGTCGTCTCGGCCTTTGAGAAGAAAGAAAAGCCGGCCGTGGTGTGGATGCACTTTCAGGAATGCACCTGTTGCAGCGAGTCCTTCATCCGCTCCTCGCACCCCATTGTGGTGGATGCGCTGCTCGATGTGCTCGACCTGAACTACACGGAAACCCTGATGGCGGCCTCCGGCTTCCAGGCCGAGAAGTGCCTCTCCGACACCATCGAAAAGAACAAGGGCAAGTACATCGTGCTGGTGGAAGGCGCGGTGCCCACCGGAGCGGACGGCGTTTACTGCATGATCGGCGGCAAGACCGCGGAATCGATCTTGCAGACCGTTGCCAAGGATGCGGCGGCGGTGGTGGCCTGGGGCAGTTGCGCGTCGAACGGGTGCGTGCAGGCTGCCAAGCCCAATCCGACCGGCGCCACGCCGATCTACAAACTGGTTGACAAGCCGGTGATCAATGTACCCGGCTGCCCGCCCATTGCCGACGTCATGATGGCCGTGGTCACCCATCTGCTGGTGCTGGGGCAGGTTCCGGCGCTCGACAGCCAGGGCCGGCCCAAGGAGTTCTACGGACGCCGCGTTCACGACACATGCTACCGCCGTCCCAACTACGACGCCGGGCTCTTCGTCGAGTCGTTTGACGACGAGAACGCCCGCAAAGGCTATTGCCTCTATAAGATGGGTTGCCGCGGGCCGGTCACTTACAACGCCTGCTCGGTGGTCAAGTGGAACGAAGGCACCAGCTATCCAATCCAATCGGGCCACGGATGCATCGGCTGCAGCGAGGCCGGCTTCTGGGATAACGGCCCGTTCTACCAGCATCTGGCCTCGTTCCCCGGATTCGGCATCGAGAGTACGGCGGATACAGTCGGCGCGGTGATCGGCGTAGCCACGCTTGCCGGCGTTGCCGCCCATGCGGTAGTGACCAATATTCGCAAGCGGCCAGTGATTGCCGAAGTCCACGCTGATGATCAAGAGGAGTTGTGAGAAGCTATGACACGCGTCGTCGTCGATCCAGTAACTCGTATTGAAGGCCACCTGCGCATTGAGGCAGTGGTGGAAAATGGCGTCATCACCGACGCGTTCAGCGCAGGCACCATGGTGCGCGGCCTGGAAAAGATTCTCCAGGGCCGCGATCCGCGCGATGCCTGGGCCATTACCGAGCGCGTCTGCGGTGTTTGCACCACAGTACATGCGCTTACCAGCGTGCGCGCAGTTGAAAGCGCGCTGGGCATCGCGATTCCGCCCACCGCCGAGCTCATCCGCAACATCATGATGGCCACGCAGTATGTGCAGGATCACGTGATCCACTTCTATCACCTGCACGCCCTCGACTGGGTTGACATCGTCAACGCGCTGAAGGCCGACCCCAAGAAGGCGGCGGAGCTAGCGCAGTCGTTCTCAAAGTGGGACAAGAACACTGCCTCCTATTTCTCTGACGTGCAAGACAAAATCAAGGTCTTTGCCGCCAATGGGCTGGGCATCTTCGCCAACGGCTATTGGGGCCACCCGGCCTATAAGCTGCCGCCAGAGGTCAACCTGATCGCGGTGGCGCACTATCTTGACGCTCTGCAATGGCAAAAAGAGATCGTCAAGATCCACGCGGTCTTTGGCGGCAAGAACCCGCATCCGAATTACCTCGTGGGCGGCGTTCCCTGTTCTATCAATATCAATGAAGTGGCCGCCATCAATGGCGAGCGGCTCAACCTCGTCAAGCGGCTCATCGATCAGGCGGACGAGTTTCTCAACGAGGTCTACATTCCCGATCTGCTTGCCGTTGCCTCCTTCTATAAAGATTGGGCCAGCCACGGCGGTGGGTTATCGAACTACTTGAGCTATGGCGAGTTCCCCACCAAGGGCTACGGGCAGCCGGAATCGTTCAAGTATCCGCGCGGCGTGGTGCTCAATCGCGACCTGAGCAAGGTATATCCGGTCAATGCCACCGATTCCCAGGAGATCAAGGAATACATCGCCAGCTCCTGGTACAGCTACGAAGGCGGAGACGGCGTTGGCATCCATCCCTGGGCCGGCGAAACGAAGCTGAATTATACCGGGCCCAAGCCGCCCTTCGAGACGCTTGAGGGTTTCAAGAAGTACTCATTCCTGAAGACTCCGCGCTGGAAAGAAAACCCGATGGAGGTGGGTCCGCTGGCTCGTCTGCTGGTCGCCTTCGCCTCTGGCCGCACCGATGTGCAGGAGTTGGTCAAGGACACGCTTGGCAAGCTGAACGTGCCTGTGGCCGCTCTGTTCTCCACGTTGGGACGCACCGCGGCTCGCGGCCTGGATGCGGCGCTGGCCATGATCTGGCTCAAGGAGTTCTACGGGCAGCTGATGGACCGCGTGAAGATCAACGAAGTCTCCACATTCAACGGCGAGTTCTGGGAACCCAAGAGCTGGCCGGCAGAAGCGGAAGGCGTTGGCCTCACCGAGGCTCCCCGCGGCGCTCTGGCGCACTGGATCAAGATCAAGAACGGCGCCATCGACAACTACCAGCTTGTTGTTCCGACCACCTGGAACGGCTCGCCGCGCGATGCCAAGGGGCAGCGTTCGTCCTTTGAGCAGGCTCTGATCGGTACGCCAGTGGCGAAGCTCGACGAGCCGGTCGAGATTATCCGCACCATCCATTCCTTTGACCCGTGCCTGGCCTGCGCCGTGCATTTGTACGATCCGCAGGGACGGCACCTTCACCAGGTTTCCTTCGAGTGATGCGTATGAGTGCTACAGGCATTGGCGCAGGCAGAGTGGCACCGGCGGCTCACGAGCGTCCGGTGGAGTATCGGCGGATCTACGTTTGGGAACTGCCGGTGCGCGTCTACCATTGGATCAACGCAGTGGCCCTGGTGGCCCTTTGCATCACCGGCTACCTGATCGGCGCTCCTTCAAGCCCGTTCTACGCGGCCGAATCTTACCAGCAGTACTGGTTCGGCTGGGTGCGGTTCATTCACTTCCTGTGCGCCTTCGTCTATGTCTTCAACTTCCTGGCGCGGCTTTACTGGGGCTTTGTCGGCAACAAGTATTCACACTGGAACGCCTTCTTCCCGCTCAAGAAGGCGCAGCAGCAGGAGATCGTCGACGTCATCAAGGCCGACGTGCTTGAGACCAAGCTGCACGGGCCCATCTCGACGGGACACAATGCTTTGGCCGGCATGATTTACTTCTTCACCTTCCTGGCGTTTGTCTTTCAGACCATCACCGGCTTCGCGCTTTACTCCAGCATGAGCAACTCGTGGCTGCCGCGCATGTTCACCTGGATCGTTCCGCTGATGGGCGGCGAATTCGGCGTGCGCTTCTGGCACCACACGTTCCTTTGGTTCTTTGTCACCTTTGTCATTGTTCACGTCTATCTAGCCTTCTATCATGACTACATCGAGGGGCGCGGCACGGTATCCTCGATCATTGGCGGATGGAAGTTTGAGCGGGAGAAGAGTGACGATAAATAGCGGTGAATCAACTGGCCGGGTAAATACGCTGGTGATGGGCCTGGGCAACGTCCTTATGGGCGACGAAGGCATCGGCGTATACGTTGTAAGAGCTCTGGAGCAGCACACTCTGCCGGAGGGGGTAGAGTGCCTGGACGGCGGCACCGGCGGATTTATCCTGCTGGAGCCGCTCCAGAGCGCCGACCACATCATCCTGGTGGATGCGGCGGCCGACGGCAATCCCATTGGGACTGTCACGCGCACCACCCCGCGCTTCTCGCGCGATTACCCGCCCACACTCACCGCCCACGACATCGGCGTCAAAGATCTGCTGGATGTCTTCTACATTCAGGGCGGCGAACGCGAAGTCGTCCTCTACGCCATCACCATCGACCCGCAGCAGCCGATCCGGATGAGCCTCTCTGCCGAATGTGAGAAGGCCGCCGAGGAAGCTGTGAGGCGAATTCTTGTGGAACTGGGATAGGCCTTCTGCTGACTTCGGCGCTGTGAAGGCTGCACAGTGGCGGATGCCTGCCTGGATGGAGATTTCTCCGCACACAAGCAATTTGCCTCAACAGCCCACTTTCGGCGATACTTAGGTGTTGAGTCTTGTGAGGCTGGGCACTCCTGTCTGGCCGTTGATTCGGCAGGGTGCGCCTGAGTGAATCTGCCGCCGGCCGGGAAGACCCCAAGAAACGCAACAGAGCACTGGAATTTGAAAGGAACCGTATACCCGTGGTGATGATTCGTTTGGCGCGTTTTGGCGCCCGCAAGCAGCCCTACTACCGCATTGTGGCCATCGAGAAGGATCGCGCCCGCAATGGCCGTTCGATCGAAGTTGTCGGCACCTATAACCCCCGCACCAACCCGGCCACGGTCGATCTGAAGCACGAGCGCATCGCCTACTGGCGCAGCGTGGGCGCGCAGTTCTCAACCATCGTGGAGAAGCTGGTAGCCAAGAACCCGGCGCCGGTTGCCGCTGCCTGATCGATTTCTCTCGCTCCCACCTCACGATGTGCGTTGGCGGGCTTTCACCCCGACGCACGCCCATTTGCTGACGGCGGCGGGTGTTTGCTGATAGTATTCGGCGCACCGATTCAAGCGGCTGGTTCCAGGGCCGCTAAATTCTCGGAAACCATCCGGTCAGAGGCAAGAGTATGACCCAGCACGATTCTGTTGCACCATCCTCAGTAGCCGAACTGGTCCGTGAAATTGCGCGGGCCTTGGTGGATGAGCCGGCAGCCGTCGAAGTGCAAACCGTGGGACGGGACGACAACACTGTCCTTGAGCTTCGGGTTGCGCCACAGGACGTAGGCAAGGTGATCGGCAAGCAGGGGCGTACCGCACGCTCTGTGCGCACCATTCTGGGCGCGGTGAGCATGAAGCTGCATCATCGCTACACGCTCGACATCCTGGAAGAGGACGATTGAGGCTCATGAAGGTGCGCCCGTTGTATGCGGCAACGTGCGACGCGTGCCGGGGGGCTTTGTGACCGTGCCGGGGGGCTTTGTGACCGTGCCGGAACAATGGGTGTGGCTGGCCCGGATTCGCCGTCCGCAGGGGCGCAAAGGCGAGGTCTTCGCCGATATTCTCACCGATTTCCCTGAGAAATTTGCCGACCGCCGTCAGCTTTGGCTGCTTGCCGAGGCGCGCCCTGCCGCTCCCCCTCGCCAAGCGGAACTCATTGCCCACTGGCTGCATAAAGGCGGCATCGTGCTGCACTTTGCCGGGGTCGATTCGATCACTGCCGCAGAAATGCTCTCGGGCCTCATCGTGGCGATTCCGCTGGCCGAGCGCGCCCCGCTCGCCGAGGACGAGGTCTACGTCGCGGACCTGATCGGCTGCGAGCTGATTGATGTGGCCGGGGCAATTGCTGTGCGTGTCGGGGAGATTGAAGACGTAGACCGAAGCGCCGGTCCTGTGGCCTTGCTGGTTGTTCGCGGCGCTGCCGGAGAAGTCCTCGTTCCCTTTGCGAAGAGCTTTCTGCGCAAACTCGACCTCCCAGGCAACCGCGTTGAGATGGCGTTGCCCGAAGGGCTGGTCGAACTGAACGGGCCGAAAGCCTGACGCGCGGCGCTCGCTCTCCCTATGAACAATATAGTTGGATGAGGCTGTTTGTAGACAGAATCAGCAAGTTAGCCACCGCTTCGCGGTGATAGCGAGTTGGCGAGTTGGCGGCAGTTCATTCCAGTCCTAACCTGCAGCTTCAAGTCGAGCTGCTTCTATTGAAAGGCCAGCGGCTTCCAGACGCCGTCCTGTTTGAGAGCCAGTTGAATCGGCCTGGGCGGACCTTTGGGCGGGATCGTCACTTCGATCCAGAGTTCCTGTCCGGTCTTGACGGGCGTGGGGCTGGCCGCATGTTCCGCTATATAGAAATCGACCGGCTGATCGAGGCGCATGTTGTCGCAGGACGATCCAGGCGAGGCGGTCACCATCTGTCCGCCGGGGCGGCTATCGCCTTCCGGGATCCGGATCGCTTCGAGCTTGCTGCCCACCACATGCAGCGTTGCTGGGAACTGAATGTTGTCCGGCGCATTGATGGAGAATCTCTTTCCCACTGGCACTCCGTCTGCGTTTCTCGGCATGGCTGCCTGCTTCGCGGAGGGCAGCGTGCTTTGGCATCCATCCACGACCAGTTGCACGCTCAGGTAACGCCCGCGCATGGGCAGCTCGGGATCGTAGGCGACGGTGCGCGTCCATACGCGGGGACAGCGCCAGCGCTGGTAGAGATATTTGGCGGCGATGGAGGAGACCAGCGCCAACTGAATCAGTAATAGAGCGATGGATGCCCCGGAAAGCGAGAATTTGCCCAGCTTCATAGCGCCTCCAGCGTGGAAGGATTGTTCTGCCCCATGCGGGTCATCAGCCCACGCCGCATTTTCTCAAGCGCCCACCCGCCGGCGAGAAAGAGGATGCCCAGGCCGATGAGGCCGAGCGAGCGGCCTGCCTTGTCGAAGATGTCGCTGTAGTAGAACCAGAAGACCGCGATAGCAAAGCCGACCATACCCAGGTTGACGAGCGCCTTGCTGGCCTGGCGCACACCCCACCAGATGAGGAAGATGCAGTAGGAGGCGACCAGAGCGTGGGCGGCGAGGTTGGGCTCGTTGTTGATGTAAGGCGTATGACCGCCAGCCCCGTTGTCAAAGACTTCCGTCCAGATGCGCTGGCACCACGGCAACGCAATTGAAAAGACGATGGCCACGGCCACTGGGATCAGGCTCTTCCGCAGCCTGACGAACGCAACGCAGAGGGGCAGCGCGGCAATATCAACCCAGCCCCAGATGCGGATACCGAAAGGCAGATAACTCATTTGCCCCCATGATCGCCAGCCCGTGAGCAGCATGACGATCCCTACCAAAGAAGCGATGGCCGCGACGGCGAAGAGAACTCCCTGGGCAATTTTCCGCTTGGAGCCAAGAAAGAACGTAAGGTAGAGAACGGCCCAGGCAATCAAAAACCGTCCCAGGTAGACGTCTTGCCCGATGTGCCCTTCAGCGGCGAACGCCAGCTCCGAAAAAATCCATGCCGGGAAAAGCAGCAAGGTGAGTATCTGCTGGGCTTCGTCCTGGAGCAGAATCCAGCCGGCGAGGGCTGCAATGGCCCAGAGCAGAATCGCCGCCGGCCAGTGTTCCTGAATGTTGAAGATCTGCCCCACCAGCGCAATGGCGGCGCCAGTGGAAACGGTTCCCACTGCGTGCAGCGCTGTGGAAAGGCCATGATAATGTTCGCGCG
>Ga0302198_10000643_pt1 | contig 39041 bp, 38 predicted proteins | sample II_Bog_N2_2_FD_193521 | JGI IMG/M metagenome (GOLD analysis project Ga0302198, IMG submission 193521) | Peat permafrost microbial communities from Stordalen Mire near Abisko, Sweden - II_Bog_N2_2 | ecosystem: Environmental > Terrestrial > Soil > Wetlands > Peat | place: Sweden: Abisko...
CGCCGTCATCCCCGTGGTGAGAATGCGTGGGGGTCGGGGTCGGGGTGGGCTCGCCAGGATCGCTCGAGTGGGGAGCCACCGGCACCGTCGGCGGGGCCGTACGTTCGGGCTCAGGCTGTTCCGTCTCCGCTGGCTCGGGGGTTTCGGTCGGTTGCGCGGTCGGGGTCCCGGTAGCGACCGAGGTCGGCTCGAGAACTCCGGTCGTGTTGCTCAGGGTTCCGGTCTGGAAGCTCGACAGGGCTCCCAGATTGACCGCCAGCGCGGCGGACCCGACTCCGAGCACGCTGACGGCCACGAGGCCAATGACGAGGGGCGATTTCATGTGTCAAAGCTAGGGATCGAACAGTAAATACCGCCCCCTCGAATATCCAAGAGTTGTCAAAGATCGCGGCGCGATGCGGATGATCCTTTCCCACCCGGGATGGTCCCCCCACAATTGAGGCATGCGCGTGCTGGTGGTTGAGGACGACGCCGCTGTCGCGGACGGAATCGTGGACGGCTTGTCGTCGTCGGCCATCGAATCGCTCCACGTCGATACTGGCGCTCGCGCCCTCGTGGAGCTGGCGGGCTACCAGCCGGACGTCGTGCTTCTCGATCTCGGCCTGCCCGACATGGATGGCAGTGAGGTCTGCCGCGCGATCCGGGCAGCCGGCCCAGTGCCGATCATCGTCGTCAGCGCCCGCAACGAGGAAATCGACCGCGTGCTCGCGCTGGAGATGGGCGCAGACGACTTCGTGGTGAAGCCTTTCGGCATGCGCGAAGTGGTTGCGCGAATTCGTGCCGTGAGCCGGCGATTCGACAGCGCCGCCAGCCAGTCGGGATCCAGCGAGCGTCGCTTCGGCGACCTCGTCATCGACATCCGGTCACAGCGTGTGACGCTGGGGTCGCAATCGATCCATCTCACGGCCAAGGAATTCGAGCTGCTCGCGTACCTGTCGCGCGACCCGGGCGCCGTGTTCAAAAGATCCGAGATCCTTCACGACGTGTGGGACACCAACTGGTACGGCACAACCAAGACCCTGGACGCGCATATCGCCGCCATCCGAAAGAAGCTGGGCGACAGTGGTTGGATCGAGTCGGTTCGTGGCGTCGGTTTCCGGTTCGGCTCTCCGCCGTTCGGTTTATTGCAGTGAAGTGGCGAATCATGGCCGCTCTGATGGCTGTAACGCTGTTGGCGCTGCTCGTGCAGGACATTCCACTCAGCAGCTACATGCAACAAACGGAACACGACCGCATCATTACCTCGCTCGAACGAGATGCGCTGCTGCTCGCCAGCCGCGCGCAGTCCGCGCTGCAATCGGGTTCGCGCGCCGACTACACGGGTATTACCAGGATTGCGAAGGCGTACCATTCCGCGGGCGGTGCGCGCGTCATCATCGTGGATGGGCGCGGAATCGCGGTGTTTACCAGCGATACCGACGATTCCGTGGTTGGTTCGTCGTACCTGTCGAGGCCCGAGATCGCGAAGGCGATGACCGGGCTCATCACGACGGGCACCCGGTATTCGAAGACGCTCGACGAGGAGCTGCTCTACGTGGCTGTGCCCGTACTGAGCGGGTCTACGGTCTACGGCGCGGTGCGTCTCACCTACCCGCAGAAGGTCATCACCGACACCGTGAACGGACAGCTCGGGCTCCTCGAGATCGCCCTGCTGGTCGCAGTGGTGATTGCGGGTATCGTCGGCTATTTCCTCTCGACAAGTATTGCCCGCGCGCTGGGGCGGTTGCGGCTGGTAACGGAGCAGATCGCTGACGGCGCCATGAACGAACGGGCGGATGAGACCCATGGCGCAAGCGAGCTGAAGTCCCTGGCCCGCTCCTTCAACGTCATGGCTGACCGGCTGCACTCGCTGATCTCGCAGCAGCGGGCGTTCGCGTCGGACGCCTCGCACCAACTTCGAACGCCGCTGACGGCGCTCAAGCTCCGGCTCGAGCGGGCGCGCGAGCTCGCATCCGTTGACGCCGCTGCAACGGCAGTGCGACTGGCGGCGGCCGAGGCCGAGGTCGACCGGCTGGCCGGCATCATCGAGGGACTGCTGCTCCTGAGCCGCGTCGAATCGAGCGAGGCACCACGGGAACTCGTCGATCTCGCGGCGATCGCCGTGGAACGGGTGGCATCCTGGCAGGCGTTGGCGGAGGAATCGGGCGTCCGGGTGCGACTCGATGCGCCCCCGACGGCGCCCGCAACCGCTGTGGCGAGCGCACCCGGCCAGATCTTCGACAATTTCATCGACAACGCGCTCGCGGTCGCACCTCGCGGGTCGACCATCGATGTGACGGTACGCGTCGGCGCCTCCGAAACGACGATTGCGGTACTGGATCAGGGGCCCGGGCTGGCGGAGGCCGACCGGTCCCGGGCGTTCGACCGGTTCTGGCGCCGTGACCAGGCGGGACCGGGGAGTGGCCTCGGCTTGGCGATCGTGGAGCAACTCGCTCGTGCGAGCGGAGCGACGGCGTCACTGGATCAGCGTCCGGGAGGGGGACTTATCGCGAGCGCCCGCTTCATGACGGCGAGGACTTCGGATGCTCCGCCCCTACACAACGAGAGCAGCAGGGCAGACTAGAACAGGCGCCCGACCGAGGCCATCGCCGACTTCAGCAGGGAACCGCGCCCACCCTCCATTTCGGAGGCGACCGAATCGGAGGTCGCCTCGATGGGGCTCATCCAGGTGAGCTCGAGCGCATCCTGCCGCGGCTCGCACGTACCGGTAACGGGCACGACGTACGCGAGGGCGACCGCGTGCTGGCGGTCATCCGTGAACTGCGCACCCGGAAACGGAAAATACTCGGCCACGGAGAATGGCACAGGCGACGCCGGCAGCAGTGGGAACGCCATCGGACCGAGGTCCTTCTCGAGGTGCCGGAACAGCGCTTCGCGAAGGCTCTCGCCGTAGAGCACCCGCCCCGAGACCAGCGTGCGGGTGATATCCCCGTCCGCATTCGCGCGGAGGAGGATGCCCACCTCGGTCACCTGGCCGACGCCATCCACGCGCACGGGAACGGCTTCGACGTAGAGCAGGGGAAGGCGGCGACGTGCGTCAGCCAGCTCATCGTCAGACAGCCAGCCGGGGTTCGGGTCGGGGGTTCCTACTGAGCTCATGCTCCATTCTTACCCACACCGGGCCCCGCGCCCGGGCAGCGGGTAGCGTGGAGCGGATGAATCTCAACCCGGATGCGGTGATGTGGTCGGCCCCCGAGCGCGAACGCGCCGGACGGCCGCTGCTGGTGCTCCTGCACGGGTATGCCTCGCACGAGGGCGACCTGTTCCAGCTGTCGCCGCGGCTTCCCCTCGGACCGGTCATCGCGTCAGTCAGGGCGCCACTGGCCGAGAACAACGGCTGGGCCTGGTTTTCGTTCCTCTCGCGAGGTATTTCTGATCCGTCAATCGACGAGGTGGATGAGGCGACGAGCGCTCTTATCGCCTGGCTCGACGGCCTCGACTTCACCTCGGTCAGCCTGCTGGGGTTCTCCCAGGGTGCCGTTGTCGCCCTGCAGGCTCTCCGCCGGCAGCCCGAACGGTTCCGCTCGGTCGTGGCGCTCTCCGGGTTTGTCGCCGCCGGTGACTCCGCCGGTGACGAACTCCTGGCGGAGGGGCGACCCCCGGTCTTCTGGGGCCGCGGCACACTCGACCGGGTCATTCCGTCTGCCGCAATCGAACGCACCGAATCCTGGCTTCCCCCACACTCGACCGCGACCATCCGCATCTACGAAAACCTGGCCCACTCCCTCTCGACCGACGAGCTCACCGACATCGCGGAATTCCTGCGGGCCCATGGATGACGCCGACATCACCGTTGTCGAGTATGTCGGGCAGGGTCACCGGATCTCCTCCGAGGCCGCTGACGTCTGCGCCTTCGTCTCCCGCGTTCTCGCTGACGGCCGTTAGAGGCAGGATGAGGGGATGAGTGACGCTCTCGACCGTTTCTCTCCCGCCACGCGGGAGTGGTTCACGGGAGCGTTCGTGGAGCCGACGACTGCGCAGGCGGGCGCCTGGGATGCGATCAGCACGGGTGCCCACGCACTGGTGGTAGCGCCAACCGGCTCGGGCAAGACGCTCGCCGCATTCCTCTGGTCGATCGACCGCCTGCTGTCCGCGCCGGAGGTGCCTGCACGGCAGCGCACCCGCGTGCTCTACATTTCTCCGCTCAAGGCGCTCGGGGTCGATGTCGAGCGCAACCTTCGCTCACCCCTCGTGGGTGTGGCGCAGACAGCGAAGAGACTGGGACTGCCGGCGCCCGACGTTACGGTCGGAGTGCGATCGGGCGACACGACGACGCAGGATCGTCGGCTGCTTGCGCGCCTCCCCCCGGACATCCTCATCACCACGCCCGAATCGCTGTACCTCATGCTTACGTCGGCCGCACGCGAGACCCTGCTGGGCGTCGAAACCGTGATCGTCGACGAGGTGCACGCCGTCGCCGCGACCAAACGGGGTGCCCATCTCGCGGTCTCCCTGGAGCGGCTGGATGCCCTGTTGCCGAAGCCCGCCCAGCGCATCGGCCTGTCGGCTACCGTTCGACCTCGCGAGGAGGTGGCGCGGTTCCTGGGCGGCATCGCACCCGTGACGATCGTCGCCCCGGGGTCGACGAAGCGATTCGACCTGCGGGTCGTGGTCCCGGTCGACGATATGAGCGAGCTCGGCACGGCAGCCCAGGTCGACGGCCCGCAGGCGGGCACCGGAGCGCAGGGATCGATCTGGCCGCACGTTGAGGAACGCATCGTCGACCTGATCCTTGAGCACCGGTCGACCATCGTCTTCGTCAACTCCCGGGGCCTGGCCGAGCGCCTCACTGGGCGGTTGAACGAGCTGTACGCGGAACGAATGTTCCCGCAGGCGGTCCCTGAGCGGGTCGAGGGGCTCGTGGCGGCGGGCGTCACCGCCAGCGCGGGGGCGGGTGGGATGCCCGCAGTCATGCCGGGCGCATCCGGCACCAGCGCGGGAACGGCGCAGCTCCTGGCCCGCGCGCATCACGGCTCGGTGAGTAAAGACCAGCGCGCCATCATCGAAGACGACCTGAAAGCGGGCCGCCTCCGCTGCGTTGTCGCGACGTCGACGCTTGAGCTGGGAATCGACATGGGAGAGGTCGACCTGGTGGTGCAGGTCGAGTCGCCGCCATCCGTCGCCAGCGGCCTGCAGCGGATCGGCCGTGCCGGCCACCAGGTCGGGGAAGTCTCCCGTGGGGTGTTCTTCCCGAAACACCGCGCCGACCTCATCCATGTCGCCGTCGTCAGCGAGCGGATGGTGGAGGGCAAGATCGAGGCGCTCGCGATTCCGCAGAACCCGCTCGACATTCTCGCCCAGCAGACGGTCGCAGCCGTTGCGCTTGAACCCATCGACATCGAGGACTGGTGGCAGCTCGTACGCCGGAGTGCCCCGTTCGCCACGCTGCCACGCAGCGCCTACGAGGCGACACTCGACCTGTTGAGCGGGTTGTACCCGAGCGACGAGTTCGCCGAACTGCGTCCGCGAATCGTCTGGGACCGGGTCGGCGGCTCGATCACCGGCAGGCCCGGTGCCCAGCGACTCGCGGTGACGAGTGGCGGCACAATCCCCGATCGCGGACTCTTCGGCGTTTTCATGGTCGGGGCGACCGCGGGAGGCGGGCGCGTCGGCGAGCTTGACGAGGAGATGGTTTACGAGTCACGGGTCGGCGATGTCATTGCCCTTGGCGCCACGAGCTGGCGGATCGAGGACATCACGCACGATCGCGTGGTTGTCGCGCCCGCCTTCGGCCAGCCGGGCCGCATCCCATTCTGGAAGGGGGACGGGCTGGGACGACCCGCCGAGCTCGGTGCGGCGGTCGGCGCGTTCATCAGGGAGGTGTCGACGACGTCCGCGGATGCCGTACTCGACCGGGTGCGAGCGGGTGGCCTGGACGACCGCGCGGTACGCAACCTGGTGTCGTTCATCGCCGACCAGAAGGCCGCCACGGGCCACGTGCCCACTGACAGGACCCTTGTGGTGGAGCGGTTCCGCGACGAGTTGGGCGACTGGCGGGTCATCCTGCACTCGCCTTACGGCATGCCGGTGCACTCGCCGTGGGCGCTGGCGGTCACGGCGCGGGTTCGGGAGCGATTCGGATACGACGGTGCGGCGGTCGCGGCCGATGACGGAATCATCGTGCGCTTGCCTGACACGGATGCGCAGCCGCCCGGCGCCGAACTGTTCCTGTTCGAGGCGGCCGAACTCGAGCAGCTCGTCACCGACGAGGTGGGCGGGTCTGCGCTGTTCGCCTCGCGCTTCCGCGAGTGCGCGGCGCGTGCCTTGCTGCTGCCCCGCTATAACCCGGGGCGACGCTCGCCGCTGTGGCAGCAGCGCCAGCGCGCCTCGCAGCTGCTCGAGGTGGCCCGCAAATATCCCAGCTTCCCCATCGTTCTGGAGACCGTGCGCGAGGTGCTGCAGGATGTCTACGACCTCCCCTCGCTGATGTCGCTGACGGCGCAGCTCGCCGATCGCCGGATTCGCATCGTGGAAGCGGAGACCGAATCCGCATCGCCGTTCGCGCGCTCTCTCCTGTTCGGCTATGTGGCGGCCTTCATGTACGAGGGTGACTCACCGCTGGCCGAGCGTCGCGCCGCAGCACTCAGCCTCGACCCGACCCTGCTCGCGGAGCTGCTGGGGCGAGCAGAGCTGCGCGAATTGCTCGATCCGAAGGTTCTCGCGCAGACCGAGCTGGAACTGCAGCGGCTCGCACCGGATCGGAAGGCGCGGGATATCGAAGGTGTCGTCGACCTGCTGCGAGTGCTGGGGCCGCTGTCGGTCGAGGAAATTGTGGCGCGGACGGTGGAGGGCGCTTCGACGGGCTCAGCGACCGGAGGAAGCTCAGCAACCGGGGGAAGCTCAGCAACCGAGGGAAGCTCAGCAACCGGGGGAAGCTCAGCGACCGAGGGAATCAGGGAGTGGCTCGACGAACTGGCCCGGGGGCGTCGCGTGCTGTCCGCCCGGATCGCGGGCGGAGATCGGTGGGCCATCATCGAGGACGCCAGCCGCCTTCGGGACGCGCTCGGCGTCGCCCTGCCGATCGGGGTACCCACCGCCTTCATCGAGCCGGTAGCCGACCCGGTCGGCGACCTCGTGAGCCGCTACGCCCGAACCCATGGGCCGTTTACCGCACGCGCGGTTGCGGACCGCTTCGGTCTGGGAGTCGCGGTCGTGCTCGACTCGCTTCGTCGTCTTGCCAGCGACCGGCGGGTCATCGAAGGAGAATTCCGTCCCGGCTCCTCGGGGAGCGAGTGGGTGGATGCGGAGATCCTGCGACGACTCCGCAGTCGCTCGCTGGCAGCTCTCCGCCAGGAGGTGGAGCCCGTGTCGCAAGACACTCTGGGTCGTTTCCTTCCCGCCTGGCAGCACGTTCTGGCGGACTCGAGTCGTGGACTTCGCGGCGCAGACGGGGTGCTCCAGATCGTCGAGCAGCTGGGTGGTGTCGCGCTGCCGGCATCCGCCTGGGAGACCCTCATTCTTCCTGCACGCCTGCGCGATTACTCCCAGGCCTGGCTCGACGAGCTCACTGTTTCGGGTGAGGTGCTCTGGTCGGGCGCCGGCGAGCTGCCCGGAAGCGATGGCTGGATCAGCCTTCACCTCGCCGAAACCGCAGCCGTGACCCTTCCCCTGCCGGTGGATGCCGAAACCACCGAATTGCAGCGCGACATCCTGGTCGCTTTGGCTGGCGGGGGCGCCTATTTCTTTCGCCAGCTGGGTGCCGCAGTCGGATCGACGGATGACCGCGAGCTCGCTACCGCCCTGTGGGATCTCGTCTGGGCAGGGTTGGTGACGAACGACACGTTTGCGCCACTCCGATCCCATCTCGGCGGCAAGGCCGCGCCCCGCCGCGCACCTCGGGCGCGCGCGTATCGCGGCCGCACGCCGTCGCTGCTGACGGTGCAGTCCGGGCCACCCGCAGTTGCCGGTCGCTGGTCGCTCCTGCCGCTGGCGGAGGGAGATACGACCGTGCGGGCAAAGGCCACGGCGGAAGCGCTTCTCGACCGCTACGGAATCGTCACGCGCGGCGCGGTGATGAGCGAGGGTATTCCGGGGGGCTTCGCTCTGGCCTACAAGGTGTTGTCGACTTTTGAGGAGACCGGACGCGCTCGGCGTGGCTATTTCGTCGACGGGCTCGGCGGCGCACAGTTTGGGACGGGCGCGACCGTCGATCGGCTCCGCCAGTTCATCCGGGACGACGACTCGGTGCCCGAACTGAACGCCTTCACTCTTGCGGCCACCGATCCGGCGAATCCCTATGGCGCCGCCCTGGGCTGGCCGGGAGTGGATAGGCTGCCCGTTCCTGGAGGCGACGCTCGACCAACTCAGGGCCACCGCCCCGGTCGCAAAGCGGGCGCACTTGTCGTGCTGGTGGATGGCGCGCTTGCGATCTACATCGAGCGGGGTGGCAAGACCGTTCTCACGTTCACTGATGACACGGCCGTTCTGGGCGCAGCGGCCGTCTCGCTCGCGGCAACAGTGCGGACGGGCCTCGGCAGGCTTCGAGTCGAGCGCGTCGATGGTGAGTTCGCCGTGGGTACCCCGTTCGGATCTGCTCTGGCCGCCGCCGGCTTTGCCCCCACCCCCCAGGGCCTGCGTTTGCGAGCGTGAAATCGCTGGGTAGATGTCTACCCCTCCTTGGTAGACTTATGCCCATGAGTCTCAACATCAAGAACGAACGCACGCACGCGCTCGTGCGAGAACTCGCCACACTGACTGGGATGAGCCAGACAGAAGCGGTCGAGGACGCCGTGGGGCGCCGCCTCGCAGAGTTGCGCGAGGCAGCGACCGGTGGTGATTCCGGTCGAGCGGAGCGATTCCTGGCGATCGCTAAGGAAATATCCACGAGGCTGCGGCCCGAAAGCTTCGAGAACGTCAACGACTGGCTCTACGACGAAAACGGACTGCCGCGATGATCGTCGACAGTTCGGCGCTCGTCGCCATCCTGAGAGCGGAGGCCGACACTGAGCGGTTGACAAAAGCCTTATTCCGCGCACCGAACGCAGTGATGTCGGCAGCCAGCTACCTGGAGACGAGCATTGTTATCGACCGATCGCGCGACCCGCGACCTTCCCGCCAGTTTGACCTATTGCTCCACGAGGCGGGGATCGAGATAGTGCCTGTCACCGTCGAGCAGGCCCGGATCGCCCGCGAGGCCTACCGTGACTTCGGCAAGGGCAGCGGGCATCCTGCCGGCCTGAACTTCGGCGACTGTTTCGCGTATGCCCTGGCCACCGACCGCGGCGAACCATTGCTTTACAAAGGCGATGACTTCGTGCACACCGACATCCGCAGCGCGCTCGACTGACACCGGTTCGGTCCCCGGCTCTGCACCGGCGTGCCGGTGCTGCGAAGCTTGAGTCATGCCCTTCGTTACCCCCGACGAATTCACGACCCGGCCCACCCTTCGGGGCTCTTTCGGCATGGTCGCATCGACGCACTGGCTGGCCTCCCAGTCGGCGATGGCGGTGCTCGAGCGGGGCGGTAACGCATTCGATGCGGCGGTCGCCGCGGGATTTGTGCTGCAGGTCGTCGAGCCGCACCTCAATGGTCCCGGCGGCGACCTGGTCGGGCTCGTCTCCCCCGCCGGAGAACCAGCGAGGGTCCTCGCCGGGCTCGGCGCAGCCCCTCGCGGCGCATCCATCGCCCACTACCGCGAGCTTGGCCTCGACCTGGTGCCCGGCGCGGGATTTCTGGCCGCTACGGCGCCGGGCGCGTTCGACGCCTGGCTGTTGCTTCTTCGGGACTATGGCACCTGGGAACTCCACCAGGTCGTCGAATTCGCCCTGGGCTACGCCGAAGACGGGTATCCCGTGCTGCCCGCGGTCGCCCGCACGGTCCAGGCGGTCAGTGGGCTGTTCCAGTCTGCGTGGCCCACGTCGGAGCAGGCATGGGGCGGCATCGTTCCCGACAGCATCGCCACTCGCACCGAGTGGGCAGCCACGCTCAGGCGCCTCCTCGCCAGCGGCCAGGGAGCAACCCGCGAGGAGCGCATCGATGCGGTTCGCGCCGAGTGGTCGCATGGGTTCGTCGCGGAGACGATCGCGAGCTTTGTGCAAACTCCGCTTCGCGATTCTTCGGGCGCTGACCACACCGGCGTGCTCACCCTGGCCGACTTCACCGACTATGCGGCCACCTGGGAAGAACCTGTAGAAAGAGACTTCCGAGGACACCGGGTTGTCAAAGCGGGCCCGTGGACGCAGGGCCCGGTTCTGCTCCAGGCACTCGGCATCCTGGACGGCTTCGAGGATGACCGGCTCGACCCGTCCACCGAACTCGGCGCACACACGGTGATTGAAGCGCTGGCGCTCGCGCTTGCCGACCGGGACGCCTGGTATGGCGACGACGGCACCACGCCGCTCGGCGAGCTGCTGGCGCCCGAATACTCCGCCAGCCGGCGCGCACTCATTGCCGACGTCGCAGCCCCCGACCTGCGGCCCGGATGGCCGGGCGGGCGACGGCCGCACCCCCTGCCCGAGCGCATTTCGACCGTCACTGGCGACGGTCTCGCCGGCACCGGCGAACCCACCGTGGCCAGGGACGGCCAGACGAGGGGCGACACCTGCCACGTCGACGTGGTGGACAGGTTCGGAAATGCTGTCTCGATCACGCCCTCGGGCGGTTGGCTCCAGTCCTCGCCCCACATCCCGGAACTCGGTTTCTGCCTCGGTTCACGACTGCAGATGTCCTGGCTCGATGAGGGTCTGCCCAGTGCCCTCAATCCCGGGCGGAGGCCGCGCACCACCCTCAGCCCCACGCTTGTCTTCTCGCCGGACGGATCCGTGCTGGCGACAGGAACTCCCGGCGGCGACCAGCAAGACCAGTGGCAACTGCTGTTCCTGCTTCGCTATCTCGTCGGCGGCTACAGCCTGCAGCAGGCCATCGACGCACCGGCCCTGCACACCAGCTCCGCTATCGAATCGTTCTGGCCGCGCGAACGGGTGCCGACCGGCGCTGTGGTCGAAGAGCGCATCGGACGAGAGGTACTGCGCGGCCTTCGGGACCGCGGGCATGAGGTGACGGTCGCAGGATCCTGGGCACTGGGTCGGCTCTGCGCCGTCAGTACCGGCCCGGATGGCCTGCGCGGGGCGGCAAACCCGCGCGGTATGCAGGGGTACGCGGTGGGGCGCTGATGCCCGAGGGCGACACCGTGTATCGCGCCGCGCGAGCCCTCGACGCGGCTCTCGCAGGGCAGGTGCTCGAGCGCTGTGACATCCGAGTTCCCGCCTTCGCAACCGTCGATTTGACCGGCGAACGGGTGGAATCGGTCGTTAGCGTCGGCAAACACCTGCTGCATCGAATCGGCGAATTCACGATTCACAGCCATCTGAAAATGGAGGGGTCGTGGGACATCTACCGTGATGGCGAACGGTGGCGAAATCCCGCCTGGCAGGCGCGAGCCATTCTCGGCGTTCCGGGAACCCAGGCGGTCGGCTTCCTGCTCGGCGTCCTCGAAGTTGTGCCGCGGGAGCGGGAACACGAGGTCGTGGGCTACCTCGGACCGGACATCCTCGGCACCGACTGGAACCCGGATGCCGCGGTTGCGAACCTGGAGCGCGACGGCGATCGCGCCATCGGCCTGGCAATCCTCGACCAGCGGGTCATCGCGGGGCTCGGAAACGTCTATCGCAACGAACTGTGCTTCCTTCGCGGTGTACTGCCCACCCGGCCCGTCGCCGACGTGCCCGACCTGCCGGGGCTGGTCGCCCTTGCGCATCGCCTGATCGTCGCCAACCGGGACCGGGTCGAGCGTGCCACGACGGGCGACCTCCGGCGCGGTCGGCGCACCTGGGTGCACGGCCGCGAGCACCAGCCCTGCCTTCGCTGCGGAACCCCGATTCGCCAGGGTGTGCTCGGTAATACGGAACTCACCGAGCGCCAGACCTTCTACTGTCCCCGCTGCCAGCTTTAGGCTCGAGGCGTGAGCAGCCCCCCAGCCGGCGACAGAGCGGTGTCCGGCACCCCCCAGTTGAAGAAGCTCGGGGTGGTGCCTGGGGCACGCTGGCGCGTCGATTCTGCACCGACGGGATGGCGATTCGAGTCGCCTCCTGAGGCGAGCCTCGAGGCAGCGGAGGATGCGCCCGCCGACGTCATCCTGGCCTTCGTGACCGCGGCCGACCAGGTGGTCCCGGCGCTCCAGCGCCTCGAGCAGTCGATCTTTCCCGCCGGCGCGCTGTGGATCGCCTGGCCGCGACGAGCGGCAGGCCATCGCAGCGACATCACCGACAGCGTCGTGAGAGAGGCTGCACTCGCCCGGTCACTCGTCGACACCAAGGTGGCCGCTATCGACGCCGATTGGTCGGGGTTGAAGCTCGTCTGGCGGCTCACCGCCCGCACGGGCTAGCGGCGCGCCCGCCACTTCGACGCGAACACGAAGACCACGCCGATCGCGGTCGCTCCGCCGAGCAGCGCGATGAACGGCGCCGCATGGATCGACGCATCGAGCGACATGTAGTCGCCCTGCGAACGCACCAGCGTGCTGTTGAAGGCTTCACCCGACTGGATGAACAACCAGACGCCCGCGACGACCAGCGCGACCGCGATGAGGCCGAGCAGGAGCAGGAATGGATTCCGTGACGGGGTGGACTCCGCAGACGGCTCAGGGTCCGCACCGCTCGCATCCGCCCTGGCGCCATCCCACTCAGATAAGAGACCCACAGGAGCCGGGTCCGGCGCGGCAGGCACCGGGTCAGCCCTCGAAACGACGGGCTGGGCGGCCGCGGGCGGAATCACTACCCGGCGCGGCGACGGCTCCGGAACGTACTCCTGGATGGGGATCGTCGGGTCGAACCCGCGCTGGAACGCGGGATCGAACCGGGGGTCGACTTCTGCGTTCCTGTCGTCGCTCATGGGGCTTCCTCGCTTCCTTACTGAGCCTAAAACAAGGTTGGCGCCGGATAAACGCCAAAGGCGCAGCAGACGCTTATGAAGTTCATAGAAATGTCGTGCACGATGCCCCTATGAAATTCTCCCGAACTGTGGTGATTAATACCGTCCTGATCGCGGTAATCGTCATTGCCGCCGCCAGCGCCCTCATTGTTTTCCATCCGTTTTCTGCAACGACGGCATCAGCGACAACCCAGCTCACGGGCACGGTCGAACAGGGAACAGTGTCGACGACAATCACGGCGTCCGGCACTATCGCGCCCGTTCAGGAGGTCAATGCGTCGTTCGGCGCCTCCGGAACCATCGCCACCGTCAACGTGGCGCTCGGTGCGACGGTCACGGCCGGTGAGGTCCTCGGGACGCTTCAAACGGCAGACCTCGCGACTGCGGTCACCAACGCGAAGGTGTCGCTGAGCCACGACGAGATCATCCTCGGCGATGACAGGACCGCGCTCGCGACCGCCGAGTCCAGCACCAGCCCCAACAACAACGTGACCCAGGCCCAGGAGCAGGTCTATTCGCAGGAGGACACGGTGGCGAACGCGCAGACCGCGGTGACGACCGCCGAAGAGAACCTCGCCAGCGCGACACTCACGGCCCCGATCGCAGGCCTCGTGATCGCCCAGAACGGCCAGGTCGGAGACACCGTTTCTGGCACGAACACCGCGTCGACGAGCTCCAGCAGCAACAGCAGCGGATCCGGCTCGAGCTTCGCCTCCAGCAGCGGAACCGGTAGCACGTCGAGCAGCTCCTCGAGTTCGTCCTCAGCGTTCGTGACGATCGCGGATGTGTCGAAATTCACCGTGACGGCGGCAATCGCCGAGGCGGACATCGCCAACGTGAAAGTCGGGCAGGCGGCCACGGTGACCTTCCCCGCGATTACCGGGGCTTCGTCGAAGGCGACCGTGACGGCGATCGCCCCCACCGGAACCTCGAGCAACTCGATCGTCACCTATGCGACGACCATCACCCTCACCGATCCTCCCGCCAACCTGCGCATCGGCCAGACCGCCGATGTGACGATCACCACGGCATCGACGTCAGCCAGCGCACTGTATGTACCCGCTGCGGCCATCACAACGGCGAACGGGGTATCGACGGTCAAGGTCATCCAGAACGGCAAGACCACACCGGTGACCGTGACCACGGGCCTGGTGGGTGATGTCGGCACGCAGATCAAGTCCGGGCTGACGGCGGGCGAAACCATCGTGATCGGCTCGGTTTCGACCGCGACCACAACCACGACAGGCACCACCGGAACCACAGGAACGGGTGGATTCGGTGGCGGCACCGGTGGCGGCTTCGGTGGCGGTACCGGTGGCGGATTCGGCAACCGTGGCGGATTCGGCGGGGCCAACGGATGAGCACCCCTCTCGCCGGCGGCTCGGGAAGCGTTCTCGAGCTGCGCGGCATCCACCAGATCTACGGAACCGGTGACGCCCAGGTGCACGCCCTCCGCGGCATCGACCTCAGTGTCGCTGCGGGAGAATACCTCGCGATCATGGGACCATCCGGCTCAGGAAAATCCACCCTCATGAACCTGCTTGGATGCCTCGACGTCGCCTCGTCCGGAACGTACATGCTCGCAGGCAACGACGTGAACGAACTCGACGAGAAGGAACTGGCCCGGGTTCGCAATCGCGAGATCGGGTTCATCTTCCAGTCGTTCAACCTGGTTCCGAGGATGACCGCGCTGCAGAACACCGAGCTTCCGCTGGCCTACGGCGGAGTCAGGTACGCGGAACGCAAACGGCGCGCCCTGGAGGCGCTCGAGATGGTCAACCTCACCAACCGCGCGGATCACCGGCCCCAGCAGCTGTCGGGTGGCCAGCAGCAGCGCGTCGCGATCGCCCGGGCCCTGGTCACCAACCCGACCCTGCTGCTCGCCGACGAGCCCACAGGAAACCTCGACTCCGAGTCGACCCACGAAATTCTGGCGATCTTCGACCAGCTGGCAGCCCAGGGCAGGACGATCGTCATCATCACGCATGAAGAGAATGTCGGCGAGCGCGCGCACCGCGTTGTGAACGTTAAGGACGGACTCATCACGAGCGACCACCTGAATCGTGAAAGGGTGCTGGCCCGATGAAGTTCGGCGACATCCTGCTGTCAGCCGTACGCGGCGTGACCGCGAACAAGCTGCGTTCCATCCTCACGATGCTCGGCGTGCTGATCGGTGTCGGTGCGGTCATCCTGCTGATGGCAGTCGGTAACGGCTCGGCCCAGCGGGTCAACAGCCTGATCACGTCGCTCGGCACGAACACACTGACCATCCGGCCCAGCGGGACGGGCTCGACGCCCATCACGCTGGCCGTGAGCGACCAGCTGAACAAGGCCGGCCTTGGCGACGTGAAGTCGGTCGTTCCCGAGTCGACGACCTCGCTGACGGTGTCCTCGACCAACGCCTCCGAGAGCGGGGTGTCCATCATCGGCACCAGCGCGGACTACTTCACGGTGTCGACGGCGAGCGTTGCCAGCGGCAGCGCCTTCACCGCGGCGGATGTCGCCAGCGCTGCAAAGGTGGCGGTCATCGGATCCACTCTCGCGACCGAGCTGTACCCGAGCGGCTCGGCGCTCGGCCAGTCAATAACGGTGTCCGGAACGCCGTTTACCGTTGTGGGCATTCTCGCCACGCAGAGCTCCACGGGTTTCAACGATCCCAACTCCGTCGTCGTCGCCCCGGTAACCCGGGTGCAGCGGTCCTTCACGGGGTTCGGCGCTCTCTCGTCGCTTCTCGCCGAATCGAAGACCACGGCGGGCGTTGCGGCTGCACAGGGTGAATTGGGTGTGGAACTGAATCAGCTGCTGCACGTGAGCGCGGCCACCGCCGCGAGCGCGGCAAGCTCCTCGGCAACCAGCGGCGCTGCCGGTACCGGCGGTTTCGGTCGCTTCCTGCGGGGGGCGACCGGGGGCGGAACGGCAGCGAGTGCCCTGGGTGCGGCCAGCTCGTCGAGCACCCTTCCGTACACGATTACCAACGCCAGTACGCTCCTGTCGACGGCTGAAGCCAGTGCGACGAGCTTTACCGTGCTGCTTGCTGCTGTCGCCGCGATCAGCCTGCTCGTCGGCGGGATCGGTGTGACCAACGTGATGCTCGTCACTGTGACTGAACGAACCCGGGAGATCGGCATCCGCAAGGCGCTCGGGGCGACACGCGGCGCCATTCTGGGCCAGTTCCTCGCCGAGGCCGCAATCCTGACGCTGCTCGGCGGCATCCTCGGTGTCGTCGCGGCCGTTTTCGCCGCGCAGTTCCAGATCAACGGGACCCAACCCGTGCTCATCGGGTACTCGATCCCGCTCGCGCTCGGCGTCTCTGTCGCGATCGGCGTTTTCTTCGGGGTCTATCCCGCGGGACGTGCCGCGACCATGCGTCCCATCCAGGCACTTCGCTCTATCTGATCACCCCACGACCTATCGCAAAACACAGACAAGGAAAAACCAATGACTAACGAAGCACCAGCCGGCGCACCAGAGCCGACACCGTCTCCCACTCCGACGCCCACCACAACGGTCGCCAAGAAGAGGGGCGCGTCACGCATCGTGACGCCCATCCTCGCCCTCGTCGCGGCACTCGTGATCGGGTTGTTCGCGGGTGTCCTCATCGGGCACGCGAATTCGTCAACAAGCGCCAACGCGCGGGCCGGGTTCACCCAGGGCTCGGGCTTCGGCGCCCGAGGTGCCTTCGGCGGTGCTGGCGGTGCCACGGGCGGCACCACTGGCGGAACGGGCACCACGGGCGGATTCGGCGGTGGATTCGGCGCAGGCGCCTCGGGCAAGATCACGGCGATCAATGGGAGCACGCTCACCATCACGTCGACGAGTGGCTCGACGATCACAGTCGACACGACCAGTTCGACGGTAGTCACGACAGTGACCTCGAGCACCTCCGGAAACACCACCACCACCAAGAGCACGAGGACCGACGTTTCGGCGCTCAAGGTTGGGGAGACCATCCGGGCCATCGGCACGACAAGCGGCAGCACGGTAACCGCAACCGCCATCACCGAGGGCGCGACGGGCGGGTTCGGCGGGTTCGCCCGTCCCGGTGGAGCCGGAGGCGGACTGGGCACGAACGGCTAGCAGCACCCGGCAGGCCTCCTGTCGCCACACTTCGCTCCCGTGCTCCCGTCGTGCAGGCGTTTCACGCCCTTCGTCCCACAACTACTGGCCAGATAGGCCTCCAGGCGCAAAACGCCTGCACAACGGGAGTAGCCAGCACCTAGCCATACCGGGTGAGTTAGCGTGAAGTATGCGTGCAATTGAATACTCGGAAAACGGGCCCGCGGATGTCCTGCGGCTGGTCGACAAGGCTCCGGGTACTCCCGGCCCGAACGACGTTCTCGTTCGTATCGCCGTCTCGGGCGTGAACCCGACTGACTGGAAGGCCCGCCAGGGCACCGCGAGCGGCACAAAACTCGCACGACCGCAGGTGCCGAACCAGGATGGCTCAGGCGTGATCCAGGCTGTCGGCGCGAATGTCAACACCCTTTCGGTCGGCGACCGGGTCTGGGTCTGGGATGCCGCCTACCAGCGATCCGAAGGGAGCGCCCAGGAACTCGCGGTCGTGCCCGCCGCCCAGGCTGTGCGCCTCGGCCCAGACGTCTCGTACGACGTCGGCGCGTCGCTCGGAATTCCGGCGCTGACCGCTCATCGTGCGCTGACCGCTCGCGAGGGTGGTCCGGCTGAGCTCGCTCCCGGGGCCCTGTCCGGCTCGACCGTGCTGGTCGCCGGGGGCGCCGGCGCGGTCGGCCACGCGGCCATCCAGCTCGCCGAATGGGCCGGGGCAACCGTGCTCACGACGGTGAGCAGCGACGAGAAGGGCGCGCTGGCGAAGGCGGCAGGCGCACACCATGTCATCGACTACACCCGCGAGGACGTCGCTGCGCGGGTCCATGAGCTCGCGCCGGCCGGCGTCGATGTGATCGTGGAAGTGAACCCGGTCGCCAACCTTCGACTCGACCTGGACATCGTCGCTATGGGCGGCACGATCGCGCTGTACGCAGCCGCCGGCACAGACGAGCCGTCGATTCCCGTGCGCGTTGCGATGGGCAAGAACGTGCGCCTGCAGTTCCTCATGACCTATACGACGACAGAAGACCAGAAACGGGCGGCTGTCCGGGCGGTCAGCGCCGCGGCTGAAGCCGGCGCACTCGGTGTCGGCGAGGAACACGGCCTGCCGGTGACGCGCTTTCCCCTCGAGCAGACAGCCCAGGCTCATCGCGCTGTCGAAGACGGTGTGACGGGCAAGGTGCTGATCGACATCGCGACGGTCTAGTGCGAGCCAGTCGACTCACCGCGTGGGGAGCCGGATGGGGTCTCACGGCCGCTCATCGACGACGGCGATGAATCGCGTACCGATCGATTCGACCTCGCGGCGATAGAGCCCGGGTGCCGGGGCAGGAATCTCGTCGGCGCGATGAAAGTCACAGGTCAGATAGGTGAATTGCGGCCACCACTTTTTCGGGCGTGCGGCCTCGGAGTACCCACAGATATCGCAGGTCAGCTGCACCCAGACCGGCTTGTCTGTGCGATTGGCACGCGATTGCTGTAACCAGGCTGGCGGGTTATTTTCCAGTTCGGCGAACTCGCTCTCCGACATCCTCGACGGAATCCCGTGACGAGTGGCCATCTCGAGGGGGATGTCGAGTCGAAGCGACGCCTCTCGGCGCGAGATCATTCGGCGGCGTCCAGCCGGGAAGCGGTCATCTCGACGTGATCCAGTCGGCCGGGGGTTCGGACCGCCCGGATTCCTCGAGCCATTTGTCACCCTGCTGTTGCAGCGCAGCGATGAGCGGGAAGATCTGCTCGGACGGTATACGCACGCGGGCCCCGACGCGGGTCTCAAGCACAGTCGACTCCGGGTGGGGCTGGCCCACAGAATCGATGGCCGGATGCCCCGGCCCCTTGACCGCGAGAAAGTCGAGCACGAAGGTTGTCGGCGTGTGCCACACGCTCGCGAAGTCGGCAAAGACACCCAGTTCGAGTTCTGGCGGCAGTGTCACCTGGAATTGGATTTGGCCCTGCTGAGGATTTTCATCCATGGGTTCGTCTCCTTACGTCCTGCTGCAACCCTAGACAGGTCGCGGCGGCACACCACCATCGCGGCGTCCGTGAGTTCGGTATCGGCTTGCTGGCAAGTGATCCGTGCAGCGGCAAGCTGAAGTCGGTTTTCAGGAATTCCTGTTTAGACTCCTTATTCGTTCCGCAAACCACTGGGAACGTGAGACACGAATGGGCGGGCGAGTGGGCAACCAGAGCAGGTCGGGTCGGCGGTCGGCCAGTGCTGCTCCCGTCGCTCGCCACGGCAAGCTCCGCCGCGGCGGTGCACTCCCCGGGTTCCTCATGTACGCGGGTGTCGTGGTGGCCGTTCTGGCCGTAAGCCTCGCGTCGATCGGCGGGATCGCGGTCTGGCAGACGGTCTCGAGTATCAAGCCGGGCATCCACCTCGCGCACCTGCGCGGAACGAATGAGCCGATCCCCCAGGTGGGGTCGATCGACGGCGCCGTGAACCTCCTGCTGACCGGAACCGACACCAGAGCCGGCCAGGGGGGCAGCTTCAGCGACCGCGCCGACCTTGAGGCGAGTTCAGGCGCCGGAAACAACGACGTCACGATGGTGCTCCACATTTCCGCAGACCACCAGCACGCCACCGTGGTCAGCATCCCGCGTGACCTCCTGGTCAGCATCCCCGCCTGCCCCCGCAGCAACGGAAGTGTCGCCCCACCCGCGACGCTGGCGATGTTCAACACGACACTGTCTCGCGGGGGTCTCTCCTGCACGGTTCTGGCGGCCGAGAAGCTCACGGGGCTCGACATCCAGTACGCCGCCGAGATCAGCTTCGATGGGGTCATTAGCATGTCGAACGCGGTCGGTGGCGTCACGGTGTGCCTCGCGACCAACATCAAGGACCCGTACGTCGGACTTGACCTGACAGCCGGGGAGCAGACACTCGAGGGCGCGCAGGCGCTCGCCTTCCTCCGCAGCCGCCACGGTGTCGGCGACGGGAGCGACCTGGGCCGTATCAGCGACCAGCAGCTCTTCCTCTCGGCGCTGATGCGCAAGATCAGCAGTGCCGGTGTGCTCAGCAATCCGCTGACGCTCTACTCGCTGGCTAATGCCGCGGTCAACAGCATGCAGCTTTCGGATACCCTGACCGCGCCGACCACCATGGTTGCGATCGCCCTGGCGCTGAAGAACATCAGCCTCGCCAACATCGTGTTCGTGGAATACCCGACAAAATCCAACCCGGCCTATCCGGGCCGCGTCGTTCCCGAGCAGCCCGCCGACACCATCCTCAACACAGCGCTCGACAACGACCGGCCGGTCGTCCTCGCCGGCAAGCTTGGCCGAGCAACGGTGGCTGGTCCCGCGATAACCACCACACCGACCGCGACCCCATCGGCCGCATCGACGTCGACCCCGACTCCGAGCTCGAGCGCGGCCAGTGACGCCGTGGCGCTGCCTGCGGATGTCACCGGCCAGACGGCCGCTCAATCCACCTGCGCGAGGGGTTACCGGCCCTAGCGAGTCCAGCGCGTGAGCGCCGGAATCCGTGCCCCCGGAATCCGTGCGCCGGATCGGTGCGCACGAGGCAGCGAGGCAGTCGGACGCCAGCGGTAGCGTGAGTCGCATGCAGCACGACACGGCACGCCCCGAACCGTTCGCCCTGGCAACGACGAGCGCCGCGCTGGACGACCTGCGAAGGCGGCTCCTGGCCACCCGCTGGCCGGATGCGCCCCGCGAGGCCGGCTGGTCGCTCGGAACCGATGTCGACTACCTGCGCGAGCTCGTCGCGTACTGGACGGACGGGTTCGACTGGCCCTCGCAGGAGGCGGCCCTGGCGGCGGTTCCCCATTTTCGCGTGCCGCTCGGCGGACTCGGCATCCACTTCGTGCATGCCCGCGCGCCGGAGGGCACTCCTCGACCTCTTCCGCTGGTGCTGACCCACGGCTGGCCGGACTCGTTCTGGCGCTACTCCAAGGTCATCCCCCTCCTCGCCGACCCGGGCGCTCATGGAGCAGACCCGGCTGACGCCTTCGACGTGGTCGTGCCCGACGTGCCCGGTTTCGGCTACTCCGATCGACCGGCCGGCGCGGCACTTGACTCGATCGCCGTGGCCGGCCTGTGGGCCGAACTGATGGACACCCTCGGTTACCACTGCTTCGTCGCCGCGGGCGGTGACATCGGAAGCCACGTGAGCCGCTATCTCGCACTCGATTTTCCCGATCGCGTCGCCGCCGTGCATCGCACGGACGCCGGGCTGCCGGTCTATGGCGGGGACCCGCGTGACCTCGCCCCGAGCGAACGGGAGTGGATTGCGGATGGGCTGGCCTGGGGTGCCACCGAGGGAGCGTACGCGGCGATGCACCGCACCAAGCCGCAAACCGCGTCGTTTGGCCTCACCGACTCCCCGGTCGGCCTTGCCGCCTGGATCGTGGAGAAACTCCGGTCGTGGAGCGATTGCGGAGGAGACATCGAGCGGGCCTTCACCAAAGACGAAATACTCACCAATGTGACGATCTACTGGCTGACCGGCACGATCGGATCGTCCATGCGCATGTACAACGCCAACGCCGCCATACCCGCAGCCCAGCTGGCACGGCGGGTCGAGGTGCCATCGGGTTTCTCTGTCTTTGCCGGCGACATCATCCGGCCGCCGCGGGCGTGGCTGGAGCGCACAGCGAACACGGTGCGCGTGACCGAACCCTCGCGGGGAGGCCACTTCGCGGCCTTCGAACAGCCCGAGCTGTACGCGCAGGAACTGCGCGACTTCTTTAGACCCTTCCGAGCGACATTCCAGCCGTAGGTCTTGCCGCCGGGGGCCTGAATTCCGCGCCCCAAACGTCGACTCAGCGGCGCCACAGGGAGGCGCGGCTAGCATTGGCGCTGGCCCGCAGGGCGGGCCGCGCGGCGGGGTGACAACTGTCGTGAAGGGACCTCGACGAAGGCAGCTTCTCGTGAAGCCTGACAGCAACGAAGTCGCGACAACACGGGCGCAGTCCGAGCGTTATGCGGGACTCGCGATCCCCGTGCCCACGGCCGCCACGTATGACACGGTTACCGAGGGCAAGACCGGCTGGCGATTCGTGCTGACGGGCCGGTGGATCGCATTCCTGGTGGGAGTGCTGGTCTACGCCGCCGGATGTGTGGCCGGTGTGGCGTGGCAATGGCAGATCAACCAGCAGATCGGCCAGTTCAATGCCACGGTCAGCCGTAACTTCGATGCTCCCGCGGTCCCCCTCGACCGTGTGATTCCTTCGCTCGGCTCATACTCGCCGTCGGAGCAGTGGAGGCCGGTCACGGTGACCGGCCGGTACCTGGTCTCCCGGCAGCTCTTCGTGCGCGACCGAACCTGCGGGAGCGACACCGGCTTCGAAGTGCTCACTCCGCTTGTGCTGGCGGATGGGGCCGCCTTCGTGGTCGATCGCGGCTGCGTGGCCGCGAGCGCGGCGAACCCGAACGACCCCTCCGTGACGGCCATGCCACCCGCGGGGCAGGTGCAGGTGATTGCGCGCATTGTGGCGAGCGAGCCCGCCAAGGGCTCGGTCACCGCCAGCGAAGCGACGGCGCCAAGCGGTAACCAGGTTGATTCCATCGATCTCCCCGGCATTGCGCCCAGGGTCGGGGTACCGACCTACACCGGGGCGTACGGGATGCTGGTGTCGCAACGCCCGGCGGCTGCGCACCGCCTGGAGAGCGTGCTCACCGGCCGTCCGACGGTGGATGCGAGCGCGCAGCAGGGAACGATCTTCGCGACGATCCTCTACGCCGTGGTGGGGCTGGTGATCTTTGGCTACGCGCTGCGGGAGAAATTCCGGTTCGTGAACCGTTTCGATCCACGCCTGTGGGCTAGTGAATGGAAGCGCATCCAGCGGCTCGCGCGAAAGCCTTACACCGATGCCGAAATCGAGGACATGCTCATCGACGGCTATCCCCTGGCGAACATCCCCGCTCTCGAGGCTGCCACCAGGCGGCCCGGGCCTGCCGAACTCGACTAACCGTCACAGGTAGAGGTAGTTCACGAAGGCGATCCTGGTGCTGTCGGCTGACCAGGATGGAACGTTGATCGTCCCCTGGCCACCGAAGATCGAGGCGAGCAGCGTGGTTTGTCCGCTAGCCAGGTCCATCAGTTTCAGCTCCACGTCTTTGCCGGCCGGATGCCCGGCGACTGACGCGTCGTAGGCCAGGTAGGCCATCGAGCGACCGTCGGGCGAGATGTGCGGGAACCAGTTCCCTGATTCGTCGTCGGTGACCCGCGCGAGCCCCGAACCGTCGGGGTGAATGCGATAGATCTGCATGAGCCCGGTGCGGTCCGAGTTGAAATAGATCCACTCGCCATCGGGCGAGAATTCCGGCCCATCATCGAGGTGCTCGGCGGTGGTGAGCCGGGTTTCGGCGCCGCCGTCCGCAGGAATGGTGAAAATCCCGAAGGCTCCATCGCGCTGGCCGCAGAAGGTGATCGTCTGGCCGTCGGGCGACCATCCGTGCCAGTACGACGGCGAACCATCTGTGAGGCGCACAGGTTGCCCCCCCGAGATCGGCAGCGTATAGATAATCGATTGGTGGTCACCCTGGGATTGGTCGCTGATTGCTATTCGCGAGCCGTCCGGGGACAGTCCATGGTCGTTGTTGCAGCGGTTCGCGAATCCGGTCGAAATCGGTACCTCAGCACCACCCTGAACCGGGATCGCGAAGAGGGATCCGTCGCCGTTGATGATCAATCGGTCGTCGGCCGTCCAGTTTGGCGCCTCCACATGCCGGTCGAAGACGCGAACCGTACGGCGCCCGAGGTCTTCGATCGTGAGTACTTCGAGCGAACTGAGCAGCTGGTCACCGACTACGGGCACGTCGAATGCGAGGTCGCTGAAAATCGCGGTCTCGGAGGTCTCCTTCGAGTGCGAGCAGACGGCGAGGCCCACGTAGTACGACCCGCCCGAAGTGAAGCGCACTCCACCGCCAATCGGGATACCGTCTGCGAACGCAACAACGTAGTCACCGACGCGGCGAACTCCGAGCCGCTGTGCCCAAACCACGTTGGCGGTGAGTTCGAGGGTTTCCGCTCCGGGAGCCAGCCGGTATTGCAGGCTCGTGAGGCCATCACCGTGGAGGGCGATATCGGCATAGGCGGCGTCGGCGTCGAGGCTTTCGCGGATCACGAGGCAGACCTTGCGATGAGCCTCGACTCCCTCACCGACGAACGCGACGTTGGCGGAGAGGGCTATGTCGCCCTCCACTTTTTTCCACACGAAGTGGAAGGAGTCAGTCGCGCCCCACATGTTGTGGCCACTGCCCTCGACCGCATACGAGCTTCCGTCGAACGAGACTGAGCCGGGACGGTTGATGTCGCCGACATCGGTTTCACCATCGAAAAGTCCGAGGAGTTGTCCTGTCATGGTTCCAGACGATAACACAACTGGGAACATACTTACTCACCGTAACTAACATACATCTCCATAATTACCGCATAGCTGGGATGAAGTGAAAAAACCACAGATTGTGATCCGGATAACGAAACTTACTTACTAATTGAAATTATGTTAGTTGTGTTCTAGACTCATCGCGGTCGCAGTCACATTCGACAAACCCGACCTATCCAGCACCGTTGCTAGAGACCAAGGAGAACAAAGATGTTTCAGAAGTCGCACAGGCGCGCAAGGGCTCTAGCCGCCATTGCAGCCGTTGCGGCCATCGGGCTAACGCTCGCCGGCTGTTCGAGCAGTTCATCATCAACCACGGCAGGTTCAGCCGACAAAGGCAACATCACGTGGTGGGGCTGGACGCCCACGACTGCCCTGGCCGCGAACCTCATAAAGCAATTCAACAAGCAGTACCCGAACATCCACGTCACCTACAAGAACTACCAGGACCAGTCGTTCGCATCCGCGCTCCGTCCGGCACTCGCCTCCAACGTCGGGCCCGACGTATTCAACACCCTGGTCGGCGGCTCAGGCGCAGCGATCTCCATCTACGGGGTCGACGCCGTCAATCTCACGCCGGCGATCGAGAAGCTCCGCGGCGCCAATTGGAAAACGGGTCTCTACCCGGCAGGTGTAACCGACTTCACCGTGGGCGGCCAGCTCAAGGGTGTGCCCGTCGGCAAAGTGACCTCCGGCTTCATGTGGATGAACGCGGCATTGATGAACAAGCTGAACCTCAAGGAACCGAAGACCCTCGCCCAGTGGACTTCAGAGTGCAAGACCATTCGCGCGGCGGGGTACGGATGCCTGACCGAGGGCGTGGACGCCGCCGGATTCGAGGTCGACACGCTGCATTCAATCGCGAACAGCGTGGATCCCGGCTACTGGACCAACGCCACCAACGGCAAAGCCAAGTGGACCGCTCCGCAAATGGTCAAGACGCTGACAATCTGGAAATCGCTCGACACCGACGGCATCCTGAACCCGGGCGCACTCGGAATCCAGCAGTACCCTGACGCGAACAACAACTTCCTCTCCGGCAAGTCCGCGTTCGTGCAGATGGGTACCTGGTACCGCCAGTACGCCGATGTTCCCGGGCTGACCGCCGGTCTCCAGGCAGCCGGAGTTTCGTCGAGCACGGCCAAGGTGCCGATCGTCCCCGTCCCGTTCCCGAATGTGGGCGGAAGCACTGGCGCACTGTTCGGCGACCCGGACTACGGCGTCTCCGTCAACAAGAAGTCGAAGAACATCGCGGCAGCCACAACGTTCGCCCTCTGGCTCGGCGCAACGAAGGAAGGCCAGCAGGTCATCGCGAACAACCTCGACGAGGACCCGGTGCTTGAAAGCGTGAAAGCCGACCTCAGCACCGTGCAACTCGTCGACCCCACCGTGCAGTCGCCGTACCTCGACTCGCTTGCGGCAACTCTGTCCAAGGGTGTCACCGAACCTCGCCTCGCGAACATCTCGGCCAGCCTCGACCAGGCCATTGAAGACGCCGCATCCAGCGTGCTCGGCGGCCAGGCCACCCCGGCGCAGGCAGCGCAAACCCTCCAGGGCGCCTCGGGACAGTAATCGTCGGAACGCCACTGCCTCCGCGGGGGCGAGCGAGACTCCCAAGCCGGGAAGCCACTCGCCCCCGCGGACCGACCACGGCATTCTGAACGGATACGGTTGCGAAGACGCACGTGATGGAAGAGAGACAGTCAATGAACAGGAGCCTGCGGTCGCGTGGCTATGTCTACATAGTTCCCGCGCTCGTCATCTCGGTCGGCCTGATCTACTTCTGCATCGGATACACCGGCTACATCTCGACACTGAACTGGGATGGCGTCAGCCCGGACCAGGTTGAGGTCGGATTCCAGAACTTCCTGCGACTGTTCAACGATCCCGACTTCTGGCGTGCGCTCTCGCACACGGCCATCTTCTTCGTTGCCGCGTTCGTGCTGCAGGCCGGGCTCGGTTTCATCTTTGCGGCGCTGTTGCATTCGAAGGTGAAGCTCGCCGGGGTCTACAAGGTACTGATCTTCCTGCCCGTCGTGCTCGCCCCCGCCACCATGGCGCCGGTCTTCCGGCAGATCTACGCCCCGACCGGCCAGTTCAACGCCGTGCTCGGCTTCCTTGGACTGCACTGGCTCGAGCAACCCTGGCTCGGACAGGTGAGCACCTCGCTCGGAGTCATCACCTCGATTGCCGTGTGGTCGGGGATGGGCGTCTCGTTCATCCTCTACTTCGCCGCGATGAGCCAGGTGGAGCCGGAGGTACTCGAAGCGGCACGCATCGACGGCGCGGGCAATATCCGAACCCTCGTCAGCATCATCTGGCCATCGGTTCGAGGAACGACGCTCGCCATCGCGATCCTCACCGCCATCGCCTCGCTCAAGACCTTTGACGTCCCCTGGCTGGTGGCCGAGGCGGGACCCAACTACTCGACCGAGTTCCTCGGAACGTTCATCTACCGTGAGGCTATTCCCCTCAATGCTGTCGGGTATGCGGCGGCCATCTCGATCATGCTGCTGATTCTCGCGCTGGTCGTTGCCATCACGCTGCGCGTGCTCGGCCGGGACAGGAGCGCAGACTGATGTTCGAAGTTCGAACACTCGGGGGGAAAGTCGTCCTCCAGATCGTCATCACACTGATGGTCATCCCCTTCGTCTTCCCCCTGGTGGCCATGATCCAGGGGTCTCTCGCCGGAACCGGCTGGAACAACTACGCCGTAGTGCTCGGTATCTCCCAACTCCCCCTGTTCTTCCTGAATAGCGCGATCATCGCGGCCAGCGTCATCGCGATCGTCTACGTCTGCACGATGCTCGCCGCGTTCGGGTTCTCCAAGCTCCACATTCGAGGGAAGGAGTTTTACTTCTGGCTGCTCCTTGCCGCACTCACGCTTCCCGAAGTGGTGCTCATTACTCCGCTGTTCGTCACAACCACCGCGATCGGCATTTACAACACCTACTGGGCTGTCATCATCCCGCTGGCCGCCCTTCAGATTCCTTTCACGGTGCTGCTCGCCCGCAACTTCATGGACGGGGTGCCGGATGCCCTGATCGAGGCCGCGCGAATCGATGGCGCCTCGACCTGGAAGGCTTTTCGCTACATCGTGCTGCCCCTGACGTCACCGATCGCTGCGGCCCTCGTGGTGCTCACCCTCATCGGCACCTGGAACGACTACCTGATGCCCCTGGTCTTCCTGCAGTCCTCGAGCCTGCAGACGATCACCCAGGTGCCTGACTTCTTCATCAGCGAATTCAGCAACGACCAGACCAAGATCCTGGCGGCCGCCGTCATCACCGCCATCCCCGAAGTCGTCGCCTATTTGCTGCTCCAGCGACTGTTCGAACGTGGTCTGTCGGCCGGGGCACTCAAGTGAACCTCACTACGATGTCGTTGAACTGCTCGCATCCTGCGGGCAGGCCATCGTCGTGCACCCGCGTGCACTGTCAGCGGAGCCGTCAGCTATGAAGAACATCGGTTTGGTGCTCGTGCAGCCGGGGGCTCGCGCCGTGCACGAACCCCTGATGTCGGGTATCAGCCACGGGCTGGAGGAGGCGTTCGTCCGCGCGGGAATGCGCCTGGTCACGCGGGTGGTGCGCGAGCGTTCGGCCGAACTCGACGTCTACCGGTACTGGCACGCGAGCGGCGCCGTCGACGCGATCGTGCTGGTGCGGGTGCGGCATGAGGATGAGCGCGTCAGGTTTCTGGGGCAGCTGCGGATTCCATTCGCTGCGATAGTCGACGCTGCCGAGGTAGGGGACTTCTCGGCAGTTACTGTCGATAGTGCGTCGATGATGAGGTCGGCGCTCTCCTACCTCACCTCACAGGGCTACTCCAACGTGGTGTACGTGAAGGCCCCGGAAGACACCGTGCTGTCCGACATCCGTGCACGCATGTTCGTCGCCGAGGCCGAAGCAGCGGAATTCCACGGCCGAGTTGTGAGCGCGGACCTCACGGCCGACGGTGCGAGCTCCGCGACAGAGGAACTCATCGCGGACGCAGCCAGCCGTCCGGATGCCATCATCTTCGATGACGACGTGACTGCCGTAGCGGGCCTGTCGACACTGCAGTCATTCGGGCTCTCGGTGCCGCGGGATGTCGCTGTTATGGCCTGGAACGATTCCGTGCTCTGCCAGAGCGCGACACCATCGGTCACCGCGCTCAGCGACAGGGCGCACGAAATTGGAACGCTCGCCGCCAACTGCCTCATCGACTCGGTTGCGACCGGAACGCGAAAAATTATCGGTGCGCCTGATTCGTTCATCGTGCAGAGGGCGAGCGCATGACACAGGCAGTGGGGGTTTAGGGGATGGCTGCAACAATCGGTCCGTCGTCCGAGAACACCAGGAGCGCTGTGCTGGACCTGATCCGGTCGGGCGGCGTCGTCAGCCGTGTCGACCTGGTCGAGGCATCGGGGCTCACCGCTCCCTCGATTACCAGGATCGTGAAGGTACTCATCGACGACGGGCTCGTCATCGAGACCGGCTTCGGCGACTCGACAGGCGGCAAGCGCCGCACCCTTCTCGAACTCAACGCCAGCGCGAGGTACGCAATCGGCCTGTCGCTCGATGATGCCAGGCTCACGTATGTCGTCACCGATCTCGCGGGCAACCTCGTCGGGCGCCTCGTCGCCGAGGGGGTGCGCGATGCGACACCCGCGGTATTGATCTCTCGCATCACGGAAGAGTTGCACACCCTGCTCACCCAGCTCGACGTGAAGACGAGCGATGTCGTGGGGCTTGGGCTTGCTCGAGCGGGCCTGCGCGATCGGGAGGGCGGGGTCCCGCGGGGTGCCCTCGCCGCCGGCGTCTGGGGAGACTTCGAAGTCAGGGAGGCGCTCGAGGCTTCGTCCGGTTTCACCGTCGTTGTCGAGAACGACGCCGCGTGCGCGGCGCTCGGCGAATTCTGGACCGGGCGGCTCCCCGCCACGAAAGACTTCGCCACGCTGTACATGGCCACCGGAATCGGTTGCGGCATCGTTATCGGGGGCAGCGTGTACGGCGGAGCCTCGCTGAACGCCGGCGAGATCGGTCACATGATCGTCGATGTCAACGGTCCGGATTGCTGGTGCGGCTCACGCGGCTGCCTGGAGATGCTGGCCGCGCCTCGCAGCGTGGTCAAACGGGCGATGGCGGACACGGACCTCGCGACGGCCCTCTCCCTGACCGGAACGGAAGCGGAATTGAGAACCGATTTCGCTGTCATCGCCCGTGCCGGGGCACAGGGGGATCCGCGCTGTGTTGCGCTGGTCGAGGAGTCGGCGAACTACCTCGCTGCCGCATTGCTCTCCCTCACCAACCTGATCGACCTCGACCAGCTCTACCTTGCGGGGCCTGGGTTCGCGGATGCCGGCTCCATCTACTACCGCATCATTCGAAGCCGACTCGAGTCGTTCGCCTTCCAACGCGCCGTGCATTCGGTGACCGTCGAGCTCTCTGAGGTCGGGCTCGAGTCGGCTGCACTCGGTGCGGCCGCCGTCGTCCTGCAAAGCGAACTCACTCCCCATCGCAAGGCAGCCGTGTCTACGTAACGAGCCGACCACCGCCAGACCCGGCCACTTCACGATTTCCATCCCAGTAAGAAGGTTCATTCCGTCATGCCCATTTCCACTATCCTCATCAACGTTCGCGACGTTCGGCGATCGGTCGACTTTTACGTTTCGCACCTTGGTGCCGGGGTCATCGGTGAGGTCACCGACACGGGCGCCGACCTCGATTTCGTCACCGCGACGATACGGCTCGCTCGCGTCACCGATCCGGAGCAATCGACCTGGATCCCCGACGACCTGCAACGGGGATTTCGCCACGTCGGCTTCAAAGTCGACGCCGTGGATCCAATGGTCGCGGAACTCGATGGTGCAGGGGTCGAATTTCACCTGCGCCCCATCGACGCGACAGGGGGCGTGCGAATCGCCTTCTTTTTCGATCCGGACGGAACACTGCTCGAGCTGGTGCAGGGCGACCTCGACTATCACGACGTGCACGATGAGGACGGGGTGGCGCGAGAGCGCGGCCTTGGCATACCGTCGCGACCTCGCTTCGACCATGTCGCGGTGACGGCAGCGGATGCCACTGCCATTGACGACCGCTACCGTCCACTGGGATTCCGGCTGATCGGATCGATCCACCAGACGGGCGATCCGCGAGGGTTCGAAATTGACTACCTGAAGGGCGGCGACACGGTTCTCGAGGTCTTCACCTTCACGGCGCCGACCACCGCCAGGGCTCCGCAGACCACCGCGCCCGGGTTTGCCGCGGTAATGCTCGAATCCCATCCGCAGTCATCGCCGAGCATTCCCGCGCCCGGCACCCCGATCGGGGCGGGTTCGGGCGGACGTGCGCTGTACGCCGATCCTGATGGTCTCGTGTTCGCGGTCACCCCATGACAGGCCCGGACCTGGTGCGACCCTGGCTCAGGCCTCTGGGTCCCACAGGACTCGTCGTCTCCGCGGTGACCGCGGGCGGGGCACCACTCGGCGGGATGCCCGAAGCGTTCGGCTACGACGTGTCCGAACCAGATGCGGTCGAGCTGGTGGAAGCCATCCTCTCCAGCCCGATCCGAGCCATCGACACCTCCAACGGCTACTCGGATGGCCGCAGCGAGGAGCGCATCGGCAGGGGCATTGCGCGAGCCGGCAGGCTCCCCGCGGATTTCCTCATCGCCACCAAGGTCGATGCCAGGGGCGGCGATTACTCGGGCGAGCGGGTGCGGGAATCCGTTCGCGAGAGTAAGGAACGGCTGGGGCTGGATTCCCTGCCACTGGTCTACCTTCACGACCCCGAGTTCCACTCGTTCGCCGACCTGACTTCTCCCGGCGGCGCTGTCGAAACTCTTGTCGAGCTGTCGGAGGCGGGCGAGATCGGGCACATCGGCGTTGCCGGCGGCGACGTGCACGAAATTGGCAAATACCTCGAACTCGGTGTCTTCGAGGTCTTACTCACCCACAACCGGTGGACCCTCGTGGACCGCAGCGCGGGCGAGCTGATCGATCGCGCGCGCGGCCTCGGAATGGCGGTCGTCAATGCCGCCATTTACGGCGGCGGCATCCTTGCCAATCCCCACGGCGATATGGCCCGCTACGGCTACCGGCCGGTGCGCGGTGCGACGCGTGACGCCATCCGGTCGATGGCACTGCTCGCCGAACGTTTTGAATCCGACCTGGCGACAGTCGCTCTCCAGGCCTCGCTTCGTGACCCGAAGGTCGACTCCACCGTGATCGGGTTTTCGAGGCCGGCCCGGATCGACGGGATTGTCGCTGCGGCCGCCCGGCCGCTGCCTGACGAGTTCTGGCACGCGGTCGAGGCGCTGGTGCCGCCCAGGGAGGACTGGCTCGACTTCTCCCACGCCTAAACCTCACTCCCCTATCCCCCACGCCGCAGGGCCTCCTTCGTTTGGATCCGCATGAACCTCGAACTTTCCCAATTCCCCACCGACTTCGCCTGGGGGACCGCAACCGCCTCCTACCAGATTGAAGGTGCGGCGACCGAAGACGGTCGCGGCGCCAGCATCTGGGATTCCTTCACGAGGGTTCCCGGCGCCATCCTTGACGGCAGCAACGGCGATGTCGCGACGGATCACTATCATCGGGTCGCCGAGGACGTCGCGCTGATGTCTAGCCTTGGCGTCAATTCGTACCGCTTCTCCATCGCGTGGCCGCGCATCCAGGCAAACGGAAAAGGCTCGCCGAACCGGGCGGGGCTCGACTTCTATCGCCGACTTGCCGAACAACTCCTCGACAAGGGAATTACCCCGTTCGCGACGCTCTACCACTGGGACCTGCCGCAGGCCCTCGAAGACGACGACGGCTGGCTGAACCGCGACACCGCATGGCGCTTTGCCGATTATTCGCGGATCGTCGCCGAACAACTCGGCGATGTGGTTGGCCACTGGATCACCCTCAACGAGCCGTGGTGCTCCTCATTTCTCGGCTATGCCGCCGGAATCCACGCGCCCGGCAGGACCGTCGGCACCAACGCTGCGCACGCTGTGCATCACCTCCTGCTCGGCCACGGCCTGGCGACACAGGCCATTCGGGAAACCCAGCCCCACTCCCAGGTGGGCGTGACCCTGAACCTGTACTCGGTGCGGGCAGCCAGCGACTCGGCCGCCGACCGTGACGCTGCGCGCCGCATCGACGGACTGCAGAACCGGCTCTTTCTTGACCCTGTGCTGACCGGTGCCTATCCAGCGGACGTGCTCGCCGACCTGGGCCAGGCGGAGTGGTTCGCCTCGCAGCCGGCATCGGATGCATCGACGATCGCAGCATCGATCGACTTCCTGGGCGTCAACTACTACAGCCGGTTCACCGTTGCCGGCGGCGTCACGAGCAGCACGGCAGACGAGCCTGCGAGCGCGTTCCCCGGCAGCGAGGCAGTACAGTTTCTCGATGCCGGCGAGGCCAAGACCCAGATGGGCTGGCCGATTGTGCCTGAGGGACTCGTCGAAGTCCTGCAGTTCGTTGAAGACCGCCGGCCCGGGCTTCCCACGTACATCACCGAGAACGGCTCGGCCTTCGAGGACATACCGGACGCCGGCGGATATGTCGACGACGAGGCGCGACTCGAGTACCTGCGCTCGCATCTTCGCGCGTGTGCTGATGCCCTATCTCTCGGGCTGCCGCTGGCGGGCTACTTCTCGTGGAGCCTCATGGACAATTTCGAGTGGGCACAGGGCTACACCCGGCGCTTCGGCCTCGCCTACGTCGACTATTCGACCGGTCGACGCACCCTCAAACGCAGCGGGAGGTGGCTGGCACGGTTCCTCAGTTCGTGACGAACCAGTATTCGGCGAGCCATTCGAGAAACTGCCGCGTGAGGGGCCGACTGGGAAATCAGTGCTTGAGGTCGCTGGTCAGCGAAGAAAGCAGCCTGGCCAGGGTTCGCTGGTTTTCGTGGCTGGCAAACCGGTCGAGCGGAAGACTCACGATCGCGCTGGTGTAGTGGCCGACCAGGTTGAGGCCGGATGGCCATTCCTCCTCGTCGGCGGGAATGAGCGCAACATCGAGTACCTCGAGGCTCTCCAGGGATGAGCGCGGGAACGACGACGTGTCAATTAACGGTTCCTCGCCACCGATCCGGCTGATCAGCACGAGGACTACGGTGGCGTCGGTGAACGCGACGATCTCCCAATCCGTGCTGTCCTGCGTGGCGGCCGACAGGTAGGTGATGTCCTGGTCGAACGTGAGGGCGAGGATCCGTGCGACCACAGCCTGCTGCCAGTCGGGCCTGGACTCTGGGCCGTCGGAGCCGGTCGCCCACCCGGTGCTATCGGATGATCGCTCGATCAGGGTGTGGATTGCGGCCGCGCGGCGGCGGTGCTCGTCGTTGTTCGTCATTTTCGAGCCTCCTCGGCTACCGGTATGCCGCCTCCACCAGTCTTCGCCCGCGGGCAAAGGCGATCAACCGCTAGACACGGCAAACAGGGAGCGCTAGTGGGACGGTTCCGGCGTGGGCTTCAAACCACCCGCAGAATTGGCGGAGCGGTTCAACTCCTCCAGCCATTCCCGGTTCAGCGGCGGGTCATGGGGTCCACCGATTTCAAACGAGATGGGGATGCCCTCATCCAGCCAGACCGAACTATGAGTCGTGTCGTCGCCGTCGGTGTTCTGCCAGGTGAAGGTGAAGCCCTCATTTCGCCGCAGCTTTGAGGTGATGACCACCTTGAGGTGCGCCAGCAAACGGTCTTCGATTTCGACCTCGACGTTCGGGATGCCGTAGATGAACTTACCCATTTCGTTTCCCCCCGCCGTCCGTGAAGACGAGCGCACAGGTCTGCAAATTAGTCATGTAATACTCCGGGGTCCGGGGAGATGGGGCGCGGCTGGTCGTCGAGCCACCACCGTCAATTATGGCGGACTCGTGGCTATCGACCCGGTTGTGCCCGGCATTGACCGCCTGTGCGGGGCTCCAGCTCACTGAACGAATGCTCCCCGCTGGGCTAGACAAACCGTACTACTCCCGTAGTGTTGTTGGTGTGCCAGTTCGAGGCCTCGGGTAAGTGCCTCGAATTGAGTCGAGGGGTCCCCGCGCCATTCGGGTTGGTTGTGGGGATCCCGTTTTCTGTTCTGGCCGGGTCGCACTCAGACCGAGACTCCGCGATCGAGCCGATAGCGCTCGTAAACCACCCGCGGGGCGAAGGTCCTCGTCTCCAGCAACTCGAGTGGCAGATTCGCTGTGACCGGGGGTAGGAAGCGTGTGCCACCTCCGACGATGATCGGATTGCGGAACATGCGCAGCTCGTCGACGAGGCCAAGCTCGATCGCTGCCGCTGCCAGCCCGGCGCCCCCGATCGAGACATCGTGGGCGGTCGAATCCAGGACCGCAGCGACCTCGTCCTCGACTGACGCACGCGCCAGCCGCGCGTTGCCCCGCACATCGTTCAGTGTCCTGCTGAAGACGACCTTCGGGAGGCCGCCCCAGGCTTCGGCGAATGCGGCCCCCGCTGCCGTGGTGCGAAGGGTCGGATCCGTCTCCCAGACCAGCATCGTCTCGTACAGCCTCCGACCAAGAAGATAGCCGCCGAGCTCGCGAACCTGCTCGAGGTGGAACCCGAACTCTTCGTCGCTCGGGCGCGACCACGCGAATCCGCCAGCGCGGTCGGTGATGAATCCGTCCACCGAGACATTCATGGAGTAAACGAGCATGCAGCAATGCTTGTCCGGTCATGGCAGCAGCGTCCAGCATGAATTGGCGCAAAGGCACCGCGCGAGGCACACATTGCACAGCCGTTAACCGAAAATCCATAGACGAGGGCGACTCATGGTGCTTGTCTGGAGTGAGGATCCGCCTGTTCGAGATCGGAGGACTTCGATGGCTGTCGCACTGCCAGGGCACCGTGTGGTGGTGTTCATCCAGGAGAACAAGACCACCGACTTCTATTTCCCGACAATGAAAGCCTGGGGTGCGGATGTCGCCAACGACGGCAACCTCCTGTCCGCCCCGCCAAACTTCGACCAGCCCCATGACCGCGACGCATGGGTGCACTACTCGATGGGGGACTACCCAGCAGAACGCGCGCAGGTCGACAACGACACGGTCATCCCGTTCTACAGCTGGCTCGCGAAAACCTTCGTGTTCTCCGATCACCACTTCGGGTCCGGGTCAAACTCAACGCCCGGCCACATGCTGGCGGTGGGCGGCCAGATGCCCACGCTGAAAAACCCACCATTCGTCGGTGCGGGCCCGGTCTGGGACCTGCCGTCAATCTTCACCGCCGCCGAAACCGGGAAAGTGTCGTGGGCCGCGTTCCCTGACCAGGACGGCTACCCGGTGAAGTACTACACGAGCCTGTCGACCGCGCCCGGAAACGCAAACGTGTACCCGCCCAGCCAGTTCATCCCCATGGCCAAAGCGGGCACGCTCCCGCAGGTCTGCTACGTGTGGAGCCCCGCAGGCTTCGACGAGCATCCTCCGGCGACAAGCAATCCCGGTTACGTGACGGATGGGCAGAACCTGGTCTGGAGTCGCGTGCAGGCCGTCATCGATGGTGGCGGCTGGGACAACACGACCTTCATCCTCACCTGGGACGATTGGGGCGGGTATGCCGACTCCGTGCCCACCCCCGATATCGAGACCGTGCCAGACGCCCTCCATCCAAATGGCTACCAGGTGATCGGCGGATCGCGCATTCCACTGGTCATGTTCGGCGGCCTCGTCACGCAGGCCATCGACCCGGAATGGCACTCGCACGCCAGCATTCCGAAGACGGTGATCGACCTCGTTGGACTACCGCCGATGGGCGTGCCACGGGTGGACACCGCGCCCTCGCTCGCCCACCTGGTCGAGGCAGGCCTGCCGGTTCGCCCGCAACCGCCGGCACCGGGAACGACCTTCAGCCAGCCAGTGCCGCCATCCCCCCCTCCGGCGCCCGTAGCTCCGGGGCCCTGGCCCGGAACCCTCGGCACACTGCTGCCCGCCCTGGTGACCCTCGACGGATCGAAACTCCCGGCACCGACTGACGGAATCGTGCAGAAGTCGCCCCCGAAACTGCCCGCGGGTCCGGCCGCGACGCAGTAGTCCCGCGGCTGCGGGCCGCGTGAACCACCGTGATGCGCCTGCCCTGGATCCCCGGTATATTCCCGGCCGGATGGCGCGCAAAGTCGCTCGCGGAGGGGCAGACTGGTGGGCAGCGACTTTTGCTCTTGCCACCCCGTGACCAGCCAGTTCACGGTTTTCACCGGTTCAGAGGCACCCCATTTCTCGCGACTCCCGTGCTTCATCATCGAGTTCGTAAACAAGGAGCAGGCAATGAGTGACAGTCTCGGCGAAAAACTGGCGCGGAAATCACGACCCTCCTCCCAGCAGGTTCGCCTGACGCTGCGATTCATCAGTGTCTGGTCCGCCGCGAAGATCTCGTTCCTGTGCGGCGTGGGGCTGGGGTTGGTGGGGGGCATCGCGCTGTTCGTCCTGTGGGCAGTACTCGACCGCCTGGGCGTGTTTACTCAGCTCAACTCTGTACTCTCCGGCACCACCGCGGGCAGCGGTTCCGTTACCAGCGCGATCGGCTTCACCCAGGCTCTCGGGATCTCATTCCTGGTCGGAATCCTCACCACCATTTCGGCCACCGTCGTGGGCACGATTGCCGCAGCACTGTACAACCTGGGGGTGCGGATCACCGGCGGAGCCACCGTCGGGTTCAGCACGCAGAGCCGGGAGAGGTAACGCCGCCCCTGCGGCTCGACATCAATCGGAGCGAGACCACGTGTCAAGCGCAGTGATGAGGCTAGCCACCAGGCGCTGGAAGCTGCGCTCAAGATCCACCGGCATCTCGAATCCTCCACCGGTTTCCAGCGCGACGAAGCCGTGGAGCGCCGCGCGAACGAACCGGGTTGCGTCGACGGCGTCATCCCCCTGCAGGCCATACCCGGCGAGCACACGGAAGACCACGGTCAGGAGGGCATTCGACGCCGCGAGATCCTCGTCGTCGCCATCGAGTGGTGCGCGAACGGTCATGGGGTATTGACCCGGGTGCTCAAGCGCCCACCTGCGATAAGCGACCGACATGGCCGCGACCGCATCATCCCGGGACTTGCCGATCGCCGCCTGCCCGAGTTCCCGGCCGAGGCTGGTTTTGCCGGCGATCGTGATGCCGCGCTGGATGGCCGGCATCCCGTTGACGTGTTTGTACAGCGACGGGATGCGCACGCCGAGGCTGTCCGCGAGGGAGGCGAGAGTGAGGCCCTCGGAGCCTTGCTCATCGAGAATCCGCGAAGCCTCGTCGAGCACCGCGGTACTCGACAGCCCCGCTCTAGGCACGGTGGAGTGCCTTTTTCAGGAAGGCGAGTACGGCCTCGGCAGCGACGTCTGGTTGCTGGGAGTGTGGATAGTGCCCCGAGTCGGCAGCCATGACCACCTCTGCACGCACAGCGTCTCCGATCCACTGTGCTTCGGCGGCAGGATCCGTGAAGTCAGGGTCGCGGGCTCCCATAAGCACGAGAACGGGTGCCGTGACGTCGGCCAGGCGTGCCTCTGCGGGTGCGTGGTCGGTTTGCCGGGTGGTCAGGGAAAAGGCTTTTGCGTACTCGGGACGACGCAGGCTCGCAGTCACTCGGGCACGGTAGTCGACGAAGTCGGACGGTTTCTGGCCCGCGTAAAGAGTCGGCATATACGCCTTCCAGACTGCTGCCACCCACACTGGAGCCATCATCACGCGGAACAGCGCGCGGGCTAAACCGCTGACCGGCGGGTTGCGCACGAACGGTCCGACCAGCACGAGTCCGTCGACAAGGTCTGGATGCTCGGCGTCGACGATGACAGCCGCGCCGGCGGCCAGCGAGTTCCCCACTACGACCGCAGGCTGCCCCAACTCTCGAAGAAGAGCTTCGATGTCGCTGGCAGTCTCAACGTCGCCATAGCGAGAGAAGGTTGTGTCGCTGTCGCCGTGGCCGCGGAGGTCTGAGGTCGCGACGGTGTATCCCGCCGCGACCAGCAGCGGCGTCAGGAAACGGTAGGACGACCGCAACTCGCCCATCCCGGGGACCAGGAGCACGAGTGGCCCTTGGCCACGGACGTCGTATCCGATTTTGCCTTCGGGTCGTGCAAGGTATCTGGTTGTCGCTTCTGAAGAGTATTGCTCGGTCGTCATGTGGCTAACTTACTTAGCTTTTTGGCTATAGTCAATACTTTATGTTGAAGAAGAAGCGCGCGGCGTACGTGCTGAGGTTGGAGCCTGATGGGGAAAGATCTCACACACGGCGACAGCGGGCCGGCGTCGCGATCGCCAGGATCGACTCGGTCAAAGACCGGGCGACAAGCGCCGAGCCCGCGGGAGTGGGATGAATGTTATCGAGACTGTACCCGGGCAGGTAACTGCCGTCCTTCGCCCGAAGGCGCGCCCAGGGGTCGGTGTAATCCCATCCATGATCAATTGCGTCTGCCCGCAAAGCAACATTGAGGGCGGCCTGCGCTGCGCGGGAGTCAGATCCGTCTCGCCACCAGTGGGTCACGTTCGAAGGTGCGACCGCGGAGAGAATCACTTTCTGCGCCGAGACCCGCGCCACAATCCGGTTGACGTTCGCGATGACATCGCCGATGTGATCAGTCGCGGAGTAGTGCAGATCGTTGATTCCGAGCATGACCACGAGAACGTCGGCCTTAACCCGCGAGAGCTTTGCCAGCACCTGGCCCGAGGTCCAGCCGCTGTGGGCGAACCCGCCGACCGGATCAATGACGGACGTATTGAGCTGATGCAGCCACGAGAGAGGCTTCGCGGTGGTCGAGTCGCCCGCGAACGCAAGCGTGACCGGACTCGCCTGAGAGGAGGCGCTACACC
>Ga0302198_10000649_pt1 | contig 38900 bp, 40 predicted proteins | sample II_Bog_N2_2_FD_193521 | JGI IMG/M metagenome (GOLD analysis project Ga0302198, IMG submission 193521) | Peat permafrost microbial communities from Stordalen Mire near Abisko, Sweden - II_Bog_N2_2 | ecosystem: Environmental > Terrestrial > Soil > Wetlands > Peat | place: Sweden: Abisko...
GCTGCCCAACGCCACTTATGGTCAGCAAATCCCCTATGGCACCGATGCCAACGGGAATACGCTCTATACGACCAACACCTTGTTCCCCAACGCGACGTTCAAGCGTGACCCGGGCGCCAAGCCTTCGCTGACCGCCTGCGTGCGCTATCAGACCGATTCGGCGCGCGACAACATCTACTTGTGCGCCGACGCGATCAACGCCGGCACCTGGGGCTACAACAACCTGCAATGGTTTGGCGGCACCTATTACCACAAGTTTTCCGACACCACGCATGTCGCGTTCGAAAGCTATACGCTGTATCAGAAGAACGTGGTCAACGTGGATCCCGGTTCGCCCGGCGCGGCGATCTTTGCCGCCGGCGGCACCCCGTTCAGCCCGCAGTTCTATCCGTACAACGGGCCGAGCGGTGCGCAGTGCGCCGATCCGACCGCCATGTCATGCACCGCGCACGTGTTTACCGCGCTGTCGTACTGGAACTGGACACCCGACCCGCTGAACAACCTGTCGTTCCGCGCCGAATACTACAACGACGAGGAAGGCCAGCGCACCGGCATCAAGACCCGCTATTGGGAAATGGGCTTCGGCTGGCAGCACTGGTTCTCGCCCCAGATCGAGGTCCGTCCTGAAGTGACGTACTATCGCTCGATCGACGCCAATGCCTTCAACATCAACCTGGCCACCGGCGACAACAGCCAGGCCAAAAACCATCAGTTGCTCGTCGCGGGCGACGTCATCGTTCACTTCTGATTACCCTGGGTCCAGCGACCCATTCCTCTATTGGGGTCGTCGGTTATGCCGACGACCCCTTTTTCCGCTGAAAAAGCCACAAACGAAAAGGCCCTAGCCCCAACGGAGCCATGGCCTTTTCCATAACGGGAACGCGCTGATCAGAGCGCAGGCAGCAAATGGCGTTCGCCGGCAATGTGCTGAATCGCCTTCTGCAGCTTTTCAAAGGCGCGCACTTCGATCTGGCGCACGCGTTCGCGGCTGACGTTGTAGACCTGGCTCAGCTCTTCGAGCGTCTTGGGATCGTCGATCAGGCGCCGGTCGGTCAGGATGTGGCGTTCGCGCTCGTTCAGGCTGCCCATCGCTTCGACCAGCAAGCCGTGGCGCATCTGGGCCTCTTGCGTCTCGGCGACGGTTTCGTCCTGCAACGGGCGATCATCGGCCAGCCAGTCCTGCCACGACCCTTCGCCGTCTTCGCGCACCGAGACATTGAGGCTGGCATCGCCACCCATCATCATCCGCCGGTTCATCGAAACCACGTCGGCTTCGGGCACGCCAAGATCGGTGGCGATCTTTTTCACATCGTCGGGATGAAGATCGCTGTCCTCGAACGCTTCGAGATTCTTCTTCATCCGGCGCAGATTGAAAAACAGCTTCTTCTGCGAAGCGGTCGTGCCCATTTTCACGAGCGACCAGCTGCGCAGGATGAATTCCTGGATCGACGCCTTGATCCACCACATCGCATACGTCGCAAGGCGGAAACCGCGCTCGGGGTCGAATTTCTTGACCCCCTGCATCAGCCCGATATTGCCTTCGGAGATCAGCTCCGAAACCGGCAGGCCATAGCCGCGATAGCCCATCGCGATCTTGGCCACGAGTCGCAGATGGCTGGTGACCAGTTGCGCGGCGGCTTGGGGATCGCCATGTTCCTGATAGCGTTTGGCGAGCATGTATTCGGTTTCCGCCGTCAGCAGCGGAAACTTGCGGATTTCCGACATATAGCGGTTGAGGCTGGCTTCACCCGCAAGCGCGGGGACCGTCAGCGCCTTGTTCGTATCACGCACCGGACATTCCTTTCGAGAGCGTCAGTACCTCTTGGCAACAACCCCTAATGGGCGTCGTGCGGCGGGACCACACAAGATTTCTACTCGGTTTCAAACAACAACTGAACTTCAAAATGCTGCATTCCGTAAGGTTTCCATCCGCAGCGAAGCCGCGCAAGACGTACTTTGGTGTCGGGCGGCGCCATTCAGAACCCCAGTTCGACAAGCAGCTGTTCCATGTCGACCGGCGTCGCGCTGGTGAAATGCAGGGCCCGACCGTCGATCGGATGGGCAAACCCCAGTTCCGCCGCATGCAGGGCCTGACGCCGGAAATCGAGGCGGGCGAGAATCGGGCGCAATCGGGAAGGGCATCGTCCATAGACAGGATCGCCCAATAGCGAATGACCGATTGACGCAAGGTGAACGCGCACCTGATGGGTTCGCCCGGTTTCCAGGCGGCATTCGACCAGCGCTGCGCCATCGAGCGCTTTCAGCGTGCGGTAATGCGTCACGGCGTGTTTGCCACGCCCTTCTTCGACCAGGGCCATCTTCTTGCGATCATGCGACGATCGCGCGATGCTTGCGCGAATCGTGCCTGCCGGCGGCATGGGCACTCCGGCGGTGATCGCACGATAGGCGCGCATGATCGAATGGTCGGCAAACTGGCGCGCCAGCCCTTCGTGGGCGGCATCGGTCTTGGCCACGACGAGCAGCCCGGACGTATCCTTGTCGATCCGATGGACGATTCCCGGCCGCGCCACCCCGCCGATTCCCGACAGTTGCCCCCGGCAATGGTGCAACAGCGCATTGACCAGAGTCCCGTCGGGATTCCCGGCGGCGGGATGGACCACCAGCCCTGCCGGCTTGTCCACCACGATCAGCGCATCGTCTTCATAGGCGATGACCAGCGGGATGTCCTGCGCCTGCGCCTCGGCGGCGGTGGCGGCCGGCACCGCGATCGTCCAGACGCTGCCCGCCGCGACTTTGGCCGAAGCCTGCGCCACCGGGCGTCCGTCCAGCATGACCGCGCCTACGCCGATCAAGGCCTTGACGCGTTCGCGCGACAGCGCCGAGGCATCGGCGAGCGCCTTGTCGAGCCGCTGGCCGCCATCGGCGATCGTGCCGGTCAGGATCTGTGTCTGTGCCCCCATTGTGCCTTGCGATATGGAGCATATCGCAGGGCTGACAAGGGCAGGACGCCAAGAAGGTGGTCGGACCCCATGTTCGGGGCTACAATCATGCGATGCCGATTTGCATCACCGCCGGGGCGCTGGACACGATCAGGACCGAAGCGCATCGTTGTCACCCGTGCGAGGCCTGCGGCCTGTTGCTGGGGCAGGGCGACGCGATCGCCACGGCATGGCCCGCCGCCAATGTCGCCCCGCAACCCGAGCGCCATTTCGAGATCGACCCCACAGCGCTGATCGCCGCGCACCGCGCCGCGCGGGCGGGCGGCCCGGCGGTTCTGGGCTATTTTCATTCGCACCCGACCGGCGCCGCCCACCCTTCGCCGACCGATGCCGCCATGGCCGCGCGCGACGGGCGGATCTGGGCCATTGTCGCCGACGACGCCATCACGCTATGGCATGATAGCTTATCCGGTTTCGAACCGCTTTCCTATGACGTGGTTGCCGGTTAAGGCGTAGGAGGATGCGAGGGGGCGCAATCGATCGTGCCCTCCCGATTGAATTTTGCCGAACGCCAGACGATAAAAGGCCCCGACCCCGGATCATGACCATCGCTTCGCTCGAACTTGCCAGCCTGCTCTGCTCGCGCCTGTGCCACGACATGTTGAGCCCGGTCGGCGCGCTGTCCAACGGCCTCGAACTGCTTGCCGAGGAAAAAGACCCCGACATGCGCCAGCGCTGTTTCGAACTGCTCGAACAAAGCGCGAAGACATCGGCGGACAAATTGCGCTTTTTCCGCCTGGCATTCGGCGCAGGCGGCGGGTTTGGCGAAAGCATTCCGCTCAACGAGCCGCGCGCGGTGATCGATGCGCTGGTCGGCAACAATGGCCGGATCGCGGTCAACTGGGCGCTGGCGAGCGATTCGATGCCCAAATCCGCGATCAAGGTGCTGCTCAATCTTGCGCTGATCGGGATCGAGGCGCTGGTGCGCGGCGGCACGCTCGATATTGCCGCCGAAACACGCCAGACCGACCACGGTCTCGCCAGCGAGATCGTGGTGCGCGCGTCGGGCGCGCGGATCGCGTTTGATCCGGCGGTTGGCCATGCGCTCGACGGCACGCTGCCGACCGATGCGCTGTCGAGCAAGACCGCGCCTGCGTACATGATCCAGCAATTGGCCGCAGACCTTGGCGGCGGACTGCAGATCCATGTGTCGGCCGACACGCTGGTCATGGGCGCGGTGCTGCCCGCAGCGTGAATTTCAGCCGGGGCAGCCTCGCCATGAAAGCGATCCGCACATGAATCGCTGGCTCGTCCATCGCGAGGCCCCCTCGCCGAACTGGAACGAGCGCAAGCTGCCGGTCTCGATGGTCGTGCTGCATTATACGGGCATGCAAAGCGCGGAAGCGGCGCTCGACCGGCTGTGCGATCCGGCGGCAGAATTGTCCGCCCATTACATGATCGACGAAGACGGCACGGTGATCCGGCTGGTCGACGAGGACAAGCGCGCCTGGCACGCCGGGCGGTCGTACTGGCGCGGGGTCACCGACATCAATTCGGCCAGCGTCGGCATCGAACTGGTCAATCCCGGACACGAATTCGGCTATCGCCCGTTCAGCGACGCGCAGATGGAATCGCTCGTCCCGCTGCTCGCCGACATTGTCCGCCGCCACGGGATAAGCCCGGCCAACGTGATCGGCCATTCCGATGTCGCCCCGGCGCGCAAGACCGATCCGGGCGAACTGTTCGATTGGGACATGCTCGCGCGCTATCGCCTTGCGCTGGCCCGGCCCAGGCCCCGCATGCGCCTGATCTATGATAACGACGGCGCGTTCTTCCTTGCGCTCGAACGGCTGGGTTATGACATTTCCGACGGTCCGGCGGCGATCCGCGCCTTTGAACGCCGCTGGCGCCCGCATCGCATTACCGGCGAAATCGACGGGCAGATCGGCGCCTTGCTGTTCGAACTGCTGATCGCGCGCGATCTGGGGCAGGATTGCTAAGGCCGCACCGGCCTGCTACGCGCTGGCCCGCCAGGGGGCCGGGCAGCCGCGTCATCGCTTTGTCGATGCCGAGGAAAGTCCGGGCTCCATGAAACAAGGGTGGCGGGTAACGCCCGCCGGCTCCGGACTTGCTCCGGGGTCAGGGAAAGTGCCACAGAGAACAGACCGCCAAACCGGAGCAATCCGGCGGCAAGGGTGAAACGGTGCGGTAAAAGCGCACCGCGCGCGCCGGTAACGGCCGCGGCACGGCAAACCCCACCCGGAGCAAGACCGAATAGGGGCGACGCGCCGGGGTATCCGGCAGGCGGGTTTCACGCCAAGAGTCGAAAGGCTCTGCGCCGTCCGGGTTGGTTGCTTGAGCGTCGCAGCAATGCGCCGCCTAGAGGAATGGCTGCCCGTGCCGATACGGTCCGACAATCGGATACCGTCGGTGCGACAGAACCCGGCTTACAGGCCCCCTGGCATCCTGGGCCGAAAGCGTTTTGCAAGCAGCGCGTCCGCTCGCTAGAAGGCGCCCCATGGCCCATTCCCACGACCACGCGCACCATCATGACCACGACCATGGCCACCATCACGGGCACAATCACGGGGGGCACAGTCATGGGGGGCACGTTCACGCCCCGGCGAGCTTTGGCCGCGCCTTTGCCGTCGGCATTGCGCTCAACACCGGCTTTGTGGCGGTCGAGGCGATCTATGGCGTGCTGGCGGGGTCGATGGCGCTGGTCGCCGATGCCGGGCACAACTTGTCCGATGTGCTGGGCCTGCTGATTGCATGGAGCGCCGCCGTGCTCTCCGCGCGGCCCCCTTCGGCGCGGTTTACCTATGGCCTGAAATCGAGTTCGATTCTTGCCGCGCTGGCCAATGCCGCGCTGCTCATGGTGGCGCTGGGCGCAATCACGCTGGAAACCTTTCGCCGCCTCGCCGACCCGCAGCCGATTGCCACCGGCCCGGTGATGATCGTCGCCGCGATCGGCATTGCCATCAATACCGCGACCGCGCTGATGTTCATGGGCGGGCGCCATCACGACATCAATCTGCGCGGCGCGTTTCTCCACATGGCGGGCGATGCGGCGGTTTCGGCCGGCGTGGTGGCGGCGGCTTTCGTGATCCGGTTGACCCATGCCTGGTGGATCGACCCGGTGGTCAGCCTGGCCATCGTCGCGCTGATCGGATGGAGTACCTGGGGGCTGGCGCGCGATGCGCTGCACATGGGCCTGCTGGGCGTCCCGGCGGGGATCAGCGAGGAACACGTGCGCACCTTCCTGGGAAAGCAGGCCGGAGTAACGGCGGTCCACGATTTGCATATCTGGCCGATGAGCACGACCGAAACCGCGCTGACCGCGCATCTCGTCATCCCGGCGGGGCACCCGGGCGATGCGTTTCTTCACCGGCTCGCCGATGCGCTCGATCATGATTTCGGCATCGGCCATGCGACCGTGCAGATCGAAATCGACGAACACGCCCACGACTGCGCGCTGATCAGCGAAAAGGTGGTCTGAAGATAAGGCCCAGCACGCCCCCGCCCCACACGGGACTACCGCATTCACACATCACGGCTCACAAAAATTTATACCGTGAAACCAATGAGATATAAACCATCGTCATTCCCGCGAAGGCGGGAATCCAGTCAGCCTAACGTCTTGATCATACGTCAAATTCTAGATTCCCGCCTGCGCGGGAATGACGAACAAAATTGGGCTGTGTGAAGCCCCTCCCCGCCCGGGGAGGGGCTTTTTCGGGTCAGGCGGCTTCTTCTTTGCCCTTGTGAACCTGGACAGGTTCCTTGCGGCCTTCGACGACATCCTTGTCGACCACCACTTCGACCACGCCATCAAGCGTCGGCAGGTCGAACATCGTGTCGAGCAACAGGCTTTCGACAATCGAACGCAGGCCGCGCGCGCCGGTCTTGCGCTCGATCGCCTTCTTGGCAATCGCTTCGAGCGCTTCCTCGGTAAAGGTCAGCTGCACGTCTTCGAGCTCAAACAGCTTCTGATACTGCTTGACCAGCGCGTTCTTGGGTTCGCGCAGAATCAGCACCAGCGCCTCGATGTCGAGATCGTTGAGCGTGGCGATCACCGGCAGACGGCCGACGAATTCGGGGATCAGGCCGAATTTCAGCAAGTCCTCCGGCTCTGCCTTTTGCAGAAGTTCGCCGACCTTGCGCTTTTCGGGATCGGCGACATGCGCGCCAAAACCGATCGAGCGCTTTTGCAGACGATCGGAAATGATCCGCTCCAGCCCGGCAAAGGCCCCGCCGCAGATGAACAGGATGTTGGTCGTGTCGACCTGAAGGAATTCCTGCTGCGGATGCTTGCGCCCGCCCTGCGGCGGCACGCTTGCGGTGGTGCCTTCCATCAGCTTGAGCAGCGCCTGCTGCACGCCTTCGCCCGAGACGTCGCGCGTGATCGAGGGGTTTTCCGCCTTGCGGCTGATCTTGTCGATTTCGTCGATGTAGACGATGCCGTGCTGCGCCTTTTCGACATTGTAGTCGCTGGCCTGAAGCAGCTTGAGAATGATGTTTTCGACGTCTTCGCCCACATAGCCGGCCTCGGTCAGCGTGGTCGCGTCGGCCATCGTGAACGGCACGTCAAAGGTCTTGGCCAAAGTCTGGGCGAGCAGGGTCTTGCCCGAGCCGGTCGGGCCGACGAGCAGGATGTTCGACTTCGACAGTTCGACTTCGCCGCCCTTGCCGCTGTGCTTCAACCGCTTGTAATGGTTGTGCACCGCGACCGACAGCACACGCTTGGCGCGATCCTGGCCGATGACATAGTCGTTGAGCGTTTCGAAAATGTCGCGCGGGGAAGGGACGCCGCCGTCCTTCTTGCCGGCGATCCCCGACTTCGTTTCCTCACGGATGATGTCGTTGCACAGCTCGACACATTCGTCACAGATGAACACCGTGGGGCCGGCGATGAGCTTGCGCACCTCATGCTGCGACTTACCGCAAAAGCTGCAGTAGAGGGTGCTCTTGGTATCCGATCCGGAAAGCTTAGTCATTCTTCAATCCCAGGCGCCTCTCCACGAGAGGCGGGCCCGATTATCCTACTACCCCAAGGGTATTAATCAACCGGACACAAAAGAGAACAGAAATTCCTGACATACGGCCCCCAGGGTCAGGCCCAAGGTGCCGTAAGCAAAGGAAAATCAGGCGTCGGGAGCAGCCCCGGAACCGGAAGCGTCACCCGTCTGATCCGAAGCGGGACGTGATTCGATCACTTTGTCGACAAGCCCGAAGGCCTTTGCCTCGTCCGCTTCGAGGAACGTGTCACGATCCAGCGCACGCTCGATTTCCTCAAGCTCGCGCCCGGTATACTTCACATAGAGATCGTTCATCCGCTTGCGGATGCGCAGGATTTCCCGCGCCTGGATCTCGATGTCCGAAGCCATGCCGCGCGCCCCGCCCGAAGGCTGGTGAATCATGATCCGCGCATTGGGCAGCGCGACGCGCAGGCCCGGTTCGCCCGCTGCAAGCAGGAAGCTGCCCATCGAGCAGGCCTGACCGATGCACACCGTCGACACGCGCGGACGGATATACATCATGGTGTCGTGGATCGCCATGCCAGCTGTCACCACCCCGCCGGGCGAGTTGATGTACATCGAAATGTCCTTCGACGGGTTTTCCGATTCGAGAAACAGGAGCTGCGCCATGATGACCGAGGCCATGTGATCCTCGACTTCGCCGGTGACGAAGATGATACGTTCGCGCAACAGCCGCGAAAAGATGTCAAAACTGCGTTCGCCCCGGCTCGATTGCTCGACAACCACCGGGATCAGCGCCCCGGTCACGGGATCGTGGGAGAATTTGCCTTGGGCGCCGGACGCGCCAAACAGGTCGAGCATGGGTGTCCTCGTTCTATGAATACCGCACCTATGTCGCGTGCCAGAGCGCGATGTTCAAGGGCGTTAACCCATAACCCGCACGATTGCGGGGGTATATGCCCCTAACGGCGCTTGCCGGGGACCGTTTCGCCGCGAAAACCCGGCGAAATTTCTGCCCGGCGGCCCGTCGGCCAGCCTGGAAACCTCAGCTCGCCTGCCGCACGCGCTCCTGCAACGCCTGAAGCGCGGCAAGCTGCGCTTCCATCGCGCGCATCCGCGCCTCGGCACGGGCCAGTTTTTCCTTCATCTCCTCGGCCCGTCGCCGCGCCGAGGACCAGCGCGCGAGCCGTCGACCGCTGTCGCGCAAGACAAAGGCGATTGCGTCGACAAAGCCGTGCCGCCGGGGAACGAGCGCGCGCGAGGCGGGCAAAGGGGCCTCGGGCCCGATGGTTTCCGGAACGGGCGCATCGACCTTCGGCGCGGCGACCAGGATCAGCGCCTCGGCCGAGGGCGGAACGACCGCCTCGGCGCGCGCCAGTGCAGCGGCGCGGCGCTCCGCTTTCCTTGCGGCCTTGCGGCCTGCCGCCTGAAGATCGGCGGGCTGCGGCGCAGACGGTAACGGCACCGCCGGCAAAGGCCAGGGCGCCGCCGTGATCACCGGGCCGCGATGCGGCGGCACGATCAGATCGACGGGAAACCTTGGCGGCGCGCCCGGCTTGAGGAGGAATGCGCCGTCATCGCGCGTGGAGCGGGTTTGCGACGGGCCCGCCCCCTTGCGCGTCTTGCGAGCCTGGCGATTGCGTTCGGTATGCATCGACGATCCCCCCTGGGTTTCGCGGCTTGCATCACTGTCTCATGCCCTGATTCGCAGCGGCAATCCGCAAGACCCCTAGGGATCAATCGCGCGTTCAGGGGGCGCATGACAAAGGGGGCGACCCTTGCGGATCGCCCCCTGACATGGTCTGGTTCTGAACGCAGGCGCTTATTCGGAAGGCGCAGCATCCTCGGCCACGGCCTTCTTCTTGGGCGCAGCCTTCTTCTTGGGCGCGGGCGCTTCTTCCGCAGCCGCAGCGGCAGGCGCTTCGTCGGCGGGCGCTTCGGCTGCGGCCTTCTTCTTGGGCGCAGCCTTCTTCTTGGGCGCGGGCGCTTCTTCGGTCACCGTTTCCGAAGCCTTCGCGGGCGAATTGCCTTCTTCGTCGGCTTCGATCGCGGCCTGAAGCTCATCGCTGGTCACTTCGCGCTCGACGACTTCGGCCTTGTCGAACAGGAAATCGACGACTTTGTCTTCATAAAGCGGCGCGCGCAGCTGCGCGGCGGCAAGCGGCTCGGACCGGATGTATTCGACGAAGCGCTGGCGATCCTGTTCGCGGTACTGCTGCGCCGCCTGGCGGATCAGCATTTCCATTTCCTGGTTGGTGATCGTCACGCCGTTGGCCTGACCGATTTCCGACAGGAGCAGGCCGAGCCGGACGCGACGCTCGGCGATGCGGCGATAGTCGTCCTTTTCGGCTTCGATTTCCTTGAGCGCTTCTTCGGGATTTTCTTCCTGACCGGCTTCCTGGGTCAGCTGCTGCCAGATCTGTTCGAATTCGGCTTCGACCATCGAGGGCGGCACGGCAAAGTCATGCCCTGCGGCAAGCGTGTCGAGCAGCTGACGCTTCATCTGCGTCCGCGTCAGCCCGGCAGTTTCCTGTTCGAGCTGACCGCGCAGAAGGCCGCGCAGCTGTTCGATGCTTTCAAGGCCCAGTGCCTTGGCAAATTCGTCATTGGCGACGAATTCGCCCGGAACCTTGACCGCCTTGACCGTGATGTCAAAGGTCGCGTCCTGGCCCTTGAGATGCTCGGCGGGATAGTCGGCGGGGAACGTGACGGTGATCGTCTTTTCCTCGCCTGCCTTCACGCCGACCAGCTGTTCTTCAAAGCCGGGGATGAAGCGACCGGCGCCCAGTTCGAGCGGCGCATCTTCGGCAGTGCCGCCGTCGAACGCCACGCCGTCAAGCTTGCCGACGAAATCGATCACGATCTGGTCACCGTCGCGCGCCGCAGCGCCTTCTTCGGCGTCCGAAAAGGTCTTCTGCCCCTGGCCGATGCGGGCCACGGCTTCTTCGACTTGTTCGTCGGTCACCGGGACGATCAGCTTTTCAAGCTTGATGCCCTCGATCGACGGCGTTTCGATCACCGGCAGGACTTCGAGCGAGACCGTCAACAGCGCATCGGCGCCCTGGTCATAGCCTTCGGCCAGTTCGACCGCCGGCTGCGTCGCGGGACGCAAGCCATTGTCGGCCACCAGCTTGTCGAGCGCTTCGCGAATCGAGGTCTGCAGCGCTTCCTGATGCAGCGCGGGGCCATGGAGCTTGCGCACGAGGTTGGCGGGCACTTTCCCGGCGCGAAAGCCGGGCATGCGGACCTGCGGCGCGATCTTCTTGACCTCGCCTTCGATTTTCGCGGCGATGTCCGCGGCCGGAATGGTCACGGAATAGGCGCGCTTCAGGCCCTCGTTGCTGGTTTCGACGATCTGCATCTCGGTTAGATCCAACTCTCTTAATCGACGTCGTGTCTATTTCGGGGGCGGAGCCGGGCCGGAGGCTCTGGTGCGGGCGAAGGGACTCGAACCCCCACATCTTGCGATACTGGAACCTAAATCCAGCGCGTCTACCAGTTCCGCCACGCCCGCATCCGGCGAAAGGCGAGCGACGCCCCTATCGTAGCGGGCACAAAAGGGCAAGTCTTGCCACACGCACGATCAACCGCCGTCATTCGCCCCGGCCAGCGGCGCCATCAGCGCGCCAGACCAAACAGCAGCGACAGCCACCCGGAAGGACCGCGCGCAAACGCCGCCGCGGCTTCTCCCGACTGCGGGGCCGGAGAAACAAGTCCCGTACATTCAAGGCAATAGGCTTGCGCGCCTTGCCCGCCGAGCAGATGATCGAGATCGCCCGCCATCTGCCCCGCCAGCGCAAACCGCGCCATCGCCACGCGCCCGGCCAGATCGCGCCCGCCAGATTCGAAACCGGCCACATGCGTATCATCGGAGCCGTCGGCGCTATCGCTGTCGTCGGACATCAGTTGTTGCAACAGCCCGCCCAGCGAATCCGCGTTGTCACCCAGCCAGACCGGATGCCACTTCGCCAGCCCCGCCCGCTGCGCCGCCCAGGCCAAGGCCTGATCCAGATCGCCGAATTCATCGACCAGCCCGAGCTGCCGCGCGGTGCCGCCATCCCAGATGCGCCCCTGGGCAATGCGATCGACCGCCTCCGGCGTCTTGTGCCGCGACGCCGCGACGAGCCCGACAAAGCGGCGATAGCCCATGTCGATCTCGCTCTGAAGCACGGCGGAGGTCGCCGCGTTGAGCCCGCCGACCGGATCGGGCTGCCCCGACAGCGACGTGGTGCGCACCGAATCGGTGCCCACGCCGATCTTGGCCAGCGCGTCTTCAAAGCTGGGGATCACGGCAAAGATGCCGATCGAGCCGGTGATCGTCGCGGGCTCGGCAAAGATCCGGTCGGCGGGCGTTGACACCCAATAGCCGCCGCTGGCCGCAAGATTGCCCATCGACACCGCAACCGGCAAGGCCCGGGCCCCGCCATGCGCCTTGAACCGGGCAATCGCCGCGCGGATGCGTTCGGCCCCCATGACCGACCCGCCCGGCGAATCGACCCGCACGACCAGCGCCGCATAATTTTCGCTCGCCGCCGCCTTGTCGATCAACGCAGCGATCCGGTCGCCGCCGGCAACGCCGGGCCCGGCCTTGCCATCGACAATATCGCCCGCAACGGTGACGACCGCGATCGCCTTGCCGCCCTTGGCAACGCCGACATCGGCGAGATAAGTGCCGAATTTCGTCAATTTATAGCCATCGCCCTTGTCCGATCCGACCAGTTCGGCCGCGCGCCGGGCAAAATCCGCCTTGTCGCCGATCCGATCGACCAACCCCGCCGCCTGTGCCGCCTTCGCCGCATCGCCGCCCGAAGCGTCCAGCCATTTGACCGGATCGCCAGTGACCCGTGCGATGTCGGCGCGCGGCCGGACGCGCTTCACTTCGTCCTGCCAATCGTGCCACAGCGCCCCGAACACGGCGGTTTCGGCCTCTTTGGCCTCGGGCGAAAGATTGTTGCGGACAAAGGGTTCGACCGCGCTCTTGTACGTGCCGACCTTGAAGACATGCGCCTTGATTTTCAGCCGGTCGAGCAAGTCGTGATAAAACAGCATCGTCCCGCCGCGTCCGCGCAGCAAAACCCCGCCCAGCGGATCCACCCAGACTTCGCCCGCATGCGCGGCGAGCTGAAACGTGGCGTCGTCATAAAGCACCGCGCGCACCAGCACCGGCTTTCCGGCGTGGCGCACTTTGTCGAGCGCCGCGCCGATGCGCGACAGCGTGACCTGGCTGCCGCCGCCGAAATCTTCGAGATCCAGCGTCACCGCGCGAATCCGGCCATCGCCCGCCGCCGCCTCGATCGCGCGGACCAGATCGCGCGCCAGAAACTGGTGCCGGGTCGCCCCGCCGCCAAGCAGCAACGCGGCCGGTTCGAGCTTTGCCCGCTCTTCGACAATCGGGCCGTCGAGCGTGATCGCCAGCGCGCCGTCCTGCACGCGCCCCGGCATCGGCTTCATCGACAAGGCGAGCGACAACCCGCCGAAAAACAACAGGAGAAGGAGGAGAACGAGCCCGTCCTTGATGGCGACGAGGATAGCCCAGACAGCGCGTGCAAATTTCATGGGGGATATCTATGGCCCATTGCCCGATAGCGCCAGCCGAAAGACTTGGCAGAAGGGGCATGTCTGCCTAGGGGATGGTCTTCGATGCAACCATCGAACCCCAACACACCGCGCACAGGCGCCTATCCCGATGGCGGGCTCGCCTTTCCCCACCGCGACCTGACCGGAATCGGTCGGCTGGAGCGGCACGAGATCCTCTATCTGCTCGACGAAGCCGAGCAATGGGTAGAGCTCAATCGCCAGCCGCAAAAGCGCGCCGGGCTGCTATCGGGCCTGACCATCATCAACGCCTTTTTCGAAAATTCGACGCGCACGCTGCTGTCGTTCGAAATCGCGGGCAAGCGGCTCGGCGCCGATGTCGTCAACATGCACGCCGCGACGTCGAGTGTGAAAAAGGGCGAAACGCTGATCGACACGGCGATCACGCTCAACGCCATGCGCGCCGATGCGATCGTCATCCGCCATGCCAGCTCGGGTGCAGTCCGGCTGATCGCGGGCAAAGTCGATTGCCCGGTGCTCAATGCCGGCGACGGCCAGCATGAACACCCGACTCAGGCGCTGCTCGACGCGCTGACCATCCGCCATGCGCTGCATCTGCCGCGCGGCAGCGATCTGTGCGGGCTGAAAGTCACCATCTGCGGCGACATTCTGCACAGCCGGGTGGCGCGATCGAATATCCTGTCGCTGACCGCGCTGGGCGCCGATGTCCGCGTCTGTGCGCCGCCTGCGCTGCTGCCTGCCGAAATCGAGGCGATGGGCGTGACAGTGTTTCACGATTTCGACGCCGCGCTCAAAGGGGCCAATATCATCATGATGCTGCGGCTGCAGCAAGAGCGCATGCAGGGCCAATTCATCCCCTCCCCGCGCGAATATCGCCATCTCTATGGCCTGACGCTCGACCGCTTTGCCCGCGCCGAGCCCGATGCGCTGGTCATGCACCCCGGCCCGATGAACCGGGGGATCGAAATCGACAGCCAGGTCGCCGATCATCCCACCCGCAGCCTGATCACCAGTCAGGTCGAAAGCGGCGTGGCGATCCGTATGGCCTGTCTCGACGTGCTGACCCGCCGCGCGCGCGGTGTGCCTGGCTGGGCCCGGACGACGGGAGGCGCAGCATGACCCCCCGCCCCATCACGATCATCGGCGGTCGGCTGGTGCTGGCCGAGGGCGCGCCCCGCCCCGGCGCGATCCGCCTTGTCGAAGGGCACATCGTCGCGCTGGGCGACATTGCCCCCGAGCCCGATGACGAGATCATCGATGCTGCGGGCAAGCTGGTCACGCCGGGTCTGGTCGATCTTGGCGTGTTTGCAGTCGACAAACCGGCGTTTCATTTCGGCGGGATCACCCGCGCCGCGCTGATGCCCGATCAGGCGCCGCCGCTCGATCACCCCGCGCGCATCCGCTTTGCCGCGCAATCGGGCAAGCCGGACATGTGGGTTCACCCGCTCGCCGCTGCGACGCGCGGGCTCGAAGGCCGCGAAATGGCGGAACTGGCGCTGATGCGCGAGGCAGGCGCGCGCGCTGTCGCCACCGGGCGCCACTGGATCGGCGATTCGGGAGTCATGCTGCGCCTCTTGTCCTATTGCGCGATGCTCGGGCTGATGGTGGTGACCCATGCCGAAGATGAAGGCGTGATCGGCCCGGCGGTCGCCACCGCCGGGGAAATGGCAACGCGGCTTGGCCTGCCGAGCGCGCCTGCCGAAGCCGAAGCGCTGGCCGTGGCGCGCGACATCGCGCTGGCCGAGCTGACCGGCGCGCATGTCCATTTCCGCCAGGTGACGACCGCGCGCGCGCTCGATCTGGTGCGCGCGGCCAAAGCGCGCGGAATCCGCGTGACCGCCGGGGTGACGCCTGCGCATTTCATGCTGTCGGATCTGGAACTGGCCGATTTCCGCACATTCAGCCGGATGTCGCCGCCGCTGCGGCAGGATGCCGACCGCCTTGCCGTGGTCGATGCCATTGCCGACGGCACGATCGATGTGATCGCATCGGGCCATGACCCGCGCGGGCCGGAGGACAAACGACTGCCGTTTGTCGATGCCGAACCGGGCATGGCGGGCGCCGAAACGCTGTTGCCGTTGACTCTGACGCTGGTGCGCGACGGGCGGATCGATCTGGCGCGCGCGTTCGACTTGCTCGCCGGGGCGCCCGCGCGTTTGCTCGGCGTCGATGCCGGGGTGCTGCGCGTGGGCGCAGAGGCCGACATCGCGATCGTCGACCCCGAACGCCCCTGGGTGGTGTCATCGGAAAAGATGGCCGCAAGCGCCGGCAACACGCCGTTCGATCGGCGTCCGGTTCAAGGCCGCGTGACCGCCTTGTTCAAGGGCGGCACGCGGATCGATTGAGAGCGAAGCTCAGCGCCGGGCGGGATTGGTCTTGCCCGGTCGCGTCGGCAGCGTGTGCGCAGCGGCAGGACGGATCGGCGAAGGCTGTGGCTTGATCACTGACTTGACGACCGGATGCGCGGCAGCGCTCTGCACGCCATTGACATGCGCAGCGGCGTTGACCGCCATGACGAGGCAGGCGCCGCCATGCGCGCGCAACGCGCCGCATACCGACGAAGCCGAGGCCTGCCCGGCAAAGCCCGCCGCCTGCACGCGCCAGAAATCGCGGCCATGCACATTGACCTTGGTGATCAGGTCGGGATGACCGGCCAGACGCGGATTGCGCGCCACGAAATGGTGCCAGGCGCGATTCGCCGATTCCTCGCTGTTGAACGCGCCAAGCTGTACGAGATGCGTGCCGAGCCCGTGGACCGGGGTCGCCAGCGCCACGGCCCTGATCAGCGAAGGCCTGATCGGCGAGGGCCTGATCGGCGCAACGGTGGCTGAAGCCCGGACCGGAGCCGGGGTGTGGATCGCGCGATAGGCGACCGGCACCGGCGCAGGAACAGAAACCGGCAGCGCGGCGGCTGGGCGCGAAGCAGGCAGATCGATCCGCGCGAGCGCACCCGATTCGGTCTGCGCCTGCACCGGAGGCAGTTCGGTCGCTGCGGCCTGAACGGGCGCGGGCGCCGCAGGCGTTACTTGTGGCGCTGGCGCCTGTGTCGCCTGGGCCTGCGCCGATTGAGGGCCCGGGAAATGCGCGAGCGCCAGCGCTTCGGGCTGACCGCTGTCGCCGACCAGCGGCGAACCGATCAGGCTGGCGACGCGGCGGCGACTTTCCTCGGGCCGGGCCATCGCCGCCCAGGCCTGAAGCCGGGCATCGACCTGATCGGCGGGCAGATCCTGCCCGACCATGATCCGCGCTTCGTTCCACATGCCCGACAGCGCATAGGCATAAGCCAGATTCTGGCGCACTTTGGGGATATTCTGCCCCTGACGGATGGCGTTGCTCAGCACGGTAATGCCGCGCTGGTTCTGCCCGGCCATGGTCAGCGCCAAACCGAGATCGGCGACCGGCAGGACATCGCCATACGTGTTGAGCGTGTCGAGCGCCGAACCATTGCGACCCAGCGCAAGGTCGGCCAGCACCAGCCCAAGCGCGGCGCGGCTGCTGTCATCGCCGAGGTCGATCGCGTCGGAATAGGCCATCCGTGCGGATTCGAAGCGACCCGACCGCAAATAGGCATTGCCGAGCAAGAGGCGCAGCGAGGCATTGCGGCCATCGCCCTGTACCGCCTGTTCGGCCAGCGCGACCGCGCGCGGGGCATCCCCCTTGCCCATCGCGTCACGCGCCTGCTGCGCCATCTTGTCGGGGCGCGGCGCGTGATTGGAGCACCCGCCGACAAGCGCTGCAGCGGCAGCGCCGGTCGCCAGCAGGGCAAATCGCACGAAGCGGGGCCTGGCAGCAACCGGGGCCCCGGTATCACCCAGCGAAGGCGTAAAGCGATTGGTGCAGTCGGTCATGGCTGGTTTCCGGTCGGAAGAAGGCATTGCGACGACGGCGTCGCGGAAGAGATCGGCTTCAAAAGAGTCGTGGCGCGATAACGGTCAAAGGCTTCGACCAGCACTTGTTGCGCGCTGCGCCCTTGCGCGAGAGCAATCTGGCGCAACTGGCCATGGCGTTCGGAATCGAGCCGCAGCGTGAAGGCCACGCGGCGGCGCACGATTTCGCCATCATCGACCGGCTGCGGCTCTGCCGGCGACGGCGCCATTCCGACGCCCAGCGCCTGAGCCAGCCGCATGACCTGCTGCATCACTTCGGGCAATTCGCCGGTGGCAGCTTCGACCGGAGCCTCGACCAAAGCCGTCTCCTCAATCGGGCCGAACGACAGCGGCACGCGCCGCGCCACAGCCCGGCGGCCAAGCAGGCCCGCGTTGAGCGAGGCCATCGGCCTCGTTCCATCGCACGACCTTGTCCCGTCACGGCTCATCGGCGCCTCACGATCCGATCACGCGGCGGCCAAAGCCGCTGCCCGCCGGGCGCGACAGCACGCCGGGGGCCGTTGCCTGGGCATGGGGCACGGCAAACACCGTGCGCCGGAAATTCTTTTCGAGCCGTTCGGACACATAAGTCCACAACGCGCCGACTTCGCGGGCCGACTTGCCGGTCGGATCGACTTCCATCACCGTGCGCCCGTCGATCATCGAGGCGGCAAAATCGGTGCGATGGTGCAGGATCACCGGCGCGACAGTGCCGTGCTGGCTCAGCGCGACGGCGGCCTCAGAGGTGATCCGGGCATTGGGCGTCGCCGCGTTGACGACAAAGATCAGCGGCTTTCCCGCGCGTTCGCACAGTTCGACGGTCGCCCCCACCGCACGCAAGTCATGCGGGCTGGGCCGGGTCGGCACGACGACCAGTTCGGAAACCTGGATCACCGACTGGATCGCCAGCGTGATCGCAGGCGGCGTATCGACCACCGCCAGCTTGAAACCCTGCTGACGCAGCAAGGCAAGGTCAGTGGCCAGCCGCGCAACGCTGGTCTGGGCGAGCGCGGGATATTCCGCCTCGCGCTCATTCCACCATTCGGTCAGCGAGCCTTGCGGATCGATGTCGACCAGCACGACCGGGCCCGCGCCCGCGCGCTGCGCCTGGACAGCGAGATGCCCCGACAAGGTCGTCTTGCCGGACCCCCCTTTTTGCGATGCCAGTGCCAGTACGCGCAACGCAGTTCCCCGTCATAATCTGTTTCGGCCGTGATACGAACGATTCCAGATCTCCCTCAAATTTTGGTTAACGAACGGCCGGAACGGGCCACTACAAGCAAATTAGGCGCATTTTTGATGCGTCTGCCCCCCTCGCAGCGCTTTTGTGCATCAGTTTCGGACGGGGCACGCGATCGGATATGGCCACAAGCCCGATGACGGGGGTAACGGATTCGTTTACCACCCGGATCACGATCCGCAGGACGAGCAAGAGGCAGACAGGCGATGGGGCACAGCGGCGTTGGGCAAGCACACAGGCGATGGGCAGGCATGCTCGCCGGGGGCCTGGCGATGGTTGCCGTCGGAATTCTGCCGGCGCACGCCGACGTGAAGGACGGCGTCGAAGCGTGGGGCCGGGGCGATTACGACGCCGCTGTCGCCCAGTGGCAGGGCCCCGCCGCCAAAGGCGATGCCGATGCCATGTTCAACATGGGCCAGGCCTACAAACTGGGCCGGGGCGTGCCAAAGGATGTCGCCAAGGCGGAGGATTACTATCACCGCGCGGCGCAAAAAGGACATCTGCGCGCCGCCGACAACTATGGCATCGTGTTGTTTCAGACCAATCGTCAGGCCGAAGCGATGCCCTGGCTGAACGCCGCAGCCGACCGGGGCGAGCCGCGCGCCATGTATATCCTGGCGATTGCCGCCTATAACGGCGACTATGCGCCCAAGGATCCGGTGCGCGCCTATGCGCTGATGACCAGAGCCGCCGACACCGGGCTGCAACAGGCGCAATCCAGCCTTGCCGCGATGAACGAAGGCATTCCGCTCGAACAGCGCCAGCAAGGCGTCGCGCTGGCGCAAGAGCTTGACCGCAAGGCCGCCGCCAACCGCGCCAGCGAAATGGGCGCCGCCGACCTCGGCGGCACGCCGGTCGCTGCCATGGCCAAACCGGCAACGCCTGTTCCGCCTGCCCAATCGGCCCCATCTGCGCAGATCGAGCGCGTCGATGCCCCCCCCACCCACGCCACCGCCGGGGCGGACTATGCCAACCCGGTCACGCTGCCGACGCGTCCTGCCGCCCGTCCAGTTGCCCCGCCACCCCGTCCTGCCGCCCCGGCGCAAAAGCCCCCTGTGGCCGTCGCACATGCCGCGCCTCCGCCGCCTGCTCCGCACGAAACCGGCGGCGACTGGCGCGTGCAGCTTGGCGCGTTCGGGCAAAAGGAGCATGCCGACGCGCTCTGGGCCAAAGTCCGCACCCGGCCCGAGATCGCCGGTCATGCCCGTATCGACATTGGCAGCGGGGTGGCCCGGCTTCAGGCCGGCGGCTATTCCGAAGCAGGGGCAAAGGCGGCCTGTGCCGCGCTGAAAACTGCGGGCGTGAGCTGCCTTGTCGTCAATCATTGAGCCGTCAATCGTTGAGCCGCCGACTGTCGAGAATACCGCCACGCGGATCGCCGCGATCGATTTCGTGCGCGGGGTCGCGCTGCTCGGCATTCTGACGATCAACGTGACCGGGTTCTGGGGCCCGACGCTCGCCAGTTTCAGCCCGCATTTGCCGCGTGTCGAACCGGGCGGCGATGCCTGGTTCCTGATCGCGTTCGTCCTGTTCGAAGGCAAGATGCGCGCGCTGTTCACGCTGTTGTTCGGGGCGAGCATGCTGCTGTTCATCGATGCCGCCGACCGTCGCGCAGGCGCAGGTGCAACGCTGCGGGGCCCCTGGATGCAGGCGCGGCGGCTCGTCTGGCTGGCGCTGTTCGGCTATGCGCATTACCTCGTGCTGTGGTGGGGCGACATCCTGTTTCCTTATGCGCTGTGCGGGCTTGCCGCATTGCTGCTGTGCCGCGTGCCAGCGGCGCTGCTGATCGGGATGGGGCTGGCGCTGTTCGGGATCAGCCACGGGCTCGATGCCATCGGCGCGGTCATGGGTATCGGCGCCGAACAGGCGGTACTGGCGGGGCACGGAGCTGCGGCCGATCGCGCCGACGAGAGTGCGATGACGGCGCGCATTGCCGCTTCGCTCGCCGCCGACCGGCAGATCCTGATCGCGCCGTTTGTCGCCGCGATCCGGCTGCGGCTGACGACGGCGCCCTGGCTGCCGTTTCAGACGCTGGGTTCGACATTTACCGAGACGTTGCCGCTGATCCTGGTGGGCATGGGGCTGCACCGGGCCGGTTTGTGGCGCGGCACGTGGAGCCGACGCGCCCTGGGCTGGGCGGCGGGGATCGGCATCGGCGTCGGCGGGGCGATGACGCTCGCTCTGGCATGGTGGATCGATGTGCACGATTTTCCGCCGCGCGCGATGTTCGCGGTGATCCAGACGCTGACCGCGCTGCCGCATCTGGCCATGGCGCTCGGCTATGGCGCGGGGCTGATGCTGCTCTGGCCCCCACTGTCGCAAACCACGGTCGGCACTTTGCTGGCCGCCGCCGGGCGCACCGCCTTTACCAACTACCTTGGCACGACGATCCTGATGACGGCGCTGTTTTCGGGCTGGGGCCTGGGGCTCGGCGCGTGGTTGCCGCGCGGGGTCGTGCCGTTGTTCATCCCGTTGGGCTGGGCCGCCATGCTGGCCTGGCCGCGCTGGTGGCTGGCCCGCCATGCCCAGGGCCCGTTTGAGATGGTGTGGCGGCGGCTGACCTGGTGGGGCACAGCGCCCGGCGCAGCGATAACGCCGAATTAACCATGGCACGCAATCGTTCTGCACGGGGTTTTCGCCTATTGCCGGGCGTCTCAGGCAAACCGGAAGGACATCTGTAATGTGGGCCTTGCCGCCCGGCTGGCGCAAATGGACGAAACGCCGGATACCGCTGCTTGCGGCCGGGGCGGTGGTCGTCGTCCTGTCGGCGTTGCTGGCGTTCCACGTACTGAAGGACATTGTCGGGATTGCCCTGACCCGCGCCGATCCGGTGCCGATCCACCATAACACGCCGGTACAGACGCGCAGCACGCCCTCGCCCAACGCCGCGCCATCGTCACACCCCGCCGCCGACGGGCCGTTCGTGGTGCGATCGATCCTGTCGATCCCCGGCCCGATCCGGTTTGGCCAATATTACTGGGACGAAAGCAAGGGCGAAGCCGGACCGCTGGTGATCACGGTCGATCTGACCGCGCGCGTGTTGTCGGTGTTTGAAAACGGGCACGAAGTCGGCGCGACCGCGATCCTGAAAGGCTATGGCGACAAACCCACGCCGCTCGGCGTGTTTCCCATCACCCAAAAGGACGCGCATCACGTGTCCAACCTCTATGACGCGCCGATGCCGTGGATGCTGCGCCTGACCAACGACGGCGTTTCGATCCACGGCAGCAAGGTCGAACGCGGCTATGCCACCAACGGCTGCATCGGCGTGCCCGAAGCCTTTGCCGAAAAGCTGTTCGGCAAAGCCCGCCTTGGCGACCGGGTGATCATCACCGACGGCAAACAGCTCAAGCTCGGCGATCCGATCCTGAAACAGCCCAAAAGCTGATCCCCAAAAGTGATCTGGGCGCCGGGCGCGGGCTTTACGGAATATCGGGCGTTACAGAATATCGAACCCGTCGCCCAGCGTCGCGCGCAGCTTGTCGAGCGCCTGCGCCTTGAGCTGGTGAACGCGCGGCACGCTGACTTCGAGCACACCGGCGATTTCGGCGAGGTTCAATTCCTCGGCGAAATAGAGCTGGATCACCATCTGCAACCGTTCGGGCAGCGTGGCGATGGCATCGATCACGACATGGCGCGTTTCCTGATCGGCGATCTGGGCAAAGGCATCGGGCCGATCGTCGGCAAAGGCCATCGAGCTGTCGGAATAGGCATCGTCGATCGGCTCGAAGCGCAAGGGTTCGGAGGCGGCGCGCAGATCGCCAAGGTCCGACAGCGTTACCCCCATCGCTTCGGCCAGTTCGCTTTCGGTCGGCTGACGCCCGAGCAGCGTGGCAAGGCTTTCGGTCTGATCGCGCAAAGTGCGGCGCCGGTCGGAAGCGGCGCGCGACATCGGCGCGCTGCGGCGGATGAGATCGACCATCGCCCCGCGCACGCGCAGTTTGGCATAAGCGGCAAAGCCGTCTTCGGTCTGCCCATTATGCTTTTGCGCGCATTCGGTCAGCGCGACGAGCCCGGCCTGGATCAGATCGTCGACTTCGATCCCGGCCCGGCCCGAGCCATGGGCATGCCAGGCCAGACGCCGCACCATCGGCAGGAAACGACGGATGCGGTCGGCGGTATCATCACGATAGGCGCGCGCCGCGGCAAAACTGCGGTGGTGAAGATTCATGCGGCAAGTCCTTCGGGTTGCGGCATTGGTGGAGCGGAAGCCTGGCCCCGCTGGGTCTGGGCGGATTGGTCGGTCAGTGCCGGAGGCGGCGGCGGGGAGGCCGTGGCTTCGCCGCCGATCACCGCGATCACTTCGATCGGCTGGCTCTGCGGCAATTCGGATATCGACAGCACGAGGCAGGCGGGCGCGCGAAAGCGCAGTGCAGCCGACAGCGTGCGCCGCGCGCGCGGCTGAACGATCAGCGCCGGGGGAATGGCGCCGGGGCCGCGCTCGGTGATCATCGCGGAAATGCGATCGCCCAGCCCCCGCGCGAGGTCCGGCTCGATCACCGGCAGGCCGGTGATCGGATCCTGCATGCCCTGCACGATCATCGCCTCAAGCCCGGCGTCGAGCGTGATCACCGGCAGGCGATCATGCGGGCTGCACACCCGTCCGACCATCATCGGGCCAAGTTCTGCGCGCACGATGTCGACCAGACGGTCGTGCTCGGTGGTCTGCTGCACCGCCTGCCCCAGCGCGGCGAGGATCGGCAGCGGGTGGCCGATACCCACCCCGTCTTCGAGCAGCGCGCGCAGGATGCGGGTAATCGCGCCGAGCGACAGCGGATTGGGATGGATCGTTTCGACCAGCCCCGCCGAACGCTGGCGCACGCCTTCGAGAATGGCGCGCACTTCGTCCGGGCCGAGCATCGCCTGGGGCCGTTCGCCGAGCAACTGGTTGAGATGCGTGGCAATGACCGTCCCCGCGTCGACAGTCAGAAAACCCTCGGCGATCGCGGTGTCGCGGTTGGCCGGGTCGATCCACAGCGCCGGACAGCCGAAACTCGGGTCGGTCGTCGGCTCGCCCTTGAGGCCGGTGTTCATGTTCGCTTCCCCGGCGTTGATCGCCAGGATGCGATCGGAGCGCACGGTCGATCCGCCGATGGTCACCCCGCCCAGCAGGATGCGATAATCGTTGGGCGGCAGTTCGAGCGAATCGCGCACACGGAATTGCGGCACGATAAAGCCGCAGGCCTGGCTCAACTGCTTGCGCACGCCGGTAATCCGCGCGACCAGCGGCGACCCGCGCTTGGCATCGACCAGATGCACCAGCCCATAGCCGAGCTCGATCGTGACGAGCGTATGGTCCGACACTTCTTCGAGCACGATGCGGGCCGGATCGGGCTCTGCCGCAGGTGGCGGGGCATCGGCGACTTTCTGCCGCTCGGCGCGCTTTTTGAGATTCCACCAGATCCAGCCGGCCATCGCCGCCGCCGGCAGAAACACGATCTGCGGCATCGCCGGGATCATGCCGATCGCGGTCAGGATCACCGCCACCGGCAGCCAGGTCGAAGGGCTGGAAAACTGCCCGCCGATCTGCCCGGCAAGGTTGCGGCTGTCCGAGACGCGAGTCACGATCACCGCCGCCGCGATCGACAAGAGCAGCGAGGGCACTTGCGCGACGAGCGCATCGCCCACGGCAAGCGTGACGTATTTCTGCGCCGCATCGGCCGCCGTCAGCCCATGGCTGAGCATGCCGAGGCAGAAACCGGCAATGATGTTGACCCCGAGGATCAGCACCGCCGCGATGGCATCGCCTTTGACAAACTTGCTGGCGCCGTCCATCGAACCGTAAAAATCGGCCTCGGTCGCGACATCGCGGCGGCGCGCCTTGGCTTCCTGGGCATTGATCAGCCCGGCGGCGAGATCGGCGTCGATCGCCATCTGCTTGCCGGGCAAGGCATCGAGCGTAAACCGCGCGGACACTTCGGACACACGCCCCGCGCCTTTGGTGACCACCACCATGTTGATGATCATCAAGATCATGAACACGAACAGCCCGACCGCAAAATTGCCGCCGATGAGAAACGCGCCAAAGCTTTCGATGACCCGCCCCGCCGCCGCGCCGCCATTGTGCCCATGGACCAGCACGACCCGCGTCGAGGCGACATTGAGCGACAGGCGCAGCAAGGTCGCAAACAGCAGGACCGAGGGGAATGACGAGAAATCGAGCGGCTTTTCGGCATTCATCGCCGCCATCAGCACCGCAACCGACAGCGCGATGTTGAACACGAAAAACACGTCGAGCATGAACGCCGGGATCGGAACGACCATCAACGCGATCAGCGTCAGGATCCCGGCCGGCAGCGCCAGCGCGCCGAGGTTGGACAAGCGCTGAAACATTTAGAGGCCCAACGCCCGGATGCGGCCATAGGCGGTGCGGACATGCGCGGGGACAGCATCGCCGCCTCCGGCATCAGCGAGGCCAAAGGCCGATTGCAGCGTATCGGCCATCGAGCTTTCACCGCCTGGTGGCCCGGCATTGGCGGCGGCCGCAGCAAATTCGCGCGCGATCGGTCCCCCGGTCGGCGCAGCCTGCGCGGCGCCCGGATTTGCCGCTATTGCCGCAAGCGGCAAAAAGCCGCCGTCCGCAGCCGCCGCATCCAGACCCTGCGCTGCGCCCGACCCGTTGGTATCCATCGCCGCAGAGAGCCGGGTGCGCAGCAAGTCCATCACTTCACCCACGCTGCGCGGGGCGCCGCCGGCAAAAAAGATCGAACGATTGGCCGCGGCCGCCTTGGGCAACAGCGCCGCCGCGCTTTGCCCCGGATCGGCAGACAGCGCCGAAAGGAACCGACCGGCCGCATCGGGGCCCAGGAAATGCGCAAGGTAAAGCTCGGCATTGTCGGGATCGCGGCCCAGCACGCCATATAGATAGCCGCGATTGTCGTTGGCGAGCTCGCCCGCCATCATCGCCGAAACCTGCGGATCGCCGCGCAGCGCCAGCAATTGCGCGCGCATCGCGGGATCATGCGCCGCCCCCGAGGCATCGAGCCCGAGGTCGCCACCATGCCGGTCGAGCGTGCGCAGCCAGGTCGACCCGGTGAATTGATAGAGCCCGCGCGCGCTCGATGTGCGCGCCCGGGCCGAAGGGTCGAGGCCGGATTCGAGCCTCGCCTGTGCCAGCAGATATTTGAAATCGACCCCGGTCGCCGCCGCGGCGCGGGCAATCGCCGACTGCACCGGCGATTGCGCCACAGGTGCGACGGGCACCGCAGATACGATCGGAAAAGTGGCGGAAGCATCGGGCAAACTCACTGAACACCCTTTCGACAAGCGCGGCTCGCACCGCTCCGTCAGTGTTCAGCAAGAGGCGTGCCAAATTGGCACCGCCAGCCCGGTCCGTGACCGGACGCCCGCCGCAATCAGCGCAGGCGGCGAACCCGCGCCGCGTCGACATTGGCCCGATACAGCGCCGGTTGGCCGGTCAGCGCATCAAGCCGCGTCGCGACATTGGCCGCAATCAGGTTGCGCACGCGCCGGTTTGTCTCGTTGAGCCGCCGTGCCGCGTCGAGCAAGCCGCGGCATTCCTCGTCGACCGCATCGGGGGCAGTGTCTTCGAGCCGACCGCACAGCACGTTCTTGCGCACGGCGCAGCCGACAATGCCGTCGATGTCGAGCCCGGCAAGCGCCTGCCGCTCGGAATCCAGCACGGCAAGCATCTGCCGCAGGACGTCACGCAAGTCGAAAGGAGACAACACGCCGGTCAGCGCGTCACTTGAGGCCTGCATGCCCGATGTGGTTACCACCACCATTACCGCGCTTTCCGCAACATCATGCCGGCCGCGATCATGGCGTCACTGATTCGGGTGGGAATCACGGGATAGGTTCCGTTCTGAACCGCCTTGCGAATCTGGTCGACTCTGGTCTGGTCGACCGGAGCCGTCCCGGCGCTGACGGTAAGGCTCGTCTGAACCTGAGCCGCAGCGCTGGTCTGCGCGGTGGTGGTGGGGGTGGTTGACGTGGAATCCGTCGCCGCCGCAGGTTGAGTCGCCGGCTGCACGGTACTGAGCTGAACCGCGCCAACCGGGCGCGATGCTCCGATTTCAAACGATGCCATGGTTCGCTCCTTCGCGAAGAATGCATCGTCAAGAACGGCGAGGATGAAGGGGCTTTAAGGGGACCGGAAAAAATTTGCCGCAATGCCCCTTATTCGACGGGAACCTCGACCAGCCCCGGGCGCACGACGCGCGCCTGAAGAGGATCGCTCTTGGCCACGGTCCGAACCCGGATCCAGGCCCCGACAGCCCCGGATTCAAGCGCTTCGGCCGGTTGCGAGACCGAAAATCCGTCGCCTGTCAGCGCCACGGTGACCGACTGCCCGCGCTCGATGACGATACCGGCAGAAGATTGCCGGTCACCGAGCGCCGTCGCGACAAAAATGTGCCACCCGCCCGCGTCGGGGCATTCGACAAGGATGCTGGCACGGGCATCGCCGCGCCACGACAGCGCCAGCGGCGCCGCGCAAGCGGCCAGCCGCAGCCGGCGGTCGACAGGACGCGCCGCGCCGCCGGGCACGCCGATCGGTTGCCCGGTAAAGGCCGAGACGGCGCGATCGATGGCGGCGGGATCCTGCAAGCCCGGAGACATCGCCTGGGCACGCACCGATGGCGCCGAAAGCGCCACAAGGAGCGACAGCACGGCCTGGGCCGCATGAGAGCGGAGGCGGGGCGAATGGGCACAGCGTTTGGTCATGCCCTTGGCCTAGCAAGCTGCGTGCCATTTGCGGGGGCCACCGCTGGCGGCGTATCCGCGTCAAAGCCGACCACGGCGCTGGCGCCCGCAGGCAGGCCCGGTTCGACGATGATCCGCGCATCGGCGGCGCGCGGGCCCGCTGCCGTATCAAGCCGCAGCGCCTGGGCCAGCGCAGCCTCGCGCCCGCCGGGGGCATAATGCACGGTAATCGTCAGGCGCAGCCGCGGATCGCGCGCCACCTCGTTCAACCATTGCGGCAAGGGCGGCGCACCGGCCTCGGCGCGCCAGACCCCGACCGGCTCGGCACGAGGCGACGGCGTGACAGGAGGCGCAGGGGGATGGGGAGCTGGGGGATGGGGAGCTGGGGAACGGGCTGGCGCCGGATGCGCACCAGCTTCGTCGGTATCCGGCCCAAGCGGCCCGTCGGAGGAATTGGCCAGCGCCGAAGCGGTGACCATGAACAGGATCAGCGACAAGTCGGCCAGAATCGTCTGCCAACTGACACTGACGGTCCGCGCGATCATGCCGCTTCGTGCTCGCGTCGCAGCCGGGGCGCGACTGCCGCAAATTGCGAGGCGATCCAGTCGACAAGATCCTGACGCACCGTCTCTTCGCGCTCGGCGCGGCGCTCGATCGCCCGCGCCAGCGGGGCGAGCAGGATATTGGCAAGCAGCAGACCATAAAGCGTGGCCAGCACGGACTGCGAAATCGCGCTCATGAACATGGCGCGGGCAATCCCGCGCCCCGACAGTTGCGACAGCGAGATCAGCGTTCCGGCAAGGCCGAACACCGGCGCAAGGTCGGCGGCCTGGGCCAGCGTAACTGCGGCACGCTGCGCGCGTGCCAGGCGCTTCTTGCGCGCGACGGCATGGTGCATCATCAGCACAGAGGCCGACTGCCCCTCGATCATCGCATTGATCGCCTTGTCGAGCGCGGGGTCGCCGGTTGCCCGGAAGTGGGCGCGAAACACACCGTCCTTGCGGATGTCGTTGGCCAACGGGGCAAGATCGCGGCGCACCTGATCCGCATCGAACCGGCGACGCAACAGCCCCGACACTTCGTGCATCGTGTGGCGAACATCGACACGCCCGGCCCGCAAGGCCGTCGCCAGCAGCGTTCCGCCGACGACGATGGCGGCGGGAACGGGATCGAACAGGTGGACAAGCTCCATGCGCGCGCGGGTCCTGTCTGGTGGTGATGGCCAAAAGCCCGGCCTGAAAAAGAGTGCCGGCCTGAAAACGGGATGCGCGGAGCGGCCCGGTCCGGGGGGTGGGGACATCGGGCCGTTCCGCGCATCCCACAGGACGGCGGCGGCGCGCCGGATTTCAGCCCCCGCCACCGCATTTGCCTCGTTTTGCAGAACTTTGCCGTCCGCGCCCGGCAAGACGGCAGCGATTTGCCGCCTGACCCCCGCCAGCCCCCGCCCAAGCCCCTGCAGCAACGCCATTCGGAACCAATTTCGCAATTTGGCACGCGCCTTGCTGAACCCTGATCGCACGCAATTTTTGCGCGGGTCACTTCATGCAAGGGAGCAGCGAGACCATCATGGGCGACAGCCTGTTCGGCATTCACGGCATGGCGCTGGAACTGCGCGCGCAGCGGCTGGGGGTCTTGACCTCCAACATCGCCAATGCCGCGACCCCCGGCTACAAGGCGCGCGACATCGATTTTTCCGGCGCGTTGAAAGCGATGACCCAGGGCGCCAGCGTGACCCAGGCGATCGGCTCTGCCACGCAGTACCGCGTGCCGGTCATGCCCGCGCTCGACGGCAACACGGTCGAGATGTCGACCGAGCAGACCGCCTTTGCCGAAAATGCGATCGGCTATGAAGCGACGCTCAACATGCTTCAGGACCGGGTCAATACCGTCAACCGCGCGTTGAAGGGGGAATAAGCCGATGTCTTCAAGCAATTCCCAGGGCCCGATGACGCTGTTCGACGCTTCGGCGCGCGCGATGTCGGCGCAGCTGGTGCGGATGAACGCGGCGGCATCAAACCTCGCCAATGCGGGCACTGTCGCGAGCAGCGCGCAAGGCGCCTATCGCGCGCTGCGCCCCGTCTTTGCCACCGTGCTCGACAAGACCACCGGCATCGCCTCGGTCAAAGTCCAGGGCGTTTACCAGTCCGGCGCAAGCCCGGTGCAGCTCCACGATCCGGACAATCCGCTGGCCGACGCCAACGGCGATGTCTGGAGTTCGGGCGTCGATGAAAACGCCGAGATGATCGAGATGACCGAGGCATCCCGGCAATACCAGAACGTGGTCGAAGCCTTGCAGACCGCAAAACAGCTAACCCTTGATACGATGAGGATGAAAACGTCATGACCACTGTATCCAGCACCACGGCCGCGTCTTCCACTTCGACCGGCAGCAGCGCGTCGACAAATGCTTTCAACAAACTGGGGGAGAGCGATTTCATGACCCTGTTGACGACGCAGTTGTCGAACCAGGACCCGACCAATCCGGTCGACGACACCCAGATGCTGGCCCAGTTGGCGCAGTTTTCGACGCTGTCGGCAGCCAACCAGACCAACACCGACCTGTCGACGATTTCCGGCCAGATCGCCACGGCGACCGGCACCACCGGTATCAGCACCACCACCGCCTGATCCCCCACGCCCCTTCCCCCCGACGGAGACGCGCCCCCATGTCCTATGCCATTTCGCTCAGCGGGCTGCAAAACGCCCAGACCGACCTCAGTGTCATCGGCAACAACATCGCCAATGCCAACACCACCGGTTTCAAGGAAAGCAACGTCCAGTTCGCCAATCTCGTCGCCGCGAGCGCTTATTCCAATCCCAAGGACATTCAGGGAATTGGCTCGACCGTTTCGGCGATCAACCAGAATTTCAGTCAGGGTCCGATCAATCAGACCGGGTCCGCGCTCGACCTTGCGATCACCGGCGACGGCTTCTTTACGGTAACATCCCCCATCACGACCCAGACCTATTACACGCGCAACGGCAACTTCTCGCTTGACTCGACCACGGCTGCGACAAGTGGCAACAGCTATATTGTCGATTCCAACGGCAACCGCCTCCAGGCCCTGCCAACCAGCGCCACGGGCACGGTAACGTCGACCACGCCGACCGATGCCACCGTGCCGGCGACCGACGCTGCCGGTTCGGCGTTCTCCGGCGTCACCATCGCGGCCAACGGCAATATCAGCGCCTCTTACGCCGACGGCTCAAACACGGTGATCGGCAAAGTCGCGCTCGCCGCGTTTGCGGCGCCCGAAGGGCTGAAACAGGTCGGTTCGGCCGATTATACCGCCACCGGCCTGTCGGGCACGGCGACCTTTGGCGCGCCCAACAGCGGCCAATATGGCAGCCTCCTGTCCGGTTCGCTCGAAGCCTCGAACGTCGATCTGTCGTCGGAAATGGTCAACCTGATCACCGCGCAGCAGTATTTTCAGGCCAATGCCAAGGCGATCGATACCAACACGACCGTCTCCCAAGCGATCATCAACCTGCATAGCTGATCGGACACGTCGTGGATCACCTGATCTATACCGCCTATTCGGGGATGTCGGCCTCGGTGGTCCAGCAACGGGTCATCGCCAGCAATCTGGCCAATACCCAGACCACCGGCTTTCGCGCCGAACTGCTCGTCGCCACCCCGACCACGGTCAAGGGCAACGGGCTGGAGGCGCGCGCCATGGCCGATGCGCAAGTGAGCGGTGCCAGCATGAAACAGGGCGACCTGATGCAGACCGGCAATCCGCTCGACATCGCGCTGACCGGCGACACGATGCTGGCCGTGCAGGCCGGGGACGGCAGCGAAGCCTATACCCGGCGCGGCGATCTGACGATCGATGCCAACGGCACGCTGGTCAATGGCGAGGGGCTGCCCGTCCTGTCGGACAGCGGGCCGGTCACCGTGCCGGCGGGCGACAAAGTGACCATTGCCCCCGACGGAACCGTTTTGGCGAGCGATCCGGCCCAGGGCGAGGCGCCGCCCGAACCGATCGCCAAGCTGAAACTGGCGACGACCACCGGAAGCCAGGTCGAAAAAGGTCTCGACGGCCTGTTTCGCGTGGTCGGCGGCGGCGTTCTGCCGACCGACGATGCGGCCAAAGTGATCACCGGTTCGCTGGAGAAATCCAATGTCAACGCGACGCAAGTGCTGGTCGACATGGTCGCGGCGCAGCGCCTGTTCGACATGCGCACCAAAGTCATCGCCGCCGCCAAGGACAATGACGAGAAATCGACCGCCCTGATGGGCCTTCCCTCCTGATCGCGCCCTGATCTCCTTCGGAGCACCAAGCCATGCCATCTTCCGCCCTTTATGTCGCGCGCACCGGGCTTCAGGCCCAGGACACGCGCATGCAAGTCATCTCGAACAACCTGGCCAATGTCAGCACGACCGGATTCAAGCGCGACCGCGCCAATTTCGCGACGCTGGCCTATCAGGATGCGCGGGTCGCCGGGCAGCAATCGTCCGGGCAGACCGCTTATGCCACCGGGCTCAATCTCGGCACCGGGGTCACCGTCCAGGCGACCACCACCGACATGACCCAGGGCACGCTGCAATCGACGGGCAGCGCGCTGGACATGGCGATCAGCGGCGACGGCTATTTTCAGGTGACCATGCCCGACGGGACGATCGGCTATACCCGTGCAGGCAATTTCACCACCTCGTCCGAGGGCTTGCTGGTCACCGCGCAGGGCTATCCGGTCCAACCGCAGATCACCATTCCGCAAGGCGCCGGGTCGATCACCGTGGCGCAGGACGGAACCATTTCGGCAGTCCTGTCCGGCGCGACCGCGCCCAGCACGCTGGGACAGCTGACCACGGCGACATTTGCCAATCCATCCGCGCTCCAGGCCGCCAGCGACAATTTCTACAAGGAAACCGCCGGCAGCGGCGCGCCGCAAGTCGGTGCGGCGGGCGCGACCGGCCACGGAACCATCCGCCAGGGCTATCTCGAATCCTCCAATGTCAGCACCGTGACCGAGTTGGTCGACATGATCGAATGTCAGCGCGCCTACGAGGTCAATTCGAAAATGATCAGCGCGGTCGACGACATGCTCAAGAACGCGAACCAGACCCTGTCATGATCACGCAAACCCCCTTTGATCGCCCGCTCAACGCCGCCCCCCGCCCTCTGCGCGGGCGCGCCCTCGGCGCGCGGCTGTGGCCTTTGGTGCTGGCCCCGGCGGCGATCGTCGCGCTGGCGCTGGCCTTTCCCGGCCATGCCCATGCCACAAGGCCGCAAAAAGGGTTTGAACCCACGCTGCCGACCGATCCTGCCACGCCACCATCAAACGGCGCGATTTTCAACGTTCATGCCGGATATGCCAGCCTGGTCGAAGGCGCACGCGCACATGCGGTGGGCGATCTGCTGACGATCGTGCTGGTCGAAAACCTCAGCACGTCGAAGCAGGCGATTGGAAAGACTCAAAAAAGCGGCAGCTTCAGCGTGACTCCACCTACGGCCGGCCCATTCGTCATAAATCCCAATGCCCTTAATGCATCGGGCGCTTCGGCGTTCAATGGTCAGGGCAATGCTTCGGAAACGAGCCAGCTCGGCGGCCAGATCTCGGTGACCATCGCCGAAGCGCGCCGCAACGGAACGGTTTTTGTGAAAGGGGAAAAACGCCTGCTGCTTAGCCAGGGTGAAGAATGGGTCCAGATTTCCGGCATCGTGCGCATCGCCGACATCGACCAGAACAACACGGTTCAGTCGAACCAGGTCGCCGATGCCCGCGTCGTCTATACCGGCAACGGATCGATCGGCCGGGCCAGCCGCGAAGGCTGGCTGTCAAAATTCTTCAGTATTATCAACCCTTTTTAAGCACGCAGTTCGGGAATAACGCCATGACAGTGCCAATCGCCCCCTTTCCCCACGGTCTTTCCGGCCAGACCACGCCCAAGCTGCGTGCGCTGGCGCTGCGCCTGCTGGTGCTGACGGTCGGGCTGCTGTTTGCACTGGTTCTGGCGCCGCCTGCCCACGCCGATCGCATACGCGATCTCGGCACGTTTCAAGGCATCCGGACCAACCAGTTGACGGGCTATGGCATTGTCGTCGGCTTGCCCGGCACGGGCGACGATACGCTCGAATATGTCACGCAGGCGATGCGCGGCGTATCGGGTCGGCTTGGCCTGCAATTGCCGCCGGGCGTGCAGCCGGGGCTGAAAAACGCCGCCGCCGTGCTGGTGACCGCCGATTTGCCCGCTTTTTCCAAGCCCGGACAGCGCATCGATGTCACCGTCAGCACGATCGGCAAGGCCAAGTCGCTGCGCGGCGGCTCGCTGATCCTGACCCCGATGGTCGGTGCGGACGGGCAGATCTATGCCATGGCCCAGGGCAACCTTGCCGTCGGCGGGCTCGGCATCACGGCCAAGGACGGATCGCAACTGACTGTCAACGTGCCGACGGTCGGGCGCATATCCGACGGGGCCACCGTCGAACGCGCGGTCGACACCGGGTTTGACCATGGCGATGTCCTGCGCTGGAACCTGTTTCAGGCCGATTTCCTGACGGCGTCGCGCGTGCGCGATGCGATCAATGCGAAATATCCCCAGACCGCGACTGTCGAAGACGGGGTGACGCTGGCGCTGCGCCTGCCCGCCGGAGCCGACCGCCGCGCCAGCCTGATGGCATCGATCGAAATGCTCGAACTGACGCCGGGCGAAACCCCGGCCAAAGTCATCGTCAACAGCCGCACCGGCACAGTCGTGATCAACAGCGCGGTGCGCCTGACCCCTGCGGCGATCAGCCACGGCAAGCTGGTCGTGCGGATCGATGAAAAGCAGCAAGTGTCGCAGCCCAATGCCTTCAGCCAGGGGCGCACCGCGACGACCCCCAGCAGCAAGATCGCGGTCTCCGAAGGCGATGCCCATGTCGCGCTGTTCAAACCGGGCGCCTCGCTGTCCTCGCTGGTCGACGCGCTCAACAAGCTCGGCGTCAGCCCGTCGGACCTTGTCGCCATTCTCGAAGCGCTCAAGCAGGCCGGCTCGCTCAAGGCGGAAATGGAAGTGATATGACCACGCTCTCGTCAGCAAGCGGCGCTAGCGGCGCAATCGGCGGCGCAGCATCCGGCGGCGGCGCAGCATCGGGCGGCGCCGCTCCGGCGGCAAACTCCGCCGAAAAGACCCGCCTGCACAAGGCGGCACAGGCGTTTGAAGCGATCTTCGTGCGCCAGATGCTATCCTCTGCGCGCCAGAGCAATTTCGGCGACACGCTGTGGGGCGATGACAAGGGCAAGGACACGTTCACTGCCATGCGCGACGAACAGTTTGCCGATCTGACCGCGCAAAGCGGCGCGCTCGGGCTTGCCAAACAGGTCGAAGCGCAACTGTCGGGCCAATCTTCCGCTACAGCCGGGGCTGCCGCGGCAACAGGGAGCACGCAGCCATGACCAGCAACCTCCTGTCGATCGCCGCCAGCGGTGCCAGAGCTGCCGAAATCGCGCTCGACCTCACCGGGCAGAACATCTCCAACGCATCGACCGACGGCTATGTCCGGCGCAGCGCCAACAATGTCGAAGTCGCCTCGGCCAGCAGCTGGAGCACCGCCAACGACGTCTCGCTGTCGGGCGTGACGGTTTCGGGAATCGTGCGCAATGCCGACAGCTTCCTGCAATCCGAAGCACGGCGCACCGCTTCGGATACCGCGCAGGCGACCAGCACGGTATCGGGCCTCACCAATGTCGAAACGGCAGTCGAGAATTCCGGCGTGTTCACCGCGATTGGCACATTCACGAATTCGCTGACCACGCTGGCGCAAAATCCGACCGACAATTCGGCGCGCGCGACCGTCATCCAGGCCGCGTCGACCATGACCAGCGCGTTCAACATCGCCGCGCAAGGCCTGTCGGCGACCCAGACCGGGCTGCAAGGCGAAGTGACCAACGGCGTCAGCCAGATCAACACGCTCGGCACGCAACTGGCGGCGATCAACACCCAGCTTTCGGCGACATCGGGCGCCTCGTCGATCAACAGCGATGTCACCACCAGCGACCGCGCCAGCCTCATGGACAAGCGCGACAGCCTGCTCGACCAGATCAGCCAATACGCCAACATCGCCACGACCATCCAGGCCGACGGCAGCGCCAATGTAAACATCGGCGGCGTCAGCGGCCCGCCGCTGGTGACCGGCACGTCGACCAACACGCTGACCGCCACGACCAACAGCGACGGCACCGAATCGCTGGCGGTGGGCAATGCGGCCGTCACGCTCGGCGGCGGCTCGATCGCCGGCAATCAGGCCGCGCTGACCAAGCTGAACCAGATCGGCACCAATCTCGACAGCCTGGCTTCGTCGATCGCGACAACCGTCAACACGCAACAGGCCAGCGGGTCCGATCTAACCGGTACGACCGGCGCCGCGCTGTTTTCGGGCACGACCGCCGCAACGCTGACGATGACGACCAGCAACGGCAGCGCGATCGCCACCGCCGCCGGCGGGTCCGCCGCCAAGAGCGCCGATACGACCAACCTCACCGCCTTGACCAGCGCGCTGACCACGCTCGATCCGGCGGGCACGATGAACGCTATCCTGACCGACATTTCCGGCTCGGTCAGCAGCGCCACGACCACGAAAACCACGCTGCAAACGCTGTCGAGCGCGGCGGCATCCAGCCTGTCGGCGCAAGCAGGCGTCGATCTCAACACCGAAGCGGTCAATCTCGTCAAATATCAGCAGGCGTTTCAGGCATCGGCCAAAGTCATGCAGACCGCCAGCGACATCTTCACCAGCATGCTCAATCTCCACTGATCCTGATTGGGCCCGCATCGGCCCGGCAGCAACAGGGCAATCGCCATGACGACCATCAGTTCGACCAGCACCAGCACTTTCTATACCACTGCGGCAGAGCAGCTTGCCTCGCTGCAGCAGCAGGTCAGTGCGGTCAACAATTCGATCAGCAGCGGCACACAGTTCACCGCCGCATCGGACAATCCCGAAGCGGCGGCGCAAATGCGCATGATGCAGTTGCAGGATGCCACGGCCACCGTCGACACCGCTTCGGCCAACAAGGCCACGAGCAATCTGCAACTGGCGGATTCGGCGATGACCCAGATGGTCAACGACATCAACCAGGCCAAGACGCTGACCACCCAGGCGGCCAACGGCACGCTGTCGGATTCGCAGCGCGCCACGATCGGCACGCAATTGTCGCAGATCCAGAAAGATTTGCTGAGCCTGGCCAATTCCCGCGATTCAAACGGCAATGCGCTGTTTGGCGGCGGGGTTTCGGGCAATGCCTATTCCCTCGATGCCGCAGGCAATGCCGTCTATGGCGGCACGAGCACGTCGCAGACGCTTGCCATCGGCGACGGTCAGACCGTGCAGACCAGCCTGACCGGGCCCGAAGTCCTGTCCATGACCGACGCGTCGGGCAATGCCACCAATGTCATCGACAGCATCGGCGCGCTCGCCACCGCGCTCAAGGCGGGCGGCTCTGCGGCGCAGACCGCCGCGCAAAACGGGCTGACCTCGCTGTCCAACGGGCTCGACGCGGTCACCACGGCACAGACCGTGATCGGTTCACGCGAATCGTGGATCACGCTCAACACGCAGAATCTGACCGCGCAAAGCACCGCGCGCGCGACCGCAGAATCCCAGGTCGGCGATACCGACGTGTCCAAGGCGGCGATCAAGCTGCAGCAACTGACCACCGCGCTTCAGGCCAGCCAGGCCTGTTTCGTGAAGATGTCGTCGCTGTCGCTGTTCAGCGTCATCGGCAACTGATCCGCCAGAGCGAACGGAGCACACCCCGAAATGTTTGCTGGTATCGGCATTGTCGTTCTGCTCGTCATGGTCTTTGGCGGCTTTGCCATTACCGGCGGCGCGCTCGGCCCGGTCATGGAATCGATCCCCCACGAAATGCTGATCATCGGCGGCGCGGCGCTGGGGGCGACCATTGCCGGCAATTCGATGCACGAACTCAAAGGCATCGGCGCAGGGATGGGCAAAGTGTTCAAGGGGCCCAGGCATTCCAAGCAGGACCATGTCGATGCCATCGTGCTGTGTACCCGGCTGATGAAAATCCTGCGCAGCGATGGCCCCGTCGCGCTCGAAAGCCATGTCACCGACCCCAAGAACTCCACGATTTTCGCCGAATTTCCCAAGATTCTCGGCAATCATGCGCTGGTTTCGCTGATCTGCGACACGCTGACGCTGATCGTGGTCTCGTCGGGCACGCTCGAAGTCCATGCGGTCGAAGATGTCATGGATCACGCGATGAAGACCCATTTCCATGAAGCATCCGAAGCTCACCATGCCTTGCAGGGGCTGGCCGACGGGCTGCCCGCGCTCGGGATCGTCGCGGCGGTGCTCGGCGTGGTCAAGACGATGGGCTCGATCGACAAACCGCCTGCGATTCTGGGCGCGATGATCGGCTCGGCGCTGGTCGGCACGTTCATGGGCGTCTTGCTTGCCTATGGCATCGTTGCACCGCTGGCCGGACGGTTGAAGCAAGTGCTCGATCAGGACGAAATGATCTTTCAGGCGGTCAAGCAGGTGATCGTCGCCTCGCTCCACGGCTGGCCGCAGCCGCTCGTGGTCGAAAGCGCCCGGTCCGGACTGGGCCATGCCTTCCGCCCCGGCCTGTCCGAACTCCTCGACGCGCTGCGCGGGCGATAGATCATGGCCAAGCCCAAGGCGAAGGAACTCCCGCCGCCCATCATCGTCAAGAAGATCACCGTTGTTGCCGGGGGCCATCACGGCGGGGCGTGGAAAGTCGCCTATGCCGACTTCGTCACCGCGATGATGGCGTTCTTCCTGCTGATGTGGCTGCTGGGCGCAACCACTGAAAAACAGCGCAAGGGGCTTGCCGACTATTTCACCCCGACGCTCGTCAAGACCCGCCAGGGCAGCGCCGGTTCCAATGGCCTGCTCGGCGGATCGTCGTTGACCGATGCCGACAACTATCCCTATCGCGCAGGGCAGACCGGCACCAAGACGATGACCATTCCGCGCGATGCGACCGGCGGCCCCAAGGACGGCGGGTCAAAGGTGAAACGCACCGCGACGCTGCAACAGCGGCTGCAACAAAAGCTGCAGGCCAACCAGCAATTGGCCAAGCTGGCCAAGCAAGTGCGGCTGACCATGACGCCCGAAGGCATCCGGCTCGACGTGATGGACGATGCCGATTTCTCGATGTTTCGCATCGGCACCACGATCCTGACGCCCCAGGCGACCCAGCTGATCCAGACGATTGCCCAGGCGATCGCGCCCGAACCCAATGGCCTTACCGTGCGCGGCCATACCGACAGCCTGCAATGGCGCCCCGGCGATCCGGCGAACAACTGGTCGTTGTCGGCCGGGCGCGCCGAAACCACGCGGCTTGCGCTGATGCGCTTCGGCGTGTCGGAAAAGCGGTTTCGCCGCATCGAGGGTGTGGCCGATCAGGATCCGCTGCTCCCCGCCAGCCCGACCGATCCGCGTAACCGGCGCATGTCGATCCTGCTGATGGATTGACCCCCCCTTCCCCGCCGCCTCCCCGCAACGGCCGTCCGGAATGCTCCGGGCGGCCGTTTTCGTATCGGGGTGTGGCAGACACATTTACGCCCGGCGGCCTTGCGGTCGTCGGGCGTAAATGTGGGCGGGGTCTTGATGATCCGGCCGCGCGGAGGAGACGCGCGGCCGGATGGGGGATCGGCGCGAAAGTTTACTTGAGCAGCGAGAGCACGTTCTGCTGGCTCTGGTTGGCCTGGGCGAGCATCGCG
>Ga0302198_10000651_pt1 | contig 38845 bp, 37 predicted proteins | sample II_Bog_N2_2_FD_193521 | JGI IMG/M metagenome (GOLD analysis project Ga0302198, IMG submission 193521) | Peat permafrost microbial communities from Stordalen Mire near Abisko, Sweden - II_Bog_N2_2 | ecosystem: Environmental > Terrestrial > Soil > Wetlands > Peat | place: Sweden: Abisko...
CGACGGTCGCGACATGATGCGGGCGCTCGGTTTCTCCATGTAACCAGCCCTTCGGGTTGACCGAGGGCGCGCACGCCCTCGGGTCGAGTAGCCGCGCGAACCCTCTCGGGTCGAGTAGCCGCGCGAACCCTCTCGGGTCGAGTAGCCGCGCGAACCCTCTCGGGTCGAGTAGCCGCGCGACGAAGGAGCCTGCGTCATCGAGACTTGCCGCGCGAAGCCGGCAAGGTCGAGTAGCAGCGCGACGAAGGAGCCTGCGTCATCGAGACCCAGCGCGAACCCTCTCGGGTCGAGTAGCAGCGCGACGAAGGAGCCTGCGTCACCGAGACCCCGCGCGAACCCGGCGTCACCGAGACTTGCCGCGCGAAGCCGGCGAGGTCGAGTAGCCGCGCGAGGAACGAGCCGGCGTTACCGAGACCCAGCGCGAAGCCGGCAAGGTCGAGTAGCCGCGCGACGAAGGAGCCGGCGTCACCGAGACCCCCGGCCACCCCCTGTTACTCGGCCGTGCCTTTCGTTTTCGGCCCGACGAGGCGCCACACGATGGGCAGCAGCACTGCCGCGAAGATGGCTTTCAATGTGTCGCCGACGAGGAACGGGTAGAGTCCGCCCGCCAGGGTCGCCTGGAGAGCGTTCGGCACGTGAAGGTTCGTCAGCGCGATGTAGAGCCACGGGAGGCCGATCGCGTAGATGACGACGGTGCCGCCAAGGAATGCAAGCAGGGTGCGAAGCCATTTGCGGTCCCATTCACGCTGGGCGAGCCATCCGACGAACGCTGCAGCCAGGATGAAACCCACCAGGTACCCGCCTGTCGGGCCGAGCAGCGCGGCGAGCCCGGTGATGTGGCTGCCGTTGGCCTGGGGCGCGAACACGGGCAGCCCGAGGAGCCCGATGGCTAGGTAGAGCGCCATCGACAGCACCGCACGCGTGGCGCCGAGCGTCGCGCCGACGAACAGCACTGCGAAGGTCTGGCCGGTGATCGGTACCGGCCACAGTGGGATCGCGATCTGGGCGAGGACTGATGTCAGCGCCGTTCCGGCGGCGACGAGGATGATATCGGTGACGAGGCCGCGCGAAAAGATGCGGTCGGCGAGGGTTGGGCGTCCGTACGCGATGGTGAGAGTCGACATAGTGGCTCCTTGTTGCTCACAGCGGTGAAAGGGGGATGAAAGTAGACTAACTGGCTGAACCCCTCCTTCTGCGTTGTAGCTTCGCGCCCAAAGAACTGGACTATGCCTGTGCTGTCTGTGCAAGACCTCGAACTGCGTGTCGGGGCACGACTGCTCATGGATGAGGTCACGTTCCGCGTTGACCGCGGCGACAAGATTGGACTCGTGGGTCGTAATGGCGCGGGCAAGACTACGCTCACCAAGACTTTGGCGGGCGAGCTCAATCCGGCCGCCGGCCGGATCGATCGCACCGGCGAGATCGGCTACCTGCCACAGGACCCCCGTTCCGGCAACCCGGATGATCTGGCGCGCACCCGCATTTTGGATGCTCGGGGTCTCGGCCAGCTTGTGATCGGTATGGCGAAGTCGATGGATGAGATGGCCAGTCCCGATGAGGCGGTCAGTGCCGCGGCCATGAAACGCTACGGAAATCTCGAGGAACGCTTCACGGCGTTGGGTGGGTACGCGGCGGAAGCGGAGGCCGCATCCATCGCGAGCAACCTGAGCCTGCCCGATCGTATTCTTGGCCAGCCGTTGTCGACCCTTTCGGGTGGCCAGCGGCGCCGCATCGAGCTCGCGCGCATCTTGTTCTCCGGAGCGGACACTATGCTCCTCGACGAGCCGACCAACCACCTTGATGCCGATTCGGTGGTCTGGCTGCGCGATTTCCTGAAGAGCTTCTCCGGCGGCCTGATCGTGATCAGCCACGATATCGAGCTCGTCCAGGACACGGTCAATAAGGTCTTCTACCTGGATGCGAACCGCCAGACCATTGATATCTACAACATGGGCTGGAAGAACTATCTCGCCCAGCGCGCCGCCGATGAGGAGCGCCGCAAGAAGGAGCGGGCGAATGCCGAGAAGAAGGCCGCCGTTCTGACCACCCAGGCGGCCAAGTTCGGGGCGAAGGCGACGAAGGCTGCGGCCGCGCACCAGATGATTGCGCGCGCCGAGAAGCTGCTCGCCGGGCTCGACGAGGTGCGCACGACCGACCGGGTCGCCAAACTCCGGTTTCCGGAACCCGTGGCCTGCGGGCGTACGCCGCTCATGGCTTCAAATCTTTCCAAGAGTTATGGCTCGCTGGAGATCTTCGCCGCGGTCGACCTGGCGATCGACCGCGGGTCGAAGGTTGTGGTTCTTGGGCTGAACGGCGCGGGTAAAACCACGCTTCTGCGCATCCTCGCCGGTGTGGACAAGCCCGATACTGGTGAGATCGAGCCGGGTCACGGCCTGCGCATCGGCTATTACGCGCAGGAACACGAGACCATCGACGTGAAGCGGTCTGTGTTGCAGAACATGGTGTCGGCTTCGCCGAATCTGACCGAGACGGAGGCTAGGCGGGTACTGGGTTCGTTCCTGTTCACCGGCGATGACGCGGTCAAACCGGCGGGTGTGCTGTCCGGTGGGGAGAAGACGCGACTGGCTCTGGCCATGATTGTTGTGTCTGGCGCGAATGTGCTGCTGCTCGATGAGCCGACCAATAACCTCGATCCGGCGTCGCGGCTGGAGATACTGGATGCCTTGGCCGGCTACTCGGGTGCAGTCGTACTGGTCTCGCACGATGAGGGCGCCGTTGAGGCACTGAACCCGGAGCGGGTGCTCATCCTGCCTGACGGCGTCGAAGACCACTGGAACCCTGACTACGCGGAGCTGATCTCGCTGGCGTGATCTCGCTGGCGTGATCTCGTTCGCGTGAACTCGTTGGCGTGATCTCGTTGGCGTGATCTCGTTGGCGTGATCTCGTTCGCGTGAACTCGTTCGTCTGGCCTCGTTCCTCGACAGGGCGAGCGTGCCTGGCCCGGTTGCCCACTTCGGTGGGGGCGCCTGGTCTCTGCGTCGGTGTGGTGCGCTCGCTCTTGTTCCGTGCCCGTGGTGGCGCTTGTTACGTGGCTGTGTTGGGGCATGATGTTTGTCCACAGATTTGGGATCGTCCTGTTCCGCATCGAACACACGTTCGATAATTGCTGTGTGGTGGTGATCGAGACAGCGGCGGCGTTTGAGGCTGCTGCTGCCGTGCGGGAGGGCGTCGCGGGGAGTGTGGTCGCGCGCCGTCTGGAGGCGGCTGTCGAGGCGCTGCGGTTGGTGCCAACCGAGGTATCCGAGTATCGCAGCGTGGGTGAAGACGTGTTGCTTCTTCTGAACAGGCTGAACGCGGAGGCGGCACGGCTGACCCACACCCATGGGGCGTTGATCGCGGGGCAGATCGCTCGGCGCTCCGCCCCGGAGTTGGGGTCGCAGGGTCTGGCACAACGGTTTGGTCACCGCACCCCCGAACAGTTCATCACGATGACCACGGGCACCAGTCGCCGTCAGGCGGTGAACTCGGTGCGGGCCGGGGTGCTGCTGGGCGAGGCCGCGGATGAGGGGAGCCTGAACAGGGACACCGGGGAGGTGTGCACCCCGTCGCAGCCGTGGCTTCGCCCCCTGAGCCAGGCCCTTCACGCGGGCGACTTGTCAGTCGAGGCGGGGGAGGCGATCCGGGCCGGCGTTGGGGCCCCGAACTCGGCCGTGTCCCCGGACCAGCTCCTGGGGCTGGTGTCCGAGTTGGTGGCAGTGGCGCGGGTGCGTCCCGACGGCTCGGCTGGGATGGATGTTGATCACCTGTTGAAGTTGGCTCGGGTGCGGCGGGAAGAACTCGACCTTGACGCAGTGCGGGTGAGGGAAGACGAACAGCACGCCGCGCGGAGCCTGAAACTGGTCGAGCTACCGACCGGGATGGGTCGCCTGCTGTGGGACATGCCCCCGGAAACGTTCGTCCTGGTGAAACAGGTTTTCGAACGTGCAGTGTCACCGAAACTGAAGAAAGTGCGGTTCACCGACCCGGCCACGCCGGCGACGGCGGACACGATCCTCGCCGATGACCGCACCCCCGCCCAGGTCGCTGCAGACGCATTCGAACAGGTGCTTCTGGTGGGTGCGGGGGCGAACCCGGACTGCCTGCTCGGGTCCGGCGCCCCACAGATCCGGGTCACCACCACCCTGAAAGCCCTCCAGTCCGGCGACGGCATTGTTCGAGTCGAAGGCTATTCTGGGCTGCTCTCGATGCGGAGCCTGAAACGACTGACCTGCACCGGGGAGGTGCAGTTACTGCTCTTCGATGAGAACCTGCTGCCCCTGGATTTGGGGCGCACCCAACGCCTGTTCACCCAGCCGCAACGCACGGCCCTGGCGGTGAAATGGGGTGGCTGCGCCGCGCCGGGCTGCGACGCACCCGTCTCCTGGACCGAAAGCCATCATTGCGACGAATGGCTCAAACATGGCGGTAACACCAATGTTGCCGACGCGGTCCCGTTCTGTCGATACCACCATCTTCTGGTGCACAACAACGACTGGAGGGTGAACCGCGACCCCGAGGGCAACTATTGGCTCATCCCGCCCAACGACCACGACCACGACCAGGTACCCCGCCTGTTGACCCCAAAAACCCGGAACATGGCCGACCTCCAACGCGAACTCGACAACCTTGATGAGCATGAGCATGCTCACGAGCACCAGCACCAGCACCAGCACCAGCACCAGCATGAGCATGAGCACGCTTCCGGCCCCGGGCATGAGCATGAGCATGAGCACGAGCACGCTTCCGGCCCCGAGCATCAGCATGAGCATGAGCACGCTTCCGGCCCCGGCCCCGGCCCCGAGCATCAGCGCGGGCACGAGCATGGCCATGGCCATGGGACGGGGCCGGGCACCATGACGGCAGCCATCAGCCCAGGACAGAACCATCGGGAAGCGCCACAAGTGGTCCTGCAGCACGAGCAGCTCCGCGGGACTACCTGCCCAGCAACAGGTGACGTGCGCTAGCTAGCGCTCGGCCCCCGATAGCTCGGCCCCCGACAGCTGGGCCCCCGACAGCTGGGCCTCACCGCGAACCTGGGCATCCTCGATCTCCGCGTCCGTCGGGGCTCGCTTGCGGGCCTTGCGATCCCGCTCGGCGGCGCGCTCCTGCTCGATCGGGTCGTCGGCGTTCCGAGCGAGGTATTCCTGCCGCAGAGCCCAGGCGAGGCCGCCAAACCCGGCCAGGGCGAACAGGATCCACTGGAAGGCATACGACAGGAACGGGCCAGGATCGAGTACCGGCTTTGCCGCGGCAATCGGCCGCTCCGGGGGCGCGGGGGATTCGGTCTCCAGGAGGCCGTAGGCGCCCGTGTAGACGTCTTTCAGCCCCACCATGCGGGCAACGGTGGGCAGGTTGATCTCGGAGACCTCACCGGCGGGGGCAACTCGCCCGGGCAGCACCGTCTCGCTCTCCTGAATGCGCGCCGTCACTGTGACCCTGCCCGTCGGGGCCGGGGGCACGTAGTCGGGGGCGGTCTGTTTCGTTCCGATGGCCACCCAGCCGCGATCGACGATAAAAATGTCACCGTTCGTTTCTTTGAACGGCACCAGCACCTCGAATCCGGGGTTATCCCCGAGCACGCGGTCACGCACCAGAAGCTGCTTCGCCGTGAGGTATTCGCCGGTCATCCTCACGGGTCGCCACTCGTACCGGGCGATATACGACGACTTTGTCGGCAGAAGTGTGGCGGGGGCAACCGCTGTGGCGTTGTAGTTGTGGGTGACCAGCGTGTTTGCCGCCACCGTCTCCTCATTACGCCCGAACTGCCAGCGCGAAAGCAAAACGCAGGCGATTGCAAAAACGATGGCCATGCCAAGGTACGTGAGCCACCGGCGTTGTGCCGCAAAACGCCATCTGGCGACAAAATCTTTCACGCCGGGACCTACCGGGCTGCGGGCGCGCTCGACGGCACCGACTCGACGAGGGTCCCCAGCGGGGCTACCACGACAGGAAAATCGCGCGCGGCGAGATAGTCCCGCAGGTAGTCGGAGTGTTCGGCGCAGGCCAGCCACACCTTGACCCGGTCGAGCGAATGGATGCGCGGGTTGCGCCAGTTCACACTGGCGGTCGCCGGGGTGGTGCACCCCGCGCGCGAGCAGGTCGGTGCGCTCATCCGTCGGCCCCTGTCATGGAACCGGCGGAACGGGTCGACACGGTCATCCGTCTGCACCCGGACGGTGAGTGAGCGGGGAGGGCATAACCTGCACAAGGCTGCCCGGGCGTTCGACGGCTGAAATCCGTGGCTGGACGACCGTGTTTGCGAGCACAACCGCGATGTACGGCAGGATGACGGCGCCCGCGACCGGGATCAGGGTCCACCAGGTCGGCGGGAACGACATTGCCAGTGCGACGAAGAAGCAGAGAAACCGCAAGCTCATCGCGATGACGTATTTGATCATGCGGCTGCGCCGCTCCTCGTCGGGCGAGGGCGGGAGCGCGGTGGCGGACTGGATGGGTTGCTTCTTCATCGGCACCCCCAGCCTACGTCGATCCCGCCGTGGAGGTGCCGAATATGCTTGTGAGCCATGACGACTCAGCGCACTGTTTTGGTCACCGGCGGAAATCGCGGCATCGGTTTTGCTATCGCCGAGGAATTCCTGGCACTCGGCCACCGGGTGGCCGTGACGGCGAGATCGGGCGAGGGACCCGAGGGATCGCTTACCGTGCGGGCGGATGTCACCGACGGGGAAAGCCTCGATGCCGCATTCGCCGAGGTGGAACAGAAGCTCGGGCCGATCGAAGTCGTGGTCGCCAACGCCGGCGTCACGCGTGACACGCTGCTGCTTCGGATGTCGGACGACGACTTCACCTCAGTTGTGGACACCAACCTCGCGGGGGCATTCCGCGTGGTCAAACGCGCCTCAAAGGGCATGTTGAAGGCCAGGTTCGGCCGCATCATCCTGGTGTCGAGCGTCGTCGGGTTGCTGGGGTCGGCGGGCCAGGTGAACTACTCGGCATCCAAGAGCGGACTCATCGGCCTTGCCAGGTCGGTGACGCGTGAACTCGGCTCACGGGGAATCACCGCCAATGTCGTGGCACCGGGATTCATCGAGACCGATATGACCGCCGAGTTGCCGGAGCAGCAGCAGGCCGACTACCGCAAATCGATCCCGGCCGGCCGCTTCGCCACCGCCACAGAGGTCGCCCGCGTAATCACCTGGCTGGCGAGCGATGACGCGGCCTACATCTCCGGTGCCGTCATTCCGGTCGATGGCGGACTGGGCATGGGCCACTAGGGGCGGCCAGCAGGAGTGGTCCCCCGGGCCAGGCGACCAGGTTCCACGACCAGGCCAAGGCCGCCGGGCTGGACCAATCCGCGTTAGCCTGCAAGTCCCAGCAGGGGGAGCAACTGCGCGAGATCGCGGCGATCCATGATGACGTTTGCCTCGTCGCGCACCGGCGCCTTCGCGTCGAACCCCACCGACAATCCGGTGATCGCCATCATCGGAAGATCGTTTGCACCATCTCCGACGGCGACCGTCTGGATGAGGGGAACGCCGAAGTCGGCCGCCCACTCGCGAAGAGTCGAGGCCTTCGCTTCAGCGTCGATGACCGGTCCCGTGAGCTGTCCGGTCAGCACCCCGTTTACGGTCTCGAGCCGGTTGGCACGCCAGTAGTCCAGCCCGAGGCGGTGCGCGACCGGGTCGACGACCTCGTGAAAGCCGCCCGACACGACACCGACGCGGCCACCGGCCGCCCTGACTGCCGCGATCATTGCCGGAACACCGTCAGTGACGACGACCTGCTTTCCGACAGTCTCGAAGACGGATTCCGGCAGGCCCCGAAGCGTCGCGACTCGGGAACGCAGGCTCTCCTCGAAATCCAGTTCGCCGTTCATGGCCCGGAACGTGATTGCGGTCACTTCCGCGAGCGAACCGGCCTGCGCGGCGAGCAACTCGATCACTTCGTTCTCGATGAGCGTCGAATCGACGTCAAGCACCACAAGGAAGCGCGCCATGTACGGGTGTGGCCTTCTGTCGGTTGAGCTCGGTCGGTGGAGGTCTGTCGGTGGAGCTCTGTCGCTGGGGGGTCTATCGGTGGAGCTCTGTCGCTGGGGGTCTGTCGGTTGAATTCTGTTGCTGGGGGTCTGTCGGTGGAGCACTGTCGCTGAAGAGGTGGGTGCATCACTGGACGGATGCCGTGCGGGCGACGCCGGGGACGAGTCTACGAAATATTCGGGCGAGTCCAGTTATCCAGAGCAGGCACCGCGAGACGACAGGCGGCTAATCGACGTGAACGCCCTTGCCGACGACGGTGATGCCCGACTCTGTTACCGTGAATCCCCGCGCTCGATCGTTATCGTGGTCGACACCGACCGTTGCCCCGGCGCTGATGACCACATCCTTGTCGAGGATGGCGCGGCGAATGACCGCGTCGGCGCCGACCCGCACCCGGTCGAACACCACGGAGTCGACCACGGTCGCACCGGAATCGACAACACACCACGAACCGATCACGCTGCGCTCGAGGTGGCCACCCGAGATGAGTGTTCCGAGCGACACGATCGAGTCGATCGTGGTTCCCAGGTTGCCCTTGGCGTCGCGCACGAACTTGGCGGGCGGAGAGTTGAGCTGCTGGCTGAAGATCGGCCATTCGCGGTTGTACAGATTGAAGATCGGGAGGGCGGAAATCAAGTCCTGGTGCGCGTCGAAGAACGAGTCGATCGTTCCCACGTCCCGCCAGTAGAACTTGTCGCGCTCGGTTGACCCGGGGACGTCGTTCTGGTTGAGGTCGTAGACCGCCGCCTCACCGCGAGCGACGAAGTCGGGCACGATGTCCCCGCCCATGTCGTGGTTCGAGTCGGCATTCTCGCCGTCGCGAATGACGGCATCGATGAGGATCTCCGCGTCGAACACGTAGTTGCCCATCGAAGCGAGCACTTCGTGTGGAGAGTCTGTGAGTCCAGTCGCATTCCTCGGCTTCTCGTGGAACGCCTTGATGCGTCGAGGATCTTTCTTGTCGAGCTCGATGACGCCGAACTGGTCGGCGAGCGAGATCGGCTGCCGAATCGCGGCCACAGTCACCCCCGCGCCCGATTCGATATGAGCCTCGATCATTTGTGCGAAGTCCATGCGGTAGACGTGGTCGGCGCCGACCACGACGACGATGTCGGGTCGTTCGTCCCGCAGCAGGTTCAGGCTCTGCAGGATCGCGTCCGCCGAGCCGGCGAACCAACGCTTACCCAGCCGTTGCTGGGCCGGAACCGATGCGACGTAGGAACTGGTGATGCCATCGAGTCGCCAGGTCTGCGAAACGTGCCGGTCGAGGCTGTGGGACTTGTACTGGGTCAGGACAACGATTTGTCGTAGTCCGGAGTTGATCAGGTTGCTGAGGGCGAAGTCGACGAGGCGATATCCGCCGCCGAATGGCACGGCCGGCTTGGCACGATCTGCCGTAAGGGGCATGAGCCTTTTGCCCTCGCCACCAGCAAGGACGATACCGAAGATCTTCTTTGACGCCACAACCCCAGAGTATGACCTCACCCCGGCCTGTACTAGCGTCTAAGGATGCGAGTCGACCTTCTGAGCAGGGAATATCCACCAGAGGTGTACGGCGGTGCTGGGGTTCATGTCGCCGAACTGGTGCGATCGCTGCGGAAACAGGATGTCGAGGTGCGCGTCCGGGCCTTCGGGATTGCGCGCGACGAGCCCGACGTGTCGTCCTACCTGGTGCCGCCGGAGCTCGCGGGGGCCAACCCGGCGCTGGCGACCCTCGGGGTCGACCTGCAGATCGCGCGCGACGTCGACGGCGCTGACCTTGTGCACTCGCACACCTGGTACGCGAACGGCGCGGGTCACGTTGCTTCGCTGTTGTACGGCATCCCGCACGTGATCACCGCGCACAGTCTCGAACCGTTGCGGCCCTGGAAGGCGGAGCAGCTCGGGGGAGGGTACCGGCTCTCCAGCTGGCTCGAGAAGACCGCATTCGAGGGCGCGGCGAAGATCATCGCGGTGAGTGAGGGGATGCGCCGCGACATCCTGCGCTCCTATCCGGAACTCGATGAGTCGAAGGTCGAGGTCGTATACAACGGGATCGACCTGGAGTCCTGGACTCCCAATCCTGACGCGGAGCTCATTCGCTCGCTCGGCATCGACCAGGATCGGCCGGCCGTCGTATTCGTTGGCCGCATCACGAGGCAGAAGGGGCTGCCGTACCTGCTGCGTGCCGCCGCGTTGCTTCCCCCTGAGGTGCAGGTGGTGTTGTGCGCCGGCGCTCCGGACACCCCCGAGATCCTGGAAGAGGTGCGTGACGGGGTCGCGGCGCTGCAGCTCCTGCGCACCGGCGTGGTCTGGATCGACCGCCAGCTGAGCCAGACCGAATTGCGCGCGGTTCTCACCAGTGCGACGACCTTCGTCTGTCCCTCGATCTACGAACCGCTCGGCATAGTCAACCTGGAGGCCATGGCGTGTGGGATTGCTGTCGTGGGAACCGAAACGGGCGGGATCCCTGAGGTCGTCGCCGACGGCGTCACGGGTCGCCTTGTACCCATTGAGCAGGCCACTGACGGCTCGGGGACGCCGCTCAACCCCGACAAATTCGTCGCCGATCTCGCGGCAACACTGACGACCGTGGTCTCGAATCCGAAAGCCGCACGGAAGATGGGTGCCGCCGGTCGCGCGCGGGCCGAACAGCTGTTCAGTTGGGACCGCATCGCCGCGCGCACGAAAGAGATCTACGACTCCCTGATCTAGTCTTGAGGCACCATGGCAACCGCCCTCCAGTTCACCGATGTGTCGATCGTTCGCGACGGCAACAGGATCCTCGACGACGTCACCTGGCGCGTCGACGGTTCCGAGAGGTGGGTTATCCTGGGGCCAAATGGCGCGGGAAAGACCACGCTGCTGCAGATCGCGGCTGCCCTTGTGCATCCGTCCTCGGGCAAGGTGAAGCTTCTCGATGACCGGCTGGGTGCCGTGGATGTTTTCGAGTTGCGTCCCCGGATCGGTTTCGTTTCTTCGGCCATGAGTCGCCGCATTCCGGGCGATGAAACGGTGCTCAATGTCGTCATGACCGCGGCGTACTCGGTCACCGGTCGCTGGAACGAAGAGTACGAGCAGATCGACGTTGATCGGGCGACGCGCGTCCTCGACGAATGGAAGCTCGGCCGGTTCGTCGACCGTAACTTCGGCGGGTTGAGCGACGGGGAGCAAAAGCGGGTCCTGATCGCGCGCGCGGTGATGACGGATCCGGAGTTGCTGCTGCTCGACGAGCCTGCGGCGAGTCTCGACCTGGGGTCGCGCGAGGAGTTGCTGCAGCTGCTGTCAGAATTCGCTCAATCAGAGCGTTCGCCCGCGATGGTGATGGTGACCCATCACGTCGAAGAGATTCCCCAGGGCTTCACACATGCGCTTCTGCTGGCGAGGGGCCGCATCGTCGCTGCCGGACCACTCGAAGACATCGTCACGGCAGAAAACCTCAGCGCCACGTTTGGGATCCCGCTCGAGTTGACGAGCGAGCGCGGGCGGTTCGCAGCGCGCGCATCCTGACTCGCCGGTTCGGCGTCGGTCTGGTAGGCTTGCGAGTCGGCTCTGAGGGCTTTCGGCTCTCTCCCACGAGGACTTCTCCGGGTATGCCAGAAGTGGTCCGCCAGATGTGGTCCGCCAGATGTGGTCCGCCAGATTTGGTCCGCCAGGACGCCCGCATCACAAACTCTCTCAACACAACACCAAGGATTCGCCATGAAGACAGACATTCACCCCGACTACGCGCCGATCGTCTTTCGCGACCTCGCGTCCGGTGAGACCTTCCTGACGCGTTCAACCGCGACGAGCGACAAGACAATCGAGCTCGACGGTGTCACCTACCCGGTCATCGACGTCGAGATCTCGTCTGCCTCGCACCCGTTTTACACGGGCAAGCAGCGCATCCTCGACTCCGCGGGCCGGGTCGAGAAGTTCAACTCGCGGTACAAGGGCTTCAGCAAGTAGTTACAAGGGCTTCAGCAAGTAGTTCTGCTGCGAAAGCCCGTCGCGGGTGAGTACCGCTACCGTTGAATTTTCTCTGTCATTGCTGACACCACGACGGGCTCATAGCCTGTTTGTGTTCCGGTGACTGTCACGGTGACGACTTTGTCGGCATCCGCCGCGGTGAGGGTATAGGTGTTCGCTGTCGTGCCGGACGACACCAGGCGTTCGCCGCGATACCAGCGGTAGGTCAGCGTGGCCGACGCTGGCGCCCACGGGCCCGTGCTCGCTGTCAGGGTCTGTCCGACGGTGGTGGTTCCTGTGAGTTCGACGGCGGCCGGTGTCAGTGCTGCCAGGATCGGCACGCCTTTGCTCGTCACGGTCGTCGCGCTGAAGCCTGGCTTCAATCCTGTGATGCTGACGTCCACGGTGGAGCCGACATCGGTCGACGTAGTGAGGTATGCGGCGGTCGTCGCCCCGGGAATGGGGATGCCGTCGCTGTTCCACTGGTAGCTAAAGGCGACGCCGCTGGCCGCGACGCCGCTGTCGGTGGTACCTCCTGCCGACCAGGAGCCGGGGTTCGCGATCAGCTCGGTCCCGACGACCGACGCCGAGGAGGGCGAGACCGTAGCCTCCGAAGTGGGGAACGATCGGCACGCGTAGTCGTTGTCGAGGTTGGTGACATACTGCACCAAAGCCACCCGGCCACCGGGTGTCAGCGCGCTCTTCTCGCAGTCTGCGGGGGCACCGATCGCCGACCCGCCCGCCAGCCAGCTCGGCAGCCCGGCGAGGTGGCTTGCCGGGAGGGTTGCTCCGGCGATTTTGCCCCACTGGTACGACGTCGAATAGATCCCGACCTGGAGTCCCCGGGACTCGAAGTAGTCGACCATCCCGATCAGCGACGCCGAGTTTGCGACCACATCCGGCTGCCAGGTATTGGTGGTCTCAACATCCAGCCACCACATGCTGGGAAACCGCAGCAGCGTTCGGTGTACCCGGCGATAGTCGGCCTGGGCCATCGAGTATCCGTAGATGTAGGCGCAGGCGGCCCCTGCCTCATGAGTGCACGGGCCGTTCGGATTCACCACGCGAGTACCCGACTGGGTTGTATCGCTGCTCGGCCACCAACTCGCGGCGAGGGCAGGATTGCCGGTATTCACGTAGACGGCGGCATGCGGCTGCTGGCCTGTGGCCCCCGAGAGGAGCAGGGCCGAGTTGTACTCGCTGGCGAGACAGGGGTTGCTGTTACTCGCGACTCCTCCGTTGACGCCGACGATCGCGAAGGGCACGCCAGCGGGAAGGTCGACGTGGGACCCGGATGCACACTGCGGGAAGGAGATGTCGACCCCTGCTCCCGTGGGCGGCAAGGAGATCGACGCAATCCCCACTGGCTGCAGCGGTGCAGCCGACGCCGAGCCGGATACCCCGAGCGTCGCAATCAAGAGTGCGGCGGTGAGCGCGACAAGACCGCCCCATATCCTCGACGTCACCCCGACAGTATGCGTGACCGCTCCGGCAGAACCAACCCCGGCGCGTCCCGATACCGACGGATTCAGCGAATCGGCCAGAGTCCGGAAGTCGTGAAAAGCGGATTGTGGGTCCGGCGCATGTAGTCCTGAAAGTCGGCCGACTGGGAAGCGCACCACTCAACCTGCTGGTCATGAAGAACCCGCGCTTCGACGGCGAGTTGCTCCGGATATTTGCGAGCCATCGCCTGGGCCACTCGTCCCGCGGCAACGGCGTCTGCGCTGGCGTCGTGCGCGTCGACGAGGCTGACGCCGTATGCCAGCGCGGCCGCTTCAAGGGTCCGCTTTCCTTTGCGATACCGGTCCACAGCCTTGTCGAGCACCAGGGGGTCGATGATCGGCGCCGGTGTCACGAGCGGCTCGATCCCGTATCTCAACGCTTCATGGTGCAGCAGGCTCAGGTCATATGGTGCGTTGTAGATGGTGACGGCGAGACCGCGCGCGAATAGCGACGAGAGCACCTCGACGATCTCCTGCACGACCTCGCGGGCCGGACGCCCCTCGGCGCGGGCACGTTCGGTGGTGATCCCGTGAACGTCGCTCGCCCCCGGGGGGATCTCCACCCCGGGATCGGCGAGCCAGTTCCATTCCTCGACCAGCTGGCCGGCGGCGTCGAGCACACCCACATGCGCGGACACGATTCGACTGGTTTCGACGTCAATTCCCGTCGTTTCCAGGTCGAAGACGGCGAGAGTGTCGAACCAGGAAGTGCTCATGTGTCACACCCTACGACGAGCGAACGACAGAGCCCGCTGAGGCTCGCGCGTTAGCCGACGCGAAGCCAGAAGAAGTCCTGCGTGCCCAGTGTGAGCGTGAGTTTGCCGTCTTCCGGGACCGTGGGAAAGGTTCCGCCGCCGAACAGGTCCGTCAGCGTCGAGCCCGCGATGGCTTCGGCATCGATCGTCACCGCGATCGGGTTGTGCGAGAAGCTGAACACGCACAGGATCTTCTCCGCGGCATCGCCGAACTGCGTCCCCGATCCCGCGTAGTCCCTGATGAACGCGAGCACCGACTCATGGTCGCTCGGAACGATGGTGAGGTCGCCGAGCCCGAACGCAGGATGTGCTTTGCGCACGTGCACGACGTTGCGGATCCAGTGCAGGAGCGAACGCGACTGGGCCAGCTGGGACTCGACGTTGACGAGCGCATAGTTGTACACCAGGGACTGCACGACAGGGGAGTAGAGCTTGCCGGGGTCGGCGCTCGAGAAGCCCGCGTTGCGGTCGGGGTTCCACTGCATCGGCGTTCGGGAGCTGTCCCGGTCGGGCAACCAGATGTTGTCGCCCATTCCGATTTCGTCGCCGTAGTACAGGAACGGGCTGCCCTTGAGAGCGAAGAGCAGGGCATGCGCGAGTTCGAGTTCGGCGCGAGCGTTGTCGAGCAGCGGGGCGAGGCGACGCCGGATTCCGATATTGGATCGCATCCGCGGGTCGTACGCGTACCAGCCGTACATGGCCTGCCGGTATTCTTCGGAAACCATTTCGAGCGTCAGTTCGTCGTGGTTTCGCAGGAAAACGCCCCACCCGGCGCCGGGCGGGACATCTGTCGTCTCCGAAAGGATTCGGATGAGCTCACCCGACTGCTGCGCTCGGAGCGAATAGAAGATGCGTGGCATGACCGGGAAGTCGAACGCCATGTGGCACTCGGGCTCTTCTTCCGTACCGAAGAACGAGACCACCTCCTGCGGCCACTGGTTGGCCTCTGCGATCAGGATGCGCCCCGGATAGTCGCGATCGACCATGGCCCGGATCTCGCGCAGGAACCCGTGGGTTGCGGGCTCGCCTTCACCGTTGCCGTCCTCGCTTTCGAAGAGGTAAGGAATCGCGTCGAGGCGGATGCCGTCGACTCCCATGTCCATCCAGAACCGCACGATGTCGAGTACTTCCTGGCGAACCGCAGGATTCTCGAAGTTGAGATCCGGTTGGTGCGAAAAGAACCGGTGGAAGAAGAACTGTCGTCGCACAGGATCGAAAGTCCAGTTGGACTCCTCCGTGTCGACGAAGATGATCCGGATGTTCGGGTACTTGTCGTCGGTGTCGCTCCAGACGTAATAATCACCGTACGGTCCCTCCGGGTCGGCCCTGGACTGCTGGAACCAGTCATGGGCATCCGAGGTGTGGTTCAGCGGGTAGTCGATGACGATTCGCATGTTGCGCTCGTGGGCTCGCCGCACCAGTTCGCGGAACTCCTCGACGGTGCCGAATTCGGGCAGGATCGTTCGGAAATCGGCCACGTCATAGCCGCCATCGCGCAGCGGTGACGAGTAGATCGGCGGCAGCCACAGGGCGTCGATGCCCAGCCACTGCAGGTAATCGAGCCGTGAGATGAGCCCGCCCAGGTCGCCGGACCCGTCGCCGTTGCTGTCGACGAAGCTGCGGACCATTACTTCGTAGAACACCGCCCGGCGATACCACTCGGTATCGAGTGCGAGTCCCGGCAGCTGGATGGGTGCAGTGAAAGTCACGCTGCCTAGTCTATGGGCGGTGTGCAAGCGCTTACAGTCCCAGAGAAGGGTGTCGGGGCTGCGTACAATCAGTGCGATGCCTGCTCCCAATCCCTACGCGTCGCTGATTGCGCTGACACCAGTGCGCGAGGACACTGTCGAGATTCTCGGCAGCACAACCCGCTACTGGACCTATGGCGCGGCGGATGCATCGCTCACAATCGTGGCCGTCCACGGCTTCCGCGGCGAGCACCACGGACTTGAGCCCATCATCGCCCACCTGCACGGTGTGCGCGTGATCAACCCGGACCTGCCAGGTTTCGGGGAGTCCACCCCGATGACTGAGGCACACGAGGACGTCGACGGCTACGCGCGCTGGCTGGGCTTCTTCGTCGACGCCCTGGGGCTTACGCAGGCGCCTCTCATCCTCGGCCACTCGTTCGGCTCGATCGTGACCTCGGCTGCCGTCGCAGGCGGTCTCGCAACTCCCGCGCTGATTCTCGTCAATCCGATCGCAGCACCCGCGCTGCAGGGGCCCAAGGCATTCGTCTCGGGGCTCACCGCGTTTTACTACCGGCTGGGAGCCGCGCTTCCCAACCGGGTGGGGTATGCGTTGCTCGGCAGTTCGCTCATCACGAGGTTCGTTACGGTGCAGATGGCGATCACGCGCGATCCGACCCTGCGCAAATGGATCCACTACCAGCACACCACCTACTTCAGTCGGTTCGCCGATCGGGATACCCTGAGCGACGCGTTTCGAGCGTCGACCGTGCACTGGGCGACCGAGTACGCCACAGAAATCCAGGTGCCAACCCTGCTCATCGCCGCGGAGAAGGACCAGATCACCACCGTCGCCGATGAGCAGAAGCTGGCCGACACGCTGCCCGACGGCGAGCTGCACGTGATCGCGGATGTCGGACACCTCATCCACTACGAAAAACCTGCAGAGGCCGCAGCGATCATCGAGAACTTTGTCGCGCAACGCCAGTTGGGTGCAGCTAAACCCCGAAACAAGCGCGCGGAATGAAGATCCTTTTCGACTGCCGGTACACGCGATTCCCGCGGCATGACGGGATCAGCCGGTTCACGTCCGGGCTCGTGACGGCTCTCGCGAAACTCACACCGGTCACTATGATCATCTCCGACAAACGCCAGCTTGAGATGCTGCCCGACCTGCCCTGGGTGATGGCGCCATCCCCCACCTCCATCGCCGAGCCTTTCGTCTCGCGCAGACTCAACCGGTTCGACCCGGATGTGGTTTTCACGCCGATGCAGACAATGGGTCCGTTCGGTCGGAATTTCGGTCTCGTAACGACGGTGCACGATCTGATCTACTACGAAAACCGCACTCCGCCGCGGGACCTGGCGTGGCCGATCCGACTGGTCTGGCGGCTCTACCACCTGTCGTGGGCACCGCAGCGGGCGCTCCTGGGGAGGGCCGATGCGCACGCGACCGTCTCAGAAACGACCCGCAAACTTCTGGTGCGCCACAAACTGACGACACACCCGATCACGGTCGTACCGAACGCGGTCGACCTCCAGGTCGTGGCCCGCGACATCGCTCCGACCCCGGATCTGGTCTACATGGGATCCTTCATGCCGTACAAGAACGTCGAGCTGCTGGCCCGCGGGATGGCTCTCCTGCCCGGGTACACCCTGCACCTGATGAGCCGTGCGGACGACGCAACAGTGCAGCGGCTCACCGACCTCGCTCCCGCGGGCTCGCTGCGTTTCCACCAGGGGGCGAGCGACGAGGAGTACGCCGAGCAACTCTCCAGCGCCACTGCCCTCGTGTCCGCTTCCCTTAACGAAGGATTCGGCGTGCCACTGATCGAGGCGATGGCTGGTGGAACGCCGGTTGTCGTGTCCAACATCGACATCTTCCGCGAAATCGGGGGAGACGCGGCACTGTTCTTCGACCCCAAGTCACCGGAATCGTTCGCCGCCGCGGTGCGTCGACTCGAGGACACCGCCGAGTGGCAGCGCCGGTCCGATCGCAGCCATGTCGTAGCGGGCCGGTACAGCTGGGACCGCTCCGCCGCCGCCCTGCTGCAGGCCCTCACCGCCGTCGTTGAAACCCGCTCGCAGCAGACCGCGCGGCGGGGCCCGCAACCGGTCATGCCAGAAGCGAAGGATGGGCGAGAGCGACCGCTGGCGCCCAGGCGCTAGCGCAGCAGGGTCTCGCGGCCCTCCATCGCGTTCTGCTGGTCCAGGTCTTCCGTACCGCACTCCAGGGACAGTTCGTCGATCGGGTCGTCGAACGCCACCAGTTCGAGCGAGCCATCCACCAATTCGAAGCTGTGGATGGAACCGTTGGTGATCGAGCCATGCGTGACACCGGGGTCCACCGCGTTCAGTACCGACCGGATGACCCCACCATGAGACACAACGAGCAGTGATTCTCCGGGCCTCGAACTCGCGAGTGCGACCAGGGCAGGCAGCACCCGCCGTGCCACCTCTTCGTGGGTCTCGCGGCCGGGTACCGGTGCGTCACCGGGAAACTGACTCTCGACCTGCTCCCAATTGAGCCCCTCTGCCTCGCCGTAGTTTCGTTCCACGATCGCGTCGATCGTGTGCGGGACTCCGAGCCCGACCTCCTTGGCGATGATTTCCGCCGTCTCGAAGGCCCGGGATAGCGGACTCGAGTAGATTCCGTCCCAGTCACGCCGGGCGAGCAGCCGGCCGGTGGTCTCCGCCTGGGCCCGGCCGGTCGAGTTCAGTGGGATGTCGGTGCTGCCTTGGATCCGCCGCTGGGCGTTCCAGTCGGTTTCACCATGCCGCACGAGGTAGAGCGATGTCATCGCGCCAGTTTAGAACGGGCGACCCGACTGGCCGGAAGTCGGCGTGGCGGATCAGCGGCGCACGTGCCGCCCAGACAGCGCGGTACCAGCGGCACTGCAGGCGAAACCAGCAGGCTAAACCAGCAGGCTAAACCAGCAGGCTAAACCAGCAGGCGATCCCGAAGACCGACCAGCGTCTCGGATGCGCCCGCATCAATCTTGAGCGTGGCACGCGGGTCTCCCTTTGTCACGCCCCGATTGATGATGATGACGGGCAGTCGGCGGCGCGTCGCGTGGTCGAGTAACCGGATTCCGGAGTTGACAACGAGAGAGGAGCCCGCGATCAGGAGGGCATCCGCTTTCTGCACCAGCGCGCTCGCCTCGATGAACTTCTCCCGTGGGATGAACTCGCCGAAGAAGACGATATCGGGCTTGAGCACGCCATCGCAGGCGCTGCAGGCGGGAACATCGACGTCGGAGACGTTCGAGATCTCGACGTCGCCGTCGGGCCCGAGCTGGGTTGATTCCGGGTCGGCGAGCCACGGGTTCAGCGCGTCCAGCCGCGCGGCGATATCGGTACGAGCGTAGAGCTGGCCGCAGCGCAGGCAGCGCACGCGGTCCATCGTGCCGTGGAGGTCGACGACACGCATGGATCCAGCGCGCAGGTGCAGGCCGTCCACGTTCTGGGTGATGACGCCGTTGACCCCGCCCTTGACTTCGAGAGAGGCAAGGGCCCGGTGGCCGGCGTTGGGCTCCGCGCTGTCGAAACGTCGCCAACCCAACTGGCTGCCGGCCCAGTAGCGCTTTCGATACTCGGCGTCGTTCAGGAACTGGTTGAAGGTCATCGGGCTGCGCACCGGAGCGCCCTCACCGCGGTAGTCGGGGATCCCGGAGTCGGTGCTGAGCCCCGCGCCCGTCAGGACGGCGATCCGCCTGCCACGAAGAATTTCGGCGGCCTGGTCAATGAGCGCCTCGATGGCCGGTTCGAGAGGAAGCACGTCGGCGGCCAGGGGTTGAACCATGTCGCCTCCTTTCGCCTGCCGAGCGCCACTGGACTCGCGGGCCAGCGGGCTGCCACACCGTCGCGCGGCCCGGCCCTCCACAACAGCCTAAACAATGCAGTTTTCGGTTATGTTTCCGAACGCTGGCAGGATTGGACGCGGATGCGTCCCACTTCGCATCGCGGAGGAGTTGGCACGCGTGAGGCTCATTCGGCTCGAAAATCTCGACTCAGATGAGCTCCGCGACTACCGGGACCTCACCGACGTCGTGCTGCGCAGGCTCTCCGAACCCGCCGGCGGCCTGTACATCGCCGAATCCTCGAAGGTGATCGAGCGCGCGTTTCGCGCCGGGCATCGACCTCGGTCGGTGCTGACGATCGAGAAATGGCTGCCCGAGATCGAACTGCTGGTGGCCGACCAAGACCCCGACCTGCCCGTCTATGTCGGCTCTGCCCAGCTTCTGGAGTCGCTCACCGGGTTCAACCTGCACCGCGGTGCTCTCGCATCCATGCATCGGCCGGAGCTGAAGTCGGTCGAGCAGGTCGTCGCCGGCGCGACGCGCATCATCGTGCTCGAAGACATCGTCGACCACACGAATGTCGGCGCGATCTTCCGATCCGTGGCCGGGCTTGGTGCCGACGCCGTGCTCATCACGCCACGCTGCGCAGATCCGCTCTATCGCCGGAGCGTACGGGTGAGCATGGGCACCGTGCTGCAAATCCCGTGGACCCGGTTGCCGGACTGGCCCGAGGGCAAGGCAGTGCTGGCCGGGCTTGGATTCAGTCTCGCCGCGTTGGCGCTGTCGCCGGATGCCGTGACGCTCGACCAGTACGCGGCAGACCCGCCCGACAGGGTTGCGCTCATCGTGGGCACCGAGGGCGACGGTCTCAGCCGTGCGGCACTCGCTGCAGCAGACACCGTCGTAACCATTCCCATGATGCACGGCGTCGACTCGCTGAACGTGGCTTCGGCGAGCGCCGTTGCCCTGTATGCGCTGCTGCGCCGCCACGCCGCACAATAATCGTCGGCGAGGCCGGTTTATCACCGTCGGCGAGGCCGGTTTATCCTCGTCGGCGAGGCCGGTTTATCCTTGACGGGTGCCAACCCGCAGTCAGGTCTATCGGCGCCGCCGGGTTCTTGTCATCACTCCGGCGATTCTCGTTCTGGCCCTCGCCTTTTACCTTCCCCTGACCCTCCTGGCTCCCATTCCGCACACCGCGTCGACTCCCACCTCGTACTCCGCACCGGTGACGACGAAGCCCGTCATATCGATGCCCGGTTATGGCGACAGCGCCATCGCCGCCGTCGGATACCCGGGACTCCTCGCAGCCGGCGGCGGAACCTCGCCGCTGCCCATCGCCTCCATCACCAAGATCATCACCGCTCTCGTCGTGCTCCAGAAGGAACCCCTGAGCGTCAACGAGCAGGGTCCGGGCATCCTGTTCACTGCGGCGGATGAAGCAATCCGTGCGTCCTATAAGGCGCGGGGCGGCGATGTCTACCCGATCAAGGTCGGCGCGACCCTCACGGAGCGCCAGGTACTCACCATCGCGCTCGTACCGTCTGCCAACAACTACGCGCGGGCCCTCGCCGACTGGGCCTACGGGTCGGAGGCGAACTTCCTGGTCGTCGCGAACGCATGGCTCAAAACCAATGGGCTCACCTCAACCACACTGACGGACAGCATCGGGCTCAACCCGCAGAACACAAGCACGCCGACCGACCTGATCGCGCTCGGTCGGCTCGCGCTCGCGAACCCGGTCATTGCCCAACTGGTTACCATCAAGTCGATCACGCTCCCTGTTGTGGGTACGGTGTCGAACACCAACCAGCTGCTTGGCGTCGAGGGGATCGACGGCATCAAGACGGGCACGCTCACCCAGGCGTCGCTGCTGTTCACCAGTCGGCTGACTCTCGGCGGCACGGTGATCACGCTCATCGGGGTCGTACTCGACGGTCCCAACCACCCCACCATCGACGCCGCCATCCGCACGCTGGTCGGTCAGGCCCGGGCCGGATTCCACCTCGTGCGCGTCGCCGCCAAAGGCCAGGCGTTCGCGACGTACACGACGAAATGGGGGACCCGTGCCAGCGCGGTCGCCGCACGGTCGGTTTCGCTGGTGGTCTGGGGCGGGACGCCCGTCACGGAGCGAACGGTGGCCCGGACGCTGACCACCGCATCGAAGTCGACGACAGTCGGAACCGCCAGCTTCACCGCAGGCGTCAACTCCGCCGCCGTTCCGCTCCAGCTGGCGCGCCCACTTTCCGGTCCGGGCGGGCTCTGGCGACTCGAGCATCCGGGCATCCTGCTCTAGCAAGCACGGGTCGCAAATGTAAACAGTTCGTCAAGTATTTTGTGGAAACGCCGAAATCGTGCATTCGCACAATAGGCTGTGGAAATCCATTCGGGCACTTGCCCGACTCGAAACTGGGATATCGAGCCGGCTAGGGGTAGCGTGACCACTTTTAATAGTGTTTCAACTAAAAACAGTGTTTCAACCACAGAACTGAACACAATCGCGACATCGGGTGTCGCGACCACAGAACACCGGAGTACTGCGCAGGCCGCAACCGGTGTACGAATAGTGCGCACCGGGCCGCGCGGGCTCAAAAATCCGACATCGGATTTCGCTGAACTCCTCGCCACAGTGCGGGATGCGGGGCTCCTTCGGCGCCACCGCCGCTTCTACATCGCGAACTTCGTCGTGGTGTCGATCGCGATGGCGGCAGCGTGGGTGGCGTTCGCATTCCTGCGCGGAAGCTGGTTCGAGTTGATTCCGGCGGCCGCGATCGGGTTCCTGCTCACCCAGTACGCGTTCATGGGCCACGAGTCGGCCCATCGCCAGGTCTGGGCCTCACCAATCGCCAACGACTTCACCGCGCGCGTCCTCTGCGACCTGTTCGTCGGCATGAGCTACTCGTGGTGGATGAACAAGCACTCGCGCCACCACGCGTCGCCCAATACGGTTGACCGCGACCCCGACATCGAGCGCGACTTCCTGGTGTTCCAGGAGAAGCAGGCTCGCGAACTTCGGGGGATCTCCAAGTGGCTCGCGCCCCGCCAGGGCTGGATCTTCTTCCCTGCGCTCACCCTCGAAGGCCTGAACCTCCACATGCAGGCCTTCCGCACGGTGTTTTCGCCCGGCCACGTTGACAAGCGTGCTCTGGAGATCGTGCTGCTGCTCATCCGCAACGTCGGGTACATCGCCGTCGTCTTCAGCTTCCTTCCGCTCGGGATGGCCTTCGCTTTCGTCGGAGTCCAGATGGCCGTCTTCGGCGTCTACATGGGTGCATCGTTCGCGCCCAACCACAAGGGAATGCCGCAGATTCCGGCGGATGCGCGCATCGACTTTCTTCGCCGCCAGGTCACGACCAGCCGCAACATCCACAGCCTCGGCAGCACTACTCTGATGGGCGGGCTCAACTACCAGATCGAGCATCACCTGTTTCCGAGTATGGCGCGGCCCTATCTTCGCAAGACGAGTGAGCTGGTTCGGGAGTACTGCGCTGCGCGCGAGGTGACCTATACGAGCGTTCGCGCGTTTGAGTCCTACGGAATCGTGATCCGCTACTTCAACCGGGTCGGGCTGGCGGCTCGCGACCCGTTCGACTGCCCGGCGGCGGCCAGCTTCGGCCGGTGACGCACGCCGGTCTGACACCTCTCGTCTCAATCGAGTGTGCTCGCGCTGCGGGTTAGCGCTGGGAGAACCGACAACGGGAGCACACTCGATGTGGGTTGGGGCAGTGCGGCTAACCCTGAGGCTGCCCGTAGGTCGGGCGCTTGGGCTGGATGTGGTCACCCGACGACCGTCCGCGCAGCCGACGCACCACCCACGGCGCAAAGTGGGTGCGAGCCCAGGTGAGATCTTCCGCGCGTGCCTGGCGCCAGGGGATGACCGGCATCGGCTCCGGGCTGTACGGCTGCAGGTCGTTCTCCACGCCGAGCGTATCCAGCACCATTCGCGCGATGGTGTTGTGACCGATTGCCGAGAAGTGCAGGCGATCGGGAGCCCACATTCGGGGATCGGACAGTTCGCGCAGTGCCCACATGTCCGCCACAATCGCGCCGTTGCGTGCCGCGAGAGCGCGGACGTTCTCGTTGAAAATGGCCGCCTTGCCACGCACACGGCCGAGGACCGGAGTCGAGCCCACATCCGGGCCCGTGAATACCAGAACCGTCGCGCCCCCGGAGCGCAGGCGGGCGACGGCTTCGTCGAGGCGACCGGCAACCCAATCCGGATCGCTTCCCGGTCGCAGGATGTTGTTGCCGCCCGCCGAGATCGAGATCAGGTCGGGCTCGAGGGCGAGGGCGGGCTCCAGCTGGTCGTCGAAGATCTGCTGCATGAGTTTGCCGCGTACGGCCAGGTTCGCGTAGGCGAAGTCGTCGGTGCGGGTGCTCAGGACCTCGGCGACCCGATCGGCCCAGCCGCGAAATCCACCCGGGCTCGCGGGCTCCGGGTCACCGATTCCCTCGGTGAACGAGTCCCCGATCGCGACGTAGCGTTTCCAGGTGGGATGGGAGGCCATAAATCCATCTTTGCACCGCACCGGCCCCCGGGCGCGAGTCGGTAGCACCTGCGAGACTGGGTCCGTGAGCAAGCAGGATGGTCGCGGCAGGCAGGTCACGACGGTGCCGGTCGACGATCCGGCCGCCACCATCATGCACCTTGACCTTGACGCGTTCTTCGCATCGGTCGAGTTGCTGGAGCGTCCGGAACTGCGCGGGCTTCCCGTCATCGTCGGCGGGCGCGGTGGGCGATCCGTGGTGACCGCCGCCACCTACGAGGCGCGCAAATACGGCGTCAATTCGGCGATGCCGATGTCAATCGCCCTGAGGCGGTGTCCCAACGCGGTCGTGCTCGAACCACACTTCGAGCGGTACCGCCATTTCTCCCGGGTGGTGATGGGGTTGTGCAACGATGTGACCCCGCTCGTGGAGCAACTCAGCATCGATGAGGCTTTCCTCGATGTCGCGGGCGCACGAAAACTGCTGGGCACGCCGTGGCAGATCGGCACATCCCTGCGCGGCCGGGTCTACTCGGAAACCGGCCTGACCTGCTCGATCGGCATCGCGACCACCAAATTCATTGCGAAACTGGCTTCGGGGCTGGCGAAGCCGGATGGCCTGCTCGTCGTACCGGGGCGCGAGACGCTCGAATTTCTGCATCCGCTGCCCATCTCGGCCCTCTGGGGCGTCGGCGCGAAGACCGCGGAGCAGCTCGAGCGTTTGGGCCTGCGCACCGTCGGCGATGTTGCACAAACGCCACTCACGAGCCTGACGAAGATGCTGGGAGCTGCCGCTGGCCACAAACTCCACGAGCTGTCCTGGGCTCGCGACCCGCGCACCGTGACAACGCAACGTGAGGAAAAGAGCGTCGGCCACGAGATCACCTTCGAGTTCGATGTGACCGATACCGTGCAGTTGCGTCGCGAGCTCCTGAGGATGAGCGACCAGGTCGCCGTTCGACTTCGCCGGGCCGGTCTCATGGGTCGCACAGTCGTGCTCAAACTGCGCTACGGCGACTTCACAACGATCACCCGCTCGCGCAAGCTCGAGGAGCCGACTGACCTCGGTCGCCGTATCTATGAAGAAGTGGTCGACGTCTACTCGGGCGTCGAACGGCCGGATGCACGCATCCGGCTCGTCGGTGTGCGCATGGAGCAGCTCGTACCTGCCTCCGACGCGACGATAGGCCTCTGGGACACTGACGAGGGTTGGCGCGACGCCGAAGACGCCATCGACGCCGTATCCGATCGATTCGGGCGTGGACTCGTCCAACCGGCCGCACTGCTTAAACCGCCACGAATGTCAAGCCTCACAGCAATCCCACATAAAAGTCCCCGCGACCAATAGAGTGGTCGCCAAGGGGGCACTCATGAGCGTACGGATACGGGCACTGACCCTGGTCGGAATGATCTTCGCGGCGACCGCGGTCGCCATCGTGCTGTTCGTCGACCTGGCCAGGTAGCCGGAAAGTCCACAGGCGGCCGGTCGACCGCCCGGGTGTCAGCGCGGCCCGGTATCGTCTTATCAAGTGGGGAACTTCGACGACGTGACGCCGGCTAAGCCGGTCGGGACTTTCGCCGCGGAGCATCTCTCGCCGTCGTACCCCGAGCGTGCGGCTCGCGGCACAGCCGACAAGCTTCGAGCCTGGCAGGCCGAGGCGCTCGACACCTATTTCGAGACGGAGCCGCGCGACTTTCTCGCCGCGGCAACCCCCGGCGCAGGCAAAACCTCCTTTGCGCTGCGCCTCGCCGCCGAACTGCTCGCCCGGCGAGCTGTCGACCGGATTACCGTCGTCGCCCCCACAGAACACCTCAAGCGCCAGTGGGCCGACGCGGCCCATCGTGCCGGCATCCGGCTCAATCCCGAGTATCGAAATGGGCAGGCACTCGGCGGCCGCCGCTATAACGGGATCGTCGTCACTTATGCCCAGGTGGCGGTGCGTGCGGAGCTGCATCGCCAGCTCACGGAGGGCGCGCGAACGCTCGTTATCCTCGACGAGGTACACCACGGCGGCGACGCACTCAGCTGGGGCGACGCGATCCGTGAGGCCTTCGAGCCGGCCACCCGGCGCCTCTCGCTCACGGGAACACCATTTCGCTCCGACACCGCGCCGATCCCGTTCGTTACCTACCAGCGCAATGAGAAGGGCATCCGGCTTTCCCGCACCGACTACAACTATGGCTACGGTCGCGCCCTGGCCGACGGCGTGGTGCGACCCGTGCTGTTTCTCGCGTATGCGGGCAAGATGCGCTGGAGAACAAAGATGGGCGAGGAGTTTGAGGCCCGCCTCGGGCAGGACGACACGCGCGACGTGACGGCGCAGGCATGGCGCACCGCGCTAGCGCCCGACGGTGAGTGGATCCCGGCCGTGCTCGCCGCCGCCGACCGCCGCCTCACCGAGGTGCGGCACTCCATTCCGGATGCCGGTGGCCTTGTCATCGCGACCGACCAGACGACAGCGCGGGCCTACGCGGCGCTGCTGCAGCGGCTCACCGGAGAGGTTCCGACGGTGGTGCTCTCAGACGAGCGTGCGTCGAGCGACCGCATCGAAAGCTTTGCCAGCGGAGAATCGCGGTGGATGGTTGCGGTGCGGATGGTGTCTGAAGGTGTGGATGTGCCGCGCCTCGCGGTCGGCGTTTACGCAACCTCCGCGGCTACCCCGCTCTATTTCGCGCAGGCGATCGGCCGGTTTGTTCGCGCGAGGCGACGTGGCGAGACGGCGTCGATCTTCCTGCCGAGTGTCCCGCAGCTGATCGCTCTTGCCGCGACACTCGAGCTTGAGCGGGACCACGCACTCGACCGCGACACCGAGGCGGTCGAGCTTCTGGACGACGCACTGATGGATGAGGCGAATCGGGAAGAATCGGCCTCAGAACGACTCGAAGGCGAATTCACCTGGAAGGCGCTCGAGTCCGACGCCAACTTCGACCGGGTGCTCTACGAGGGCAACGAATTCGGTTTTGCTGCCGCCGTCGGCAGCGATGAGGAACTCGACTTTCTCGGCATCCCGGGCATCCTCGAGCCCGACCAGGTGCGCGATCTGCTGCGGGCCCGCCAGGCCAGGCAGTCGCGCCGCGCCGACGCGCGTCGCGCGAGCGCGGGGCCGGAGCACGAACGACCAGAAGATAAGCCGCTTTATCGCAACCTGAAAGAACAGCGCTCGGTTCTCAACGGGCTCGTCGGCGTTCGAGCCAAGCTCAGTGGAGAGCCGCACGCTCACATCCATGCCGAGTTGAGGCGCGTTTGCGGCGGGCCTGCCGTTGCCCAGGCCACGGTGAGCCAGCTGCAGGACCGCATCGACTACCTGCGCAAGCGGATTCACGCGCAGGGTTAGCAGCACTCAGCTTCCCGCCGGGTGGTCGGGGCTGTCACACAGGGTGGCCCGCGCTAACGTTGTCGGGTGACCTCGATCGACCAGTTAAGACAGCAACACGCCGACCTTCGCGCCAGGGGGCTGGCGCTCGATCTCACGCGCGGAAAGCCGTCGCCGGAGCAGCTCGACCTGTCGAACGCGCTGCTGTCGCTGCCTGGACCGGGCGACTACAAAGGTGCGGACGGCACCGACCTCCGCAACTATGGCGGCCCGGACGGGCTCGAGGAGCTGCGGGCCCTTTTTGGTGAGCTCCTGCACATCCCCACCACGCAACTGCTGGCACTCGACGCCGTGACCCTGCCTCTCATGCACGGGACGGTCGTCAATGCCCTTCTGAACGGACGCCCGGGCGGAGACGGCCCCTGGCGGGATGTGCCGGATGTCACATTCCTGTGCCCGGTTCCCGGCTACGACCGCCATTTCACGATCTGCGAAGCGCTGGGCATCAGGATGATCCCGGTGCCGTTCGTCGACGGCGGCCTGGACCTGGAGACGATTCGCCGGCTCGTCGGCGGCAACGCGAACATCCGCGGCCTGTGGGCGGTTCCGACGTACGCGAACCCCACCGGTTACAGCTTCACGGAAGCCGAGGTGAAAGCGCTGGTCGAGATGCCCACCGCGGCTCCCGACTTCACACTGATGTGGGACAACGCCTATGCGGTGCACCATCTCACCGACGACGAGTTGCCGGTCATCGATGTTCTCGCGCTGGCAGAGGCGGCCGGGCATCCGGACCGTCCCGTCGTTTTCGCGTCCACCTCGAAGATCACGTTTGCTGGTGGCGGTGTCGGATTCGTCGGTGGATCGCCCGGCACGGTCGAGTGGCTTCGCAAGTACTCGTTCGCCCGCAACATCGGCCCGGACAAGATCAACCAGCTGCGGCACGTGCGCTTCCTGAAGGATGCCGAAGGGGTGCGCCAGCACATGCGAGAGAACCGCGCCCTGCTGGTGCCCAAATTCGAGGCCGTGCTCGAGATCCTGGATGCGCGCCTCGCCGGAGCAGCCGAGTGGACGAGGCCTGCTGGGGGGTACTTCATCAGCCTGGAGGCGGGGGAGGGGTGCGCCACGCGTGCCGTCGCCCTCGCTAAAGAGGCGGGCATCGCGGTGACCGCGGCGGGTGCACCGTACCCGTACGGCCATGACCCCCGCGACTCGACGATCCGGATCGCCCCGAGCTTCCCGTCGATCGACGACCTGCGTGCCGCGATCGACGGCTTGTGCACGTGCATCCTGCTGGCCCAGGCGGAGCGTGCGGCCGCGTAGCACGGCTACCTGAAGTCCCGCGACCTGGTCCTTGGCGTCATCCTCAGCTCCTCAAATTTGTCGGCCAGCAGGTTGGTGACCCCCTCCGGAGACCGCTCGAGAACGCCCCGCACGATCATCGCCGGTGCATCCCTCGTGATGCGACGGTAACGGTTCCAGACCCCGACGCTGCAGATGACGTTGATGAGCCCGGTCTCGTCTTCCAGGTTCACAAAAGTGATGCCGCTTGCCGTTGCCGGCCGCTGGCGATGGGTCACGATCCCGCCCACCTCGACCCGTCGGCCGGGTTCTGCGGTTTTCAGGCTCGCAGCGCTGAAGACCCCGCGCTCGGTGAGCTGGCTGCGAAGGTGCCGCACCGGATGATTGTCGGTCGAGAGCCCCGTCGCCCAGAGATCGGAGATGAGTTCGTCGACCTCGGAGGGCATCGTGAACAGCGGCGGCTGGACGGTGACGATCGTGTGCTCCAGGAATTCGGCGCGATCCTGGGCGGCGTTCCCCGCGTTCCACATCGCCTCGCGACGAGTGAGTCCAAAGGTGTCGAAGGCGCCCGCCGCTGACAGCAGTTCCAGCTGGGCGGTCGACAGGCCGACCCGGCGCACCAGATCGTTCATGTTCTCGAAGGCTCCCGCCCGCGCGCGCTCGTCGACGATCCTGGTGGCCAGTGCTGTGCTGATACCGCTCACCTCGTCGAGGCCGAGTCGTACCGCAAAGTCGCCATCACGCCGGTGGTCGTCCGAATCGAACGGGATGCTGCGGTCGAACGGCGGCACGGGCGGCTGCTCCCCGAGGCAGGCGGGATTCGGCCTGGGAGTGTTAGCCTGCCCAGCAACCGGCGCCTGCCCAGCAACCGGCAGGCGCTCCAACCCCGCGCTGACCCCCGAGAGCTGGATGTCGGGCCGCAGCACTGTCACACCGTGTCGCCGGGCATCCGCGACGAGCGTCTGGGGTGAGTAGAACCCCATCGGCTGGGCCCGCAGCAGCGCCGCAAGAAAAGCTCCCGGATAGTGCAGGCGCATCCATGAACTCGCGTAAACCAGCAGGGCGAAACTCAGGCTGTGGCTCTCGGCGAACCCGAAATTGGCGAAGGCCTGGATCTTGCCGTAGATCTCGTCGGCGACCTCACCCACGATTCCGTTGCCCTTCATCCCCTCGTACAGCCGCTCACGCAGCGACTCGATACGCTCGATCCCGCGCTTCGAACCCATGGCGCGGCGCAGCAGGTCGGCATCTTCTCCGGTGCATCCGCCCACAGCCATTGCCACCTGCATCAGTTGCTCCTGGAACACGGGAATACCGAGGGTACGCGCGAGGGGCTCCTCGAGCTTCGGATGCAGGTAGGTGACGGGCTCCTGCCCAAGCTTGCGCCGCACATAGGGGTGCACGGCCCCTCCCTGGATGGGACCGGGCCGAACAAGCGCGATCTCTACCACCAGGTCGTAGAAACGGCGGGGCTGCAGCCGGGGGAGCAACCCCATCTGGGCCCGGGATTCCACCTGGAACACCCCGATCGAATCGGCGCGGCACAGCATGTCGTAGACGCCGGCCTCCTCCTTCGGAATCGTCTCGAGTGTCCACTCCTCACCGACGTGTTCGCGCACCAGGTCGAAGCAGTACTGGAGGGCGGCGAGCATCCCCAGGCCCAGCAGGTCGAACTTGACGAGCCCCATCCAGGCGCAGTCGTCTTTGTCCCACTGCAGCACGGTGCGCCCATCCATTCGGCCGTGCTCGATCGGGCAGACCTCGCCCACAGGACGATCGGTGAGCACCATTCCACCGGAGTGGATGCCCAGGTGCCGGGGAAACTTCAGGATTTCGTGCGCCAGGTCGACGACCGCAGGCGGAATGTCGTGGTCGTGGCTCTCGGTGAGGGCACCCCAGCGTTCGACCTGCTTCGACCAGGCATCCTGCTGGCCGGGGCTGTGTCCCAGCGCTTTCGCCATGTCGCGTACGGCATTTTTCGGCCGGTAACTGATGACGTTGGCGACCTGTGCCGCATTCTGCCGTCCGTACTTCGCATAGACATACTGGATGACCTCCTCACGACGGTCCGAATCGAAGTCGACATCGATGTCGGGTTCTTCGTCGCGCATGCTCGACAGGAACCTCTCGAACGGCAGGTCGTAGTAGATCGCGTCGACCGCCGTGATCTTCAGCAGGAAGCAGACAGCCGAATTCGCTGCCGAACCGCGCCCCTGGCAGAGGATGCCCAGGCTCCTGGCATAACGCACGATGTCCCACACGATCAGGAAGTAGCCGGGAAAGTTTTTCTGCTCGATGACCCGCAGCTCCTGTTCGATGCGTTGCCGATCTTTCTCCTTCAGGTTCGGGTATCGTTCCGCCGCGCCATCCCAGACCAGCTTGCGCAGCCAGCTCATCGGTGTGTGGCCTTCTGGCACATCCTGTTTGGGAAGGCCCGGCCGGGCCCGGCGTAGTTCGAAGGCATGCGCGTCGGCAATCCCGACCGTGTTTTCGACTGCGCCCGGGTAGCGCCCGAACCGTGCCGCCATCTCGGCACCGCTGTGAAGGTGGGCGCTCCCGGATGCGGGGAGCCAGCCATCCAGTTCGTCGAGGCTCCTCCGGGCACGCACCGCAGCGACCGCGGTAGCCAGCCGGTATCGATCGGGGGTGGCATAGTGCACGTTGCCGGTGGCAACCAGCGGCAGGCCGCGACTTCGGGCGATGGCCGCCAGCGCATCGTTGTAGCTGCTTGCGAGAGGGTCGCCGTGGTCGAACAGCTCCACGAGAACGTTGTCGTGACCGAACAGGTCAACCAGGGCATCGACCTCACGTGCCGCATGCTCGGTCGTGGAGCCACCCCCGGCTGCCAGGCCACCCCCGGCTGCCAGGCCGCCCCCGGCCAGCGCCTGCCGCACCCGGCCCTTTCGGCAGCCGGTCAGCACGGTGAGGTATCCGCCCGCACGGTCGGACAGCTCACCGAGGTCGTAGAGCGGTCGCCCTTTCTCCTTTCCGGCCAGCTGCGCAGACGTCAGTGCTCCCGCCAGTCGGTGGTAGCCCTCCTCGCCGCGGGCGAGAACCACGAGATGGCTGCCCTCGGGGTCGGCTTCGCCGTTCTGCGGCTTACGCAAACCCAGCGACAGTTCGGCGCCGAAGACGGTCTTGATGTCGTAACTCTCTGCCGCCTCAGCCATGCGAACGATGCCATAGAAGCCATCGTGATCGGTGAGCCCCAGAGCATGCAGCCCCAGGCGGTGGGCTTCCTCGAGCAGCTGTTCCGGCGAGGATGCACCGTCGAGAAAACTGAAGTTGGAGTGCGCGTGCAGTTCCGCATATGGCACCACCTGCTCCAGGCGGGCGGGTGCCGTGGGTGCGGTTCTGCTGGGGTCGGTCACAGGCGGTGGTGGCACATAGGGCATCCGCTTGTTCGACCAGGCCGGGCTGTCACCGCCATCTGCCCCGACCGGTGGCGCACCCGGGCGGCCGGTGGAGAGGGCACGCTCGAACTCCGACCAGGGGATCGGCGGGTTGCTATAGCCCATGAGCTCTCGTGCCCATCAGTCGTACCGTGCCTCTACGGCCCAGCTGGAGCCCGTCGCACGGCGCGTCAGCACGAGCAGCCAGGCGACACCCCGGTCGTCGACAACCTGGAAGCGGGATGCGCTGAGTGCTGCATCCGCATCCCACCAGCGCTCCGTGATCGGCCATGGTCCCGCCCAGGCGGTGATCTGTCGCAGGTCTTTGCCCGACGCCGGTGAGAACCGGGCCGGAGCAGCAGAGAACTTTCCGCGTTCGTCGATCACGACGTCTGACCCGTCAGCCCCATAGACGAAGACGGGGTGCGGTGCTGTAAAGACGGTGGCGGGCAGTGGCTTCGGCAGCTGCCCCGGCCACGGCAGCAGCGGGGACCGGGGGAGCAGGGGGCGGTCTCCCCAGGGCACGGTCTTCGCCCGGTCGGCGAGTGTGCGGCCTCCGCTCACGACAGCCGTGAGAACACCCTCGTGCCCGAGCATGCTCTGCACCCTGGCCAGCCCGTTGTGGATGCGTTCGTCCGGGCCCGCACCGAACAGTCCGACCTCGTGGTTGCCGATCGCATCGACGGTCTCCGGCACGATGCGTACCGCACTGACGCCGGACCGCAGCCCGGAGTCCACCTCGCCGCTGCCCTGCAGTTGCCAGCGCACCCGGTCGACGACATCGGCTGCGGTGAAGGACCTCGGGTGCAGCCAGCTGCGCTCCGAGTAGTCACCCAGTTCGGTCTCGATTTCGACCCGCAAGGTTGTGCAGACCAGCTTCGCTGCGACGAGTCGCTGCACGAAGTCGTCCGCGGATGCCCGCACACCGAAGGTCACCTGGTCGACCCTGTCGAGCGCGGGTTCAAAGGCGACAGTCACATCGAGCTCGTCGGGCGGCTGGTGGGCGATGATCGGCCGCGAGTCGAGACCACCGGCCAGGGCGTGCAGGTGGGCGCCCCCGGGTCCGAACCGGCCGAGCACATCCGCTGCGGGCAGTGCGGCGAACTCACCCAGCGAGACGATGCCGAGCCGCTTCAACAGCGTAATGAGCACAGGATCGTCGACGAGGCTCACGGGCAGCCCGGAGAGGAACTCGGCCGATGCCCCCTCGGACACGACGCGGACCCGTCGCGTCGTCGTCGAGGTGCGGGCCGCCTGCTCCGCGGTGAAAGGGCCATCGGCAATCCCGACGCGGGCACCGGGAACACCCAGTCCGTCGAGCAGCGCGACGAGGGCGAGCCCTGCCGGCTGCTCGCCCCCGTAATAGCGTGCCGGACCACGGGAGCGCACGGCAGCAATACCGGGGCGCACCAGCTGGACTCCCGGCATGAGCTCCTCGATGGCCGTCACAACGGTCTCGAAGGTTCGTGAATCGAGTTGCTGCTCGTAGGGACGAACCACAAGGTCGGTGCATCGCGCCTGTGCCTCACGAACCCGTAGCCCACGCTGCACGCCCTCGATCCGGGCTGAAGCAGAGCAGGCGAAGACCAAACCCTTATCGATGAGGGCGACCGGTGCATCCATCGCTGACGACTGCAGGGGAGTGACCCGCAGCGAAGCGAGAATGGGCCAGTCCGGCACCCAAACCACCAAACTCCGCGTGACCGGGCTCACCCTACCCACCCCGGGACCCAAAAACTCCGCGTGACCGGGCTCACCCTACCCACCCCGGCACCCAAAAACTGCGTGTGACGGCGCTCACCCTACGGCCCTCAACTGTCGGCTGGCCCGGTGATCGGATGTCTCGGTCTCGACTCGCGCGAACTGCAGCTCCGGGTCGGGCAGCCACATCCGTGCGCTGCGGGGCCTGCCGCCCAGCCGGGTTGTTACCGTCACTGTGACCTGTCGTGCGGCCAGGTGCCCGAATCCTTCGCCGATGCCGGTCCAACTGCTTTGCGAGAGGCTCAGCATGGCTTCGGTCTGTGGCCAGGAACCCACCACGATGAGAGTCGATCCGCGCTGCCGCAATCGCGCAGCAAGCCTCGCAAGGCTTCCCTCCGATGCCTGCCGCGGCGGCTTTGCGACCACGACCGACAAGACGTCTGCTATTGCGGCCGTAACGGCCAGCCACTGGTCGCCGGGATGGGGCACGAGCACCAGCCTTTCCAGGTCGATACCGAAGGATGCCGCTGCCTCGATCCCGAATTCCGGAACACCGACCACGCCGCACCAGGAGCCTGCTGCGGAGGGACCGGCAAGCAGCGCCAGCAGGAGGGTCGCTGAGCTCTCGACCGAATACATGGCACCCTGCTTGAGTCCGCCGCCGGGCAGCAGCTCCGCGAGGGCGGGATGCGTCGGTATCAGCCGACTGTCGAGCTTGGTAGCCTGCATTGCCCGGATACGCTGTTGCAACTCGTCGATAACGGGCCTGAAAGCGGCAGGTGACTCCTCGGCAAGGGTCGCTGCTGCCGCCGGGGTCATGCTCCCATATTCGAACATATGTTCGAGTGTGTCAATTGCCGGGGACATTCGACGGCGTGTCGCCTGCGGGTTAGCCACCGGTACCCTCGAAGAGTGGCTGCAGCTCTCTCAGAACACCTCGCAACGCGCATCAGAGGCCTTCTGCGCGCCGCAGATCATCCTTCTGGTGCGAGTGGCTCAGCGGCCGAATGGCGGGCCGCACGCGACCGCTGGCTGGATCGAATCGACCCTCGAGAGAGTCGTGAACTGGGGGAGTCAGGCATCCGTTCGCTCATCGATTTTCTCTCCGAAGCCGGCCCCAGTCGTGCTTCGCGTCGCACCCCGGCGGAGTGGAGCTCGCAGATCGACGCGCTGGTGCCCGAGTTGCTGTTCATTACGACTGCGCGAGACACGCACAATCGAGGGGATCTTCGCGACGCGCCGTGACCGGGGATCCTCGGCCGGTGTGTCGGCGAATTCTTCCTCAGTCGCGCACACTCATTGTCGGGCAACAATCAATCTGGGGTTCAGCGGCCGCGCTTGCCTGCAGGGCGACCACGGCCGGACCGACCACCGCCAGGCGCCGAGCGCTTCGTAGGCTTCCTCGGCTCGCGCGTGGGTCGCACCTTCGCAGTCGGCGGCGTCGGTACAGCGCGGGAACTGGCTGCGGTGCGCCCACGCACAATGCCCACGAATTCGTCGATCAGGTCGCTGCGCTCATCCTGCAGCCAGGTAAGCGCAATCTCTGTTTCCGCTGCATCCTCGATCGGGACGGCGACAACATCCTTTCGTGCGTGCAGCCGGGCGATCGAATGCGGCAGCCGCAGTGCCCCAACCCCCGCCGCGACGAGCGCGACAGCGTCCTTGACTGACCCCTCAGGTGAGAACTCTGCGACGTTGCCCAGGCCGGTCACCTGCGCTTCGGTCAGCACCGGGCTCGCGGCGTGCTCTGAGTCACGGGGCACCACAAGTACTGCGACTTCGCGATACAGGGGGATGACATTCAGTCCGTCGCGCTCAACCGGCAGCCTCACGAAGCTCACATCGGCGCGACGTTCATGAAGTACGGCGACCCCGTCGGGCTGGGCAACCGGGAATACTTCGATCGAAATCTCCGGATGCCGTTCCGTCCAGCTCCTGGTCCACTTGGCTGTCGTGACGCCCGGTGCGAAGGCGATACGCAACGCGGGCTGGTCGGCGGTCACGTCGCTCAGGCTACGCTGTCTGGGTGAGTCCCACGAAGTCCCCGCAATTGCTGAAGCCCGCGACAGCAGCTCAAAAGCTCGGCGTCTACCTGCCTGCCACGCCGAAGGAGTTCCAGTCCACCCCGCTGACTCGTGAGCAGCTGAACCAGCTGCTCGCAGCGCCGCCCGAGTGGCTCACCGATCTTCGACTGCACGGACCGCATCCGCGACTTATTGTCGCTGGCAAGCTCGGCGTCTCCGCATCGGGGCTGGCGCGAGCCGGAATCACCGAGGCGCTCACGACCCAGGAGATCAAGGAACTGCTCGAGGAGCCACCCGAGTGGCTGGTGCGCGAGCGTGCGACGCAGGCGGCCGTCCGCGAAGAGCAGCGACGGGTGCGGGACCGCGACGCCAAGCGCAAAGCGGCGCGCGAGTCAAGCTAGGCGCAGTCGACTGGACACGCCGGCGATCCCCCAACCCCTACCCAGGCGAAGCCGACGAGCGGCGCAACGGTACACCGCTGGCATCTCCCTGGCAACCGCCTCCCGCTTTCGCCCGCGACAGCGTTAGCTGGAGATATCGCACGTTCGATATCGATGGAGGATCCAATGGGAACCGACGACAAGGCCCACAACGCAGTAGACGACGTGGCTGGCCACGTCAAGGAAGCTGCGGGTAAGGCAACAGACAACCCGAAGCTTGAAGCCGAGGGCCGGGCCGACCAGACCAAGGCACACCTCGGGCAGGCTGCCGAGCATGTCAAGGATGCCTTCACAGGCTAACCACTGCGGAGTGTGGTCCCCGTTGCCGGTTGGCGGCGGGGACTTTTCTGTGTGCTCGCACCCGCTGCTCGAGGCGTACCGTGGGATTCATGGCTGAGAAGAAACCCGAGGAGCCCATCGGAACCTCAACGCGGGTGCGCGACCAGCCCTCGCTGACCACCTCGACAGGCAAGAGCTGGCTCATCCTCGGTGGCCTGCTGTCGCTCATTGCGGTCGCCGTGCTGGTGCCACTGCTCTCGCAGCAGCCTGCGGGGGTCGCACTGTTCGGCATCTGTGTGATCGTCGCGCTGTACGCGGCTATGGTCGTGGTTCGCTTGAACGCCAGGCCCGGGCGTGGGATGCTCGCATGGCTCGCCGCTTTCATGATCGGGATCGCTCTTGTCGGCGTGATCTGCGTCGGAATCGTTGCAGCGACCGCTGGCAACGTCGTGCTGCTGTAACCCGGATCGTCGGTGCCCACGCGGGTTGCTGTCGGGCCAGGCACGCACGGACGATGCCACAGCCGATTCATAGCTCCCAGCCAGTATTCTCGACCGGGTGCACAATAGTCCGGTAGCCGCCGATGCATATGAGGTGCTGGGCGTCGCCGCGACGTCGAGCGAGGACGAGTTGCGCCGCGCCTACCGGCGGCGACTGCGTGAGACTCATCCCGATACGGGCGGGCTGGCGAGCGAGTTCACGGCGGTGCAGCTCGCCTGGGAAAAGGTCGGCACACCTGAGGCGAGGGCCGAATACGACAGTGGACGAACTGTGCCGCGTGCGGCGTTCGAGGCGCAGGCGGCTGCGCCTCGGCGCGACTCCCGCCCGACCGCGCGATCGCACGGTCACCCCGGCGGCTGGCGCCGCGAGCGTTACCTCGCCCTCATCAGGGAGTGGGCGGGCCGGGGCGCGGAACTGGAGAACCCGTACGACCCGGTGCTCGTTCGTTCCGCACCGCGCGACATCCGTCACATCCTCGCGGACGCCCTCGCCGAGGAGGCGAGCGCGCGTGAGCTCGCACAGCTCGGTATCGCCTTCACGATCTGGCATGACGTCGCGACATCCGGCGGCCCGGACGAGAAGATCGATCACATCGTGCTCGGGCCGTCCGGTCTCTTCGCTGTCCTCTCCGAGGACTGGGGCGGCAACGTCAGGGTACGCAAGGGAGAACTGATCGGCGATTCGCTGGATGGGGGGGAGCATCCGTTCGCGTCTCTCGCGCGTCGGGCCCGGGAGGTGGGACGAGCGGCGCGAATCCGATTCGATGCGCTCGTCATCGTTGTCCCCGACGATGCCACGGATGCCGCACTCACTCTTGCCGGCAGGATGAGGGGGATGCCGACAGCCCTTGTCGCGCGGTCGAGACTGCCCGAGCTCATGCGAGACGGAATTCCTGGCAGCCCCCCGGTGGGCGGGTCCGAATTGTTCGAGCTTCGTACCCGGCTGCAGGCGGTCGTCCGGTTCGTCTAGCGCTGGACACTCCCAGTACTGGGTGAGCCCGGCACCGGTCTGTCGAGCGAGGCTGCGGCCCTAGTTCGCGACAAGTCCATAGACCGCGAAGAGCGCAAGAACGGCGATGCCCGGTGCAACAAAGGCGGCGATGCACCACCACAGCACGGAGGCCCAGCCCCCGGTCGCATATCGTTCCACCTCCCGCGCGCGCACGATCAGGTAGGCGAGCGGGGTGAGCAGCGTCCACCAGGGTGAGGCCGCGGTGTTGTTGCCACCGTTGATCAGCGCCGTGCGGTCGGCGAAGGCCAGTCGCACGAGGATGGCCAGCGCGAGCAGCGTGAGCAGCGCAATACCGAGAACCAGTGACGGCAGCGGCGGCGGCGCGAGGGCGTTGAAGACCTCGACTACCGCAGCCACCGGCACGAGGATCCAGAGGGGCGAGCTAGCCAGCCACCACGACGACCGTGTGTAGGCGATTCCCGGCTCCACTGTGGGCAAGGGGGCCACAGTGCGATCCGCGGGGTGAACGTAGTTGCCGAACGAGGGCGGGGGCGGCGGCGGCTCGGGCTCCTGCAGCTGGTCGGTCCAGTGAATGCCGTCCCACCAGCGTTTACTGTCGCTGCCTGCGGGGTCCGGGTACCAGCCGGGCGGAATCGCGCCGGAAGCCGCCGGATGAATCGTGCCGTCACCCGACATCCGGACTCCTTCGCGCTGGGGCGGGTTTCGCGTGCGCTACATCCCGGCAGTACGACAATAGGACGACCCTCGCCGCCAGACCACGT